>VFQN01000263.1_pt1 | contig 106163 bp, 102 predicted proteins | sample 3512371 | NCBI WGS metagenome assembly VFQN01 (sample SAMN10412370, study PRJNA504923) | tailings metagenome | isolation source: Replicate 2 from Balatoc abandoned mine | place: Philippines: Itogon, Benguet | collected 2017-08-28 | reverse complement strand
GGGGGCGATCGGCGGGGCGATTTCGGCGGTTGTTGCCGGCACGCTCGTGCATATGGTCTTTTTCCCGCTGAATGGCCTGTGGGTACCGGCCATTGCGCTCGTGCTCTCGGTGTTCAGCCAGATCGGCGACCTTTTCGAATCCTTCATCAAGCGCCGCTTCGGCGTGAAGGATTCCAGCCGCCTCATTCCGGGACATGGCGGCGTCATGGACCGGGTGGACGGCCTTGTTTTTGCCTGCTTCGCCGCGTTCCTCATTGCGCTTGGCGATGCGATCGTTTCGGGCACCGTCAACACGCCGGCCGGCGTGTTCCTTTTCGGCCCGTAGCGGCGACACAGACTGGGGATTGGGCCCATGGACATGCTGGCTGGCTCCGTTGGCTTCGTGACGGGCTATATCCTTCCCTTTCTGATCGTACTGACCCTCATCGTTTTTGTGCACGAGATGGGTCATTATCTCGCCGGCCGCTGGTCCGGCATCGGCATTACCGCCTTTTCCGTCGGGTTCGGCCCGGAACTTCTCGGTTTCACCGATCGCCACGGCACACGCTGGAAGCTCTCCGCCATTCCGCTCGGCGGCTATGTAAAATTCCTCGGCGATGACGACCCGACGTCCATTCCGGATTACAATGCCGTCGCCGCACTGCCGGATGATGTGCGCAAGCGCACCTTCCTCGGCGCTGCGCTCTGGAAGAGGGCCGTCACGGTCGCCGCCGGCCCCATCGCCAATTTCATTCTCGCCATCGCCATTTTCGCCGTGATGTTCTCCATCTATGGCCGGCAGATCGCCGATCCGATCGTGGCCGAAGTCCGGCCGGACAGCGCCGCCCAGGAGGCCGGCGTGCGCCCGGGCGACCTGCTTGTCGCGCTCGACGGCAATCCGGTGGCAACCTTCGACGACGTGCGCCGCTATGTCAGCGTGCGTCCGGAACTGACGATCAAGGTGACGGTACGCCGCGATGGTCAGGATCTCGACCTGCCCATGGTGCCCAAGCGTACCGAGATCACCGACCAGTTCGGCAACAAGATCGAGCTTGGCCTGATCGGCATCGTGACCAATCAGGAAAGCGGCAATTTCCGTGTCGTCGAATACGGCCCGGTCGAGGCCGTGGGGCAGGGCGTGCTGCAAAGCTGGCACATCGTGACGGGCACGTTCGACTATCTCTCCAACCTCGTCATGGGGCGCATGAAGGCCGATCAGCTCGGTGGACCTATCCGCGTGGCGCAGGCTTCAGGCCAGATGGCGACGCTCGGTGTTGCCGCCCTGCTTCAGCTTGCCGCGGTTCTGTCTGTTTCCATTGGACTTTTGAACCTGATGCCGGTTCCGGTACTTGATGGCGGCCATCTGATGTTCTATGCGGTGGAGGCTATCCGGGGCAGGCCAGTCGGGCCCGGGGCGCAGGAGATCGCATTTCGCATCGGCATGGCGCTGGTGTTGATGCTGATGGTCTTTGCGACCTGGAACGACATTTCCATGCTTCTCGGCTAAGGTTTGCCGGTCTTCCGGCAGGAATCAAAAGGGGAGCCGCTTTCGCTGAGGCAGTCGTGCTAACGCTCTGTTTACCGTAATGAAACGGATGTAGTGACCTTCGGGCCACGGTTGGAATTGAAGTAAACAGAAATTAACGCGTGCGCTTGCTTGTATGGCAAAAGCGGTTAAAACGGCAAACGTGACCGGAATCGGGCGTACGCGCCTGCCGGGACGTTGAAACGAAGGTAAGTAGTGAAGATGAAAGCTGGTTCAAACTTTTTGAACGCCGTGTCGGCCGTTGCATTGTCGGCCAGTATGGTTGTCACGGGCGGCTCTTTTGCCACGCTTGTCTCCGCCTCCGTCGCGGAAGCGGCCGTTATCCGCAGCATCCAGGTGCGTGGCGCCAGCCGCGTGAGCGCCGATACGGTCAAGGCGAACATCACCATCACGCCCGGCAAGAATTTCTCCAATGCCGATATCGACGCCTCCGTGCGCCGCCTTTTTGCGACCGGCTATTTCTCGGATGTGAAGGTTTCGGTTTCCGGCAGCACGCTCGTCGTCACCGTCGATGAAAACCAGCTGATCAACCAGGTCGTCATCAACGGCAACCGCAAGATCAAGGACGAGAAGCTCGCGCCGGTTCTGCGTTCGCAGTCGCTCGGCCCGTACAGCGAAACCGCCATCGAGGCCGACAAGCAGGCCATCCGTGATGCCTACGCTTCGATCGGTCGTTCCGACGCCACCGTCACGACGCAGGTCTATCCGCTCGGCAACGGCCGCGTTAACGTTGCTTTCGTCGTCGATGAAGGTGACCGCACGAAGATCTCGCAGATCAATTTCGTCGGCAACCAGGCCTACAGCAACAGCCGCCTGCAGGCCGTCGTCGTCACCAAGAAGTCGAACTTCCTGTCGTTCCTGACACGCAAGGACGTTTACAGCGAAGACAAGCTGCGCGCCGACGAAGAGGCGCTGCGCCAGTTCTACTTCAACAACGGTTATGCCGACTTCCGCGTTGTCTCGTCGGAAGCCGTTCTCGATGAAGCCTCCAACGAATATGTCGTGACCTTCACGGTCGAGGAAGGCCAGCGCTACGACTTCGGTGAAATCAACGTTGAATCGACCGTTGACGGCATCGATGGCGAAGAGCTGAAGGGCCTCGTCGAATCGCGCCCGGGCAAGACCTATCGCGCCCGCGACGTGCAGGACACGATGTCCGAGATTTCCAAGCGCGTCGCGGCCAACGGTTATCCGTTTGCCCGCGTGACCCCGCGCGGCAACCGCGACCTCGGCAATGGCACGATCGCCGTCGACTACCTCGTTGACCAGGGCGAGCGCGCCTATGTCGAGCGCATCGAGATCCGCGGCAACACCCGCACGCGTGACTACGTCATCCGCCGCGAGTTCGATATCGGTGAAGGCGATGCCTTCAACCAGGAAGTCATCACGCGCGCCAAGCGCCGTCTTGAGGCGCTCGGCTACTTCTCGACCGTCAACATCACCACGGCGCCGGGCAGCTCGGCTGACCGCGTTGTGCTCGTCGTCGACGTTCAGGACCAGTCGACCGGCTCGTTCGGTATCGGCGCCGGTTACGAGACGGGCAACAAGGGTGGCTTCAAGCTGGAAGCTTCGATCGAGGAAAAGAACTTCCTCGGCCGCGGCCAGTACATCCGCGTGGCTGCCGGTGGCGGCGAGAATTCGCGTGACTACAACCTGTCGTTCACCGAACCCTACTTCCTCGGTTATCGCCTTGCTGCCGGCTTCGACGTCTTCAAGAACGAAGACGACAGCGAAGATTACTACAGCGTCGATACGCAGGGCTTTACCCTGCGTGTGACGGCTCCGATCACGGAAGACCTGTCGACGTCGCTGCGCTACAACTACACCAAGCTCGACTACAAGTCGGGCGACCTCGACGAGCTGTCGTCGCCGTATCAGCATGTTGTGGTCAACGGTCCGTGGGTTCGTTCTTCGGTCTCGCACAGCCTGACCTACGACACGATCGACGATCGCACACTGCCGCGCGACGGTATCTTCGCCCAGATCACGCAGGAATTTGCCGGTCTCGGTGGCGATTCGGATTTCTACAAGATCTCGGGTAAGGCTCGTTACTTCCACACGCTGCTCGAAGACGCCGATGTCATCGGCTCCATCGCGGTCAGCGGTGGCCATATGTGGGGCCGCAACGACGTGAAGGTCTTCGACCAGTTCACGCTGTCGGCGAACGACCTGCGCGGCTTCGAATCGAGCGGCATTGGCCCGCGCGCGACCTCGACGGGCGATGCGCTCGGTGGCACGACCTACTTCACGGCGTCTGCAGAAGCCTCCTTCCCGCTGCCGTTCATCTCCCGTGACTCGGGCTTCCGCGGCGCTGTCTTCGTTGATGCCGGCACGCTTTACGGCAATGACGTCAAGACCGTTGCGGCCGACAGGGTCCGTGGTGATGACATGAGCCTGCGCGCTTCCGTCGGTGCCTCGATCATCTGGGCGTCGCCGTTCGGCCCGCTGCGCGTCGACTACGCGGTTCCGGTCAAGAAGGAATCCTTCGACGAGGTGCAGCGCTTCAAGTTCGGCATCGCGACCCAGTTCTGAGGTAAGCAGTCCAGAACTGCGAGAAGACGGACGTTCTGGAGTCATGCCTATGGAGCATAACTGGTTCTTTCCGCCCCATGACGGCATTCGTCTGTGTGACCTTGCCACAAGGCTTGGGGCGGAACTCGCCGATCCTGCGCAGGCCGATCGCGTCGTGCGCAACGTTTCGCCCGTCAATCGGGCGAAAGAAGGCGATCTCTGTTATATTCTTTCCCGCAAGTTCCGCGCCGAGCTCGAGACCTGCGAGGCGAGCGCGATCCTGTGCGACCGTGCTCTCGTGTCGCTCGTTCCCCCAAAGACCGCGGTGCTGATTTCAGCCCGCCCGCACACGGCCTTTGCCCGCGCCGGCGAAATCCTGCACCCTTCGGCCATGCGTCCGGAAGCGATGACCTCGGCGCCCGTCGGCGTCGCCCAGGGCGCCTATGTCGATCCGCAAGCGCGACTTGAGGACAATGTGTCCGTGGAACCGATGGCCGTGATCGGCAGGGACGCGGAGATCGGCGAAGGCAGCCGCATCGGGCCGGGGGCGATCATCGGAGCAGGCGTGCGCATCGGCCGCGACTGCACGATCGCCGCGGGCGTTACGATCCAGTGTGCGCTGATCGGCAACAATGTGATCATTCATCCCGGTGCGCGCATTGGCCAGGACGGTTTCGGTTATGCTCCCGGTCTCAAGCCCGGCATGATCAAGATCGTTCAGATCGGCCGCGTGATCATCCAGGACCATGTGGAGATCGGCGCGAACACGACGATCGACCGCGGCACGATGGACGATACCGTCATCGGCGAGGGGACCAAGATCGACAACCAGGTCCAGGTTGGCCACAACGTGCGCATCGGCCGGCATTGCGGCATCGTCAGTGGCGTGGGCATCGCCGGCAGCACGCGCATCGGTGACGGCGTGATGATCGGCGGCGCAGCCGGCATCAACGGTCATATTACCATTGGCGACGGCGTGCAGATTGCTGCCATGAGCGGTGTCGTCGCCGATATTCCAGCCGGCGAGAAATACGGCGGCATTCCCGCGCGCCCGATGCGCGATTTCCTGCGCGACATGGCGGAGATCGCCATGCGTTCCAGCACTCGAGTCCAGAAAAAGGGGGGCAACGATGAGTGAAGAAACCAAGGCAACGCTCGGCGTGGCTGATCTGCGTGAGATCCTGACGCTGCTTCCTCATCGTTATCCGTTCCTGCTCGTCGACAAGATCGTCGACATCGATGGCGACGATTCTGCTGTCGGCATCAAGAATGTTACGGTCAACGAGCCGCAGTTCATGGGCCATTTTCCCGACCACCCGATCATGCCGGGCGTGCTGCTCATCGAGGGCATGGCACAGACAGCCGGTGCGATCTGCGCCCGCAAGACGCGCTCGGGCTCCAACCTCGTCTACTTCATGACGATCGACAATGCCCGCTTCCGCAAGCCGGTCGTGCCCGGCGATCGCGTCGAGTTCCATGTCGTCAAGCAGAAGCAGCGCGGCAATATCTGGAAGTTTCACTGCGATGCAAAAGTTGATGGGCAACTCGTCGCGGAAGCTGATATCGGCGCGATGATCGTCAAGAAGGAAGACGCCTGATCATGATTGCCGCCAGCGCGAAGATCCACCCGCTCTCCGTCATCGAGGACGGAGCGGTCATCGGTGAGAACGTCGTCGTGGGACCCTTTTGCCATGTGGGGCCCAAGGTCGTTCTCGGCGACGGTGTCGAACTTCTGACGCATGTGGTGGTGACGGGGCGCACGCATATCGGCCGCGGCACGCGCATCTTCGCCAATGCCGTCATCGGCGGCGATCCGCAGAGCGTGAATCACGACGGCGCCGAGACGACCCTCTCGGTCGGCGAGATGTGCGTCATCCGTGAAGGCGTGACGATGAACACCGGCACGACGGAAGGCGGTGGCAAGACCGTCGTCGGCAACCACAACCTGTTCCTTGCCAATTCGCATGTCGCGCATGATTGTCAGCTCGGCGATCACATCATCCTGTCGAACAATGTCATGCTCGCCGGCCACGTGACCGTTGAGGACCGGGTGATCCTGGGCGGCGGTTCGGCGGTGCACCAGTTCACCCGCATCGGCCGGCAGGCCTTCATCGGGGGGCTTTCGGCGGTTGCCTATGACGTGATCCCCTATGGCATGCTGAACGGCAACCCGGGCATCCTCGGCGGCCTCAACGTCGTCGGCATGAGCCGCTCCGGTATGGAGAAAGCGACGATCCACGAGGTTCGCCGCGCCTTCAAGCAGATTTTCGAGGGCGAGGGGTCGATCCGCGCCAATGCGGCGGCGATCCGTGCGGACTATGCCGATAGCGTGCCTGTCATGCACATCCTCGATTTCATCGCTGTCGAAAGCGACCGCGCGCTGTCTTCCCCGAACCGCGGCAAGGGCTGAGCGGCGTGGCGGACAGCCGGCCCCTCGTGCGCGACCGGCTGGCCATCATCGCCGGCGGCGGCCTGCTGCCGCGCTATGTCGCGGATGCGGCCCGCGCCCGTGGCGAGGATCCCTTTGTCCTGGCGCTTCGCGACGAATCCAGCCCGGACTGGACCGGCTTCGACCATCAGGTCATTTCCATTGGCAACTATGCCGGTATTGGCGCCGCCTTTCGGGCGAAGGGCATCGGCCGCGCCGTGCTGTCGGGTTCCGTCCGCCGTCGACCGGAATGGCGTGACATCCATGCGCCGTTGAAAGCGCTCGCCGCCGTCCCGTCCATCATCCGAACCCTGCTGAAGGGGGGGGATGATGCGGTGCTGAAGATGGTCATCCGGTTGATCGAAGCGGAGGGGGTGCGGGTCGTCGGCGCGCACGAAATCGTGCCTGATCTGCTCGGCAGCGAAGGCCCGCTCGGCACCGTCACGCCGGATGCGGCCGCCGAAGCCGACATTGCCGCCGCGGCCGCCGCGGCGCTGGCGCTCGGTCGCCTCGATGTGGGGCAGGGCGCCGTCGCGCTTGGCGGGCGCGTGGTGGCGCTCGAGGGCGCGGAGGGTACGGATGCGATGCTGGAGCGCGTGGCAAGCCTGCGTGCCGCCGGACGCATCTCCACGCGCCGCAAGGGCGTTCTCGTCAAACTGTGCAAGCCCGAGCAGGACCTGCGCGCCGACCTGCCGTCCATAGGCATGGAAACGTTGCACCGCGCCCGCGCCGCCGGCCTTGCCGGGATCGCCGTGGAGGCTGGGCGCTCGCTTGTGCTGGAACGTGCGGCGCTTGTTGCGGAAGCAGATGCGCACGGTCTGTTCGTGACGGGCATCATACCCGAGAGGGCGGAGGCACGGCGATGACGGAAAGCCCTCTGAAAATCGGCGTCATTGCCGGCGAGGTTTCCGGCGATCTTCTCGGTGGCGATCTGATCGCGGCGCTACGGGCCATGTATGCCGGTCCGGTGACGCTGGTCGGGGTCGGTGGCGAAGCGCTGGAGCGGCAAGGCCTCAAATCCCTGTTCGATTTCTCCGAACTCTCCATCATGGGCATTTCGCAGGTGCTGAAGCGGCTGCCGTCGCTTATCCGCCGCATTCGCCAGACGGCCGACGCGTTGGTCGCCGCACGGCCGGATGTGCTTCTCATCATCGACAGCCCGGACTTCACCCATCGCGTGGCGCGCCGCGTGCGCAAGGTGCTGCCGGACCTGCCGGTCGTGAATTATGTCTGCCCGAGTGTCTGGGCCTGGAAGCAAGAGCGTGCACCGCGCATGCGCGCCTATGTCGACCATGTCCTCGCGCTTCTGCCGTTCGAGCCTGCCGTGATGGAGCGGCTCGGCGGCCCTGCGACCACCTATGTCGGCCACCGGTTGGTCAGCGATCCCAACATCCAGCAGGTTCGTGCCGCACGGCTTGCCCGTGGCGAACGCGCGCCGGGCGAGCGCGCGTGCCTGCTGCTTCCCGGTTCACGCGGCACGGAAATCACCCGTCTGCTGCCGGTCTTTGGCGAAGCGGTGCAGGAAATTATCGGGCGCAACCCCGGCACGCGCTTCCTTCTGCCGACCGTGCCGCGGCAGGAGGCGCTGGTGCGGAAACTGACGGCGGACTGGCCGGTGCAGCCGCAGATCACCGTTTCGACCGCGGAGAAGTGGCAGGCCTTCATCGAAGCCGATGCGGCGATCGCGGCCTCCGGCACCGTCATCCTCGAACTGGCGCTCGCGCGCGTGCCTGTCGTCTCGACCTATCGTTTCGACTGGCTCGCCAACCTCTTCCTCGGCAAGGTGAAGATCTGGACGGCGGCGATCCCCAACATCATTGCCGACTACGCCGTCGTGCCGGAATATCTGAACGACATGGTGCGCCCCGGCAGTCTGACCCGCTGGGTCGAGCGGCTTTCGACCGATACGGCCCAGCGCAGCGCCATGCTGGAAGGCTATGACCTCGTACACACGCGCATGCAGACACAGCGCCCGCCCGGCGAAACTGGCGCGGCGGTCATCCTGGACCTTCTTGCAACAAAAAAGCCCGGTCGAAACTGACCGGGCTTTTTCATGGATGGCTCCGCTGAAATCAGCGCTTGGAGACCGGTACGTAGTCCCGCTTCGGGGCACCGATATAGAGCTGGCGCGGGCGGCCGATGCGCTGCTCCGGATCCTCGATCATCTCGTTCCACTGGGCGATCCAGCCGACCGTGCGGGCGAGCGCGAACAGCACCGTGAACATGGTGGTGGGGAAACCGAGCGCCTTCAGCGTGATGCCGGAGTAGAAGTCGATGTTCGGGTAGAGCTTCTTCTCGATGAAGTAGTCGTCCGTCAGCGCGATGCGCTCCAGCTCCATGGCGACTTCCAGCATCGGATCGTCCTTGATGCCGAGTTCGCCGAGAACCTCGTGCGTCGTCTTCTGCATGATGCGGGCGCGCGGGTCGTAGTTCTTGTAGACGCGGTGGCCAAAGCCCATCAGGCGGAACGGGTCGTTCTTGTCCTTGGCCTTGGCGACATATTCCGGGATACGCTCGACCGAGCCGATTTCCGCGAGCATGTTGAGCGCGGCTTCGTTGGCGCCGCCATGGGCTGGGCCCCAGAGGCAGGCGATGCCGGCCGCGATGCAGGCGAACGGGTTGGCGCCGGAGGAACCGGCGAGACGAACCGTCGAGGTGGAGGCGTTCTGCTCGTGGTCGGCATGCAGGATGAAAATGCGGTCCATGGCGCGCGAGAGCACCGGGTTGACCACATAGTCTTCGCAGGGCACGGCAAAACACATGCGCAGGAAGTTCGAGGCGTAGTCGAGGTCGTTCTTCGGGTAAACGAAGGGCTGGCCGATGTGGTACTTGTAGGCCATCGCGGCGATCGTCGGCATCTTGGCGATCATGCGCAGCGAGGCGACCATGCGCTGGTGCGGATCGGTGATGTCGGTCGAGTCGTGGTAGAAGGCCGAGAGCGCGCCGACACAGCCGCACATGACGGCCATCGGGTGGGCGTCGCGACGGAAGCCGGTGAAGAAGCGGCTCATCTGCTCGTGCACCATGGTGTGGTGCGTGACGCGGTAATCGAAATCGTCCTTCTGGGACTTGGTCGGCAGTTCGCCGTACAGCAGAAGGTAGCAGACTTCGAGGAAATCGCCGTGTTCGGCCAACTGTTCGATCGGATAGCCGCGATGCAGCAGAACGCCTTCGTCGCCGTCGATATAGGTGATCTTCGATTCGCAGGACGCGGTGGAGGTGAAGCCGGGATCGTAGGTGAAGGTGCCGGTGTTCTTGTACAGCGTGCCGATGTCGATCACATCGGGGCCGATCGTACCGGATCGCGTCGGCAGCTCAACCGCTTTGCCACCGACCGATACACCCGCGCTTGTTCCTGTCATAACGATCCTCCGTTGTTTCCAATGGCGGCACGAAGTTGTGCCGGAACCATGAACATGCTCGTTTTGCTAGCCCATTTGCACCTGCCTGCCAAGCGAGACGAAAGGCAAATTGTGCATTGCGAAAATAGGCTTTCCGGCAACGCAATATCTACCCTTTCCAGCAAGTTTCAAGCAACTTTTACGCGTGTTTCGCGAAATGCGGAGGTGGCATCCTTTCTGTCTGGCTTAGCACTTGCAGCGACCACTACTGATTGAAGTTTCCATCATTCGGTTGCATAGTGGCGGTGTGAACGGGTGGGGCCGGGATCATGGAGAAGGGCAAGGTCGCAGAACGGCGGGAGGTGCCCGAGGCGCATGCCTGGCGGGCGGCGCCTGACGATGCTCCTCTGCCGGTCCCGGCACGCGATCCGCCGGCCCGCAGGGGCAGGGTCGTGGTGCTTCTGACAGCGGCGGGGCGCTTGAGGAGTGCTTCCGAGACGCCGCGGACGTGGCGCGCCGCCTTCGCGCAGGAACGGGCACATGGCCATTTCTTCCTGTTCGTGCCGGTCTTCCTTGGTGCTGGAGCGGCCCTTTGGTTTTCCGCCGTTACTGATCCATCGCTTCCAGCACTGCTGCTTTTCGCTGCCTTCGCGTTCTGGCCCGCCTGGCGCTTCCGACATCGGGAGGACTGGACTGCGCTCGCCGCCGGGGCGATACTCTTCGTTCCGGTCGGCATGCTGCTGGCGGCGCTCGAAAGCGCGCGGCTCGATACGGTCGTGCTTGATGCGCCCGTTACCACCGATGTCAGCGGGCGGGTGCTGGCGCGCGAGAGTGACGAACGGGGTGCGATCCGCTACCGCATCGCGCTCGATACGACACGCGCCCCGGTGCTCAAACGCCCGCCCGGCGTGGTGACGCTCCTCGCCCGCAGTCGGCATGCGCCGATCCCGATCGGCGGTGGGATAACCGGACGGGCACGGCTCGGGCCGCCCTCTGGCCCGGCGCTTTCCGGCCTCAACGACTTCGCCTTCGACGCCTATTTCGCCGGCACCGGCGCGGTCGGCTACTTCTATCAGGCCCCGCGTGCGGTTGCAGTGGCCGAGCCGGGCGTCGAGGGTCGGATTCGACAGACGGTCGCGACCTGGCGCAACAACCTCACCGAGCATATCCGCGGGCGGATTGGCGGCGATGCCGGCGCGATCGCTGCGGCCCTGGTGACGGCGGAGCAGCGGGCGATCAGCCCGGAAACGGTGGAGGCATTGCGAGAGGCGGGGCTTGCCCATGTGCTGGCCATTTCCGGGCTCAACATGGTGCTCGCCGCTGGCACTTTCCTCGTCGGCGCCCGCGTTCTGATGGCACTGATCCCGGGCTTTTCCGAACGCTATCCCGCCAAGAAGATTGCCGCCGCCGGCGCGCTCGTCATGGTGACGCTCTATATCCTCGTTTCGGGCGGTGCGATCTCCGCCGTGCGCTCGTGGATCATGATCTGCATCATGCTGGTGGCGGTGCTGTTCGGCCGTGCGGCGATCAGCCTGCGCAACGTGGCACTCTCGGCCATCGTCATCCTTGCCGTGACACCGTCGGCCGTCACCAATCCGGGCTTCCAGATGTCCTATGCCGCAACGCTCGGGCTCGTCGCCGGCTATGCGGCCTGGCGGGAACGTCCTGTCCGCCGCGAGGGCGAGGGAGGGCGCCTGAAACTGTTCGGTGGTGCGCTGGGGCGCTTCTTCGGCGGGCTGCTCCTGTCCTCGCTGATCGGCGGGTTCTCGACCCTGATCTATTCCATCGGCCATTTCCATCGCATCCCGGCCTATGGACTTGCCGGCAACTTGCTCGCTATGCCTGTCATCAGCGCGATCGTCATGCCCTTCGGCCTCATCGCCGTACTGCTCATGCCTTTCGGCCTCGATGGCGTGCCCTTCGTGATCATGGGCAAGGGCATCGAGTGGATGATCGCGCTGTCGACATGGGTTGCGAGCTGGAAGGGCGAGATCGTCACCGGCCGCATTCCCTCGATTGCGTTCCTGCTGATCGGCCTTGGTGGCGGGCTTGTCTGCATCCTGCGCACGCGGCTGCGCCATGCGGGAACGCTGCTTGTCGGGATCGGCCTCGCCATCGCCTGCTTTCCGGCTGGAGGTGCCACGCCGGAAGCGCTGGTGTCCGAGGATGGCCGCCTCGTTGCCATCCTTCGCGGCGAAACCGTCGCCACAAACCGGGCAAGACCGCCAGACTTCATCTATTCGCAGTGGCGGCGCGCCCTTCGGCTCGGCGAACTTGTAAAACCGGAGATCCGCAGAAGCGCCGGCTTGACCCTTGAAGAAGCCGTCAGCACCACGGGTGCTGCAGAAAGCCGAAACAAGCCCCGGCGCACGGCCGACCGGCAGAAGGCGAGGGACGCCATGGCGTCCGCGCTCGCGGAGGCCCGGGCCGGCAATGGCTTCGTCTGCGAGGCAAAGGCCTTCTGTGCCGCCGTCTCGCCAAGCGGCTGGCGGATCGTGACCCTCGACGACGTCGCTTTCCTGGGTACGGCCTGCGACGCTGCTGACCTTGTCGTCGTGTCCCTGGCCCTGCGGCTAAATGCCTGCCGCTCGGGTGCGCGCCTGGTGACGGCGCGTCATCTGAGGCGAACCGGCGCCCTCGAAATCCACCCGGCCGCCGAAGGCCTATCCAACATCTTTTCAGCTGCGCAGGTCACACCGGCCGTTGAAAGTCTCGACCGGCCCTGGGCCCGCCACCGCAGCTACGACTGGCGCACGGGCAGTTTCGATCCGCCGGTCGATCAGTGATAGCGGCGGATGAGGCCGACCAGCTTGCCCTGGATTTTTACCCGATCCGGCCCGAAGATGCGGGTCTCGTAGGCGGGGTTTGCTGCTTCGAGCGCGATCGACGCGCCCTTGCGGCGAAAGCGCTTCAGCGTGGCTTCCTCGTCGTCGACAAGCGCCACGATGATTTCGCCGGGATTGGCGCTGCTCGCCGTGCGGATGATCACCGTGTCGCCATCGAGAATGCCGGCCTCGATCATCGAATCGCCCTTGACCTCCAGCGCATAGTGATCGCCGTTGCCGATCATCTCGGCTGGAACGGTGATGTCATGGGTGTTGTTCTGGATGGCGGAGATCGGCACGCCGGCGGCGATGCGGCCCATGACAGGAACGGAGACGGATGAGGAAACCTCGGCCACGGGCGTGCGCTGCGGCGGGGCGGCGACGGGAGCGGGGGGCTGCTTGCCGCGACTGCCCTCGATGACGGCAGGTGAAAAGCCGCGGCGCGGCTGCAGGCTCTGGGTATAGGCTTCGGGAAGCTTTATCACCTCGAGCGCGCGGGCCCGGTTCGGCAGGCGCCGGATGAAGCCGCGTTCCTCCAGCGCCGTGATGAGGCGGTGGATGCCCGATTTCGACGCGAGATCCAGCGCGTCCTTCATCTCGTCGAAGGAGGGAGGAATACCGGACTCCTTCATCCGTTCATGAATGAACAGGAGAAGTTCCTGTTGTTTCCGCGTGAGCATGGCCCCTCCACCGAGAATCGAGTGAAACAAATCCAGAACAGACACTATCTGTTCCATATGTGTTCTGCAAGGGGCTGCTGAAACAATAATAGTACTGTTCAGGCGGATGGTTCGCGCAGGAGAAGCACCGTACAGGGCGCGCCTGCAGGGGCCGCCGGCGCGTGGGGTGCGCGGACGAGAAGGGCCTCGGATGCGGCGAAGGCCTTCATCATGGAGGAATCCTGCTTGTCGAGGGGCGTGACGAGCAGGTCTCCGGCGGGGTCGCGGGCAATGCGTGCGCGAACATAGTCCTGCCGGTGGTCGTTCTCCTTGAGCGGCACGGCGGCAATGGCCGGACGTTCGCGGTTTTCCGCTGGAAGGCGCGCGAGGCGGCGCACGAGGGGAACGAGGAAGAGGTGCGAGCAGACGAGACTCGAAACAGGGTTGCCGGGCAGGCCCACGACGTGCACGTCGCCGAGGCGGCCGACCATCAGGGGTTTGCCGGGGCGCATGGCGATGCGCCAGAAATCGAGGTCCATGCCGGCTTCGCCGAGCACGGGCTGCACAAGGTCGAAATCCCCGACGGAGGCGCCGCCGAGTGTGACGAGCGCATCGATACCGAGCGACAGTGCGTGGCGCACGGCGTTCAGAATTGCGTCCTTGTCGTCGCCGACGATACCGAGGTCGATCACCTCCGCGCCTGCCGCGCGGGCGAGCGCAGCGACGCCGTAGGTGTTGGATGCAATGATCTGGCTGGCGCCTGGGGGCGTGCCCGGCGACACAAGCTCGTCGCCGGTGGCGAGCACGGCGATGCGCGGGCGCGTATAGACGGTCACCGCCGCATGGTTCATGGCTGCCGCGACCGTCAGGCGGCCGGCATCGAGCACGTCGCCGGCCCTCAGGACGATTTCGCCCTCGGAAAAATCCTGGCCGCGCGGGCGTATGTGGCGGCCCTTCGGTGTGAGGAAGGTGGTGCGGATGCGGCCGTCTTCCAGGACCTCGGCATCTTCCTGCAGGAGCACGGTATCGGCGAAGGCCGGCAGCGGGGCGCCGGTGAAGATACGCACGGCCTCGCCGGGGCCTGCGGTGCCCTGGAAGGCGTGGCCAGCGGACGACATGCCCGCAACGCTCAGGATCGAGCCGAGCGTGGCTATATCCGCGTGGCGCACGGCATAACCGTCCATCGCGGAATTGTCGAAGGGCGGCTGCGTCAGCCTGGCAGCAACATCCTCGGCAAGCACGCGGCCATCCGCCTCGTGCAGCCGGACCAGCTCTGTCCGCTGTGTCGGCCGGGCGGCCGAAAGCAGGCGATGGAGGGCGTCTTCGACAGGCAGCAGCGACATCAGCCTGCGTCTCCGCGCCGGTAGTCGCCGGAGCGTCCGCCGGATTTTTCGACGAGGCGGATGCCGCCGATCTCCATCTCGCGGTCTGCGGCTTTCGCCATGTCGTAGATGGTGAGGCAGGCGACGCTGACGGCGGTGAGCGCCTCCATCTCCACGCCGGTGCGGCCGGTCAGCTTGGCCATTGCCTCGATCCGCAGTCCCGGAAGGCTGCGGTCCTCGCGGATGTCGACCGCGACCTTGCTCAGCATCAGGGGATGGCAGAGCGGGATGAGACTGGCGGTCTGCTTGGCGGCCATGATGCCGGCAAGCCGCGCCGTACCGATCACGTCGCCCTTCTTGGCGTCGCCCTTGAGGATGAGGTCCAGCGTTGCCGGCGCCATGCGGATGAACCCTTCGGCAACCGCGATGCGCACCGTCTCGGCCTTGCCGCCGACATCCACCATGTTGGCTTCGCCGGACGCGCCGATATGCGTGAGCGTTCGGGCCTCGCCCGTCATTTCGAGACCGCCATCATTCCGCTGCCAGCATGCCGGCCGAGCCGGTAAGGAGCTCGCGGGTGGCGGCCGCCACGTCATCCTTGCGCATCAGGCTTTCGCCGACGAGGAAGGTGGAGATGCCGACCTTGCCGAGGCGTTCGCAATCCGCATGGGTGAAGATGCCGCTCTCGCCAACGAGCAGGCGGTCATCCGGCACCATGCTTGCGAGCTTTTCGGAAACGGCAAGATCTACGTCGAACGTGCGCAGATTGCGGTTGTTGATGCCGACGAGCTTGGACTTGAGCTTCAGCGCGCGTTCCATTTCAGGCGCATCATGCACCTCGATGAGCACATCCATGCCGAGCGCGAAGGCGGCGTCTTCCAGCATCTTCGCATCGTCGTCGCTGAGCGAGGCCATGATGAGAAGGATGCAGTCCGCACCCCAGGCACGGGCTTCCAGCACCTGGTAGCCGTCGAACATGAAGTCCTTGCGCAGCGCCGGCAGGGTGCAGGCCGCCCGCGCCGCTGTCAGGAATTCCGGCGCACCCTGGAAGCTCGGTGTGTCCGTGAGAACGGAAAGGCAGGCGGCTCCGCCGGCCTCATAGGCCTTCGCCAGCGCCGGCGGATCGAAATCCGGCCGGATGAGGCCCTTGGAGGGGCTTGCCTTCTTGATCTCGGCGATGAGGCCGAAGCGGCCTTCCGCCTTTTTCGCCTTGAGGCCCGCAAAGAAGCCCCGCGGCGGCTCCTGGTCGCGGATGCGCGCGCGAAGCTCGGCAGGGGAAACACGCGCCTTGGCGGCGGCGATTTCCTCCAGCTTGTAGGCTTCGATCTTCTTCAGGATATCGGTCATGGACAATCCTACTCCGCCTGGCCTTCGTTGGAAACTGCGACAAGGCGTTCCAGAACGGTGCGCGCACGCCCGCTTTCCAGCGCTTCGGTGGCGAGGCGCATGCCGTCCCTGAGCGTTTCCGCCTTGCCGGCGACGACCAGCGAGGCCGCGGCATTGGCGAGCGAAATGTCCCGGTAAGGCATGTGCGCGCCGCCGAGCACGGACAGGAGGGCGGCGGCATTGTGCGCGCCGTCTCCACCGCGCAAGTCGTCCAGTGCCACCTGGGGAAGGCCGAAATCGGCGGGCGTCAGTTCGAAGGTGCGGATCTTGCCATCCTCGAGCGCGGCGACCTTCGTCGTGCCCGTCGTGGTGATCTCGTCGAGGCCTTCGCCATGCACAACCCAGATGCTCTCCGAGCCGAGATCGCGCATCACTTTGGCGATCGGCAGCAACCAGTGCGGCGAGAAGACGCCGAGCAGCTGGCGTTTGACGCTGCCGGGGTTCGAAAGCGGGCCGAGCAGGTTGAAGATCGTGCGCGTGCCGAGTTCGACGCGCGACGGGCCGACATGCTTCATGGCAGGATGGTGCAGCTGCGCGAACATGAAGCCGAGGCCGGCATCGTGCACGCAGCGTGCGATCTCCGCGGGGCCGATGTCCAGCTTTACGCCGAGGCAGGAGAGGGCGTCCGCCGTGCCCGACTTCGAGCTGAGCGCCCGGTTGCCGTGCTTTGCGACCGGAACGCCGGCGCCCGCGACGATGATCGCCGCGAGCGTCGAGATGTTGTAGGTGCCGGCGCCGTCGCCGCCCGTGCCGACGATGTCCACAGCATCGGCGGGAACATTGACCGGCAGCATGCGGGCGCGCATCGAGCCGACGGCGCCGTAGATCTCGTCGACGGTCTCACCGCGCACGCGCAGCGCCATCAGGAAGCCGCCGATCTGCGAGGGCGTGGCGGCACCGGACATGATGATCTCGAAGGCGCCGCGGGCGTCCTCGCGGTCCAGCGTCGCGCCCCCGGCAACCTTGGCGATATAGGGTTTCAGGTCGGACATGCGGTTGCCGTCTCCCTATCGCGCGATGCTCTGTTCGGCGAGCGTGCGGTTGATCGAAACGCCGTAGGACGTCTGCAGGGCGCTCACCATCTGGTCGAGGATGTCGTCGCCGCTGGCACGGGCGACGGCGGCGATCTGCTGCTCGTCGCTGGAGAGCGCGTCGGTGGCGGTCTCGGCGTTCACTTCCGTCACCTTCAGGAGGATCTGGCCTTCACCGTCGACACCGGGCGTATTGGCGACGTGGCCGAGCGGACCTGCGAAGGCGGCAGCGACGGCCACCGGGCTCAGCACCGGATCCTGGGCGCCGCGATTGAGGCCCGCCTTGTTCTCGACGGCCATGCCGAGTTCGCCGGCAATGGCGGCGATGTCGCCACCCTTGCGCACGCGCTCGGCCAGCTCCTCGGCCTTCTTGGCGAGTGTCTGGCGCTGCTGCTCGGCGGTCCAGTCGGCGACCACGCGCTCGCGCACCTCGTCCAGCGTGCGGTCGCGGTCCGGGATCACGTCGAGCACCTCGAACCAGGCATAACCCTCGCGGCCGACATTGATCGGCTGCGTTTCCGTGCCGACATCCGTCTTGAAGACCTCGCCGAGAAGGGTGGCCTTTTCGGGCAGGCCGGTGATCTCTTCACCCTTCTGGTCGTTGCCCTGCGCATCGACGGCGTCGATCGTCACGGCCTTCAGGTTGTTTTTGGCCGCGGCTTCGGCAAGGCTGAGGCCTTCGGCGCGCGCATCTTCCAGCCGGTCGTGTACGGCGAGAATGCCATCGGCGGCTTCGCTCAGCGCCAGCTCGTTGCGCAGATCCTCCTTCACCTCGTCGAAGGCCTTGGTGTTTTCCGGGCGGATGTTCGTCACGCGCAGGATGATCGGGCCGAATGTGCCGTCGATGACCGGGGTCGTGCCGCCGTTTTCAGCGACGGCGAAGGCGGGTGCGGCAAACTTCTGGTCCGGCACGTTCGCTTCGGTGAAATCACCGAGCAGCACGTCGGCGGCCGTCTTGCCCTGCTCGGCGACGATGGCGTCGAAGGTCGTGCCGGATGCGAGCTTGGCGACAGCCGCGTCAGCGCTCGCGCGGTCGGCAAACGTCAGCTGCTCGATCGTGCGGGTGGCCGGCGTGCGGTACTTGTCCTTGTTCTTCTCATAGTCGGCCTGGAGTGCCTCGTCGGTAATCGCGGCCGTATCGACGATGTCCTTCGGCTCGAGCGAGACATAGACGACCTTGCGATATTCCGGCGCGCGGTACTTGGCCTTGTTTTCTTCGAACCAGGGGGCGAGCACGTCGTCGCCGGGTGCCTTGACCGGGTCGATATTGGCGTTGCTCAGGATGAGATAGTCGATGGTGCGGGCTTCGCTGCGGTACTGGCGCAGGGCTGCGGTCAGCACGTCGGGCGCCTTGTAGCCGTCGGAAACGGCCTCGACGACCTGGGCGCGGATCGCCACCTGGCTGCGGTTGTTGATGTAGTCGTTCTCCCGGAGGCCGGCATTGCGCAGGACGGAGGAGAAGGCCATGCGGTCGAACTGGCCGTTGACGCCGCGGAAGGCCGGGTCATCGGCGATCAGCTGGGCGAGGCGGCCTTCGGAAAGGCCGAGATTCATGTCGCGCGAAAGCTGGTCGAGCGCAGCGCCGGCGACGAGCTCGGCGAAAACCTGATTCTCGATGCCGAAGGCACGGGCCTGCTCGGCATTCAGCCGCATGCCGAAGCGCTGCGACATGGTCGCGACCTGGCGCTCATAGGCAAGACGGAAGTCTGTCGGCGAAACGCTGACATCGCCGACCGTGACCACGGAATTGGCCGTGCCGGTCACGAGAGAGCTCGAAACGCCCCAGACAGCGAAGGAACCGACCAGAACGATCAGCAGGGCTTTTGCCACCCAGGTCTGGGAGGCGCGTCTCAGGGCTTCGAGCATCGTCAAAATTTCCTCAATCTCAGCGGCCGTGCGGCCGGAAATCGTCTCTTAACGGAAAGTTCGCGGGAATTGAAGTCCGCCCGGGTTACGCAATGCTCGGGAAAACAGGGCCTGACGCAAATGTGTCAGGCGGTGTCGATTTATTTTGCCGGCAAACAAAAGTTTTTTGAAATTATTGACGGAATACCGCCAAAATGGCCTATCACGATGCGAAACTTCGTGTTCGGATGCGCGATCAGGCCGGTGAGTCCTGTTTTCACCGGGAGGAAGGGGGCAAAACCGTGGAATCCACGATTGTCATGATCAATCTTTTTGGCGCGGTCGCGCTGCTGCTGTTCGGCCTCGCGCAGGTGAAGGACGGCATGACCCGCGCTTTCGGCGTCCGCCTGCGTTCCGGCCTGGCGCTCGGCACGCGCGGGCCGTTCCGCTCCTTCTTCGCTGGTTTCGTCGCCACCGTCGCGCTGCAGAGTTCGACGGCGACGGCGCTGATGATCGCCTCTTTCGTCGAGCGCAACCTCGTCAGGGCGCGCATGGCGCAGATCGTGCTGCTCGGCGCCAATGTCGGCACGGCCGTCACGGCCTGGCTGGTGGCGACGGGCATCGAATCGGTTTCCCCGCTGGTCATCCTCATCGGCATCGTCTTCTACAAGTCGAGCAGCTCCACCGCCCGGCAGGGTCTCGGCTCTGCTCTGGTCGGCATTGGCCTCATGCTCCTGTCGCTGCACCTGCTCAGCCTTGCGACCGAGCCGATGCGGCAGTCGCCCGCGCTCGGCGCCTTCCTGACGCTGCTCGACGGGGCCTGGCCCGTCGCACTAGCCTTCTCGACGGTTCTCGCCATCATTTCGTCCTCCAGCCTCGCGGTCGTCGTGCTCATCATCTCGCTGACGGCGATGGGCATCCTGTCGCCGGCGCTGACGGTCATCCTCGTGCTTGGCGCAAATCTCGGCGGCGCCGTGCCGCCGGTCATCGCCACAATGAAGGCGGCGGCTTCGGCCCGGCGCGTCACGCTCGGCAATCTCATCGTACGCGGGGTCGGCTGCCTTGCGGTGCTACCCTTTGCCGGGCAGGTCGCCGAGCTTCTGGCGCTTCTGCCGATCCCCGCCGCAAAACTTCCCGTCGATGTGCATCTGGCGTTCAACCTCGTGGTCGCGCTGATCCTCTGGCCGCTGTCGGGGCCGCTCTCGAAGCTGATGGAAAAGCTCGTTCCGGAAGAAAAGCAGCCGGAGACGGGACCGAAATATCTCGACGATTCCGCGCTCTCGAACCCGGTCGTCGCGCTGTCTGGCGCGACACGCGAGGTACTGCGCGTCGGGGACATCATCGAATCGATGCTGATCCGCACCATGCGGGCCTTCAACGACAACAATCTGGCGCCGCTGAAGGATGTCGGCGAACTGGAACGGCAGGTCGACGCTTTGCAGCAGGAGGTGAAGATCTACCTGTCGCGCCTTGGTCGCCAGGGCATCACCGGCGAGAGCGCTGCGCGTTCCATCGTCATCATCGACTATGCGATCAATCTCGAACATGTCGGCGACATCATCGAGAAGGGCCTGCAGGAGCAGGTGCGCAAGAAGATCGCCAATGGCCTGAAATTTTCCGACGACGGCTACAAGGAACTGGCCAACCTCTTCAACCTGACGATCGAGAATCTGCGTATCGCCCAGACGATCTTCGTCACGCGGGACGCCGGGCTTGCCCGTCAGCTGGTCGAGGTGAAGGTGGATGTGCGACGGATGGAGAAGCAGTCCTCGGAACGTCATCTGGCACGCCTTCGCGACGGCCGGCTCGACAGCCTCCAGACGAGCTCGCTGCATCTCGACATGCTGCGTGACTTGAAGCGCGTCAACGCCCATCTCGTCTCGGTCGCCTATCCTATCCTCGACGAGAGCGGGCTTCTGACGGAGAGCCGCCTTCGCAGCAGCAGCGCGAGCTGAGGCACCTGCGGTCCAGGGCTGAGCCAATAGAAGGATCGGGCGGCTTGCAAGAACCGCCTGAGAAATATCCCTTTGTCTCCTCCGTTCCGTTTTTGCTAAGGAACGGCGTCGATTTCGGGTGAACGAGGATTCCCATGACTGCAACGAAGCGCACCTGCCTGGCCGTCATTCTGGCTGCCGGCGAAAGCACGCGGATGAAATCCTCCCGTTCGAAGGTGCTGCATCCCGTCGCCGGCCGGCCGATGATCGCCCATGTGGTCGATGCACTGGTCGGCGCCGGCATTTCCGATGTCGCACTGGTGCTTGGCCGCGATGCGGACAAGGTGGAGGCGGCGGCGGCGAACCCGGCGGTCACCAGCTCCGTGCACATCCAGACCGAGCGGCTGGGCACCGCCCATGCCGTGCTGGCCGCGCGCGACGCCATCGCCCGGGGCTATGACGACGTGCTCGTCATCTTCGGCGACACGCCGCTCGTCACCGATGCGCCGCTGACGGCCGCCCGCGCGGGCCTTGCCGGAGGTGCGGATGTCGTCGTCATCGGTTTCGAGACGGCGGACCCGACCGGTTACGGCCGGCTGATCGTGGAGAACGGCGAATTGCTGGCGATCCGTGAACAGAAAGATGCAAGCGAGGCCGAACGCGCGATCACCTATTGCAATGGCGGGCTGATGGCGATCGACGGGCGCAAGGCGCTCGATCTCATCGGCCGGATCGGCAACGCCAATGCCAAGGGTGAGTATTATCTCACCGACATCGTCGAGGTGGTGCGCGGAGCCGGCGGCCGGGCCATTGCCGTCGAGGCTCCGGAGGAGGAGCTGACCGGCTGCAACACACGTGCCGAACTTGCGGTCATCGAGCGGCTCTGGCAGCAGCGCCGCCGCCACCGGATGATGCTGGACGGCGTCTCGATGATTGCACCGGAGACCGTGTTCCTTGCCTATGATACGAAGATCGCGCCTGACGTGACCATCGAGCCGAACGTCTTCTTCGGCCCCGGTGTCACCGTGGAAAGCGGCGCGCTTATCCATTCCTTTTCGCATATCGAGGGGGCGCATATCGCCGAGGATGCGGAGATCGGCCCCTATGCCCGCCTGCGGCCGGGCGCCAATCTCGGCCCGCATTCCAAGGTCGGCAATTTCTGCGAGGTGAAGAAGGCGGAGATCGGTGCGGGCGCCAAGGTCAACCACCTTACCTATATCGGCGACGCCATCATCGGCGAAAAGACGAATATCGGCGCGGGCACCATCACGTGTAACTATGATGGCATCAACAAGCACCTGACCCGCATCGGCGGTCACGCCTTCATCGGCTCCAACACGTCGCTCGTCGCCCCCGTTTCGATCGGCGATGGCGCCTATATCGCATCCGGCAGCGTCATCACCGAGGACGTGCCCGACGATGCGGTCGCCTTCGGCCGGGCCCGGCAGGAGAACAAGGAGGGCAGGGCCGTTCTGATCCGCGAGCGCAACCAGGCGATCAAGGATGCCAGGAAGAAGGCTGCCGGATAGCCGCTGCCCGCGTTAACGCTTGCAATCGAAAGTGAGTGTCGTCGTGTTGCGCCGCGGCGAAAAACCTCTACGAAACGAATGCAGTAGAACGAAATGAACCTGCGGAGCGGTCCATGTGCGGAATTGTCGGTATCGTCGGAAACCAGCCTGTTGCCGGCCGCCTCGTCGATGCCCTGAAGCGCCTTGAATACCGCGGCTATGATTCCGCCGGCGTTGCCACCATCGTCGACGGCAAGCTGGTGCGCCGCCGCGCCGAAGGCAAGCTGTTCAATCTCGAAAAGCGCCTCGCCGAAGAACCGCTCGCCGGCACGATCGGCATCGCCCACACACGCTGGGCGACGCATGGCGCGCCGACCGAGGCCAATGCCCATCCGCATTTCGTCGATGGCGTTGCCATCGTGCACAACGGCATCATCGAAAACTTTTCCGAGCTGAAGGACGAGCTGATCGCCGGTGGCGCCACCTTCACGACGCAGACCGACACCGAGGTCGTCGCCCAGCTCGTCGCAAAGCACCGTCGCGACGGCCTTGGCCGGCGCGAGGCGATGCATGCCATGCTGCGCCGCGTCACCGGCGCCTATGCGCTCGCGGTGGTCTTCGAGGACGATCCGTCGACCATCATGGCCGCGCGCAGCGGCCCGCCGCTTGCGATCGGCCACGGCCGCGGCGAAATGTTCCTCGGCTCCGATGCCATTGCGCTCGCCCCCTTCACCAACGAGATCACCTATCTCGTCGATGGCGACTGGGCGGTGATCGGCCGCGACGGCGCCTTCGTCTTCGACATCGACGGCAACCGTGTGGAGCGGCCGCGCCAGTTCTCGTCCGCTGCCGCCTATCTCGTCGACAAAGGCAATCACCGGCATTTCATGGAAAAGGAAATCCATGAGCAGCCCGAGGCGATTTCCCATGCGCTCAGCCACTATGTCGATTTTCTCGCCCATACGGTGCGCCCGATCGCGTCCGAGATCGATTTTTCCAAGGTGCCGAGCCTGGCCATTTCCGCCTGCGGCACGGCTTATCTCGCCGGCCTCGTCGGAAAGTACTGGTTCGAGCGGTATGCCCGCCTTCCGGTCGAGATCGATGTCGCCTCGGAATTCCGCTACCGCGAAATCCCGCTGAATCCGGCCTCCGCCGCGCTCTTCATCTCGCAGTCCGGCGAGACGGCAGACACGCTCGCCTCGCTGCGGTATTGCAAGGAGAACGGCCTGAAGATCGGCGCGGTCGTCAACACGCGCGAATCGACCATCGCCCGCGAATCGGACGCCGTCTTCCCGATCCTTGCCGGCCCGGAAATCGGTGTCGCCTCCACCAAAGCCTTTACCTGCCAGCTCGCCGTCCTGGCGGCACTCGCCGTGGGAGCGGGCCGGGCGCGCGGCACGATCAACGAGGCGGAAGAAAAGGCGCTGGTGCGCAACCTCGCCGAAATGCCGCGCATCATGGCCGGCGTGCTCAACACCATCCAGCCGTCGATCGAGCAGCTCTCGCGCGACCTCTCCAAGTGCAAGGACGTGCTCTATCTCGGCCGTGGCACCAGCTATCCGCTGGCCATGGAAGGAGCGCTCAAGCTCAAGGAAATCTCCTACATCCACGCCGAAGGCTACGCTGCCGGTGAACTCAAGCACGGCCCGATCGCGCTGATCGACGAGAACATGCCCGTCATCGTCATCGCCCCGCATGACCGGTTCTTTGAAAAGACCGTTTCCAACATGCAGGAAGTCGCAGCCCGTGGCGGCCGGATCATCTTCATCACCGACGAGAAGGGCGCTGCGGCCTCGAAGCTTGAGACCATGGCGACGATCGTGCTGCCGAATGTCGACGAGATCATCGCGCCCATGATCTATTCGCTGCCCATCCAGCTTCTCGCCTACCACACGGCGGTCTTCATGGGCACGGACGTCGATCAGCCGCGCAACCTCGCCAAGTCCGTGACCGTCGAATGATCTTCTTGCGCCCGGAACGACCCGAGGACGTGGATGCCATCCGCACGCTGACGGAAACGGCCTTCAAGACCGCGCCCCATGCCGATGGTACGGAGCATATCATCATCGACCGTCTTCGCGCCGCGGGTGCCCTGACGCTTTCGCTGGTGATGGAGGCGGACGGCGCCATTGTGGGCCACGTCGCCTTTTCACCGGTCACGGTGTCCGATGGAAGTACGGACTGGTATGGCCTCGGCCCGATCTCCGTCGACCCGGCCCGCCAGGGCGAGGGCATCGGCGGCCGGCTGATCGGGGAGGGGCTGCAGCGCCTCAAGGCCCTGGGCGCGGCCGGCTGCGTTCTGCTCGGCGATCCCGCCTACTACAGCCGGTTCGGCTTTGTGGCCGATCCGAAGCTGACGCTCGACGGCGTGCCACCGGAGTATTTCATGCGCGTGGCGTTTTCTCCGGTTTACGGCGGGGGAACGGTTTCCTATCATCCGGGTTTCTACGGCTGAGTGACCTCCCACGCTCGCCAGATGCTGGATATCCGATGACCGACCTCGTTCCGAGACAGTCGCTCGCCATGCGGCTGCGCAACAATTTTCTGACCGGCCTCGTCATCTGTGCGCCGATCGCCATCACCATATGGCTGACCTGGACCTTCATCCGCTGGGCCGACAGCTGGGTGAAACCCTATATTCCGGCACAGTACAATCCGGAAAACTATCTGCAGTTCGCCATTCCCGGCTTCGGGCTCCTGACGGCGCTGGTGCTGATCACGCTTGTCGGGTTTCTGGGCAAGAACCTCATCGGCCGCACCATCGTCGAGTTCGGCGACGGGCTGTTCAACCGTACGCCGCTGGTGCGCACGGTACACAAGAGCCTGAAGCAGATCTTCGAGACGGTGCTGAAGGACAAGGGGACCTCGTTCAACAAGGCGGCGATGATCGAATATCCGAGCCCCGGCCTGTGGGCGATCGTTTTCGTGGCCACGGATGCGCGCGGCGAGATCGCGACGAAATTCCGTGCGATGGGCAAGGACATGGTTGCCTGCTTCCTGCCGCCGACGCCCTTTCCGACCGCCGGTTTCCTTGTCTATGTGCCGCGCGAAAAGCTGGTGCCGCTCGACATGAGCGCGGAGGACGCCGCCAAGCTCATCATCTCCGTCGGCCTCGTCACGCCGCCGGACAAGCCGCTCCAGCTCGTCGAGAGCGAGGCTCAGCGCAAGGCGAAGGGCAAGAAGAAGAGCTGAGGGAACCGAACCCTCGACGTCGTCCCCGGGCTTGACCCGAGGATCCATGCGTCACGGTACGGCCCTGCTTGGGGCATGGATCTTCGGGTCAAGCCCGAAGATGACGGAGGGAAGGTTTACGGGTGATGTCGGCGTTCAGCCTTCGAGCCGCCCCGTGAAGGGGCGGCCGGAAAAGGCTATTCGGCAACCACTGCGTCCGTCTGCTCTTCCAGGATGACCTTGCCCTCCTCGGCGGGCAGGCGGGACTGCTTTCCGGTTGTGGTGACGCTTGCGGTGGTGATGGTCTTGTCGACCTTGGCTTCCGCATTGACCTTGTTGTGCCAGGCGCATTCCGCAAAGGCGGCGGATGCCGAAAGGCCGAGCGTTGCTGCGACTACGAGAACTGTCTTCATGGCATTTCTCCTTCTTCGCTGAGGCGATGGAAAGTATGCCTTCACGCCGGACATCGGCGAAATCACGTTTTTGTGGCGAAAGCGCTACTGTGCGAAACCCTCCTGCGCTTCAGCCGGCACGCAGGAAGCGGATCGCCTCGTCGCGGCGGTAGAGATAGAGCAGCGTGCGGATCGCTTCGCCGCGTTCGCTCGTCAGGTCCGCATCGCGCTCCAGCACATAGGCGGCGTCCTTGCGGGCGATTTCGAGAAGGTCGCCATGGGCTTCGAGGCTTGCCACCAGAAAGCCGGGCGTGCCGGACTGGCGGGTGCCCAGAAGCTCGCCTTCGCCGCGCAGCTTCAAATCCTCCTCGGCGATGCGGAAACCGTCCTCCGTCTCGCGCAGGATCGAAAGCCGTGCCCGGCCGTTCTCGCTGAGCGGCCCCTTGTAGAGGAGGATGCAGCTCGACGCCTCCTCGCCCCGCCCGACGCGGCCGCGCAGCTGGTGGAGCTGGGCAAGGCCGAAGCGCTCGGCATGCTCGATCACCATGATGGTGGCCTCCGGCACGTCGACGCCAACCTCCACCACGGTCGTCGCGACGAGCAACCGCGTCTCGCCGTTCTTGAAGGCGAGCATGGCGGCGTCTTTCTCCGGTCCACTCATCCGTCCGTGCACGAGCCCCGCCGCATCGCCGAAGATGCTGGCGAGTGTCGCATGCCGCTCCTCGACGGACATGAGTTCGCTCTCCTCCGTCTCCTCCACCAGCGGGCAGATCCAGTAGGCCTTCTTGCCCTCGGAAAGCGCGGTGCGCAGGCGGTCGACGATATCGCCGATGCGCTCCAGCGGCATGACGACCGTCTGGATCGGCTTGCGGCCGGCGGGTTTTTCCGTGAGCTTGGACACGTCCATGTCGCCGAAGGCGGCCAGCACGAGCGTGCGCGGGATGGGCGTCGCGGTCATGACGAGCATGTGGGGCGAGATGCCCTTGGCGGTCAGCCGCAGGCGCTGGTGCACGCCGAAACGGTGCTGCTCGTCCACCACGGCGAGCACGAGGTCCCTGTAGGCGACATTGTCCTGGAAGAGCGCATGGGTGCCGATGACGACCTGCGTCTCGCCGGAGGCTATGCGTTCGAGAATGGCGTCGCGCTCGCGGCCCTTGGTGCGGCCCGTCAGGACGTCGATGGCGACACCGGCAGGCGCCGCCATGCGCGAGAGCGTGGCGAAATGCTGGCGCGCCAGGATTTCCGTCGGAGCCATCAGCACCGCCTGGCCGCCCGATTCGACCGCGGCCAGCATCGCCATCAGCGCCACCGCGGTTTTTCCTGCGCCGACATCGCCCTGCAAAAGCCGCAGCATGCGCTGCTCGCCTGCCATGTCCTTCAGCACCTCCGCAATGGCCGTCTGCTGGCTGTTCGTCAGCGAGAAGGGCAGGGCATCGATCACCGGACGGCTCAGCACGCCCGTCGCCATCACCGGGCGGCCGGCGACCTTGCGCAGGCGCTGGCGCACCAAAGCGAGCGAGATCTGGCCTGCCAGGAATTCGTCATAGGCGAGCCGGCGGCGGGCGGGTGCCTGCGGGTCGAGATCCGTCTCGTCGCGTGGGTCGTGCAGGCGGTGGATGGCGTCGAAGGCGGAGGAAAAGCCTTGCCGCTGCAACAATGTCGGCTCGATCCATTCCGGCAGCTGCGGTACGCGGGCGACGGCCGCTTCCACCGACTTGCGCAGCACGCGTGACGTGAGGCCTGCGGTAAGGCCGTGTACCGGCTCGACCAGCGGCACATTGTCGGCCTCGCCGAGCCGCGCCATGTAATCGGGGTGCACCATCGACGGGCGGCCGTTGAACCAGTCGACCTTGCCGCTCACCACCACCGTCTCGTCGATCGGCAGTGCTTTTTCCAGCCAGTTGCCCTTGACGCGGAAGAAGGTGAGCGCCAGCTCCCCGGTCTCGTCATGCAGGAAAACGCGGTAGGGCTGGCTCGATTTGCCCGGTGGCGGTGGCTGATGGCGGTCGATGCGGCCGGTAATGGTAACGATAACGCCCTGGGGCGCATGGGCAACACCCGGCTGGTTGCGCCGGTCGACGATCGAATGCGGGAAATGGAAGACGAGGTCGATGACCCGGCAGTCCTCGATGCTCTCCTGACCGAGCAGGCGCGCGAAGAGATCTCCGAGCTTTGGGCCGATGCCCGGAAGCGAGGAGAGGGGAGCGAAGAGCGGATCGAGCAATGCAGGTCTCATGGCGGCCAAAATCGCCGGACGAGGACGCTTTGGCAAGGCTGACAAGCGGCTTTTGCCGGTCTATAGAAACGCGGAATTGCATGAACTGGCAGAAAGCGAGCACGATCATGACGGGTACGACACGCTCCAGCGCCGACATCGACCCGCGCCGCAAGCGCATCCTCTTCCGTTGCTGGCACCGCGGCATCCGCGAGATGGATCTGGTGCTCGGTGCCTTCGCCGATGCGGAGATCGAAACGCTTTCCGACATCGAGCTCGACGAACTCGAGCGCATCATGGCGGAAGAGGACAACGACCTCATCAAGTGGGTGACGGGGGAAAAGCCGGTGCCGGAGACATTCCGCGACGGCCTCTTCCCGCGCATCGCCGCGTATCGGCCCGATTTTTCGCCGCTCTTCAAAGATGACCGCGCATGATCCCCAGATTTTCTCCCGAACACATTGCGGCCGCCGGCCGGCCGATGACCATCGGCGCCGTACCATCCGGCGTCGAGCCATTGATTCTCGCCGAGCTTGCCCGCTCTTCCGGCCCGCTCGCCTACGTGCTGTCGGACGGCCAGCGCATCCCCGATCTTGAGCAGATGCTCGGCTTCGTCGCGCCGGATATTCCGGTGCTGACGCTGCCGGGCTGGGACTGTTTGCCCTATGACCGTGTCTCGCCGAGCGCGGAAGTGTCGGCACGCCGCCTTTCCGCCCTTTCCGCGCTGATCGCCCACCAGAAGAAGCCGCATGCGGCCATCGTGCTCGTCACCGTCAACGCCATGCTGCAGAAGACGGCGCCGCGCGACATCATCGAGGGCCTTGCCTTCTCCGCCAAGCCCGGCAACCAGGTGCGTATGGACGACATTGCCGCACGGCTGGAGCGCAACGGCTTCGAGCGCGTGGCAACGGTGCGCGAGGTTGGCGAATATGCCGTGCGCGGTGGCATCCTTGACGTTTTCGTGCCCGGCAGCGGCGAGCCGGTGCGCCTCGACTTCTTCGGCGACACGCTGGAGAGCATCCGTTCCTTCGATCCCGCCAGCCAGCGCACGACCGGTCAGGCGCGCTCCCTCGACCTCAATCCGATGAGCGAGGTGACGCTGACACCGGAGACGATCTCGCATTTCCGCAAGCACTACCTTTCTTCCTTCGGCGCTGCGACGCGTGACGACGTGCTCTACCAGGCTGTTTCCGAAGGTCGGCGCTATGCCGGCATGGAGCACTGGCTGCCGCTTTTCTACGACGGCCTGGAAACCGCCTTCGACTATCTCGCCGGCTTCCGTATCGTTACGGACCATACGGTGCGTGAGGCGGCCGTCGAGCGCTCCCGTCTCGTACGCGACTACTACGACGCCCGCGTGGCCTCGGCGACGCCCGGCAAGGGCCAGGTGGCACAGGCGACGCCCTACAAGCCGGTGCCGCCGGGCCTCATCTATCTCGATGCCGAGCGCTTCGGCCGCGAGCTCGATGAACGCGCTGCCATCCGCCTCTCCCCCTTCAACGAGCATGAGGGCGAGACGCGGCATGTCGAAACCATCGCGGCGCGGCCCGGCATGCGCTGGGCCCGCCCTGCCGGCAGCGAAGATGCGGACAGCGCCCGTATCAACGTCTTCGACCAGGCGGTAAAGCACATTGCCGACAAGCGGGCGTCCGGTGCCAAGGTGCTGGTGACGGGCTGGTCGGAAGGATCGCTCGACCGTCTGCTGCAGGTGCTCGCCGAACACGGTCTCGGCAATGTCGTTCCCGTCGAGAAATTCTCCGATATCCGCAAGCTGAAGCCGGGTGAGGCCGGGTCGGCCGTGCTCAGCCTCGAAAGCGGTTTCGAGGCCGGCGACATCGTCGTCATCGGCGAGCAGGACATTCTGGGCGACCGCATGGTGCGGCGCTCGAAGAGGCGCAAGCGTGGCGCGGATTTCCTTACCGAGGTCGCCGGGCTCGACGAAGGCTCGATCGTCGTGCATGCCGAGCACGGCATCGGCCGCTTCGTCGGCCTGCGCACCATCGAGGCGGCCGGCGCGCCGCATGCCTGCCTCGAACTCGTCTATGCGGACGAGGCGAAACTCTTCCTGCCTGTCGAAAACATCGACCTGCTCACGCGCTACGGCGGCGAGGGCACGGATGCGCTGCTCGACAAGCTCGGCGGCGTCGCCTGGCAGGCGCGCAAGGCCAAGCTGAAGAAACGCCTGCTCGACATGGCCGGCGGCCTCATCCAGATCGCCGCCGCGCGGCTGGTGCGCCACGCGCCGGTGCTCGCCTCGCCGGAGGGCATCTACGACGAGTTCGCGGCCCGATTCCCGTATGACGAGACCGACGACCAGGCGAATGCCATCGATGCCGTGCGCGAAGACCTTGGTGCCGGCCGGCCGATGGACCGCCTTGTTTGCGGCGACGTCGGCTTCGGCAAGACCGAGGTGGCGCTACGCGCGGCCTTCATCGCCGCGATGAACGGTGTGCAGGTCGCCGTCGTCGTGCCGACGACACTGCTCGCCCGCCAGCATTTCAAGACCTTTTCCGACCGGTTCCGGGGCCTGCCGATCCGCGTGCAACAGGCCTCCCGCCTCGTCGGCGCGAAAGAACTGGCGCTCACCAAGAAGGAGTTGTCCGAAGGCAAGACGGATATCGTCGTCGGCACCCACGCGCTGCTTGGTTCGTCGATCAAGTTCGCCAATCTCGGCCTGCTGGTCATCGACGAGGAGCAGCATTTCGGCGTCAAGCATAAGGAGCGGCTGAAGGAGCTGAAGAGCGACGTGCATGTGCTCACGCTCTCGGCGACACCGATCCCGCGTACCCTGCAGCTTGCCATGACGGGCGTGCGCGAACTCTCGCTGATTACCACGCCGCCGGTCGACCGCATGGCCGTGCGCACCTTCATCTCGCCTTTCGATCCGCTCGTCATTCGCGAGACCTTGATGCGTGAGCACTATCGCGGCGGCCAGAGTTTCTACGTCTGCCCGCGGCTCAGCGACCTCTCGGAAATCCATGATTTCCTGCGCCAGGACGTGCCGGAGCTGAAGGTCGCCGTCGCGCATGGCCAGATGCCGGCCACCGAACTCGAAGACATCATGAATGCCTTCTACGAAGGCCGCTACGACGTGCTGCTTTCGACGACCATCGTCGAATCCGGCCTTGATGTGTCGACGGCGAACACGATGATCATCCACCGGGCCGACATGTTCGGCCTTGCCCAGCTCTACCAGCTGCGCGGCCGCGTCGGCCGGTCGAAGGTGCGCGCCTTCGCGCTCCTGACGCTGCCGGTCAACCGCACGTTGACGGGCACGGCCGAGCGCCGCCTGAAGGTGCTGCAATCGCTCGATACGCTCGGCGCGGGCTTCCAGCTTGCCAGCCACGACCTCGACATCCGCGGCGCCGGCAACCTGCTTGGCGAAGAGCAGTCCGGCCATATCAAGGAGGTCGGTTTCGAACTCTACCAGCAGATGCTCGAGGAGGCGGTTGCCGAAATCAAGGGTGACGAGGAGGTCGCCGATAGCGGGTGGTCGCCGCAGATTTCCGTCGGCACGCCGGTGATGATCCCCGACGACTACGTGCCGGACCTGCATCTGCGCCTCGGCCTCTACCGCCGCCTCGGCGAGATCACTGAACTGCGCGATATCGACGCCTTCGGCGCCGAACTCATCGACCGCTTCGGGCCGCTGCCGATCGAGGTGCAGCACCTCCTCAAGATCGTCTACATCAAGTCGCTCTGCCGCGTGGCGAATGTCGAGAAGCTCGATGCCGGACCGAAGGGCGTCGTCGTGCAGTTCCGCCACAAGGAGTTTCCGAACCCGGCGGCGCTGGTCGGCTACATTGCCAAGCAGGGCACGATGGCCAAGATCCGGCCCGACCAGAGCCTGTTCCTCGCCCGTGACTACCCGACGCCGGAAAAGCGGCTGACGGGTGCGGCGCAGGTGATGACGCAGCTTGCAGGGCTTGCGAAACAGTAGGTGCGTTGCGCCTGGATGGAGGATGAAGATGACGACCGCCAATACGTCCGCCACTGTCTACGGCGCCACCTACAGCGTCTATGTCCGCATCGTTCGGATCGCCCTTCACGAAAAGGGCGTGTCCTATGATCTCGTGCCGATCGACGTGTTCGCCGAGCAGGGATTGCCGGCGGACTACCAGGCGCGTCATCCCTTCGGCCGCATTCCCGCTTTCGAGCACGACGGTTTCCGCCTCTACGAGACGAGCGCCATCGCCCGCTATGTGGACGAGGCCTTCTCCGGCCCGTCGCTCCAGCCCCGCGATGTCCGTGAACGGGCGCGGATGAACCAGATCGTTGCCATGCTGGACAACTATGCCTATCGGCCGATGGTCTGGGACGTCTATGTCCAGCGCATGGAGACCGAGCCGGCGGATGAGGCGCTCATCGCTGCCGGACTGGAAAAGGCTCGCACCTTCCTCGCGGCGCTTTCGGGCCTGCTCGGCGAGGGGCCCTGGCTGGCCGGATCGGAACCCTCGCTTGCCGATTTTCATGCGGTACCGATGTTTGCCCTGTTCGAGCAGGCACCGGAAGGCACTGCGCTTCTCGCGGAGTTTGCGCAAATCCGGGCCTGGTGGGAGGGGATCAGGACGCGTTCCTCCGTGGCAATGACGGGGGCGTGAATTCCCAGCTCGGGAAGCTTTTTCAAACCTGCAGCTTTGCCGGTTCCTGGATCTCGCGGACTGGAAATTTGAGCATGCGAGATTTTTCTCGTGGAGAATATAGATATGAATAATAGATACAGCGCTTTAGCATCACTTGTTTACAATCTGGACAAACCCGTCGGCCGCTCGTTCGGTGATGTCGAATATTACCGTGCACGACTCCAGGAATGCGGTGGGCCCGTCCTCGAACCGGCAGTGGGTAATGGGCGCGTCTATGTACCGCTTCGCGAGGCGGGCATAGACGTAGACGGGTTCGATGCTTCCGAGGAGATGCTGGCCTATGGCCGGGAGGCGTGTCAGGCCCGCGGCATCGTCGCCAGACTTTCGCAGCAGACCTTCGAGACATTTCATTACGACAGGCGGTTCGCGGCGGCCATCATTCCTGCCGGATCCTTTCAGCTCATCACCGATGGGAACGATGCGCTCGCCTTCCTCCGGCGCCTTCACGATCATCTTCTGCCCGGGGGCAGGCTCATCATCGACATAGGCGGGATCGATGGCCTTTTCGGCTCGGCGGCGCCGGCGCGCAGCTGGAAAACCGCAGAAGGCGATCTCCTCACCCTGCTCGATCATCGCGCCGAGCCGGACTATGTGTCCCAGACGACATCGGCGTACCTGCGTTATGAACGGTGGTCGGGAGGAGCACTGCTCGAAAGCGAGCTCGACCTGTTCACGCTGCGCTGGTGGGGCATGCAGGAACTCAGGCTTGCCCTGGAGGCGACCGGGTTTTCCGATGTCATCGTGTCCAGCGACTATGTCTTCGGCCAGGCACCTGGAAAGAACACGGGAACCATGACGTTCGAGGCACGGCGCGGCGGATAGAGGTGCCGCGCCCCTCCTGCTCAGTTCTTCCCGATGCGCTCCTGCGCCTTCAGGGCCGCGATCTCACGGAAGGCATTGGTCAGCACGTCCACCGACTGCGCACCCATCACGGCATATTTGTTGTCGATGATGAAGCAGGGAACGCCAGTCACGCCCATGTCGCGGGCCATGCCGATCTCCTCCTTGACCGAATCGACATCCGCGCCGGCCGAAAAGAGCGCAGTGACGACGGCGCGGTCCATGCCGCAGACCTCGGCTATGTCGAGCAAGACGGCACGATCGCCGACATTGCGGCCCTCCTCGAAGTAGGCCTTGAAGAGCGCAACCGCGACGCGGCTCTGCACCTCGGGGCCTTCGATCATCGCCCAGCGCAGCAGGCGGTGGGCGTCGAGCGTGTTCGGGCTGATCTTCACGGCAGGAAAGTCGAAGTCGATGCCGGCTTCCTGGCCGAGCCCCGCCAGCATTTCGTGCGCGCGCGCTACCGCCTCCTCGCCACCCAGTTTTTCAGCCAGGTGCTTCTTGTGGTCGGCCCCTTCGGCCGGCATGTCGGGATTGAGCTGGTAGGGGCGGAACGTCACGGCGACCGCGAGATCGCCCTTGACCGCCTCGATCGCCTGTTCGAGACGCTTCTTGCCGAGATAGCACCATGGGCAGACGACGTCGGAGACGACATCGATCGTAATGGCTTCCATCTGCATTTCCTTTCAAGGCGCCGGACAATCCCGGCCACCGCGCAGCCGCATGCGCGGTCTGCGTGGCAGTGTCAAACATCTGCGACGGCGGCGGCCCGATAGGGCGCGCCGTGCTCTCACTGCCGAGATAGGCCGGCTTGCCGCCGCTTTCAACAAGTTACCTGGAGGTAACCCCAATTCTGGGGATAGCCTCTTTTTATTGCACCCGTTCATCCCACCAGACGGGAAGCTGAAAGCCCCAGAGCGGCGTCATGTCCGGGCGGCCGATGTTCTTGTTGCGCGCGATCCATTGCTCGCCGAGATGATAGAGCGGCACGACATAGTTGCCGGACAACAGCATCCTGTCCTGGGCCCGTACGGCCGAGCCAAAATCCTCTGCCGTGCGGGCGGAAAGGATGGCAGCCATGACGCGGTCGAGGTCGGGATCGGCAACGCCCGCAAAGCTTTCGCTGCCTTCCGTGTCGCGTGCCTGCGATCCCCAGCGCCGCACCTGTTCGAGGCCCGGCGACAGGGAGGAGAGGAAGGCCTTCATGATGACGTCGTAGTCGAAAGTCTGGCTCCGGCTCTGGTACTGCGAATCATCGACGGTCCTGAGCGTGATGCGAATGCCGAGCGCGCCCAGGAAGCGCTGGTAGGCGAGGGCGAGTTTTTCCTGATCGGCATTCTGCGTCATGATCTCGAAGGCGAGCGGCTTGCCCGAGGCATCGACCATGCGGCCGTCCTTGATGGAATAGCCGGCAGCTTTGAAATGGTTCATCGCCTCGCGCAGCACCTTGCGGTCGCGGCCCGAACCATCGGTTACCGGTAGACGGTAGGTGCCGTCGAGGATGGCCGGATCGATCCGGCTCGCCGCATCGCCGAGGATCTCGCGCTCCCGTGCGTCGATCGGTGCGCTGAGCGCGGACAGCGCGGTGTTCTGCCAAAAGCTTTCCGTGCGGGTATAGGCGTTTTCAAACAGGCTGCGGTTGACCCATTCGAAGTCGAAGGCATAGAGCAGCGCCTTGCGCAGTTCCGCGTTCTGGAACATCGGACGCCTTGTGTTGAAGACGAAGCCGAACATGACGGGCGGCAGCTTCGATTTCACGGCATCCTTGATGACCGTGCCGGACTGGACAGCGGGGAAATCGTAGCCGCGCGCCCATTTGGTCGGATTGCCTTCCTGGTAGATGTCGACCGCGCCCTTCTTGAAGGCCTCGAACAGCGAGTTGTCCTGCAGGAAGTACTCCACCGAGATTTCGTCGTAGTTATCGAAACCGACCTTGGAGGGGATGTCCTTGCCCCAATAGTTCTGATCGCGCTCGTAGACGATGCGCTCGCCGGGTTTCACCAGCTTGACCTTGTAGGGGCCGGAGCCGAGCGGCAGGGCGAGCGACGACCGGTCGAACGTCTCCACATCGGTGGCGTGCTTCGGCAGGATCGGCGAGAGTGCGATCAGGAGCGGTGCCTCGCGGTCACCCTTGTCGTTGAAGGTGAAGCGGACGCTGTTGTCGCCGGTCTTTTCGAGTTTTTCCACGCTGTTCAGGCGGATGCTGAAGGGCGCGCGGCCCTTGTCCCGCATCAGCTCGAAGGTGAAGATGACATCCTCGGGCGTCACCGGCTTGCCGTCCGCCCAGCGTGCCTTCGGGTTGAGGTGGAACTCGACGAAGCTGCGATCGTCGTCCCACTCCACGCTTTCGGCCAGAAGGCCGTACATGGTGAAGGCCTCGTCGCGCGAGCGCACCATCAGCGATTCGTAGACGAGATTGCCGAATTCGGGGTCCCACATGCCGCGCGCCGTGGTGCGCATGCTCTTGAGAATGAAGGGATTGAGGCTATCGAAAGTGCCGACGACGCCGTAGGAGATGCGCCCGCCCTTCTTCACGTCCGGATCGACGTAGCTGAAATGCTTGTAGTCCGCCGGCAGGGCCGGCGCGCCGTGCATGGCGATGCCGTGAACCGGGGCGGCATGGGCGAAGGTCGCGGGCAGGCCGAGAAGGCAGGCGGCAAGGGCCGTCAGGAAGGGGCGCAATTGTGTCTCCTCGTGGGGTCCGGATGATTCTTTCCCATTATACGCGCTTGAAACGGGACGGCAGCGTGGCAGGTGAGGGAAATCGAATACACGCGGGAATTTCATCAAGAAAGGCTGGATATCCGGCGCGGCCCATTGTAACAGGGTTCCCCGAAGCGGGTCATGCAAATGCCTCATTTCGCCGACAGGAGAGCGCACGGCTGACCAAATCGCCCGAAAGGGACCCAAAGGGGGCGCTGTCGCTCCGGCACCGGATTTTCAGGAGACCGAAATCGTTATGATCTTCACATCGCACCTCATCAAGCGGACCGTGCTTTCCGCCTTTGCTGCTTCCGTTGCCCTGGCGGCTGCTCCTTCCGCTTCGCTGGCACAGCAGCAGGCAGCTGTTCCGCCGAAGGGCTGGTTCAAGGTCTGCACCAAGCAGGAAGACAACGACGTCTGCATCGTGCAGAACCTGCTGACGGCCAATAGCGGCCAGCTCATCACCGCTGTCGGCCTCATCACCGTTGCCGGCAAGACCAACCGCAAGATCATGCAGGTCTCGGTGCCGAGCGCCCGTCTGATCCCGCCGGGCGTTCAGATGCAGATCGACGGTGGCAAGGCCCAGAAGCTCGACTACGCCATCTGCATGCCCGACAAGTGCGTCGCCGAAGTGCCGCTGACCGACCAGATGCTCGCCAGCCTCAAGAAGGGCGGCGAACTCGTCCTGACCTCGGTCAACTTCCAGCGCGCGCCGAACCCGATCAAGATTTCGCTTGAAGGCTTCACCGGCGTGTTCGACGGCGAAGCGATCCAGCAGTCGCAGCTCGAAGAGCGCCAGCGTCTGCTGCAGGAAGAAATGCAGAAGAAGGCGGAAGAAGCCCGCAAGAAGCTCGAGGAAGCCCAGAAGGCTGCCAAGAGCCAGTAAGCGAGACGCTTCGCAAGACTTATGAAAAACCCGGCCATCGGCCGGGTTTTTTGTTGGGCGAAGCAGGGGCGGTTGGCCGAAGCGCGGCTTCAGTGAAAGATGCCGCTCTGCTCCTTCCAGCGATAATGCCCCTTGTCCACATCCATCAGGGCGCGGACCTGCGGATGGCGGATCGGCTTGCCGCTCTCGTCGGGCACGAGATTCTGTTCCGAGACATAGGCGACATATTCCGTGTCTTCGTTCTCCGCGAAGAGATGATAGAACGGTTGATCCTTCGATGGCCGGATTTCGGCGGGAATGGCATTCCACCACTCCTCCGTGTTGGCGAATTCCGGATCGACGTCAAAGATCACGCCACGGAAGGGGAAAACCCGATGGCGGACGATGTCGCCAATGGCAAATTTTGCGTTACGCATCTTCATGGCGTACCTACCTTTCCACTTATATTTGGGTAAATACGCAGAAACATCAATAGTTCAGCCGTCTGACACGTCTTTATCCAAGGGGGTGGGGCGCTTGCGCCACCGGTGGTTTCGGCGTACCTCGAAAGGGGGCGTCTCGCGTGGATCGGGTGGCATGAACAATCAATGGGGCAGGAGCGGTAACGGACCGGCGGCAAGCAGCGGCATCGGGGGCATCCTCTTCGCCTCCGTGGTGTGTCTGGCGCTTGGGGCTGCCGGCGGCTACGGCGCCTTCCGGCTGATGGACGACGCCATTCCGCGCAGCGAGCTCGACGCGCGCGACACGCGCATTGCCGACCTTGCGCGCGAACTCGACGCCCGCGCCGCCCAGGTCGAGGAAAGTACCCAGAAGGCACAGGCGCTGACCGAGGAGAGCGGCAAGCTCAAACGCCAGGTCGAGGCCCTGCGCAAGGATGCGAATGCATCGGATTCGGATGTGGCGACGATCGCCGCCGAACGCACCAAGCTTGCACAGGAGGTCGTGCCCGCGCTTGAGAACGAGATCGAACTGCTCGGCCAGCGCGTCGCGGATGCCGAGGCGCAGCGGAAGAAGGCCGAGGAGGTCGTCAAGGACCGCGAACGGCGCCTTTCGCTCCAGACCGACAAGATCGCCGGTCTTGAAAAGACCTGCACCCAGCAGGCTGCCGCGCGCGGCGCTGAGGCCGAAACACTGAAGGCCGAGACCGCCAGCCTGCGTGAGGAGCTGGACAAGGTTCGCAAGGCCGAAGAGGCGCTGCGCACGAAGAACCTCCCGGCGCTGGAAGACGAGATCAAGCGCAAGGACACGGAAATCGCGGCCCTCGGCGAGCGCACCAGGGCTCTGACGGGGCAGGTCGAAGCGCTCGAGGCCGCGAGCTGCATGGCGCTGCCGAAGGAACCGAACGACAATGGCCGCAAGGCGGTGCCGGAGAAGGAGGCGACCGGCGAGGCCGCCCGGGATGCCGTCATCCCGACCCTCAACCCGCGCAACGGCGCACGCGTGGCCGAAGCGATGCGCGAAACGCCCGGTCTCGATGCCTTGACCAGCGTACAACGCGACCAGCTCGAACGCTCGCTTGCGGCCGGCGAATGCGTGACGAGCGCGCTTGGCGGCGTCTTCCGCCGCATCCCGGTTCTTGCGCTGCGAAACCTGATGCGCGACCTCGACAGTGACTGCTGAGCCGCAACCTTGAACGTATCCTCTAAGGGAGACCAGGAATGAAGCGATCTGTTCTTTTGGCCGTGCTCGGACTGGCGCTTTCCACCGCGGGTACTTTCGCCGCGGATTTCGAGCGCAACATCATGACCGGCGGCCCGCAGGGCACCTACATCAAGATCGGCCGCGATATCGCCGCGCTCGGGGCCGAATGCGGCCAGACGCTCAATGTGCTGGAAAGCGCGGGATCGCTGGAGAATTTCGTCGGCGTGCGCAACCGCCGCAACACCCAGTTCGGCATCGTCCAGAGCGACGTGCTCGAATATCTGAAGACCTTCGAGAAGAACGATCCGGAGGTGCAGAAGGCCGTCAAGGGCGTGCGCATCATGTTCCCGCTCTACAACGAGGAGATCCACGTCCTCGCGCGCACCGACATTGGCAGCCTGAAGGATCTCGCCGGCAAGAAGGTGGCTGTCGGCAAGAAGGATTCGGGCACCTTCCTCACCGCCACGCTCATCATGGACATCCTTCAGGTCAAGGCCGGCGAGCGCATGGACATCAACCCGGACGAGGCGCTGCCGAAGCTTGTCTCCGGCGAGATCGACGCCTTCTTCTACGTTGCCGGTGCGCCCGCCTCGCTCTTTACCGGCAACGCCATCGACAAGACGAAATTCCACCTCGTGCCGATCACCGAGGCGCCGCTGCTGGCCACCTATACGCCCTCGCGCATCGAGCCCGGCACCTATTCCTTCCAGGACAAGCCGGTGGATCTCATCGCCGTCAAGGCGGTGATGATGACCTACGACTACGACACGAAGCGCAACGCCTATCACCGCGAAAGCTGCAAGACGGTGGCGGACTTCTCCAACCTCATCGTCACCGGCCTCGACAAGCTGAAGACGACGGGCCATCCGAAATGGAAGACGGTGGATCTCACCGCGCTGCCACCGGGCTGGCAGGTCGGCGTCTGCGTGAAGGCCGGCATGGCGCTCGACTACAAGCCCGCCTGCAAGCCCGCTGCGGCTGCCACCAGCGCGACGGACGACAGCAACGAGGAATATCTCAACCTGTTGAAGCAGCGGCTCCAGCCGTAGGCAGGGCATTCCCGCGCCGCCACAACGCTCGGCGATAAACAAAAAACCCGGCCAGAGGCCGGGTTTTTCGTCGTGGGTCGCTGCCGATCAGGCGGAGTAGTACATGTCGAACTCGACCGGGTGCGGGGTCATTTCGAAGCGCATGACTTCCACCATCTTCAGCTCGATGTAGCTGTCGATCTGGTCGTCGTCGAAGACGCCACCGGCGGTCAGGTACTTGCGGTCCTTGTCGAGGCTTTCCAGCGCTTCGCGTAGCGAGCCGCAGACGGTCGGAATCTTCTTCAGTTCCTTCGGCGGCAGGTCGTAGAGATCCTTGTCCATGGCCTTGCCGGGATGGATCTTGTTCTTGATGCCGTCGAGGCCGGCCATCAGCATGGCGGCGAAGCCGAGATAGGGGTTGCCGAGCGGGTCGGGGAAGCGGATTTCGACGCGCTTGGACTTCGGACCGGTGCCGAACGGAATGCGGCACGAGGCCGAGCGGTTGCGGGCCGAATAGGCGAGCAGGACCGGCGCCTCATAGCCCGGGACGAGACGCTTGTAGGAGTTCGTCGTCGGGTTGGTGAAGGCGTTGATCGACTTGGCATGCTTGATGATGCCGCCGATGAAGTAGAGGCACGATTCCGACAGGCCGGCATATTCGTCACCGGCGAACTGCGGCTTCGAATCCTTCCAGATCGACAGGTGGACGTGCATGCCCGAGCCGTTGTCGCCGAAGATCGGCTTCGGCATGAAGGTGGCCGTCTTGCCATAGGCATTGGCGACCTGGTGCACGACGTACTTGTAGATCTGCACCTTGTCGGCGCTGCGCACCAGCGTGTCGAACTTGACGCCGAGCTCGTGCTGGGCGGCGGCCACTTCGTGGTGCTGCTTCTCGACGGTGACGCCCATCTCGGTGAGGACCGTCAGCATTTCGGAGCGCATGTCCTGGCAGCTGTCGACCGGCGGAACCGGGAAGTAGCCGCCCTTGACGCGCGGGCGATGGCCGAGGTTACCGGTCTCGTAGTCGGTGTCGTCGTTGGACGGCAGCTCGGAACTGTCCAGCTTGAAGCCGGTGTTGTACGGGTCGGCCTTGTACTTGACGTCGTCGAAGACGAAGAATTCCGGTTCCGGGCCGGCATAGACGGTGTCGCCGATGCCCGAGGCCTTGAGATAGGCTTCCGCCTTCTTGGCCGTGCCGCGCGGATCGCGGTTGTAGCTCTCGCCGGAGACCGGATCGAGGATATCGCACATGATGACCATGGTGGACTGCGCGAAGAACGGATCCATGTGCACGGTCGCCGGGTCGGGCATCAGCACCATGTCGGACTCGTTGATCGCCTTCCAGCCGCCGATCGAGGAGCCGTCGAACATGACGCCGTCGGCGAACATGTCCTCGTCGACGCAGCCGACGTCCATCGTGACGTGATGCAGCTTGCCCTTCGGGTCGGTGAAGCGCAGATCGACGAACTTGACGTCGTTTTCCTTGATCTGCTTGAGGATTTCATTGGCAGTCGTCATTGTGTCGCGTTCCTGTGTGAGATGACGAGATGAAAGCCGCAGCCGGATGGCCGGGCGGGATTAGATGGCGTCGACGCCGGTTTCGCCGGTGCGGATGCGGATGACTTCTTCGACGTTGGAGACAAAGATCTTGCCATCGCCGATGCGGCCGGTCTGGGCCGCGTTGCGGATCGCCTCGATGACCGCCTCCGCATTTTCGTCCGCCAGAACGACCTCGACCTTAACCTTGGGCAGGAAGTCGACAACGTATTCGGCGCCACGGTAGAGTTCCGTGTGGCCCTTTTGGCGTCCAAAGCCCTTCGCCTCGGTGACGGTGATACCCTGCAGGCCAACTTCCTGAAGGGCTTCCTTCACCTCATCGAGCTTGAAGGGCTTGATGATCGCTTCGATCTTTTTCATGAGAAAATGTCTCTCCGCTTCTCCCGTTTGCGCGCGGTGTGCGCCCGCTGCACAATCAAATGCACGTATCATGCCAACTTGAGCAAAACCTATGCCGGATCGGATGAAATCCGTGTCCGGTGTGTTCCTGCCCGTCCTCACGCCGTGGATGATGCGGCTTTCCGGGCGAAAGGGCCAGCGGAATCTGCCTAAAAATTGTCACTTTTCGCCATCGTGGGCTGCTGCGAGGCGTGGAGCCGACTGACCTGCCGCGTAAAGCTGCAATTTTGAGCATATCGAATATGCAGATGCATAAAAAACAGGCTTGATGTCGGACCGATCCCCGGGCTTGTTTCCATTGTGGTTTTGCGCGCATGGTGGCGACATGCACAAGGACATGGACACACTCATCGTCACGCCCGAGGATATGGGCCGGATCGACCGGGCCGCAGCCCTCAGCCTCTCGAGCTACGGTCTTATGGAACGGGCAGGGCAGGCAGTTGCCGCCGCCGCCTTGCGCCGCTTTCCGGGCGCGCTGCGCTTTGTCGTGCTCTGCGGGCCGGGCAACAATGGCGGCGACGGATATGTCGCGGCCAGCGCCCTGCTGGAGGCGGGGGCCTGCGTCGCCGTGCATGCGCTCGGGGAGCCCTCGGCCCTGGCAGGGGATGCCGCAAGCGCCTTCGCCCGATTTTCCGGCTCCGTCCTGCCCCTGGCAGCCTACAGGCCCACCGCAGGCGACGTCGTCATCGATGCGCTGTTCGGCGCGGGGCTTTCGCGGGATGTGCCCCAGGCGGTCGCAGAGACGATCGACGCCGTTTGTCGCAGCACCATTCCGGTTCTGGCGGTGGATCTTCCGTCAGGCGTCGACGGCCGGACCGGGCGGGTGCGGGGCACGGCCTTCGCGGCGACCGCGACAGTCACCTTCATGTGCCGCAAGCCGGGCCATCTGCTTTTGCCCGGCCGCAGCCTCGCGGGCGAACTCGAAGTCTTCGACATCGGCATCCCCGCGCGCTTTCTGGCCCGGCATGCGGAGCATATGCGCGTGAATACGCCGACAATCTGGCGTCTCGCGCTGCCCTTGCAGGGCAGCGGTATCCACAAATACGAACGTGGCCATCTTGCCGTCTTTTCCGGCCCGGCCTTGGCCACGGGCGCCGCGCGCCTCTCCGTTGCGGCCGGCCTTCGCGCCGGCGCCGGCCTTGTCACGCTGCTTTCCTCGCAGGAAGCGCTTTCCGTCAATGCCGCACAGCTGACCGCGGCGATGCTGAAGCCCGTCGATAGCGACGACGACCTCTTAGCCCTCATCGACGACGCACGGCTGCAGACCTTCGTGCTCGGTCCCGGCTTCGGCGACGGCGCGCGGGCGAGGGACTATGTGCGCCTCATTGCCGACAACGGCCGGCGCCTGGTGCTCGACGCCGACGGTATCAGCGCCTTCCGCGAGGATCCGGCGGCGCTCTTTTCACGCTTCTCCACCGGCGCCCCGCGGCTGGTGCTGACGCCGCACGACGGCGAGTTCGCGCGCCTCTTTCCGGACCTTGCGATGGACGAGGCCCTTTCGAAAATCGACCGTGCGCGCAAAGCCGCCGCGCGCAGCAACGGCATCGTGATCCTCAAGGGGGCAGACACCGTGATCGCCGCGCCGGATGGCCGGGTCCTCGTCAACGAAAACGCGCCGCCCTGGCTGGCGACAGCCGGTTCCGGCGATGTGCTGGCCGGCATCGTCGGTGCGCATCTTGCCCAGGGCATGCCCGCTTTCGAAGCGGCCGCCAGCGCCGCCTGGCGCCATGGCGAAGCGGGTCGCGTGGCGGGCGAGGGGCTGACGGCGGAGGATCTGCCGGACACCATTCCGCCTTGGCCAGCATAACGACCCTGCCGGCTACTTATGTCTTGAACGGAACCGAAAATGAGGGAGACCGGCATGATCGTCCAGGCCTGCATCAACGGTGCCCGCCCCGCGGACTACCATCCGTGCCTGCCGCTGACGGCGGAGGCGATGGCGATCGATGCCGCGGCCTGCATTGCCGCCGGCGCGGCGGAGCTCCACATCCATCCGCGCGGCCCGGACGGGCGCGAGAGCCTGGCCGCGGTCGACGAGACGGTGCGCGCCGTGCGTGAACGATGCCCCGGCACATTCATCGGGGTGTCGACGGGCGCCTGGATCGAAGGTGACCCCGCGCGCACACGCAGCCTCATTGCGGCATGGCAGGAACGTCCCGACTACGCCTCGGTCAATCTCTCCGAACCGGACGCGCCCGCGGTCATCGACCTGCTGCACCGGACAGGCGTCGGCGTCGAGGCGGGGCTGGCGCGCGTCGCGGATGCGGAACGGTTCGTCGCCCTGCCGGCGTGCCGGCGCGCACTGCGCATCCTCATCGAGATTGATCAGGACCAGGATTTTCGAAGCGCGGACGCCATCGTGGACGGGATCGCCCGGGTTCTCGCAAAGGCCGGTGTCCGCCGGCCGATCCTCCTGCATGGAGCAGATTTGACTGTCTGGCATTTCGTCCGGCGCGCACACCGGGAACGCTGGTCCACGCGGGTCGGCCTGGAAGACGGCTGCCTGCGCCTCGACGGCGAGAGAGCCGCTGGAAACGCCGACATGGTTTCCGATGCCGTCCGGCTTTTCCGCTCGGCGGTTCCGGGCTGACGCCCGTGCCGAAGAGGGCACGGGCGGGCGGCGGGCCGTCTCAGCCGGTACGCCGCTGCAGTTCGCGTGCACCGTTCGGTGCGTTCACCTTGCCTGAGGTGATGAAGAAGGCGAAAACGTCGCGGGGTTTCTTCGCCAGCTTGGTCGCCGGGTCGATCTTCGGCAGATCGGTCGGTTCGCCGCCGCCGGACCAGGCCTTGAGCCGCTCCGCCCATTCGTCGAGCGCTTCCGGTGGATAGCAGGTCTCAACGTCGTCGGAGCCCTTCTGCAGGCGGGCATAGACGAAATCCGCCGTGACGTCGGCGATCTCGGGATAGTCCATATGCTGGGCGTAGACGATCGCCGCGTTGTATTTGCGGGCAAGCGCCGCGAATTCGGGCACGAGGAACGTTTCGTTGCGCACCTCCAGCGCGTGTTTCAGCGCGAGGCCGTCCAGCTTCTCCGGCAGGAGCTTCAGGAAGCCCTCGAAGTCCTCCGGCTCGAACTTTTTCGTCGGCGGGAACTGCCAGAGGATCGGGCCGAGATGGTCGCCGAGCTCGGTGAGCCCCTGCGTCAGGAACTTTTCGACGGATTCGCCGCCATCGGCGAGAACCTTGCGGTTCGTCGTGAAGCGGCTCGCCTTCAGCGAGAAGATGAAGCCGTCAGGCACTTCGGAGGCCCATTTGGCAAAAGTTTCCGGCTTCTGTGAGCCGTAATAGGTGCCGTTGACCTCGATCGAGGTCAATTCGCGGCTGGCGAATTCGAGCTGGCGCTTCTTCGGCAGTTTTTCGGGATAGAACGTGCCTTCCCAGGGATCGAAGGTCCAGCCACCGATGCCGGTTCTGATGGTGCCGGATGTGCTCATGTCAGTTCTCCTCGACAGACAGATGGCGGCGCCTTTCAAGCGGGCGCGATGAAGGGCTGGGAAATCTCCTGAAACACCGGCAAGACTTCCATGCCGGCGCAATGGGCGGCCAGGGCGGGGTAGCGCGCCGGATCGACCAGGCCGGGATGGGCCTCACTGACATGCCGCCAGGCGCAGGCGACGGCAATATCCGCATGGGTCAGGCGGCCGAACCAGTGCTCTCCCGGCCGCGCCGCGCGCTCGGCGTCCAGCGCCGCCAGCACGGTCAGGATCTGCGCGCGGCAGCGTTCGACGAAATAGGTCGATGGCGCTTCGTGCAGGTGCAGTTCATAGAACAGGCTGACGCCCTTGTCGGCGAAACCGGTTGCGAAGGTCATCACCTTCAGCACCTGCCGCCGCTCGGGTTCGGCCTGCGGAAGAAGACGGCTCTCCGGCGGGACAAGGCCATCGAGGTAGTCGAGGATGGAATGGCTGTCGGCCACCACATCGTCATCGTCGAGCACGAGCGTCGGCACCCGCATCAGCGGGTTGGCCGCCTGCACCCTGACGCCCTCGCTGAACACCGACCAGGGCCGGTGCTCGAAGGGGAGGCCATAGAGTTTCAGCGCGATGCCGACACGGCGCACATAGGACGAATCGTACTGGCCGATCAGGATCATGGCGCTATTCCGCCGCGATCGTCTTCATCGGCCGCCGCTCCAGCAGCTCCCTCAGGAAATGGCCGGTATAGGAGCGTTCCACCTTCACGACATCCTCGGGTGTTCCCTCGGCGATCACCTCGCCGCCGCCATCGCCGCCCTCGGGGCCGAAGTCGATGATCCAGTCCGCGGTCTTGATGACCTCCAGATTGTGTTCGATGACGACGACCGAATTGCCCTGGTTGACGAGCTCGTGCAGCACTTCGAGCAGCTTTGCCACGTCGTGGAAGTGCAGGCCCGTCGTCGGCTCATCGAGGATGTAGAGCGTGCGGCCGGTCGAGCGCTTCGACAGCTCCTTGGCGAGCTTGACGCGCTGCGCCTCGCCGCCCGACAGGGTGTTCGCCTGCTGGCCGACCTTGATGTAACCGAGGCCAACCTGGTTCAGCGTCACCAGCTTGTCGCGCACGGCCGGCACGGCGGCAAAGAACTCGACGCCTTCCTCCACGGTCATGTCGAGCACGTCGGCGATCGACTTGCCCTTGAAGGTGACGTCGAGGGTTTCGCGGTTGTAGCGCTTGCCGTGGCAGACGTCGCAGGTGACGTAGACGTCGGGCAGGAAGTGCATCTCGATCTTGATGACGCCGTCGCCCTGGCAGGCCTCGCAGCGCCCGCCCTTGACGTTGAAGGAGAAGCGGCCGGGCTGGTAGCCGCGCGCCTTCGCTTCCGGCAGGCCGGCGAACCAGTCGCGGATCGGCGTGAAGGCGCCGGTATAGGTCGCCGGGTTCGAGCGCGGCGTGCGGCCGATCGGCGACTGGTCGATGTCGATGACCTTGTCGATATATTCGAACCCGTCGATGCGCTCGTGTTCGGCAGGGATTTCCCGTGCGCCCATGATGCGGCGGGCGGCCGACTTGTAGAGCGTTTCGATCAGGAAGGTCGACTTGCCGCCGCCGGAAACCCCGGTCACTGCGGTGAAGACGCCGAGCGGGATCGATGCGGTAACATTCTTCAGGTTGTTCGCTTTCGCGCCGACGACCTTGATTTCCTTCTTTTTCTTCGGCTTGCGGCGCTCCCCGGGGATAGCCACGGAAAGTTCGCCGGAAAGGTATTTTCCGGTCAGCGACGCCGGATTGGCGATCACCTCGCCGGGCGTGCCCTGCGCGATCACCTCGCCGCCATGGATACCGGCGGCGGGGCCGATATCGACCACATAGTCCGCCGTCAGGATTGCATCCTCGTCATGCTCGACGACGATGACCGTGTTGCCGATGTCGCGCAGGTGCCGGAGCGTGTCGAGCAGGCGCGCATTGTCGCGCTGGTGCAGACCGATGGAGGGCTCGTCCAGCACGTAGAGCACGCCCGTCAGGCCCGAACCGATCTGCGAGGCGAGGCGGATGCGCTGGCTCTCGCCGCCTGAAAGCGTTCCCGAATTGCGCGACAGCGAGAGATATTCGAGGCCGACATCGTTGAGGAAGCGCAGGCGCTCGCGGATTTCCTTGAGGATTCGGACGGCAATCTCGTTCTGCTTGCTGTTGAGATGCTCCGGCAGCGCCTCGAACCAGTCGCGCGCGACGCGGATCGACATGGCCGTCGCTTCGCCGATATGCAGCTTGTTGATCTTGACGGCCAGCGCCTCGGGCTTCAGACGGAAGCCGTTGCAGGCCGGGCAGGGGGCCGCCGACATGTAGCGTTCGATTTCCTCGCGCGACCAGGCGCTGTCCGTTTCCTTCCAGCGGCGTTCGAGGTTCGGCACGATGCCCTCGAAGGTTTTGACCGTCTTGTAGGAACGCGCGCCGTCCTTGTAGTTGAACTCGATCTTTTCCTGCGTGCCGTTGAGGATCGCGCCCTGCGCCGCCGCCGACAGTTCGGACCAGCGGTTCGACAGCTTGAAGCCGTAGACGGCGCCGAGCGCTTCCAGCGTCTGGTTGTAGTAGGGCGAGGAGGACTTGGCCCAGGGCGCGATGGCGCCGTCGCGCAGCGTGCGCTCCACCTCGGGCACGATGAGGTCGGCGTCGATCTTCTGCTGGCTGCCGAGGCCGTCACAGGTCGGGCAGGCGCCGAAGGGGTTGTTGAACGAGAAGAGCCGGGGCTCGATTTCCGGAATGGTGAAGCCGGAGACGGGGCAGGCGAACTTTTCGGAAAACAGCACGCGCTCGTGCGTTTCGTTCAGCGATTTGTTGGCCGAGCCGCCGGCAGCCGTCTCTTCCACGGGCAGCGGCTTGTCGGCAAATTCTGCGATCGCCAGGCCATCGGCGAGCTTCAGGCTGGTCTCGAGACTGTCTGCAAGGCGCGAGGAAAGGTCGGCGCGCACGACGACGCGGTCGACCACCACGTCGATGTCGTGTTTGTACTTCTTGTCGAGCGCGGGCACGTCGGCGATCTCGTAGAACTGGCCGTCGACCTTGACGCGCTGAAAGCCCTTTTTCATCAGCTCGGCGAGTTCCTTCTTGTACTCGCCCTTGCGGCCGCGCACGACGGGCGCGAGGATGTAGAGGCGCGTGCCTTCGCCGAAATCCACGACACGGTCGACCATCTGGCTGACCGTCTGGCTTTCGATCGGCAGACCCGTCGCCGGCGAATAGGGCACGCCGACGCGCGCGAAGAGCAGGCGCATGTAGTCATAGATCTCGGTGACCGTGCCGACCGTCGAGCGCGGGTTCTTCGAGGTCGTCTTCTGCTCGATGGAAATGGCGGGCGAGAGGCCGTCGATCTGATCGACGTCGGGCTTCTGCATCATCTCGAGGAACTGGCGGGCATAGGCCGACAGGCTCTCGACATAACGGCGCTGGCCCTCGGCATAGATCGTGTCGAAGGCGAGCGACGATTTGCCGGAGCCCGAAAGGCCCGTCATGACGATCAGCTTGTTGCGGGGCAGGTCGAGGTCGATGCCCTTGAGATTGTGTTCGCGGGCGCCGCGAATGGAAATGGTCTTGAGTTCGCTCATGGTGTCCAGCGTCGAAGGTCGTTGCGCATCAAATTCGGATCAGGCCCCTATGTAGGGATCGGACGGGGCCTGTCCATGTGCGGGTCAGAGAATTCCGTGCCCGTTTCCGATTCGGTTGACAAGAGTTTAGGGATTTATTAGAACAAAAAAAGAACAAAAATCTGCAATTCATCTGTGGATTACCACCTCTGCGGGGCGGCGCCGATGGCCGGCAGCCGATAAGATGCCGCATTCGTGTAGTGAAATGATGCCGGGCAATCTGCGCCCGGCGCGACAACGGGAAGTTACGGGTATGGCTGGAAGCGTCAACAAGGTGATCTTGATCGGCAATGTCGGGGCGGACCCGGAAATCCGGCGCACGCAGGACGGTCGGCCGATCGCCAACCTGCGCATCGCCACGTCCGAGACCTGGCGCGACCGCAACAACGGCGAACGCCGCGAGAAGACCGAATGGCACAATGTCGTCGTCTTCAACGAGGGCCTGTGCAAGGTCGTCGAGCAATATGTGAAAAAGGGCGCGAAACTCTACATCGAGGGCGCGCTGCAGACCCGCAAGTGGCAGGACCAGACCGGCAACGATCGCTACTCGACGGAAGTCGTGCTGCAGGGCTTCAACTCGACGCTGACCATGCTGGACGGCCGCGGTGAAGGCGGCGGCGCAAGCCGCGGCGGCGGCGATTTCGGCGGCGCGCCCAACTACGACGACTACGGCTCGCGCCCGTCTTCGGGTGGTGGCGCCAGCGGCGGCGGCAACCGTTCGGGCGGTTCGCTCTCGCGGGACATGGACGACGACATCCCGTTCTGAGGACGACAGCGAGGCCGGCAATCAGGTCGGCCTCCGCTCAACGCGCGTCCGGCGGGCAGCAATGCGGTAGGAGGTGCGTCATGGGCGACGAGAAGACGGCCGCGGATGTGCTTTTCCTGCGGCCGGGCGAGGGCCGGGCCTATCCACTCGGTCGCATGAACGCAGTGTTCAAGGCGGATCACCACGAGACCGCAAGCGCCTACAGCGTTTCCGAATGGTGGCTGGAGCCGAACACGACAGGGCCGGGCGCCCATTTCCACACCGACAATATCGAGCTTTTTTATGTGATTGCCGGGACGGCCAGCATTCTGGCTGGCGAGGACTGGCTGGAAGCGCCTGCGGGCAGCTTCGTGCGCATCCCGGCCAGTGTCATGCACGACTTCGAGAACCGCACGGATGCGCGTGTCGGTCTGCTCAATGTCTTCCTGCCGGGCGGTTTCGAGGAAAACATGCCGGCCATCGTCAGATGGTTTGCCGACAATCCCTGAGCGCTCTGCCGCGGGGATAGACCATTTCGTATCGGACCGGCTGTTCGGGCGGATGGCCATATGGGCGAAGATGCCAACATCCCGTTCCGGTCGTTCTGACTTTCTTAGTCTCTTCCCGGCATGATCCGGCCGCGGATACGGGGAGCGATCCGTGCCCGGGTCGTCTATTGCATGGCCGGAGGTGCATTTTAGTAAAATTCATTTGTAAAACAGGGGGCTTTCGAATGGGTTTGATCAATTTCATCCAGCGGATACGGGCTGGCAAAACGGATTTCCAGAAGGAAGCGCGCTACGGCCGCGCCAATGCGCGCGCCAGCGACTACATGGCTGTTGCTCAATGGTATGTCGAAAATTGTGACGACCCGCCGCATGTCCTGCAGAATTTCACCGAACTGGACGCCCGCGGCTTCCGGGCCGGGCACAAGGCCATTCTCTATGGATTCCGCAACGACATCGAGCGCAAGCTTGGCCATGCCCGGCATATCGGCACCCGCCAGAACCCCTGGATCGCGGCATTCGAGCGGCCTGCCGACCAGACGGTCTACTGCGCCTATGTGCTTCTGCGGGACGACAAGCAGAACTTCGCGGTGATGAAGCCCTATTGGTTCCTCTCGGCGGGCGAGCAGGAGAAGGACTACCGCTCGGACGTCATGAACGTCATCTGATCCGTGATCGAACAAGAACATCTGGAGTAGCCGGCAATGCCGAACATGACCGCCATCACGTCCGATCCCGAGAGCTTCCTGAAGAACAACCTGTTGCTGATCCAGTACCAGGCCTATGAATCAGGATACCGCAACCCCGGTGTGAAACGCTTTCTGCTGAACAAGGAAGACGACTTCACCTGCATGCGCAAGGGAACGGGCATCATTTCTCAGTTCAAGGAGAAGACCGTTGATGTCTGGTCGATAAAGTCGACCAATGCGCAGAACGCCAACGGCTGGGACTGCTACTGGCTGCCCTATGACCAGGATTTCAAGCATGTCGTCGTTCTCGAAAGCGACGCCGACGTGATGCTGACGCCGGCGATGGATGGATGCTCGTTCGGCTTCACGAACCATGGCGGTGGCGTCTATTCCGCATCGCACGGAAACCTGCAGACGCCGATGGGGCGCATCGACGAGGCCGGCCTGCGGCAGGGCATGCGCTTCCACAAGTCGACGCTGCACAAGTCCGACTACATGAACGTGCCCGGCCAGACCGACGTCAAGGTCACCATGGTCGGCGTGCGCAAGGGCAACAAGTGGCGCTTCTTCTACCAGCAGTATCTTGACCAGATGGGGGCCTTCTACCTGCTGAATGTCCGGGAACTGAAGGGGTAGTCGTCGCCGTTAGCCGGCGAAGGCCGACTTCACCCCGTCCACCACGAACTGCACCGCCAGCGCCGCGAGGATGACGCCCAGAAGGCGTGTCAGGATCGCGCGGCCGGTCTTGCCGAGGAAGCGGTCGATGCGCTCGGCGATGACCAGCGAGAGGAACAGGATGACGAGGCAGAGCGCGATGACGCCGATAAGGGCGGCGCGCTCGAGCGCAGAGGGGAAGGAACCCGAGGTGAGGATCGTCGCGGAGATCGCGCCCGGACCGGCGATCAGCGGCAGGGCGAGCGGGAAGACGGCGATATTGTGGATGTGATCGCGGGTGATCGCCACCTCGCTGGTCTTCTCCTTCCGCTCGTTGCGGCGCTCGAAGATCATCTCGAAGGCGATCCAGAACAAGAGCAGGCCGCCGGCGATGCGGAAGGCGCCGATGGAGATGCCGAGCAGCGACAGCACGCCGGCGCCCGTCAGTGCGAAGACGGCAAGGATGCAGAAGGCGATGATGCAGCCCCGCAGCGCCACCTGCGTGCGCTGCGGGCGCGTCATGCCGACCGTAAGGCCGAGGAAGATTGGTGCGAGGCCCGGCGGATCGATGGTCACGAGCAGGGTCGTGATCGCATTGACCAGAAGATCGATGTTGAGCATGTCGGGCGTTCCCCTCGCCGTTGCGCGGCCGATTTTCTCCAGCCTTGTCCGGCTATTGTTAGGGGAGGGCGCCGCCCAAGGGAAGGGCGGTCGGAGCAATGCGATGCCACCGCCATGAAAATGCGCAAATTGGCGGATTTTACTTGCAAAAGCCTGTTCAAAACCCCTGGCGAAATTGGCGCTCCCAGCGCCGGTAGGCTATAAAATTCTCTTCTGATTCTGAACAACGATCGTGACCGAAATTGACAGACCAATCGACACCCGGCGGCAAGAACCCTCCCGGCATTGAGCCTATTTCCATCATCGAGGAAATGCAGCGGTCCTATCTCGACTACGCCATGAGCGTGATCGTTTCCCGCGCCTTGCCCGATGTGCGCGACGGCCTCAAGCCCGTTCACCGGCGCATTCTCTACTCGATGAGCGAGATGGGCGTCGACTGGAACAAGAAATACGTGAAGTCGGCGCGCGTGACCGGTGACGTGATGGGTAAATACCATCCGCACGGCGACGCTGCGATCTACGATGCCTTGGCGCGCATGGCGCAGGACTGGTCGCTGCGACTGCCCCTGATCGACGGCCAGGGCAATTTCGGTTCGATCGACGGCGACCCACCGGCCGCCCAGCGCTACACGGAATGCCGCCTGGAAAAGGCCGCCCATTCGCTGCTCGACGATCTCGACAAGGAAACGGTCAACTTCCGCGACAACTACGACGGCACGATGAGCGAGCCGGTCGTCGTTCCCGCAAAATTTCCGAACCTGCTCGTCAACGGCGCCGGCGGCATCGCGGTCGGCATGGCGACGAACATTCCGCCGCACAATCTTGCCGAAGTCATCAACGGCTGCGTCGCGCTGATCGACAATCCGGCGATCGAGCTGCTCGACCTGATGCAGCACATTCCCGGCCCGGACTTTCCGACCGGCGCGCTGATCCTCGGCCGTGCCGGTATCCGTCAGGCCTACGAGACCGGCCGCGGCTCCGTCATCATGCGCGGGCGGGCCCATATCGAGCCGATGCGCGGCGACCGTGAGCAGATCATCGTTACGGAAGTTCCCTTCCAGGTGAACAAGGCGTCGATGATCGAGAAGATGGCCGAGCTGGTGCGCGACAAGCGCATCGAGGGCATCTCCGACCTTCGCGACGAATCCGACCGCCAGGGCTACCGCGTCGTCATCGAGCTGAAGCGCGATGCCAATGCCGAGGTCATCCTCAATCAGCTCTATCGCTACACGCCGCTGCAGACCTCCTTCGGCTGCAATATGGTGGCGCTGAACGGCGGCAAGCCGGAGCAGATGACGCTGCTCGACATGCTGCGCGCCTTTGTCGCCTTCCGCGAAGAAGTCGTCAGCCGCCGCACAAAGTACCTGCTGCGCAAGGCACGCGACCGCGCCCATGTCTTGGTCGGTCTCGCCATTGCCGTCGCCAATATCGATGAGGTGATCAGCCTGATCCGCCGCGCGCCGGACCCGCAGACGGCTCGCGAACAGCTGATGGAGCGCCGCTGGCCGGCGAAAGACGTCGACGTGCTGATCAAGCTCATCGACGACCCGCGCCATCGCATCAACGAGGACCTCACCTACAATCTCTCGGAAGAGCAGGCCCGCGCCATCCTCGAGCTGCGTCTCGCCCGCCTGACGGCTCTCGGCCGCGACGAGATCGACGAGGAGCTCAACAAGATCGGCGAGGAGATCAAGGATTATCTCGATATCCTCTCTTCGCGTCTGCGCATGATGAACATCGTCAAGGATGAGCTCATCGCCGTGCGCGACGAGTTCGGCACGCCGCGCCGCACCGAGATCGCCGAGGGCGGTCCTGATATGGACGACGAGGACCTCATCGCCCGCGAGGACATGGTCGTGACCGTGTCGCATGCCGGCTATGTCAAGCGTGTACCGCTCGCCACCTATCGCGCGCAGCGCCGCGGCGGCAAGGGCCGCTCCGGCATGGCCATGAAGGACGAGGATTTCGCGACCCGCCTCTTCGTCGCCAACACGCACACGCCCGTACTCTTCTTCTCCTCGCGTGGCATCGTGTACAAGGAGAAGGTCTGGCGCCTGCCGATCGCTACGCCGCAGTCCAAGGGCAAGGCGCTGATCAACATGCTGCCGCTCACGCCCGGCGAGCGCATTACCACCATCATGCCGCTGCCCGAGGACGAGACGACGTGGGAAAACCTCGACGTCATGTTCGCAACGACCCGCGGCACGGTGCGTCGCAACAAGCTCAGCGACTTCGTCCAGGTCAACCGCAACGGCAAGATCGCGATGAAGCTCGAAGAAGAGGGCGACGAGATCCTCAATGTCGAGACCTGCACGGAGCATGACGACGTGCTGATGACGACGGCGCTCGGCCAGTGCATCCGCTTCCCGGTCGATGACGTGCGCGTCTTCGCCGGCCGCAACTCGGTCGGCGTGCGCGGCATCTCGCTCGGCGGCGGCGACCGCATCATCTCGATGACGATCGTCAGCCATGTCGATGCCGAGCCCTGGGAGCGGGCGGCCTACCTGAAGCGCTCCGCCGCCGAACGCCGCGCCAGCGGTGTCGACGAGGAGGATATCGCATTGGTCGGCGAGGAGGTCGGTGAAATCGGCGACCTCACGGAGGAGCGCTACCAGGAACTCCGGTCCCGCGAGCAGTTCGTCCTCACCGTGTCGCAGAAGGGTTTCGGCAAGCGGTCGTCTTCCTACGATTTCCGCACCTCGGGCCGCGGCGGCAAGGGCATCCGCGCCACCGATACGTCGAAGACCAGCGAGATCGGCGAACTCGTTGCCGCCTTCCCGGTCGAGGAGAAGGACCAGCTCATGCTCGTCTCCGATGGCGGCCAGCTGATCCGCGTGCCGGTCGACGGCATCCGCATCGCAAGTCGCGCGACGAAGGGCGTCACCATCTTCTCGACCGCCAAGGACGAGAAAGTCGTCTCGGTCGAACGCATCAGCGAGCCGGAAGGCGAGGACGATGCCGATGGTACGGGCATTGAAGGCGATGTCGATGCCGGGGATGATGCGACCCCGGTCAGCGAGGAATAGGCCGGGCGAAAGCAGCCCAGCTGTCCCGAGCGAAACAAGAAAGGGCCTTTCCGGTGTTCACCGGAAAGGCCCTTTTCATGAAACGAAAAAGCCGGACGGGCAGGGAACGACCGTCCGGCTTTTCAAGTGTGCGGGCAGCCCGGAGGGAAGGCTACCCGCTCTGACGGTGGCATACGGACTGCGGCAGTTCTTGCGCCGGGGCGCCGTGCCGCAGGGGGCGCTCTCAGACGCCAAAGCCACCTGCTTGGGTTTTCAGCTTGGCCGCCTTCAGGGCTGCGCGATCGCGTTTCAGTTCAAGAATCGTGCGCGCGAAGTCGATGGTGAAAACGGTGCTGATGAAGATCGTGAAGAGGATGGTGAGCGCGGCCATGGTAAAGTCCCGCTCAACGCAGCCATTTGCCACGGGCGGCGATTTTCGGCGCTGCCGGACGATCCTCTTCCCGCAACGCATGGATGGTTGCGGCGGTAAGGGCGATGAACATGGTCATGCAGAGTAGAGCCAGGGCCATTGTCGTGTTCCTTCAAGCCTAAGGAAACGCATTACTTGTTTCACTGTATTGTGCCGGGAGAATGCGCGACGGCGACTTTTGTTCCCGGCTTTGATGTTTCTATTTAGACATGGCATGCCTGAAATGCTCTTGAACGGCCCATTCATGCCGCGTTCATGTTCTTGGCAGGGGACAGCGCGGGCTGCGACAGGCCACGCCCTTGCGGAAAGGGGCCGTCCATGACAAAAGGCGGCAAACGGGACCCCGCCGATGACAGTCGCCTTCTATCCTGGCTCTTTCGATCCGATCACCAATGGCCATATCGACGTTCTGGTGCAGGCGCTGAACGTGGCGCCCAGGGTCATCGTCGCGATCGGCATCCATCCCGGCAAGACACCGCTCTTCTCCTTCGAGGAACGCGCGGATCTCATCCGCAGGTCCATTGCCGAGGCACTGCCGGCGCGGGCAGGGGATGTCAGCGTCGTCTCCTTCTCCAACCTGGTCGTCGATGCCGCGCGCCAGCATGGCGCACTCATGCTGATCCGCGGGCTGCGCGACGGTACGGATCTCGACTATGAAATGCAGATGGCCGGCATGAACCGCCAGATGGCGCCGGATGTGCAGACCGTCTTCCTGCCGGCGGGCGTCGCCTCGCGGCCCATTACCGCCACATTGGTCCGCCAGATCGCGGCCATGGGCGGCGATGTCAGCGCCTTCGTCCCGGCGCCCGTCTTTGCGGCGTTGAAAGCCCGCAAGAAGGGCTGAGCCCATCATCCTGAACCCCTTAGGGAGCTATCATGAACATCCTCCGTTTCGCCTTTGCAGGAGCCCTGTTCCTTGCGACCACCACCAGCGCCGTCGTTGCCCAGGCGGCCGAATTCATCACGATCCAGTTGAAGGACGGACCCGTCGTCGTCGAACTGAACGACAAGGTCGCACCCAAGCATGTCGAGCGCATCAAGGCGCTGGCGACAGCCGGCGAATATGACAATGTCGCTTTCCACCGCGTGATCGAGGGCTTCATGGCGCAGACCGGCGACGTCCAGTACGGCGATATGTCGGCTGGTTTCCAGCCGGATGCGGCCGGCACGGGCGGCTCCAGCCAGCCGGATCTGCCGCAGGAATTCTCCGACGTGCCCTTCGAGCGCGGCACGGTCGGCATGGCCCGTTCGCAGGACCCGAACTCGGCCAATTCGCAGTTCTTCATCATGTTCGCTCCGGGCGACTTCCTGAACGGCCAGTACACGGTCGTCGGCAAGGTCGTTTCCGGCATGGAGAACGTCGACAAGATCAAGCGCGGCGACGAGGCCAACAATGGCTCGGTCACCGATCCCGACCGGATGATCAAGGTCACCGTCGGCAAGTAATTCACTTTTTGGTGTGCCGCCTGTTGTAATCGCAAAACGGCGACACACCTTTTGCGCAACTGCCTTTGAAGGAGAAAGACCATGGCCGAGATCAAGGATCCGGAAAACACCATCATCATGGAGACCACGAAGGGCAAGGTGGTCATCCAGCTGCTTCCGGATCTCGCACCGGGTCACGTCGCGCGCGTCAAGGAACTGACGCGCGAAGGCGCTTATGACGGCGTCGTCTTCCACCGCGTCATCGAGGACTTCATGGCCCAGACGGGCGACGTGCAGTATGGCAAGACCGGCGGCAAGGACTTCAACCCGGCCCGCGCCGGCATGGGCGGTTCGGAAAAGCCGGACCTGAAGGCCGAGTTCTCCAACATGAGCCATGTGCGCGGCACCTGCTCCATGGCGCGCAGCCAGATGCCGAACTCGGCCAACTCGCAGTTCTTCATCTGCTTCACCGACGCTCCCTGGCTGAACAAGCAGTACTCCGTCTGGGGTCAGGTCATCGAAGGCATGGAAAATATCGACAAGATCAAGCGCGGCGAGCCGGTGCGCGATCCCGACACCATCGTCTCGATGAAGGTTGCCGCAGACGTAGCGGCCTGATAGAGAACCTTTCGTTTTCGACCGCGCTCGCCCCGGCGGGCGCGGTTTTTCTTTGTGCGCTTTTCAAGAGATGACGTCGATATGGCTGCTTTCCTCTGGGCGCTGCTCGGCATTGCGGCGGGCGCGTGCATCGCCATCCAGGCCCCCATCAACGCGCTGCTCGGCCGCGGTCTCGGCATGCCGGCAGCGGCCGCCTTCATCTCGTTCTTCGCGGGCACACTCGTCCTCGCGTGCGTCGTTCTCGCCGCAACCGCCTTCGAGGGCAGGGCGCCGGACTGGCGTGGCCCGGACACCTGGCTCTATTTTGCCGGCGGCGCAATCGGTACGATCTATGTCACGACCGCCATCTTCCTGACGCCGCGCATCGGTGCTGCGGCCGTCATGGCCTTCGCCGTGTCCGGCCAGCTTCTCGCCGGCATCCTGCTCGACCGTGTCGGCTTTCTCGGCATGGCCGTGCGCGAAGTGTCCCTCGGTCGCACCGCGGGGGCAATTCTGCTCGTCGCCGGTGCGCTGATGATCCGTTTTTACTGAGCCCCCCATGCGCGTCGACCTCTTCGATTTCGATCTTCCGGAAGAAAACATCGCCCTGCGCCCGGTGAGCCCGCGCGAAGCGGCACGGCTGCTCGTCGTCGAGCCCGACAGGGATGCGCCCTATCAGGACCGGACTGTCGGTGATCTGCCTTCGCTGCTGCGTCCCGGCGATGCGCTGGTCTTCAACGACACCCGCGTCATCCCCGCCCAGCTCGAAGGCATTCGCCACCGCGACGGCGCCGGCGGCCAGAAGGTTTCCGCGACGCTGCATATGCGCATCGCCGGCGACCGCTGGAAGGCGTTCGCCAGGCCCGGCAAGCGCATCAAGCGCGGCGACCGCATCACCTTCGGCGCAGCGGAAGACCTTTCGGCAACCGTGGAGCAGAAGGGTGAGGGCGGCGAAGTCACCCTGCATTTTGACCTCTCCGGTCCCGATCTCGACCGCGCCATCGCAACCGTCGGCCATATCCCACTACCGCCCTACATCGCCTCCAAGCGCGAGGAGGACGAGGCGGACCGCCGCGACTACCAGACGATCTATGCCCGTGAGGAGGGCGCCGTCGCAGCACCCACGGCGGGTCTGCACTTCACCGACGCTCTCTTCGAAAAACTCGACGCGCTCGGCGTTGAAAGGCATTTCGTGACATTGCATGTCGGCGCCGGCACCTTCCTGCCGGTGAAGGCCGACGACACGACCGACCATGTCATGCACGAGGAGATCGGCTACGTCTCCGGGGAAACCGCTGCGGCGCTCAACGCCGTGAGGGCGAGGGGCGGGGGCATCATTTCCGTCGGAACGACCTCGCTGCGCCTTCTCGAAAGCGCTGCTGACGAAGACGGCACGATCCGGCCCTGGTCCGGCGCGACGGGCATCTTCATCACGCCCGGCTACCGTTTCCGCACGGCCGACATGCTGATGACCAACTTCCACCTGCCGAAATCGACGCTCTTCATGCTCGTTTCCGCCTTTTCAGGCCTTGAAACGATGCGCGGCGCCTATGCCCACGCGATCGCCACCGGCTACCGCTTCTATTCCTACGGCGACTCCAGCCTGCTTTTCCGGGACCACCGATGACCGAAACCTTCCAGTTCAAGCTTCTCGCGACCGACGGCAAGGCGCGCCGCGGCGAGGTCTCCATGCCGCGCGGCGTCATCCGCACGCCGGCCTTCATGCCCGTCGGCACGGTGGGCACCGTCAAGGCGATGTATCTCGACCAGGTGCGCGAGCTTGGCGCCGACATCATCCTCGGCAACACCTATCATCTGATGCTGCGTCCCGGTCCGGAACGCGTCGCACGCCTCGGCGGTCTGCACGAGCTCATCCGCTGGCCGCACCCGATCCTCACCGACTCCGGCGGTTTCCAGGTCATGTCGCTCTCCGGCCTGCGCAAGCTCGACGAACAGGGTGTCACCTTCAAGAGCCATGTCGACGGCGCCTTGCACCACATGTCGCCGGAGCGATCGATCGAGATCCAGGGCCTGCTTGACAGCGATATCCAGATGCAGCTCGATGAATGCGTGGCCCTGCCGGCCTCGCCGAAGGAAATCGAACGCGCGATGGAAATGTCCCTGCGCTGGGCCGAGCGCTGCAAGGTGGCCTTCGGGGATCAGCCGGGCAAGGCGATGTTCGGCATCGTGCAGGGTGGCGACATTCCGCACCTGCGCGTCCGCTCCGCGCAGGCGCTCGCCGAGCTGAACCTCAAGGGTTACGCCATCGGCGGGCTCGCTGTCGGCGAGCCGCAGGAGGTCATGCTCGACATGATCGACACCACCATCCCGCATATGCCTTTCGAAAAACCACGCTACCTGATGGGTGTCGGTACGCCTGACGACATGCTGAAATCCGTCGCCCGTGGCATCGACATGTTCGACTGCGTGATGCCGACCCGTTCCGGCCGGCACGGCCTTGCCTTCACCCGCCGCGGCCGCATCAACCTGCGCAATGCCCGTCATGCCGAGGATATGCGCCCGCTTGACGAGGAATCGACGTGCCCGGCGGCGCGCGACTATTCGCGCGCCTATCTGCACCACCTCATCCGCGCCAACGAATCCCTCGGCGGCATGCTGCTCACCTGGAACAACCTGTCCTACTATCAGGACCTGATGGCCGGCATCCGCAAGGCGATCGAGGAGGGGCGTTTTGCCGACTTCATGGCGGAGACGCAGGAGACCTGGGCGAGGGGTGATCTCGCCCCTCTCTGAGGCTCGCGTTTCACGCCTCTGCTGGAATTGCTCAGATTTCAGGCCCCGGCGCGGTGCGCACGATGTGCACGCCGTTGATCTTGTAGCTGCCGTCCGGCTGCTTCACGACCTGGTAGAGCGCCGTCCAGTCCTTGCCATCAGGCCCGGAAATCAGCACCTCCTGCACCACCATGCCGTCGGCGACCTTCGAGCGGCCGAAGGCGAAATTGCCCGGCCGGTAGACCGGCGCATAGCCCTTCTTCACCATGTCGAAAAAGGCATCTTCGGTCGGAAATTTTCCACGGATGGACGGTGAGGCGAAGGAATAGGCGGCCTTCGCATCGTCGTCCAGGAAGGCGGCTATCTGGCTCTGTATGATGCCCTGCACCGTATCGACGGGTTCCCCCGCCCATGTGGCGGAGGGTAGGGAAAGCGAAACGCAAAGGAACACGGCGGCAAGCATTTTCATGGCGCACACTCCTTTTCGGATGAAAGCAGAATAGCACGGACACCAGAAAAGAACCGCTACGCGATCAGTTATGTTTGTTTTTAAATATTTCACTTTAAAAACAGTGCTTTACATTATAAGTATTATTGTTTGGAATCCTTTGTTTGTAGTCCGCTCCAAATGCCGGAGGCCTTCCGAAAGAGAATGATCTCGGTTCCCTGATAGGTCGATCGGGAAAACTCGCGGAACCCGTGGCGTCCGGCAAGCCGGATCGACGCCGTGTTTGCAGGATCGATGATGCAGGTGACCGGCATGCCGCCATGGTTTGCTTCCGCCCAGGGCAGCATTGCCTCCAGCGCCTCGCTGGCATAGCCGCGGCCGTGAGAGCCCGGGAGCAGGCCCCAGCCGGCTTCCAGCGTGTCTTCGATACTGGGCATCATCTCGCGGCGCATTTCATGGAACCCGGCTTCGCCGACAAGCCGGCCCGATGCCTTTTCGATGATCGCCCAGAAGCCAAAGCCCATGATGCGCCACATGCCGATATGGCGCAGCAGGCGGCCCCAGGACTGTTCACGGGACAACGGCACGCCACCGATATAGCGCACGACGTCGGGCATGGCCCACATCGCGGTCATGGCATCAAGGTCTTCCGGACGGAAGCCGCGCAAGACGAGACGGTCGGTTTCAAGCAGAGGGATATCGGACATGGGATCGTGTGGCGGGCCGGAAGAAACGGTGATCTAAATATGGATGTTGGCGTCGCGTCGAAAGCCGCTGGCCGAGATTCGCAGCAGTTTACGACGATTTGATCCAGGCCGTCGATATCGTGTCCACAAAGCGGTGATGCTCTGTAAGGAGAGCAGCAGGCAGAACCGAGACAAGCAAGGCCTCAAAGAGTGAAGCTATTGAAATGATTGGAGTGCTGCACTTGGAAAGCGAAGGTGCCCGACCAAATGAATAAATCACATAAGATGGATTATGGAACTAACTCTTATCTGTAAAACCGCCTAACCCTCCAAAAGTCCGGTTTGCGCCTTGACCCTTCACCACCCGTGGCCTTAAGCGAAACGGCAGACGAAACCAACAGCGAAAGCCTGTCCCGATGAGTGAGTTGCGCATTCTCTCCGACGCCCATATCCCGGAACTGCCGAACCGCTACAACGGGAAAGTCCGCGAGAACTACGACCTGCCGGACGGCAGCCGTATCATCATCGCGACGGACCGGCTCAGTGCCTTCGATGTGATCCTTACGGCCATTCCCTTCAAGGGCCAGGTGCTGACGCAGACGGCGCGCTACTGGTTCGAGGAAACCGCCGATATCTGCCCGAACCATGTCATTTCCTATCCGGACCCGAATGTCGTCATCGGCACGCGGCTCGATATCCTGCCCGTCGAGATCGTCGTGCGCGGTTATCTCGCCGGCACGACCAGCACCTCGATCCTGACGAAATACCGCAAGGGCGAGCGCCAGATGTACGGCATCACGCTGCCGGATGGCCTGAGGGATAACGAAAAGCTGCCCGAGCCGATCATCACGCCGACCAGCAAGGCGTTCGACGGCGGCCATGACGAACCGTTGTCCGGCGACGAAATCCTCGCCCAGGGCCTGCTGACGGCAGAACAATGGGAAACCGTGTCGCGCTATGCGCTGGCACTCTTTGCGCGCGGTCAGGCCCGTGCGGCCGAACGCGGGCTGATCCTCGTCGACACCAAGTATGAATTCGGCACGGACAAGGACGGCCGTATCGTGCTTGCCGACGAAATCCACACGCCGGATTCGAGCCGGTACTGGATCGCCGACAGCTACGAGCAGAGTTTTGCGGCGGGCGGGCGTCCGGCAAGCTTCGACAAGGATTTCGTGCGCGCCTGGGTCACCGAGCGCTGCGATCCCTACAAGGACCCGATCCCCGAAATCCCGCGCGAGCTCGTCGAGCAGACCTCGAAGGTCTATATTCAAGCTTTCGAGCAGATCACCGGCAAGACTTTTGTGCCCGATCTTTCGGGCGCGACGGTGCTGGAGCGCATCCGCGAGAACCTGAAGCCCTATTTCGCCTGATCGTCCGCAAGCACGATCTCGAAGCTGAGACCATCATACGCCGGTTCGACATGATCCGGCGTTTCCTTTTGTACCGTGTCGTAGTCGAGCGGCACATGCATATGGGTCAGGATGGCGCGCGCCGGCTTCAGCCGCTCAATCCATTCCAAGGCCTGGCTGAGCGACAGATGGCTGGAGTGGAAGCGGTATTGCAGCGCATCGACGATCAGCATGTCGAGGTCTTTGAGGCGCGGGACGGTTTCGCCCGGGAAGTCGCTGATATCGCTGCAATAGGCGACATCACCGATGCGGAAGCCGAGCGAATGGATGGAGCCGTGCACCTGGAGCAGGGGCTGGAAGGTAATGGCGCCCCCTCGCCCGTCGATCGTCACGGGCCTTTCTATCGGCTCGATCAGGTTCTCCGTCACGATCGGCGGATACATGCTGCCCGGCGGGGTCTTCAAGCAGTAGCCGAAGCCTTCGCGGATGCGCTCCATCGTCACCGGATCGGCCCAGATCGGCACCTGCCTGTGGTTTTGCAGCACAAATCCCCTGATGTCGTCGATGCCATGGATATGGTCGGCATGGGCGTGGGTATAGAGCACCGCATCGATGGTTTCGACGCCGGCGGCGATCATCTGCGCGCGGAAATCCGGCCCCGTATCGATGACCACGGTCGTCGTGCCCTCCGGGCCGATCTGCTCGACGAGGAAGGCGGCGCGGGTACGGCGGTTCTTCGGGTTGGCGGGATCGCAGGCGCCCCAGTCACCGGTGATGCGCGGCACGCCGGGCGACGAGCCGCAGCCGAGAATGGTGAAGCGCCGCGTAAAGGCCAAGGTTACACCCGCGGCATCTTGGAAAAAATGCGGAAGGCGTTTTCGGTGGTGATGCGGGCGATCTCGTCTGCGCTGGCACCGACGGTTTCCGCCAGCACGGCGGCGGTGTGCGCCACATAGGCCGGTTCGTTGCGTTTTCCGCGGTAAGGTTTTGGTGCAAGGTAGGGCGCGTCGGTCTCGACCAGCATGCGTTCCAGCGGCACGGTTTTGGCGATCTCGCGCAGCTCTTCCGATTTCGGGAAAGTGAGGATGCCGGAGAACGAGACGTAGCCGCCCAGCTCCACGCCGATGCGGGCGAGCTCCGGCCCGGACGAGAAGCAGTGCAGCAGGAAGGGGAAGGCCCCCTTCCCCGTTTCCTCGCTCAGGATCGCTGCCATGTCCTCATCCGCCGCGCGGCTGTGGATGACCAGCGGTAGCCCGGTCTCCCGCGCGGCGGCGATGTGGTTTCGGAGGCCGATAGCCTGCGCCTCGCGCGGTGCATTGTCGTAAAAATAGTCGAGGCCTGCCTCGCCGATCGCCACGACGCGTGGATGTTTTGACAGTTCAACCAGCTCGGAAACCGGAACATCCAGCTCCTCGTCCGCATTGTGCGGGTGGGTGCCGACCGAGCAGAACACCGACGGGTATTTTTCGGCGATCGCCAAAATCGTCGGAAACTTCTTCACCCGTGTCGAGATGGTGATCATCTGCTTTACCCCGGCCGCGTGGGCGCGCGCGACGATGTCGTCGCGCTCCGCCTCGAAATCGGGGAAATCCAGATGGCAATGCGTATCGATCAGCATTTACGCCTCGGGCGCGACATAACGCGGGAAGACCGGGGTCGGCGCTTCCAGCGGCGTGCCGCTGACAAGACGGCCGGCTTCGCCGAGCGCCGCGAAATCGCGCTTTTCGACGGGCGCGGCGACGAGATCGAGCAGCTTGCGGCTGGATTTCGGCATGAAGGGCTGCAAGAGGATCGCGATCTGGCGCACGACTTCCGCCGTCACATAGAGCACGGTGCCCATGCGAACCGGGTCGGTCTTCTTCAGTGCCCACGGCGCTTCGCCGGCAAAATAGCGGTCGGCCTCCGAGACGACGGCGATGATCGCCGCCAGCGCCTTGTGGATCTGCTGCTTGCCCATCTCCTCGCGGGTGATCGCATGCAGTGCATCGACGGAGGCGAGCATGGCGCGGTCGGCGTCCGAGAGCGCACCGCATTCCGGCACCTTGCCGTCGCAGTTCTTGACGATCATCGACAGCGAGCGGCTGGCAAGGTTGCCGATGCCGTTGGCGAGGTCCGAGTTGATGCGGGTCGCGATGCCCTCTTCGCTGTAGCTGCCGTCCTGGCCGAAGGAGACTTCGCGCAGGAAGAAGTAGCGGATCGGGTCGAGGCCGAAATGGTTGACGAGGTTGACCGGATCGACCACGTTGCCGAGCGACTTCGACATCTTCTCGCCCTTGTTGAGCAGGAAGCCGTGGGCGAAGACGCGCTCGGGCAGCGGCAGGCCCGCCGACATCAGGAACGCAGGCCAGTAGACGGCGTGGAAGCGGATGATGTCCTTGCCGATGATATGGATGTTCGCCGGCCAGTATTTGGCACGCGGGCCCTCGGGATCGGTCATGTAGCCGGTCGCGGTGATGTAGTTGGTCAACGCGTCGACCCAGACATACATGACATGGGCAGGATCGCCCGGAACCGGAATGCCCCAGTCGAAGGTGGTGCGCGAGACCGAAAGGTCCTTGAGGCCCGACTTGACGAAGGAGATCACCTCGTTGCGGCGCTCGGCGGGGCCGATGAAATCCGGATTGTCCTCGTAGTGCTTCAGGAGCTTTTCCTGATAGTCGGACAGGCGGAAGAAGTAGCTCTCCTCCTCGACCCATTCGACGGGCGTGCCCTGCGGTCCGTAGCGCACGCCGTCGTCGCGCTTCTCCGTCTCGTTTTCCTGGTAATAGGCCTCGTCGCGCACGGAATACCAGCCGGCATAACCGCCCTTGTAGATGTCGCCATTGGCGGCCATGCGGCGCCAGATCTCCGCGCAGGCCTCGTAGTGGCGCTCTTCCGTCGTGCGGATGAAGTCGTCGTTGGACGCATTCAGAAGAACGGCCATATCCTTGAATTCCTTCGAATTCCGGTCGGCGAGTTCACGCGGCGTAATGCCCTCCTTGCGCGCCGTCTGCTGCATCTTCTGGCCGTGCTCGTCCGTGCCGGTCAGGAAGAACACATCGCGCCCATCGAGCCGCTGGTAACGCGCCATGGCGTCCGTCGCGATCAGCTCGTAGGCATGGCCGATATGCGGCTTGCCGTTCGGATAGGAAATGGCGGTCGTGATGTAGAAACGGGACGTGTCGGTCATGAGCGTGCGTTCTGTCTTCGGTTGTGCAATGCCGCAAGGTATTAGACCATGCGGACGGCAAGGGAAACAGCAAGTTTCCTTCCCGAGTGAAAGCGACGCCGTGCGAGGGCTGACTAGACCGGCTTGAACCTTTGAAGCGGCATATGGCAACCCGACACGGTTTCCGGCAAGATCAGGAGGATACTCCCGAGCTTTGGAAGTATCCGCAACACAGCTTCACGCGATGAATAACGCCCTTCAAAGAATTTGAATTCCCTTTCGCAGTCAAATTCGAGACTGGAGCTACCGTTGGAAAACGAACAGTCCTGCGATTCGCAGTGCAATGTCAGTTCTCCCCGGAAATAATCGGAGCGCTTTCCCACCATGAGCGACAGCGAAAGCCCATGCTGCCCCCTTGTGAAAATCTTACATTCTTGCCCAAAGACGCAGTGGACGTCGCCCGTAAATGGTTCGCCGTCTTCCAGTAGAATGGCAACCTGAACAGGAAACTGTACGCCACCGGCGATCTCAGCTGCCTTCGTATCAGCGGCAAAAGAGACCAGCGTGAGAGCGAAAGAAATCAATCGAGCCAGCAAGAATGTCCCCGTGCGCACATTTTACGTAGGGTTGCAAGCGACTATGCCAGAACTGTGACGCGGAAATTCTCGTAGCCGAAAACTAGAGCGATGCCCGGATGTCGTCGAGCACGGTGATGATCGTCTGCTTGCGATCGAGATTGTAGGCCCCCGCGACGGTGATGCGTTCGCCGAGCTGCGAGGAGAGATGGGCAAGGCGGTCGGCGCGGGAGAGGTCGCCGGAGAGCGCGGCGCTGCGGGCGGCGTCCGTCACGAAATCGGTGACATGCTGACAGAAGAACGAAAAGACCGTGTCGCTGTCCTTCGCGGAAAGCACGTCGGCGAGCTTGTGCACGTCGCGGCGCGGCGGCTCGGCCGGAGCCTCCACGATGGTGCGGAAGGCCTCCACGATATCGAAGCCGCCGTAGTTGGTGAGTTTGAGCGCTTCGGAAACGCTGCCATGGGCGGCGGACAGCACCTCCCCTGCCCGTGGGCCGGATGGCGATGCACCGAGACTGTCGAGGGCAGCGGCCAGATCGTCCTGCGACAGCGGCGAAAGCGATAGCGGCAGGCAGCGTGAGCGGATGGTCGGCAGGAGTTTTCCGGGGGCGTGGGTCAGCACCAGGAAGAGCGAGCGTTTTGGCGGCTCCTCAAGGATTTTCAGGATGGCGTTGGCGGCGTTGCGGTTGAGATCGTCGGCGGGGTCGATGATGACGATGCGCCAGTTGCCCGTGCCCGATGTCTGCGCGAGGAATTTGCCGGCCTTGCGCACCTCGTCGACCGTGATGAAGGCCTTCACCTTGCCGGTCTTCTCATCGACCGGGCGGCTGAGATGCAGGAGATTGTGCGACGCGCCGGCAGCGAGCTGCCGGGTGATCGGCGATGCGGGCGACGGATCGGCGATCGTTTCCGGCGCGTCTGCGGGCTCCGGATGGTGAAGGACATGGTTGGCGAAACGGAAGGCGAGCGTCGCCTTGCCGATACCCTCGGGGCCCTCGATCAGGATCGCATGGTGCCCTTTGCCGGAGCGGTAAGAGCGCGCAAAAAACGTCTCCGCCTCGGCGTGGCCGAAGAGTTTCGTCTGCTCGGCGGGATGCACTGCGCCGTCGAGAATGCCGGGCCGATCCTCGCTCACGAGATGTGCTCCGGGTCCCGGTTGCCGCGGGCGCTGATGGGCAGCAGCGGTTCGACGAGGGCAAGCACCTCGGCCGCGATCACGTCCTGGGCCTTTGTCGCATCCACCACGCGGCAGCGCAGCGGTTCGCGCTCTGCGATGTCGAGAAAGGCCTCGCGGCGCTTTTCGTGGGTTTCCAGCTCTTCCTTCTCGAAGCGGTCGGGCGCCTCGCTCCCGCTGGCGCCGCGCTTGCGGGCACGCTCGAGGCCGATGGCGGCAGGCAGGTCGAAGATGATCGTGCAGTCGGGCACGACCCCGTTGATCGCGACGCGCTCCAGCGCTTCGACGAACGGCTGTTCGAGATTGCCGGTAATGCCCTGATAGACGCGGGAGGAATCCATGAAACGATCGCACAGCACGACCGTGCCGGTGGCAAGCGCCGGGCGGATGACCTCTTCGACATGGTCGCTGCGCGCGGCGGCAAAAAGCACGGCCTCCATGCGGATGCCATAAGGCTCGGCGGCACCCGACAGGAGAACGTGACGCACCGCCTCCGCGCCCCTGGAGCCGCCCGGCTCACGCGTCATCAGCACGGTGAGGCCGCGTGCGCGCAGGGCTTCGGCCAGAAGCCGGATCTGCGTCGACTTTCCGGCGCCCTCGCCGCCCTCGAACGTGACAAACAAACCCGGTGCGGCCGACAAATCCTGTTTCCGTTTTTCTGCGCGATATCCGGCACGGCCGGCATGACTCGGGACACTACTACCCCATGTTTCCGGCCGGCGAAACGCTTTTCGCCCCGTTGGGGTCTGTCACGTCCAGAAGATGTCAAATCCAGAAGAAGAACAGCTCGATCAGCGCATCGAGCGCCCGCGCCCGCAACGTGCCGACGCCGACGGTGCCCGCCGTCTTTACCGGAACCTCGCGCAAGAGCTGCTTGTCGTTCCAGATTTTCAGCGTGCCGACCGCCTGCCCCGGCGTCACCGGCGCGCGCACCGGCCAAGTGTAGACGACGCGCGCGACGAGCCGCTGCGAATTGTCCTTCGGCAGGAAGACGTCCACCTGCTCGCCGGCGACGAGCGGCACGGTCGCGGCATCGCCGCCATAGACGCTGGCATCCGCGATAGGCTCGCCTTCCTTGAAGAGCGTGCGCCGTTCGAAGGAGGACAGCGCCCATTCGATGATACGACGGGATTCTTCGATGCGCGCCTTGTCGTTCTCCATCCCGCCCATGGCAAGCAGGAGATGTTTGCCGTCGCGGTTCACGGCGGCGACGACGGAATAGCCGCCCTCCTCCGAAAAGCCGGTGACGAAGCCCGTCACGCCGATGTTGAGCGCCAACAGCGGATTGCGGTTGCGCTGCTTTATCTTGTTCCACTCGAACTCCGGTTCGAGATAGTAGCGCATGTGCTGCGGGTAGGTGGTTTGCAGATGTCGGGCGAGTATCACCATCTCGCGCATCGTCACTTTGTTGCCAGGGTTCGGCAGGCCGGTGGCGTTGGCAAAGTTTGATTTTACAAGCCCGAGCGCCCTCGCCTCTGCCGTCATCCGTTCGGCAAAGGCCGTTTCCGAACCGGCAAGCCCCTCGGCGAGGATGATGCAGGCGTCGTTGGCGAATTGCACGGTGACGCCACGGACGAGGTCCTCGACGCGCGGGGCGGATTTCAGCGCCGCGAACATCGTGGAGGTGCGCGACGGTGCACCGCCGGTGCGCCAGGCGTATTCGGTAACCGGATAGGTCGTGTCGAGGGTCGCCTCGCCGGCCGAAAGTGCCTTGAAGACGCTTGCCATGGTCATCAGCTTGGCAAGCGAGGCGGCCGGCACCGCGTCATCCTCTGCGCGCGCGAACAGCACCGTGCCGGTCTCCGCCTCGATGAGGTAGACCTGCCTGGCCTTGACGTCGAAACCGGCCTGCGGCGCAGCCGACTGGGCAAACGCTGGGCTCGTAACGGAGAGCAGGAAAATGAGGACGGCGAAAAGGCGGCGATGCATGGCGACTCCGGATGTCGTCACACTCCCACAGCCGCCCGCGATGCGCAAACGGCTTTGGGAACGCGAGCGATCAGCCCGCGTTGTCGGCAAGCGCCGAGAGCGGCGTCAGCCTGCCGTCGATCGTCAGGATGGCATCGAAGGCGCCGGCGGCATCGCGCACGCGCTCGTCCGCATAAGCCGCGGCATAGCTCGGCTCGGCCGAAAGCTGCGGCACGAAGTTCGGCCGCTCGATCGGCATCGGACCGATCTCCGGCAGCATGACGAATTGTTCCATCACCTGGAAGGCGTCCGAGGTCGGTGTCGTCTTGGCGAGCGCCGTCATCGTGCTTTCGGCCGGAACCCTCAGCACGCCCTCGCCCTGGCCGTCGCTCGGCAGCATTCGGTTGTCTGCCGAGGCCACCATGACGCCCGTGGCGATCTGCCCACCCGGATCGACCGCCGGAACACGTGACCCCTTGGTGACGTACGAGGCCATGAGATAGGGCATGTCATTGCCGTCGAGCGGGGCCTTGCCGACATACTGCACCCGTACCTTGGCCGTGCCGGTGCGCTTCATGTCGAGGAGGTCTGCCGTCTTGGAAGAGACGTCAATCACCCGGCCGGCATGGTACGGACCGCGATCGTTGACGCGCACGACGACGGACGTGCCGTTTTCCATGTTCGTGACACGCGCATAGCTCGGCAGCGGGAAGGTCGGATGCGCGGCGGAGAGATGATACTTGTCGTAGACCTCGCCGTTCGCCGTCTTGCGGCCGTGGAAGGCGGAACCATACCAGGAGGCAAGGCCGGTCTTGTTGTAGCCCGGCTCTTCCTTCGGCTGATACCACTTGCCGCGAACCTGATAGGCTTTGCCGACCTGGTAGCGGCCGCCGCCCTTCGGCACGGCCTGCCCTTCATCAACGACGCGCGGGCTCGCCTTCACGCCATATTCCGACTCGGAGAAATATTCCTTGCTGCGCACTTTTTTCTTGGGTGCGGGCGTGGTCGTCGCACAGGCCGCAAGGCCCGCGCAGATCAGCGGAATAGTCAACAACCGCAAGCTCGTGCCGAACCGGGTCGTCTTGATCGTCGATTTTTTATGTCCCACGCCGCTATTGTCCCCGACGGTGCGCCAGCCAACTGCCTTGCCCCTGCAAGTCGGCCGTCAATGCCACTCAGTAAATAACAGTCCGTTAATCATGCCAATAAGATGGCGAAATTGCGAATGGATGGGAACCCCGCAGCAAGCTTCCATGATTCATGGTTTATGCTTGGTTAAATGGGCCACCCATCCATCATCGTCAGTTTCACGAGGCCTGAACCTGCAGCGCGTCGAAGAGTTGCTCGGGGTCGCGCACGCCATGTCTATAAAGCGTGATGATCGACCGGGCGAGTGACCTTGCGCGGGCTTCGTCGAGGCTCGGGGTGTTTTCCGCCGCCAATCGGGTGAAGACGCCTTGCAAGACGACGAGGTCCTGCGGCTCGAATATGCCGATATGCGTGGGGTCTCGAAGCACGTCCATGGCTGCCTCCCCTGTTCCGCATCCAGCCGGCATTGATTGCTGTCGGGTGCGACCAGGAATCTAGGAGCAGAATGCGTCAGCAACAAGTCGGGAAATCTTGCAGCCCTCGGCCCCGAAGCGGTACAGGGCGGATCGGCTGCCGGCGCCCGATCTCAACCAAAAATTAACCCTGTTCGCAGAGGCTCCGCATAGGGTCGAGATGGCGCAGATAGCCGATTCCGGCCGGATCATCGAAAGCGGAAAAGATGACAGCGGCAGCGACCGGCAATGACGAACACGCCCCCCTCATCTCCCATCGTCTTCTGACGCGACTGACGATCGGCGTTGCCGTGCTGGCGGGTCTGACGGTGGCGATCAGCGTTGCCGGGCGCGTTCTCGGCGAGCGTATCGCGCTGGCCGGTCACACCGAGAATGCCGAGCCTGTCGACGTCGTGATCGGTCAGGACCAGATCCGCCTCCCCGCCAACACGATCCGCTTCGAGGAGCAGCGCCAGACGGGTCGCACCGAACGCGTCGATCTCTACCTCACCTGGCCGGAAATGCGGGGTTATTCCAACGCGGACCGCGGCCGGTTCAACGATGCCAACCGCCCTGAAGGCCTGGTCTTCCTCAATCTTTCGCAGAGCACCATGTCGAAGGACATGTCCGGCCGAATGGGGCCGATCTACAGCCACCTCTTCGGCGACACGTTCGAGCCAGGCCCCGCCGGCCTCGTCCTGCGGCGCCTGAAGGAAAATTCCGGTTATGGCGACGAGGTGTTCTTCACGGGCCGTCTGCCTGACGGCTCCGACTATGCGGTGCGCTGCATGATGCCGGCCGACGAAGCACAGTCGACCAGCGCCGATTGCCAACGCGATATCCACATCGGCCAGGATCTTTCCGTGCTTTACCGTTTTTCGAGCAGACTTTTGCCGCAGTGGCAGGCCATGGAAGCCCGCATTCGAGACTATCTCGGCCGGTCGCTCATCCGCAACGGCCGCCCATCCTCCTCCTCCGGCCTTGGCCGATAAAACCGCACCAATCTCAGAAACCAATGATTCATCATAAACCGATTGGTAACGCTATCCCGCTACTGTGCCAGAAATGGTCGATCCGGGAGGTCACGCCCGGGCAACATGTGCAATCCGAGAATGAAGAGTAACGTAGTGTCCCGTTCCGTATTCCTCGATTTCCTCCCCCGCTCCTGCCAGGCAATTGCCACTGCGGCGAAAGGTTTGGTGATGATCGGAATGGTCGCCACCGTCGCCGTCGCTACCCCGGCCGAAGCCAATCCGAAATATTCCGGCATTGTCATCGACGCCAAGACGGGCAAGGTGCTCTACAGCGAGGATGCCGATGCGTTGCGTTATCCCGCATCGCTCACCAAGATGATGACGCTGTACCTCACCTTCGAGGCGCTGGAGGCCGGAAAGATCCGCCTCAACACTCGCGTCCCCTTCTCGAAGAACGCTGCAAGCGAGCCGCCGACAAAACTCGGCGTCGGCGTCGGCAATTCGATCACCGTCGAGCAGGCGATGCTCGGCCTCATCACCCGCTCGGCGAACGACGCCTCCACGGCGCTGGCCGAATTCCTCGGCGGCTCCGAAGAGCGCTTCGCCCGCATGATGACGCAGAAGGCCCGGGCGCTCGGCATGACGCGTACCGTCTATCGCAACGCCAACGGCCTTCCCAACACGGCGCAGGTAACCACCGCCCGCGACCAGGCCCGCCTCGGCATCGCGCTGCGCCAGCATTTCCCGCAGTATTACGACTATTTCTCGGTGGGCAGCTTCCGCTTCGGCAAGCAGACCATCCGCGGCCACAACCGGCTGCTTGGCACCGTGCGCGGCGTCGATGGCATCAAGACCGGCTACACCCGCGCGTCCGGCTATAATCTCGTTACTTCGGCCGTTGCAGACGGGCGCAGCGTCGTCGGCGTGGTCATCGGCGGCCGATCCGGCGCTGCCCGCGACCAGCAGATGCGCAAGCTCATCGCTACCTACATGCCGAAGGCTTCGCGCCGCGGCGGCGGCGACCTGATCGCCGAAACGAAGGATGCGCCGACGCTGACCGCCGAAGTCGCCAGCAAGGCCACCACCGCATCGACCGCGTCGGTGTCCGCCGGCCTCGACCTGCCGGAGAACGGCCCGGTCCCGACCTACCGCTACAACGAAGCCCGAATCGAGACGGCCTATGCCGCGACGTCGACCTCGGAAGTCGTCGGCAAACGCGCGCTGGCCGCAACGCTGAAGATCCAGCGCGATGCAGCCGTGCCGCCGGCCGACCTGACGGAACAGGGCGATACCGGCGGTTCGCTCGACGAACTCACCACTTCCTCCACGGTTGCCGCCGTCGCTTCCGATGCCACGCCCTCGGGCTGGGTCATCCAGATCGGCGCAACGCCCGACAAGGGGCAGGCGCAGGACCTGCTTTCGAAGGCGAAGAACCAGGGTGGCAAGGCGCTTTCCAGCGCGCAGCCCTTCACCGTCGCCGTCAACAGCGGTAGCCAGCAGCTTTACCGCGCCCGCTTCGGCGGCTTCGACAACCAGAACGGCGCTGCTGCGGCTTGCAAGGCGCTGAAGCGCAAGGGTTTCGCCTGCTGGGCCAGCCAGCAGTAAAGACGACCGGGGCCGCCAGCGGTTCGGCGCGCCCCTCTACTACCGCCTTGCCCCCGCAACGTCACCGGACAGGTAGTGCGTCCCGGGACTGCGGAGCAAGGCAGGCGGAATGCCGCGAAAGCGGCTCTGCCATCCTCGATTGGGTAATGCGTACGAGGCAGATTATGGCGATGAACGAGAACCTGTTCGATGTCCCCCCCGCAGCCGGCGCGGAAAAACGCCGCTCGCTGAAAGGCACGCTCCACCCGCTGCACGAGGCAGCGATGCGGATCGCGGATATCGGGCTCGGCCGTTCGCGCAACAGGACGAAGGATCTCGTCGGCATGCTGCTCGCCCATGGTGCCAGAGCCTGGCGCTCGGGCCAGCCGGCCGCCGGGATCCATCTCCATGTCGGCGTCAGCGAACGCCGCCACCCGGTGCGCCTGCGCCTGCGCTGACCGCCGCTTGAACCGGCCGACGAGGGCCTTGCAAAGCGGCCCCACATTGGCTGTGCAGGAACGATGCCGGCAATCCCACTTCCCTTCATCATCGCACTCCTGCTCGCTATCCTTCTCGTGAAGCTGGTGCTGCTGCGTGAAACCGCGCTTCGGCCCGCTATCGGCTTCGTTGCTGCCTGCGTCGTCGTTGCGTTGGCAGTCGGTGTCCGGTGGTCCTTCGACGCGCCGTTTGCACGGTTCCTCCAACCCGTCGTTGCCGCAGCGCTGCCGCCGATCGCCTGGTTCTGCTTCACGGCAGGTCGGGCGGCGCGCAGCAAGGCCCGCTGGCTGCACGGGCTGCCCGTCGTCCTCGTCCTTTTTGCGTCCGCCGGCTGGCAGGTCTGGCGCTCCCCGATCGATCCGCTGCTCGCGCTTCTCTACATCGGCTACGGGGTCGCCCTGCTGCGCCTCGCCGGGGCCGGACCGGACGGTTTTTCCGCGGTGCGGCTGAGCGATGCGAACCGAGCCCGCAAGGCGGCCGGCATGGCGGGCGGCGTACTCATCGTCTCGGCGTTCGTCGATCTCCTCATCGCCGTCGATTTCGGCTTCTACAGCGGCAATCATGCGGCCCGGATCGTGGCTGCGGGCAACCTTCTTCTCCTGCCCGCCCTTACCTACGCCGTTGTGACCGTCGGACGGAGCCTGCCGGTCGATGCCGGAGAGGAAGCGGCCCCCGAGCCGCTGCGTGTACCGAGGGAAGACGACGGCCGGATTCTGGCAGCGATCGACCGCTTGATGCGGGAGCGTAAACTCTTCCGCGACCCGGACCTCACCTTGAACCGGATCGCGCGACGCGCAGGTCTTCCGGCGCGACATATTTCAGGCGCCGTCAATCGTTCCGAAAACCGCAACGTCTCGCAACTCGTCAACGGTTACCGCATCGAGGAGGCCAAGCGCCTGCTGACGGAGACCGATTTGCCGGTCACCACCATCATGTTTGAGGCCGGTTTCCAGACCAAATCGAACTTTAACCGGGAATTCCTGAGGGCTACCGGCCAAACCCCGAGCGACTATCGCCGATCCCCTATCGAAAACTGACACCCAGGAAGGTGATGATGCGATCGGCGACCTCGCGGTGGATCGCCGCCCGTCCCCGGGTGCCGCCGTCCTTGCAGACGATGCCGTCTCCAGGCGTTTCCGCCTCGATCCTCTCGGCCGCGCCCGGCTTGCAGATCTGCAGGAAGCTAAAATGCATGGCATCCGGGATGACGGTGTAGACACTGCCCTTTGCCGGAAGCCCTTTTGCCAGATAACCGGATTCCCGTTCGGCCGGCATGTCGCCGATATCGATGCCGGCCGCGATCACCAGCGCGGGCAGGCGAAGCGCGGCGAGGCTTTCGGGAGAAAAGCCGCGTGCCAGACCAAGATCGAGCGAGACGAAAGCGCCGATGCGCGGGTCGCCGAGATCGTCCTCAAGTCGCCGACGACCATCGTCTCTGCCATCCAGTCCGAGTTCCGTCGTCAGACTGCAGGCCCGCGGGCTCGCATTCATCTTGCAATCCGCGATAAACCGCTGCGTATCGAAACGCGCGCCGGCGAGGGCCGCGGCCGTCCAGCCGCCGAGCGAATGGCCGACGACGGCAATGCGTTTCGCGTCGATGTAAGCGGCCAAGCCATTGTCGGCCCGCAACGCGTCGATGAGGCGGCTGAGATCGCGCGGCCGTTCCCAGAGCTTTGCCGCCTCTGCTGGATCCCGGTCGAAAGTCGTGGTGCCGGGGTGGTCGGGCGCGGCGACGATGTAGCCCCGCGCGGCGAGTTCGCCGGCGAGCCAGCTCAAATTGCGCCAGCTTCCGCCATAGCCGTGGGACAGCACGACGAGCGGGTGCATCCCCTCACCCACCCGGGCACCACGGATTGCCGCTATGCCCTGAAAGGTCAGATTTTCCGCGACGGTTTCCATCGGTCCGGTATCGGGCGTCGGATACCAGACGACAGCGAAAAGCGCGCGGGACTCAGAGGATCCGGCGATCCTCAGATCGCGGACGCCGATCCCGTCGGCACGACTGGATGTCGCGACGGCAAGGAAAAGCGCGGTGGCAAGAAGGAGTGTTTTCAGCATGGAGACCTCGTTGGTTGAACGAGGCTCGGGATGCGGCAAGCAGCGCAGGAAAGAGACCTGAAACGCGATTGAGGACGTGGGATTTCAGAGCAGGCCGAGTTCTGCGAGTTCGCGGCGCAGATCCAGCGGCAGGTCGGCCGTACCGTCACCCATGTTCTTCAGGTCGCGCGGCGCGTCGTCATCCGCAAGGTAGCGCCAGCCCTGGAAGGCGCGGCGCGGCTGCAGTTCGGTCTCGATAACCTCGGGGCCCAGCACCAGCTCGCAGCGCGAAATGCCGTCGGCATCCGTGAAGGTCTTGATATCGAGCAGCCGCTGGCGCGCCTGCACCTGGCCCTTGATCACCCAGTAGAGCGAACCGCCCTCGAGCAGGTCCTGATCACGCTTGGGCACCATGCGGGTGATGTGGCTCGAATGCGGTTCCATGCCCGCAGCGATCGCGATCAGCGAGCGTTCGGACACCCATTCGCGCAGGTCCTCGATCGAGTCCGCGCCGACACAGAGTTTGATGAGATGCAGGGCCATGCCCCTTTGAACGCTCTTGCGGCGGCCCGGTCAAGGGGCCGCCGTGTCGCACTCCACAGCGTTCGCCGCGAAAGCCTCAGCACTCCACCACGTTGACGGCGAGGCCGCCGGTGGAGGTTTCCTTGTATTTCTCGTTCATGTCGACACCCGTCTGGCGCATCGTCTCGATGCAGGCGTCGAGCGGAACGAAATGCGTCCCGTCGCCCTTGATGGCAAGCGAGGCGGCCGTCACCGCCTTCACCGCGCCGAGCGCGTTGCGCTCGATGCAGGGCACCTGGACGAGGCCGGCAATGGGATCGCAGGTCATGCCGAGGTGGTGTTCCAGCGCGATTTCCGCGGCATTCTCCACCTGTGCCGGCGAACCGCCCATCACGGCGGCAAGGCCCGCGGCGGCCATGGCGGAGGCGGACCCCACCTCGCCCTGACAGCCGACTTCGGCACCCGAGATGGAGGCGTTGTGCTTGATGATGCCGCCGACGGCCGCCGCCGTCAGCAGATAGTCGCGAATGCCGTCCTGGTCGGCATCCTCATGGAAATGCAGGTAGTAGCGGATCGTCGCGGGCACGACGCCGGCCGCGCCGTTGGTCGGCGAGGTGACAACACGGCCGCCGGCCGCATTCTCCTCGTTGACCGCCATGGCATAGACGGACAGCCAGTCATTGGCGAGCAGCGGGTTCGCCTTGTTGGAGCGCCACTCCTCCTGCAGCTTGTCGTGGATCGAGCGGGCGCGGCGGCGCACCTTCAGGCCGCCGGGCATGATGCCCTCATTCTTGAGGCCACGGTCGATACAGCTCTTCATCGCGCCCCAGATGCGATCGAGGCCGGCATCCAGCTCCACGCGCGACATGGTCGCTTCCTCGTTGGCGCGCTTCATCTGCGCGATCGTCATGCCGGAGCGTTCGGCCATTTCCAGCATCTGCTTTGCCGAGGCGAAGGGGAACGGCACCTTCTTGTCGCCCGCCTTCGCCTTGCTGGTGCGCATCTGTTCCAGTTCCGTGTCGGTGACGACGAAGCCGCCGCCAACGGAATAGTAGATGCGTTTCAGCAGCAGCCGGTCGTCGCGGTCATAGGCCGAGAAGGTCATGCCGTTGGCATGGCCGGGCAGCGGGTTCTTCTTGTCGAAGATCAGGTCGTCCTTCGGCCGGAAGGCATAACCGGGATGGCCCGGCGGCGTGATGCGGCCGGTACGCTCCACCTCGCCGACGATATCGTCCATGCGGTCCGGATCGACCGAATCGGGCCGTTCGCCCATCAGGCCGAGGATGACGGCGCGGTCGGAACCGTGGCCGACGCCCGTATAGGCAAGCGAACCGTGCAGGCTCATGCGGATCGTCGCGACCTGCGCACCCGATGGCCGCGGCCAGTCGGCGGAGAGGATCAGGTCGAGAAAGCGGTTCGCCGCCGACATCGGTCCCATCGTGTGGGAGCTCGACGGCCCAATCCCGATCTTGAAAACATCGAATACCGAAAGAAACATGTCCCGAACTTCTCCCTTGCCTCGGCAGGCGCGCTGATCCCTGAAGCTACGCCATCATGCGGCGCACTTAAGGCGATCTCCCGACATCGGGTTTTACCTGCGCGACATGTCCCTTCCAACAGGCCTTGAAACAAAAACAGCGTGCTTCGCGGAGAAGCACGCTGTTCATGTAAGGGTGACAGGCCGGTGTTTTCAGATGCCGCCGAAAAGATAGGCGATGACCAGAACTGCGCCAAAACCGAGGACTGCACGGGCGGTGACGCCCCAGCAGGATTTCTGAACGGTACTTTCCATGATTTCCCCGATTGGAAGATGTCGTTGCAATGGCCGAGGCGGCCCTGCATGACGCCCTGTTTAATGAAGAATTCATGAAACCGCAATCGCGAAAAATGGCGAAACCAAGGCGCTGTTCTCATAGGAGCCCCGCGTCAGACGCATGACATGTCGCAAAATCAGACGGTTGGAGGGTGGGACGGCGACAGGGGCTCGCCGCCTTTTTGCCCAAGATCTGAACAGCCCCGTGCAGCCACCTTTCCGGCGCTTGCAAAATGCGGAATCCATGGCACAACGCTTGGCCATGAGCACACCGGATTTCATCGCCCTTGCCCTCTTCCTGCTGCTGTGGACGGGATATTCCTGGATCACGGAACGGGCGAAACTCTTCGACCGCGTCAGCCTCACGCGGGCGATGAGCTCGCAGCGCGCCGTGTGGATCCGCAACGCGATGCACCGCGACCTGCGCATGATCGACACCCAGATCATGGCCGGCCTGCAGAACGGCACGGCCTTCTTCGCTTCAACCTCGATCCTGGCGCTCGGCGGCTGTTTCGCGCTGCTCGGCGCCACGGAGCAGGTCTTTGCCATTTTCAGCGACCTGCCGGTGGTCTTCCAGGGCAGCCGTGCCGGGTTCGAGCTCAAGGTCGGCGGCCTTGCCGGCATCTTCGGCTATGCCTTCTTCAAGTTCGGCTGGTCCTACCGTCTTTTCAACTACTGCACGATCCTGCTGGGCGCGATCCCGATGAGCGGCGACATCCACAAGGACCCGGCCGGCGCCGACCTTGCCGCCGACAAGGTCATCCGCATGAACATCCTTGCGGCAAAACACTTCAATATGGGGCTGCGCGCCATCTTCCTGTCGATCGGCTATCTCGGCTGGTTTGTCAGCCCTTACCTCTTCATCGCGACGACGGTCAGCATCATCGTCGTGCTTGTGCGCCGGCAATTCTATTCGCAGGCGCGCCTCGCCGTTCTCGAACGCCTCGACTGACATCCCTTCCGACGGCCACCTTTCGGCCATCCGCCCGGCGCAAGCTTGGCGTGACACTCTCCCATGGACCAAAGCAATGCGGCGACCCCGAACCATGACGACGACGGTGATTGACGGCAATGTGGCAGGAGAAGGTGCAGCACCGCGCCGCCTTCCGCGCATCCCGCTGATCGACCAGCTGCGCGCGCTCGCGCTGATCGCGATGGCGATCTACCACTTCACCTGGGACCTCGGTTTTTTCGGCTACATCGAACCGGACACGGCAACGACCGGCGGCTGGAAGATTTTCGCGCGAGTGATCGCCGGCTCCTTCCTGTTTCTCACCGGCTTCAGCCTTGTGCTCGGCCATATCAATGGTTTTCGCGCAAGGCCGTTCCTCATCCGCCTCGGCAAGATCGGACTGGCGGCAGCCGCGATTACCATCGCAACCTGGTTCGCCTTCCCGGAAACATTCATCTTCTTCGGCATCCTGCATGCCATTGCCGCGGCGAGCGTCATCGGCCTTCTCTTCCTGCGCCTGCCGATCGTCGTGACGCTGCTTGCCGCCGCCGCGGCCATTGTGGCACCGCTTTATCTGCGTGCCCCGCTCTTCGATCATCCGGCCCTCTGGTGGGTCGGGCTTTCTGTCGATGTCCCGCGCTCGAACGACTATGTGCCGCTGCTCCCCTGGCTCGCGCCGGTGTTGCTCGGCATCGTGCTCGGCAAGCTCTTCATCGCAAGCCCGCTTCCCGAGCGGCTGGCGGGTTTTGGAGGTCAGACGAAAGTCTGGTGGAAAAGCCTCTTGGAAAAAGCCGGCCGCCACAGTCTCGCCATCTACCTTATCCATCAGCCCGTGCTGATCGCACTGGTCTACGGCTTTTCCCTCGTGGTTCCCGCGCCTGCAGCCGATCCGATCGTTGGCTATACGAAGAGCTGCATGCGCGCCTGCGAAAGCGAGCGCGGCGACGGGTTCTGCCAGAGTTTCTGCGGCTGCACGCTGGACCGGCTGACGGAGGAGAACCTGTTCACCGACCTTGTGCGCGGTGCGATCGATGTCACGAAGGACGAGCGCGTTGCCGCGATCTCGTCGCAATGCACGGCAGATGCGGAAACGAAGACCGACCTGAAGGAGTAGGATCATGAACGCCTATCGCATGAAGCCACTCGCCTTTCCCTGGCCCCCGCTGATCTACGGCGCGGCGCTCGCGGCGGCCTTCCTGCTCCAGGCGTATTTTCCGCTCGCGGCGGCCGAGACGAACATCTGGATCGCCCGCACCGCCGGCGGCATCCTGATCCTCATGGCCATCGTGCTGGATGTCTGGGCCATGCGCACGCTGCTCGACTGCCACACGACGATCCTGCCGAACCGCTGCTCGACCCATCTCGTGACATCCGGCCCCTACCGCTTCACCCGCAACCCGATCTATCTCGGCTATACGCTGGCGACAGCCGGCATCGGCCTTGTGATGCTCAATCCCTGGTGCATCGTGACGGCCATGATCGCCGCCGTGTTGACGAGCATCGTCGCCATCAAGCGCGAGGAGCTGCACCTGCTGTCGCGCTTCGGCATCGATTTCGAACGCTATTGCAACGGGACGACGCGCTGGATCTGACGGCCGCTCAGGTGCCGACGCCGATTTCGGCAAGGCGCGTCAGGCAGGCTTCCTCGACATTGTCGAGCTCGGCCAGGGTCTCCTCGATGTCGCGTCGCTTCTGGCGCAGCTCGTCGCGTTTTTCGCTGACCTTCGCCATCAGCAGTTCCAGCTGCCCCACCTCGCCCGGCGGGTCCTTGTAGACGCGGATGATGTCGCGGATCTCGGCGATGGTGAAGCCGATACGCCGGCCACGCAGGATTTCCTGGATGAGACGGCGGTCGGCCGGGCGGAAGAGGCGCGTGCGACCACGGCGCTCGGGGTTGATCAGCCCCTCGTCCTCGTAGAAGCGCAGTGTGCGGGTGGAAACCCCGAATTCGCGCGTCAGCTCGGTTATGGTATAAAACTTGTCCACGCCTGCTCCGATCTCGTCTGGGCGGACATTTTATTGACTTTTACGTATAAGTCAATTTTTGCTCTTTCCCGCTCTCTTCTCGAACGGACAACCGCCCCGTTCGTTCCCCGCAAAAACCTCAGCGGATGGCGAACCACCAGGTCGCAAGGCCAAGGAATGCGAAGAAGCCGACAATATCGGTGACCGCGGTCACGAAGACCGCGGAGGAGACGGCCGGGTCCGCCCCCGCCTTGTCGAGGAAGAGCGGAATGGCGATGCCGGCCAGCGCCGCCGCACTCATGTTGATCAGCATGGCCGCCGCGATGACGCCGCCGATATTGGCATCATGGAACCAGATACCCGCAACGAGGCCGATCATCAGGCCGAAGGCGAGGCCGTGCAGCAGGCCGACACCCGCCTCGCGCCGCACGACACGCCAGGCATTGTGGATGTCGAGGTTGCGCGTGGCGAGCGCCCGCACGGTGACGGTCATCGTCTGCGATCCCGCATTGCCGCCCATGCCGGCGACGATCGGCATCAGCACCGCGAGCGCGACGATCTCCTCGATCGTCGCCTCGAAGAGCGAGATGACCGAGGCCGCGATAAAGGCCGTCAGGAGATTGACGAGCAGCCAGGGCGCGCGCGAGCGCACCGTCTCGATGGTCGTGTCGGAGAGTTCTTCGTCGCCGACGCCGCCGAGGCGCATCAGGTCCTCCTCGGCCTCTTCCTGGATGACGTCGACCACGTCGTCGATGGTCAGGACGCCGACGAGGCGGCCGTTCTCGTCGACGACGGCTGCGGAAAGAAGGTCATACTGCTCGAAGAGCTGGGCGGCTTCTTCCTGGTCCATCTCGGCCGGGATCGGATGGTTCGTCTCGCGCATGATCGCTTCGATCTTCTCGCCGCGCTTGGCGCGCAGCACGCGGTCAAGATCGATGGCGCCAAGCAGGCGGAAGGTCGGGTCGATGACGAAAATCTGCGAAAAACTCTCCGGCAGGTCCGCGTCCTCCCGCAGGTAGTCGATCGTCTGGCCCACCGTCCAGAACGGCGGCACGGCGACGAACTCTGTCTGCATGCGGCGCCCGGCCGTACTTTCGGGATAATCCAGCGAGCGGCGCAGGCGGATCCGTTCGGTGAACGGCAGCTTGGAAAGGATCTCTTCCTGGTCTTCCTGGTCGAGGTCCTCAAGGATGTAGACGGCGTCGTCCGAATCCATCTCGCCGAGTGCGGCGGCGATCTGCTCGTTCGGCATGTGCTCGACGATGTCGAGACGGATCGCCTCGTCGACCTCGGTCAGCGCCGCAAGGTCGAAATCGTCGCCGAGCAGGGAGACGAGCTGGCGGCGCTGCTCCGGCTGGATCGCCTCCAGCAGGTCGCCCATTTCCGATTCATGCAGCCGCGCCACATGCCTGCGCAGGAACAGGAGGTCGCGATCGGCGATCGCCGCGCCGACATGCATGAGGAAGTCCGAGCGGATCGAACCGTCCTCGGCATAGATGTCCTCGCCGTCGAAGGTACTGTGGTCTGTCTGCCCCTGATGGATACGGTCATCGTCGCCGGTGTTGTCCATCGGGCCGCTCCTTGTATCGGGCTCGTCCCGCCCGGCATGTCGGCGGCGCTGGGACGGCAGGGATTGCGTAGAGGATTCGGGCGCAACGCCCCCTCTGGGGGGCGCGTTGTCTTACCTCGTGCTAACGCAAAGAGCGCAGCCGGTCCATCGCCGAACGCGGCAAAAGCCGGCCGGATGCAAAAAATTCGCAAGCTGTTGCAACATCACGATAATCACGCGATTCGCGATATCCCGGACGGACCCGGCATTTTCCCTCTGCCGCAAACAGGCTAGGAAGGACGCACAACCGGCACCCGGAGGCCCCATGGCGATCCTTCCCATTCTCAGCTACCCCGATCCGCGCCTGCGCCAGCCCTGCCGGGCGGTCGAAGTCTTCGATACGCAGCTTGCCAGGCTCGCCGAGGATCTCGCCTCCACGATGCGGGCCGCCCCAGGCATCGGCATTACCGCCGCCCATGTCGGCATCCTCGAGCGGCTGACGGTGATCGAGCTCGACGGGCCGGGGTCGCTGAGGGTCTTTGTGAACCCGCATATCGAATGGTTTTCGCCGGAAGGGCAGCGCCACGCCGAAGGCAGCGTCTCCATGCCGGGCGTGACCGACGAGGTGGAGCGCCCTGCCCGTATCCGCCTCACCTACCAGGATCTTTCCGGCGCCCGGAAGACCGAAGAGGCCGACGGGCTGCTTTCGGTCTGCCTGCAGCACGAGATCGATCAGCTCGACGGCATCTTCTGGATCGACCGCCTTTCGCGGCTGAAGCGCGAGCGCATCGTCAAGAAGTACAACAAGAGCAAGGCCTGAACTGCGCAAGCTCTTCTGCGCGAAGCGGAATCGCCTATTTTTTGCGGACGGCAACGCACAGGCCCGTGAACACGTAGCTGTGCTTGCCTGAATTTGCCTTGTCCAGGCGCTTCCAGCCGTGGTTGTTCATCGTCCACACCGGCTTGGTTTCGTTCGAATTGTAGTAGTAGACTTGGCCGCCGCTGCTGGTGACGAGGATATTGTGAAGCCCGTCCAGACCGGAACTGGAGGGATCGCCACCATCCATCATCATATAGCTGCAGTTGTAGTAGACGTCGTCGGCAGGAAGAAGCGTTTCGGTCTGGCTCTGTCCTTTTATGAGGTTGTAGAGCCCCTCCAGTCCCCGTTTAACATCGTTGTCCGGAAGGTAGGCCAGCGCGTTCGCCTTCTCGGTATCGTCGAATTTGATGACGGCGGACAGGTTTGTCGCGTAGTTTTTCTCGACATATTTCAGGATTCTTCGTGGGTCCGAATTCTTCTTTGCCACAAGTGCTTTGATAGCCTTGCTTCCGTCATCCTTGAAAAGGATCTTGTTCCAAATGGTGCTCTCCGCGTCCTTTTGAGTGATCGTCGAGCCTGTCAGCTCCATGATCGTGATCGCGGTGCAGTGTGCGGCACACGAATTTCCGGTTTGCGTCGGCAATGTTTTAAGCGGCATCACATCCCCCTGTCTTTGTGTAGTTATCTACCGCAGAACTAACCCAAAAGTTGTTTCGCATTCAACTGCAACAAGGGGATATCAAGCGGCCGGGACCAGCTATCGTTAAACGCTCCTAGCGCTCGTCCGGATCTGAAACGATCTTCGGCGTCAGACAAGGTTACGAGATCAGCGCAAACAGCCCAACGTTTGGTCTGAACGTGGAGTGGCTCGAAACGCTCAATGCCTGAAAACAAAAAACCCGGCTTTTCAGCCGGGTTTTTTTGGTGCGGTCGAGAAGACTCGAACTTCCACGGGTTGCCCCACAGCGACCTCAACGCTGCGCGTCTACCAATTCCGCCACGACCGCATCGTGGTAGGTGTCGTCTTGCGGCGACGGGGGTCATGTAGCAAAAGGATTTTGGGTGCACAAGGCCGTTGCGAAAGAAAAATGACGAAAAGCGAACTATTTCAACAGCGCCTGTGCAAACACACTGAAACCCCTGAAATCCTTGCAGGATCGCGCCTATATCTGGCACAACGGAACGAAAAGGACGGCCCTCATGCAGCGTCAGGACATTTCCACCTCTCTTCATGCCCTCCCCGGCTCGCCGCCGGTGCGCTGGCGCGTTGCACAGGACCTCGTCGGCTACGATGAAGCCGTCGAAACCATGGAAAAAGAGGCCACGGCGATCGCCGACGGCGAGGCAGACGAGCTTGTCTGGCTGGTCGAACATCCCCCGCTCTACACGGCCGGTACCAGCGCGGATGCAGCCGACCTCGTGGCGCCGGATCGCTTTCCGGTGTTTTCCACAGGCCGCGGCGGCGAATACACCTATCACGGCCCCGGCCAGCGGGTCGTCTATGTCATGCTGGATCTCAAGCGGCGGCGCCAGGACGTGCGCGCCTTCGTGGCAGCACTTGAAGAGGTCGTCATCGATACGCTGTCCTCGATGAACGTGCGCGGCGAGCGGCGCGAGGACCGGGTCGGCGTGTGGGTGCGCCGACCGGACCGCCCGCCGCTGCCGGACGGTTCACCGGCGGAGGACAAGGTGGCGGCCATCGGCATCCGCCTGCGACGCTGGGTGAGCTTTCACGGCTTCTCGCTCAATGTCGATCCGGATCTCGACCATTTTTCCGGCATCGTGCCCTGTGGTATCCGTGGTTACGGGGTGACCAGCCTCGTCGATCTCGGCCTGCCCGTCATGATGAGCGATGTGGATGTGCGCATCCGCGATTCCTTCGAGCACGTATTCGGACCCACCGTTTCGGATGCGCACTGTCAGCCGAGCAGCCTGTCGCAGGCATAGACGATCGCATAGCCGTGCAGGACGATGGCGGCGTAGAGGCCGAATCCGGCGAGCAGGCGCTGCGGCGCAGTCATCGGGTCGAGCGCCGCCTTGGGCTTCACTCCGCCTGCGCCGATGAGGCTCAAGGCCGTGAAGACCGCAAGGCCGGCCATCAGCAGGCCGACCGGCAACCCGATCCGCCAGCCCACCCAGACAATCGCGAGCGTCACCAGGAAACTCGCAGCCAGAAGGCTGCGCCGGGTCGAAAAGACCTGCCGCAGCACCTGTCCACCGTCGAAACGGTGCATGGGCAGGAGGTTCAGGAGATTGAAGGCTCCGAGAATCAGCAGGAAGATCAACAGTATCGCGCCCGTGGGGCGACCCGCCGCATCGTGCAGCGCAATGAGCGGCGGCACGAGAAAGGCCGGCATGCCGGCGCCCATCAGGGCGCACACCGCGACCTCGAAGCGCGAATTGTACGGCCGCCCGCCGACGGCGATGCCGCCGAGCAGAGGCACAAAGATCATGCGCACCCGCTGGTGCCCGAAGGCGCGGTAGGCGGCCATGTGGCCAAGCTCGTGGAGCACGATCACCACCGTCAAGAGGGTCGATAGCAGGAGGCCACGGGCATTCAGCCCGAAGAACGGCCAGAGCAGCAGTGTGGAAAGCACCGCAAGCCCCGCCTGCGTCACCGGTCGCTCCAGCACGCCGCGCACCTCGCCGCTCCCCGTCTCCAGCCACTGTTCGAGTGCCTTCATCTCCCGGCGGAGCTGGATGTAGCGGTAAAGCAGGAAGGCGACACCGCGATAGCGGTCGGTCTGCTCGACGGTCAGGGCCGTACCGCCCGCCACCGGACGTAGCGTGCGCCGCTCCACAAAATGGTGCCAGAAGGCGGCGTCGAGCGCACTGTCCTCGATCACCCGTGTTTCGCAAGCGATGGTTTCCGCCTCTGCCGCCTCGTTCACCGCCAGCATGCGGGTGATCGGGTTTCCTTGGCGGTCGGGATGGGAGAAGGTCTGCCGGACCCGTTCGGCCGACAGCCGCTCGCTGGAGAGGATCGAGGGATGCCAGTCCGCCTCTCTGCCGAGCGGGCTGACGAGTGCGGCGATCCGCGGCGGGGAAGCCTTGAAGGTACGGGTGATCTGCAGCGTCCGACGACCGATTGGCGCCGCGATCAGCAGCCAGATCAGGCCGAGGTTGATCGCAAGAAGCAGGATGACCGAAACCGATGTCGACATGCCGTCCTCCCCGGCCGTCATGGCAGGCAGGATCAGGCTAGTGGCAATATCCTAACAAATATTAAGGTTCGGCCCGCATCGAAGAACCATCACTCGAAGGCGATGTCGGCCTTGAGCTTGCGGCTCCTGTGCTCGCGCCAGATGATGAAGAGGCCGGAGGCGACGATGATCGCGATGCCGAGCCATTTCGACGGCGTCGGGAAGTCGCCGAAAATGGCGTAGCCGAGCACGGTGGCCGAGATGATCTCGAAATACTGGAACGGGGCGAGCAGCGAGAGCGGTGCCATGCGGAAAGCGCGCACGACCAGCATATGGGCATAGCCGGAGAGCGCACCGAGGATGACGAGCAGGATAAGGGCGAAGAGCGACCCCGGCAGCGAGAGCTCGAAATCGGCGATGCCGGCGGAATTGCCGAGGAACAACGCCGCGCCCATGAAGATCGTGCCGCCGAAGCCGGCGATGGTCTGCATGGTCAAGGGCGAATCGGCATCGCCGATCGCCCGGTTCATGAAGAGATAGATGGAGTAGAGGAAGGCGCAGGCGACCGGCAGCAGCGCCGTCCAGCCGAACAACACGAAGCTCGGCTGGATGACGATCAGCGCGCCGCCAAAGCCGACGACGATGGCGAGCCAGCGCCGCCAGCCGACCTTGTCGCCGAGGAAGGCCGCGGACATGGCGGTCAGGATGAAGGGCTCGACGAAGTAGATCGCGAAGACGTCGGCAAGCGGCATGTATTTCACCGCCGCGAAGAACAGGAGGCTTGCCGCCCCGTGGATCGCGCCGCGCAACAGGTTGAGCCAGGGCCGCTTCGGCCGCAGCATGGCGCCGCCGGCGACCGTGAAGATCAGCGGGATCGTGCAGACCACCTGGAAGAAGAAGCGGTAGAACGTCACCTGGCCCGGCGACATGCCCGCGAAGGTCGCCATATATTTGGCGATGGCGTCCATGCAGGGGAGCAGCAGCATGGCGACGGCCATCAGTGCCACGCCCTGCATCGTGCCGGCGCCGGGCTGGTCGTTGGTGCTGGTCGTGGTGTTCATCCGCGTCTCCTTCGTTCGCCCTTGCATATTCCTTTTCCGCACGCTGGCAATGCCGGAAATCGCGTCATCGGCGCGGCGCATTTGGGGCAGCCTGCCGGCACGCCTTGCCTGTAGACTGGCGGCAAAGACAATGGAGGCCGCGATGACCTTTCCCGGCGAGAGCAACACCATCCCCTTCCCTTCGGGCCGCGCCGATGGCGATACGCTTGGTGGGCGCATCTGGCGGGCGCGTGATGCGCTGGGGCTCAGCCTGGAAGACATCGCCTCCCGCCTCGGCCTGCCGGAGGGCACGGTGAGCGGCTGGGAGCGCGACCATGCCGAGCCCGAGACGAAGGCGCTGTTCATGCTGGCCGGCGTCCTCTCGGTCTCGCCCTCCTGGCTGATCGCCGGTATCGGCGAGGCGCCGGCGGACCCTTCCGGCGAGGAGCACCTGCATCCGCTGCTGCGCCAGCTGCAGGAAATCCACCAGCTGCACGACCAGACGGGCAAGGCGATCGCCGCGCTCGAAACCGAGGTCGCAAAATTGATCAAAAAAGATCAAGGCTGACATTTTTCCATATACCGCACTTGAGAGGCCGGACCCGCTCTGCAATGGTCGGCCCGACACAGAATCCGCATAGGGAGACGAAGATGGACGTACGCGCCGCCGTTGCCGTTCAGGCTGGAAAACCACTTGAGATCATGACCGTACAGCTCGAAGGCCCGCGTGCCGGCGAGGTTCTGGTCGAGGTGAAGGCGACGGGCATCTGCCATACGGACGACTTCACCCTGTCGGGCGCCGATCCGGAAGGCCTCTTCCCGGCCATCCTTGGCCATGAGGGTGCCGGCGTGGTCGTCGATGTCGGCCCGGGCGTCACCTCCGTGAAGAAGGGCGACCATGTCATCCCGCTCTACACGCCCGAATGCCGCGAATGTTACTCCTGCCTGTCGCGCAAGACGAACCTGTGCACGGCCATCCGTTCGACACAGGGCCAGGGCCTGATGCCCGACGGCACCTCGCGCTTCTCCATCGGCAAGGACAAGATCCACCACTATATGGGCTGCTCCACCTTCGCCAATTACACGGTCCTGCCGGAGATCGCGCTGGCCAAGGTCAATCCGGACGCGCCCTTCGACAAGATCTGCTACATCGGCTGCGGCGTGACCACCGGCATCGGCGCCGTCATCAACACGGCCAAGGTCGAGATCGGCTCGACGGCCATCGTCTTCGGCCTCGGCGGCATCGGCCTCAACGTGCTGCAGGGCCTGCGCCTTGCCGGCGCGGACATGATCGTCGGCGTCGACATCAATCCCGACCGCAAGGCATGGGGCGAAAAATTCGGCATGACGCATTTCGTCAATCCGAAGGAGGTCGAGGGCGACATCGTGCCCTATCTCGTCAACCTGACGAAGCGGAACGGCGACCTGATCGGCGGGGCGGACTATACGTTCGACTGCACGGGCAACACGAAGGTGATGCGTCAGGCGCTGGAATCGGCCCATCGCGGCTGGGGCAAGTCGGTCATCATCGGCGTTGCCGGCGCGGGACAGGAGATCTCGACGCGTCCGTTCCAGCTCGTCACCGGCCGCCAGTGGATGGGCACGGCCTTCGGCGGCGCGCGCGGGCGTACCGATGTGCCGAAGATCGTCGACTGGTACATGGACGGCAAGATCCAGATCGACCCGATGATCACCCACACCATGCCGCTCGACGAGATCAACACAGGCTTCGACCTCATGCATGCCGGCACGTCCATCCGCGGCGTCGTCGTCTATTGACGGGCATGGCACCCTATGTGATCGACGTGCAGAGGATGGAGGCATTCTCCGCCGTCGAGCTTTATGCCCTCCTGAAACTGCGTGTCGACGTCTTCGTCGTCGAGCAGGCCTGCGTCTATCCCGAACTCGACGGCAAGGACGAAGATGCCCGGCATCTGCGGCTGCTGATCGACGGCGAGACGGCCGCCTATGCCCGCCTGTGGCAACCGGAAAACGGGGCGCCGCGCATCGGCCGCGTCCTCGTTTCGCCTAAGCATCGCGGCAGGGGCCTCGGCGAGGCCCTGATGCGCGAAGCGATATCGGCCTGCGAGGCGCATTTCCCCGGGCAACCGATCGCCCTGTCCGCGCAAAGCCATCTGGAACGCTTCTACCGGACCTTCGGTTTCGTGCCGACATCGGGAGAATATGTCGAGGACGGTATTGCCCATATCGACATGCAGCGTCCCGCCGGCCATTCTTGAAGCTGCGCAGAACCACCGAAATACAGGAAATTGCGGCGCCATGATCTACGTTGACGCGGATGCGTGCCCGGTAAAGGCCGAAATCCTCAAGGTGGCGGAACGCCATGGCATGGAGGTGACCTTCGTCGCCAATTCGGGCCTGCGCCCCTCGCGCGACCCGATGGTGCGCAACATCATCGTCTCCGGCGCCTTCGACGCCGCGGACAACTGGATCGCCGATCATGTTGGTGCAAACGACATCGTCGTGACGGCCGACGTGCCGCTTGCCGTGCGCTGCGTCGAGAAGGGCGCGCATGTCACCGGTCCCACCGGCCGGCTCTTCGACAAGACGAATATCGGCATGGCGAGCGCGATGCGCGATCTCGGCGCGCACCTGCGCGAGACCGGCGAGAGCAAGGGCTATAACGCCGCCTTCTCCCCGCGCGACCGGTCCGCCTTCCTCGAAATGCTCGACCGGCTTTGCCGCCGGGCGAAGAGCGCGCAGGCTGGGCCCTCCCCATGACACGTTCGCCGGGGCCGAGGATCTATGGCAGGCACCTGCCCTTCTATGTCGGCGCCGGCGCAGCCGCTGTCAGCCTTCTCGCCGCACTCTGGTTCAAGCCGGATTTTTCGATCGACATCGCGGCTGTCGTCTTCTTCCTCTGCTATCTCCTCCTGACCGCATGGCGCGTGCCGCGCCTGACCGCCGCCCATCTCGAACATTATGCGACGGACACCGACGAGCCGATCGCGGTCATCTTCGCGGTCACCGTCGCAGCCGTCGCCGTTTCCACGGGCTCGCTCTTCGTGGTGCTCAACCGACCGGCCGCCTCCCTCGGGGAGTTCGCACTCGCCTTCGCCTCCGTCGCGCTCGGCTGGCTGACCATCCACACCATGGCGGCCATGCACTATGCCCATCTCTACTGGCGTCCCGGCAATCTTGACGAAGGGAACGGCCTCGATTTTCCCGGCAAGGCCGAGCCCGGCGCCTACGACTTCCTCTATTTCGCCTTCGTCATCGGCATGACGGCACAGACCTCGGATGTCGCGATCACCTCCACGGCGATGCGCAAGGTCAACCTGCTGCACGCGGTCGTTTCCTTCTTCTTCAATACGGTGCTGGTCGCCGCCGCAGTCAATGCGGCGGTGTCGCTCGCGTCCTGAACCATACGGAGTTTCCAGATGAAAGTGCTTTCCCAGAACACGGCCTTCGGCGGCATGCAGGGTGTGTTCGCCCATGATTCGGAGGCCTGCAAATGCGAGATGACCTTTGCCGTCTTCGTGCCGCCGCAGGCGATCCGGGAGCCGCGCCCGGTGCTCTGGTATCTGTCCGGCCTGACCTGCAGCCACGCCAATGTCATGGAAAAGGGCGAATACCGGCGCATGGCCGCCGAACTCGGCCTCATCGTCGTGTGCCCGGACACCAGCCCGCGCGGCAATGACGTGCCGGACGAGATCACCAACTGGCAGATGGGCAAGGGCGCCGGCTTCTATCTCGACGCCACCGAAGCGCCCTGGGCAGAGCACTACCAGATGTACAGCTACGTGACGGAGGAACTGCCGAACTTCGTCAGCCAGCATTTCCGCATGGACATGACACGCCAGGGCATTTTCGGCCATTCGATGGGTGGCCATGGCGCCATGACGATCGCGCTCAAGAACCCGGACCGCTTCAGGAGCTGCTCGGCCTTCGCGCCGATCGTCGAGCCTTCCACCGCCGACTGGTCGGTCCCGGCCTTCGAAAAGTATCTCGGCACCGACAAGGCGGCATGGCGGGAATACGATGCCTGCGCCCTTGTCGCCGATGGTGCCCGCTTCCCGGAATTCCTCATCGACCAGGGCAAGGCGGACGGTTTTCTGGAAAACGGCCTGCGCCCCTGGCTGTTCGAGGATGCGGTCAAGGATACGGACATCGGGCTGACGCTGCGCATGCACGAGCGCTACGACCATTCCTATTACTTCATCTCGACCTTCATGGACGACCATCTGAAGTGGCATGCCGAACGCCTCGGCTGAGCCGGCGTCATGGCGGGGGCGCATGGCTGGCATGCCGCCCCCAACCTTGCCCTTCGCCGTCCCCCGCGTATAGTCCGCACCGGTAGACGGCTGCCGCCGGAGCACATCCGGTCACGACTGCGGGGACGGCCTCGCTCCCTTCATGGAGTGGGCTATGCCCTGGATCTATCTCACGCTCGCCGGCCTGTTCGAAATCGGCTGGGCGATTGGCCTCAAATACACTGACGGCTTCACCAAGCCGCTGCCCACCGCGCTCACCGCCGGCTCGATGATCATCTCCATCGTGCTGCTCGGCCTTGCCGTGAAGACACTGCCGATCGGCACCGCCTACGCGATCTGGACCGGCATCGGCACGGTCGGCACCGTGATGCTCGGCATCATCCTCTTCGCCGAGCCGGTAACCGCCGTTCGCATGGGCTGCATCGCCCTCATCGTCACCGGCATCCTCGGCCTGAAATTTGCGGCCTAACGGCGGTTGTCGAGGGCGAAGGCGCCCGGCCCCGCGGCTGTCAGATACAGGAAGACGAAGCAGAACAGGATCGCGGCATCGCCGCGATTGTTGACAGGGAAGAAGTCCTGCGGCGCATGCGCCATGAAATAGGCGACCGCCATGAAGCCGCAGAGCACGAAAGCCACCGGCCGCGTGAAGAGGCCGAGAAGGATGAGAACCCCGCCGACGATCTCCAATGCGCCGGCCGCGCCGATCAGGTTCATGAGGTCGCCGAAAGGCTGTTCGGCTGGCGGAAAATTGAAGAATTTCTGCGTGCCGTGCTCGATGAAGAGCAGCGCCGTCATGATGCGCAGCGCCGCCAGCGCTTGCGGCCGGTAGGCGGATAGTCCGTCGAGCATGCGGTTCACCCCTCTACATTTTTCCGAGAGAGGGAGGCTAGCATGCTTTGTCCGTGGTTTCGCCTGGCGGATGGACCTTTTGCCTTGGGATCAGTCGCAGCTGATCGCCTGCGTGACGACGCAGGGCGCGATCTTCTTCGTGGAGCCCTCCGGCAAAGCGCGCGAGCGCACGCTGAGCGCCGCTTCGGTGGGAATGACGAGCGGTCGCTTCTGTCCACCCGAATAGGCCTGGACGGAGGTCGTCGCCGCCGTGCGCCGCTTGCCGCCGGCATATTTGCGGCCCTTGCCGGGACGCTTGCCATGCGGCGCCTTGGCGTTTGCGACGGGTGCGAGGTGATAGGCCAGCGCCACGCGTTTGGCGATCGCATCGCCCAGCGCCGCCTCGCGGCCCTTGCGTTCCGGCATGAAGCTGTTGATCGTCAGCGTCCGGCTCGCTGCAGCCCCGGGCCCGCTCAGCGTGACCGTGACACGCGCCGTGCTCTCTCCGTCGCGGCCCTGCCTGACGCCGGAAACCCGCACATCCATCGTCGCGCGGTCGATCGCGACAGCGCGGCGCGTAGCCCTTGCGGCCCGTTTCAGGTGCTCGCCGGTGCGCTTCAGCACCGTGGCGGATGCACTGTCGTCACCACTGACGACGACCTTGCGGATATCGCGGACCGGAAAAGCCTCATCGGCGCTTGCGGCAAGGGGCATGGAAAAGAGAAGGCTTGCGGAAAGAAGCGTGCGAACGAGGAACTGCATGAAAATACCGGTATGCGATGTCGGATTTCGGCCGCGTGCCAAAATGGTGCGAACCTCTTAACAAAGTCTTTTCAGCGCGGAATTTCCGCAAGAACGGCGGCGGCGACGTCCATTTCCGCCCGGCGCAGTTCACGGCGGCGGAAGGCTTCCTCGTCCGTGCCCCAATGTTCGATCTGCCAGTCCTCGTCGACATGGGCGAGCGCCCAGGCCCTGTCGGCGTCGATGACACCTTCCGCAAGCGCCAGCGCCAGAAGCGCCGAACCGGTAAGCGTCGTCACGGTGTGCAGGCAGGCAAGCGCCAATGGATCGCGGAAGCTGGAAAGCGCCTCGGAAAAGGCCTCGATCGCCGGCGCCGGCTGTTCCTGATGCATCACGCCTTCGATGAGAATGAAGCGCGCGCCCCGGTTATCGGCCGCCCATCGGAGGATCGGATCCCAGCCCTCGCGCTGCCGTTCGACGAGCCCGGCCGGTGAATCCGCGCGATAGCAGAGCATGTCCGTGCCGGCAAAGCGCACGATCTCGTCGAAGACCGCGTCGAAATTCTCCGCGACACCGTCGACGGCCGTGTTGACGAGGCGCGTTACCGGCATCTTCGCTGGATCGATCTCCTCGCCCTGCCCGTCCCATTCGGCGACGAGACGCGTAGCGATCGGTTGTGTCGGCACGGCAAGGAGTTTCTTACCGGGCGTACGCACCGGGCGGCCGTCGAGCAGGATGCGATGGCCCTCCTCCACATTGTCGGTCGAGACCTCCTTGTAGAAGCGCTTCGGCAAAGGGCGCTTCATCTGGATCTGCGCGCGGCGCACCGGATCGGGATCGCTCATCGCATCGGAAAGGTCGCTCAGAATGTCACGCATCGGAAATCTCCAGCCATTCGAGGAGGTCGGCAGGCGTGCGCAGGATATGGTCCGCGCCGGCCTCGACCAGTTCGGGCACACTGGCATAGCCCCAGGAAACGCCGATCGCCTTCGCGCCCGCCGCTTTCGCCATCTGCATATCGTAAATCGCGTCGCCGATGACAACCGTGCGGGTCGCATCGATGCCCGCCTCGCTGCAGCATTCGGTCACCATGGCCGGGTGCGGCTTGGAGGGGCAGTCGTCCGCCGTGCGCGAAACGAAGAAGGTCTTGTCGAAGCCGTGCGCGGCGCGGATGAGGTCGAGGCCGCGGCGGGATTTGCCGGTGACGGCACCAAGGATCAGGTCGTCTTGCCGTTCGAGGCGCGCCATCATGGCGGCGATGCCGGGAAAGAGCGGCTCCTGGAAACCGGGTTCGGCGCGCACGCCGGAATAGGCCACCTTGTAGTGCGCGGTCATCGCCAGCGCCTCGTCGTCGACATGCGGCTTGCCCTGCATGCGGGCAATGGCGATGTCGAGCGTCAGGCCGATGATCGCCTTGGTCTCGGAAATATCCGGCCGCGCGTGGCCGAAATCGACGAAGGTGCGCGCCATGACCTCATGGATCAGGTTGACGCTGTCGACCAGCGTGCCGTCGCAATCAAAGAGAACGAGCCGCATCAGTCTTCCTCGTCCGCCGCGTTCTGGTCGAAGCCGAAGAGGTTCCAGGTCTGCACCATGTGCGGCGGCAGCGGCGCGGTGACGCGCAGGCGCCCGCCATTGGGGTGCGGAATGTCGATGCGGCGGGCATGGAGGTGCAGGCGGTTCTGTACGCCGCCGGGGAAATTCCAGTTGACGTCGGCCTCGAAATATTTGGGATCGCCGAGGATCGGGTGGCCGATATGGGCAGCGTGGACGCGCAGCTGGTGCGTACGGCCGGTATAGGGCTCCATTTCAAGCCAGGCAAAATTCTGGGCGGCCTGCTCGATGACCCGGTAGAAGGACACAGCATGATCGGCGCCGTCCTCGCCGTGCTTGGCGATGCGCATGCGGTCGCCATCCGGCGTTTGCTCCTTGACGAGCCAGGTCGAGATCTTGTCCTCATGCTTCTTCGGCACGCCCATCACCAGCGACCAGTAGGTCTTCTTGGTATCGCGCTCGCGGAAGGCGGCCGTCAGCTTCTGCGCCGCGCCGCGCGTGCGGGCTATGACGAGCACGCCCGACGTGTCGCGGTCGAGCCGGTGCACGAGGCGCGGCTTTTCACCCTTCTGGTTGGTCCAGGCCTCGAGCATCTGGTCGATATGGCGATTGACGCCGGAACCACCCTGCACGGCGATGCCGGCCGGCTTGTTGAGCACGATGACCTTGTCGTCCTCATGCAGCAACATGCGAGAGAGCAGTTCGTGATCGGAGGAATGCTTTAGATCGCGACCGGCTATGGGTCCGCCCTTCGCAGCCTTGGCATCGACCTCCATCGGGGGGATGCGGATCATCTGTCCCGGCTGTACGCGGGTATCGCTCTTGACGCGACCGCCATCGATGCGCACCTGGCCGGAGCGCAGCAATTTCTGGAGCGGGCCGAAGCCGAGGCCCGGATAGTGGATCTTGAACCACCGGTCGAGCCGCATGCCCGCCTCGTCGTTCTCCACCTGCTTGTGTTCGATGCCTGCCATGTCAGCCTTCTTTCGTTGCGCCGTGCTTTAGCGCAAGAACCGGCTGAGGGGAACCGTCTAGAATGCGCGGAAGGTCAGCGTCGTCAGCGAGCGCACGATGCCCGGAATGGAGGCGACGTGATCGTTGATGAACTTGCCGATATCCTCCTCGCTGTCGACATAGATTTTCAGGAGCAGATCGTAGTCGCCACTCGTCGAATAGAGCTCCGAAATGAGTTCCGTAGCGTAAAGCGCATCGGCAACTTCGTAGGTTTTGCCCGGAGCGCATTGCAATTGCACGAAAATCGGCTTCATCGGTCCTCCCACGCCATTGGCGGCATGCTTGTTGCCGCCCGATTCCGGCGGCCTACAGTGCTTCTTATGACGGAATTCCGCCGGCAAAGGCAAGGCCGGCCGAAATTCGCACAGACCGTTAAAATTCGATGAAAATGCAACTCTTGCGCTTCATGTCTCGGAAAGGTGCAACTGTTAAATTGCGAGAACGAAACCAACACCGTAGAACGCCATGACACAGATCGTGACAGTTTCGCCGGCAACGGCCGCCTATGCATCACAAGGGATGCGGCTGCAGACGCGCGCGAACACGCTTTTCGAGGAACGCATCCACGCCTGGAGCCAGGACGCCAAGGTTCGGGGTGACGCCCGCGCGATCGCCGCGCTCAATGTCATCCAGCCGCCGGCTCTCGCGCTCGCGCTGATCACGGCGCCCGGAGGCACGCCGCAGGTAACGGTCGCCGAGGCGCAACGCCTCTATGACGAGAACGAGCTGCCCGCCCTCCCGGAACCCGCCTGATCCTCCCCACAGAAACAGCCGTCCTCCGACCTCTGGCCCCCTCGGGGGCCTTTTCTTTGCAGCCCTCTCCCGGCCCTTTCCCGCTACGACAAAAATTCGCTTGGGAGCGACGCAACGCTCTTGCCAAAGCGCAGGCAACGCCGTTATCTGGAGGCAACCTCGCTGGGAGAAGCTGGCCGTCCGACCACGGGCATGGCCGGTGCCGAAGGAGCAACCGCCCCGGAAACTCTCAGGCAAAAGGACCAGCAAGGTGCCGTCGTAACTCTGGAGAGAAGCGTTTTTCGAGCGCTCGCCGAAGGGATAACAATCTCAGGCGAAGGGACAGAGGGGGCTCAGGAGAGCGGCGCGAGAGCGCCGGGATTGTGAGCCGGTGCCCGTTAGATCGCGGGCGCCACAAGACTGGAGGGCGCCTTTTGGACGAAACGTCTGAACTCAAGAAAACCCCGCTTCATGCGCTGAACGTTTCGCTCGGCGGACGCATGGTGCCGTTCGCCGGCTATGAGATGCCGGTGCAATACGCTGCCGGCGTGATGAAGGAGCATCTGCACACCCGCGGGGCCGCCGGCCTCTTCGACGTGTCCCATATGGGCCAGGTGACTGTGCGGGCCCGCTCCGGCGACAATGCCGACGCCGCTCGCGCGCTGGAGACGCTGGTGCCGGTCGACGTGCTCGGCCTCGGCGAAGGCCGCCAGCGCTATGCCCTTTTCACCAATGACGAAGGCGGTATCCAGGACGACCTGATGATCGCCAACCGCGGCGACCATTTCTACGTCGTCGTCAATGCTGCCTGCAAGGACGCGGATTTCGCCCATATGCAGGCGAAGATCGGCGATGTCTGCGAACTGACATTGCATGACGACCGCGCCCTCATCGCCCTGCAGGGCCCGCATGCCGAGGCCGTGCTTGCCGAACTCTGGGCGGACGTCTCCTCGATGCGCTTCATGGACGTGCGCGCCTGCGACCTGCACGATGCCGACTGCATCGTCTCGCGCTCGGGCTATACGGGTGAGGACGGTTTCGAGATTTCCATCCCCGCCAGCCTCGCCGAAGCGGTCTGTCGCCGCCTGCTCGACCATCCGGACGTGTTGCCGATCGGCCTTGGCGCGCGCGATTCGCTGCGTCTTGAAGCCGGCCTCTGCCTCTACGGCAACGACATCGACACGACGACGACGCCGGTGGAAGCCGGTCTCGAATGGGCGATCCAGAAGGTGCGCCGCACGGGTGGCGAGCGCGCCGGCGGTTTTCCGGGCGCCGCTGTTATCCTCGACCAGCTTGAGAACGGTGCCTCGCGCCGTCGTGTCGGCCTGAGGGCGGAAGGCCGGGCGCCGGTGCGCGGCGGTGCGGTGCTTGCCACCGACGCCGAGGGCGAGGATGTCGTCGGCACCGTCACGTCTGGCGGCTTCGGCCCGAATGCCGACGGCCCGGTGGCCATGGGTTACGTCACCAAGTCCGCGATCGCGCCCGGCACCCAGCTCTATGCCGGCGTTCGCGGAAAATTCCTGCCCGTTACCGTCGCGGCGATGCCCTTCGTCAAGAACACCTTCAAACGCTGACCAGCGAACAGATTTTCCCAGGAGAGGAACGAACATGCTGAAATTCACCGAAGAACACGAGTGGCTGAAGATCGAGGGCGGCGTCGCGACCGTCGGCATCACGCAGCACGCAGCCGAACAGCTCGGCGATCTCGTCTTCGTGGAACTGCCCGAGGTCGGCGCGACCTTCGAAAAAGGTGGCGATGCCGCGACCGTCGAAAGCGTCAAGGCCGCCTCCGACGTCTATTGTCCACTTGACGGCGAGATCGTCGAGGTCAACGAAGCGATCACCGCCGATCCCTCTCTCGTCAACAGCGACCCGCAGGGCGCCGGCTGGTTCTTCAAGCTGAAGCTCGCCAACCCGTCCGATGCGGATGCGCTGCTCGACGAAGCCGCCTACAAGGAGCTTGTCGGCTGATGTCTCTCCCCAAGGATTTCGCCTTTACCGATTACCAGCCCTACGATTTCGCCAACCGTCGCCATATCGGCCCCTCGCCGAAGGAGATGGAGGCGATGCTGAAGGTGATCGGCTATGACAGCCTCGACGCGCTGATCGACGACACCGTGCCGAAATCGATCCGGCAGGAAAAGCCGCTCGAATGGGGCGCGGCGATGACCGAGCGCGAAGCGCTCGACAAGCTGCGCGAGACCGCAAACCGCAACAAGAAGCTCGTCTCGCTGATCGGCCAGGGCTACTATGGCACGATCACCCCGCCGGTCGTCCAGCGCAACATTCTGGAGAACCCCGCCTGGTACACGGCCTATACGCCCTACCAGCCGGAAATCAGCCAGGGCCGTCTTGAAGCGCTGCTCAACTATCAGACCATGGTCTGTGACCTGACCGGCCTCGATGTCGCCAACGCCTCGCTGCTCGATGAAGCGACGGCCGCCGCCGAAGCCATGGCCATGGCCGAGCGCGTCTCGAAGTCGAAGGCAAAGGCCTTCTTCGTCGACGAGAACTGCCACCCGCAGACCATCGCGCTCCTGAAGACCCGTTCCGAGCCACTTGGCTGGAGCGTCATCGTCGGCGACCCCTTCACCGATCTCGACCCCGTCGACGTGTTCGGCGCGATCTTCCAGTATCCCGGCACCTACGGTCATGTGCGTGACTTCTCGGGCCTCATCTCGCGTCTGCACCAGACCGGCGCCATCGCCGTCGTCGCGGCCGATCCGCTGGCCCTCGCCCTCCTGAAATCGCCCGGCGACATGGACGCGGATATCGCCATCGGCTGCACCCAGCGTTTCGGCGTGCCGGTCGGTTACGGCGGGCCGCATGCGGCCTATATGGCGGTCAAGGACGCCTACAAGCGCTCCATGCCCGGTCGCCTCGTCGGCGTTTCCATCGACGCACGCGGCAACCGCGCCTACCGCCTGTCGCTGCAGACCCGCGAACAGCACATCCGCCGCGAGAAGGCGACGTCGAACATCTGCACCGCGCAGGTGCTGCTCGCCGTCATGGCCTCCATGTATGCCGTCTTCCACGGCCCGCAGGGCCTGAAGGCGATCGCGCAGAGCGTGCACCAGAAGACCGTGCGCCTCGCCAAGGGCCTCGAGAAGCTGGGTTACACGGTCGAGCCCGAGGTCTTCTTCGACACGATCACCGTGCATGTCGGCAAGTTGCAGGGCATCATCCTGAAGACCGCTGTCGCGGAAGAGGTCAACCTTCGCAAGATCGGTGACGACCGCATCGGCATCAGTCTCGACGAGCGCTCGCGCCCCGTCACGCTGGAAGCCGTCTGGCGCGCCTTCGGCGGCGATTTCGAGGTGGCCGAATTCGAGCCGGACTACCGTCTGCCGGAAGACCTGCTGCGCACCAGCGAATACCTGACGCATCCGATCTTCCACATGAACCGCGCGGAAAGCGAGATGGTGCGCTACATCCGCCGCCTCTCCGACCGCGACCTCGCGCTCGACCGCGCGATGATTCCGCTCGGTTCCTGCACGATGAAACTCAATGCGACAGCGGAAATGCTGCCGATCACCTGGCCGGAATTTGCAGAAATCCATCCCTTCGTTCCGGCCGACCAGGCGCAGGGTTATCGCTACCTCATCGAGGACCTGTCGCAGAAACTCTGCGACATCACCGGCTACGACGCCGTTTCCATGCAGCCGAACTCCGGCGCGCAGGGCGAATATGCCGGCCTGCTGACCATCCGCGCCTACCACCTCGCCAACGGCAACACGCACCGCGACGTCTGCCTCATCCCGACCTCCGCGCACGGCACCAATCCGGCCTCCGCCCAGATGGTCGGCATGAAGGTCGTCGTCGTGAAGGTGTCTGACAACGGTGACATCGACATGGACGATTTCCGTGCGAAAGCAGAGCAGTACGCGGAAAACCTCTCGTGCTGCATGATCACGTACCCCTCCACGCACGGCGTCTTTGAGGAGAACGTGCGCGAGATCTGCGAGATCGTCCACAAGCACGGTGGCCAGGTCTATATCGACGGCGCCAACATGAACGCCATGGTGGGCCTTGCCCGCCCCGGTGATATCGGCGGCGACGTCAGCCACCTCAACCTGCACAAGACCTTCTGCATCCCGCATGGCGGCGGCGGTCCCGGCATGGGCCCGATCGGCGTCAAGGCGCACCTTGCGCCGTACCTGCCGGGTCATCCCGATATTCCGGGTCTCGGCGGCACCGGTGCGGTCTCGGCAGCGCCCTTCGGCTCTGCCTCGATCCTGCCGATCTCGTGGAGCTACTGCCTGATGATGGGTGGTGCTGGCCTGACGCAGGCGACGAAGGTGGCGATCCTTAACGCCAACTACATCGCCGCCCGTCTCAAGGGCGCCTATGACGTGCTCTACACGTCCTCCAGGGGCCGCGTGGCGCACGAGTGCATCATCGACACGCGCCCGCTTGCCGAAAGCGCCGGCGTCACCGTCGACGACGTCGCCAAGCGGCTGATCGACTGCGGCTTCCACGCCCCGACCATGAGCTGGCCGGTGGCCGGCACGCTGATGATCGAGCCGACCGAATCGGAGACCAAGGCCGAGATCGATCGGTTCTGCGAGGCGATGCTGGCGATCCGCGAGGAAGCCCGCGCCATCGAGAACGGCACGATGGACAAGGTCAACAACCCGCTGAAGAACGCCCCGCACACGGTGGAAGACCTCGTCGGCGAATGGGACCGCCCCTATTCGCGCGAACAGGCCTGCTACCCGCCGGGCGCCTTCCGGGTCGACAAGTACTGGTCGCCGGTCAACCGCGTCGACAACGTCTATGGCGACCGCAACCTCGTCTGCTCCTGCCCGCCGCTCGAGGACTACGCGGAAGCCGCCGAGTAAGCATCGCAAGACTTTGAGCCCCGGCCGATCCTATCGGCCGGGGCTTTTCGTTGCGGGCAGGGAAAGATTGGCGGTGGGGCGAGCCCTTACGGGGAGACTGCAACGTCCACCCAGAAGCGGGTAAAGCCTTCTGCAAAATCACGGTAGCCGCTCAGCGTGGAAGGCTTGACCGCATAGGCATTGGCACCGTTTTCATAGGCGCGGTTGACGTCGGTGGCGCTGGACGACGAGGACAGCATGATGACGGGCGTCACCGCCGTGCGGGCGCGTCCGCGCAGCCGCTTGAGCAGCTCCATGCCGCTGGTGCCGGGCATGTTGATGTCGAGAAGGATATAATCGAAGGCCTCGCGGTCGAGCCGGTCGCTTGCCAGTTCCGCATCGGCGACATGGGTGATTTCGAGCGCACTGCCGGTATCGCTGAAGGCACGCATGACGAAGCGCACGTCCACCGGGTCGTCGTCCACGACGATCAGCTTTCTAGCCGAGCCTCCCACGATCGTTCCCCTTTGACTTTATGGGTTGCGGAAACGTCACGACGAAGCGTGCCCCCGGACCATACTGCGTGTCAAGCGCTATCACACCGTTGTGGCTCTCGACGATCCGGCGCGCCAGGGCAAGTCCGACGCCGGTGCCCTGATACACAGTCTCATCGCGGTGAAGACGCTGGAACACCTCGAATATCCGCCCGACATGCTGCGGATCGATGCCGATACCGTCATCCTCGACGACGAATTCAGTGCCGTCAGCCCCCTCGCGGCAATAGACCCGCACGACGGGCGCGTCGCCCGGCCGGCGATATTTCAGCGCATTGCCGATGAGGTTTTGCGCCAGCCGCTTCAAGAGCTCGGGATCGCCCATCACCTCGGGCATCGGTGCGGTCTCGACATGTCCATCGGCCTCCCGCACATGGCTTTCCAGGAGCGCCAACGCCTCACGCACCACGTCGGAGAGCGAAACGGGCTTCGGCGCCGAGATCCGGTAGGCGATCTGCGAATATTCCAGCAGGCTGTCGATGATCCGGCGCATGCGCGCGGCACTCTTGCGGACGTGGTCGGCATAGTGCGGCAATTCGGTCATGTCGCCGCGATGCAGGTCTTCCGAGATCATCTCGGCAAACATGGACAGATGGCGCAGCGGCGCCTTCAGGTCATGCGAGACGGTGGCGGTGAACTGGTCCAGCGCCTCGTTCTTGCGGCGCAGCTCGTTCGTCTGGGCCTCCACCTGCTGCTGCTGGCGCTTGGCCTCGGTAATGTCGCGGCCAACGCAGACAATCTCGCAGGCGCCGTCCTCGTCGAAGATCGCGACGGTCGTCCACAGAAGCCATGTCTCCTGCCCGCCGCGCCCCTCCATGCAGACTTCCAGCGTCTTCATCGGCTCGGCGCGCGTGTAGCTGCCGATGTCCATCAGCACCGCCGTGTGCTCCGGCGCGCAGGACACGTCCGGCAGGTACCGCCCGATCAGCTCGTCGGTCGTCGAGCCGACGAAATGGGCGTATTTGTCGTTCGCAAAACGGATCGTCAGGTTCCGGTCGAAACGCAGGATCATGTCGGGTAGGATCTGCAGCAGCGAGAGATACTCGCGGCGTTTCGCCTCCAGCGCCGCTTCGGTGCGCTTCAGCTCCGATATGTCGACACGCAGCGCGACGATGTCGCCGGTCTCCGACACATGGCTCTCACCGCGGATCCACCGGTCCTTGCCGAACTCGAAGATGGCGCCGCCGCTGCCGGTGTTGCGATGGCTTTCGAGACGCTCGCGCACCATCGCCTCGGCCTCCGGCGTGCCCTCGCGAATGCCGGGAAACATGCCGACGCGGATGTTAGCACGCGCGATGCTTTCCAGCGTCACGCCGACACGCACGGCATCGCGGGCAAGGCCGCAACGCTCCTTGTAGGAACGGTTGAACAGGACGAGGCGCTCCTCCCGGTCGAAGATCGCAAAACCCTCCGTCATGGTGTCAAGCGCCGCGGCGATGCGCTGGCCCAGCAGGATCTGCTCGCCATGGCTGCCCCCGCTCAAAAGACTGCGCAGGAGAAGCGCATAGGACGGGCCGGCTGCATCATCCGGCAGCGCGATCACATGGGCTGACGCTTCGAAGATGTTGCCGTTGTCGTGGCGAAAACCGAGGGCATGGGTGTTTTCACGGCCGGCCGCGGCCTGGCCGGCAAGAAGCGCCGCCGCGACCTCCCCGGCGAGAACAACCATGCCCGCAGGCCGCCTGTCGTCGCGATTCCAGCCGAATGTGCGGGCGGCCGCGTCGTTGTGGGAGACGAGGCGCGCCTCGGCGTCGACGATGACCACAGGAAAGGGCAGGTTCTGGTACAGTGTCGCGGTAAAGCCGTCCATCGCTCGCGCCCCTCCCGCTGGCAATCACGCCGGCACCGGATTCGCGCGCCGCGCGTGGGAGACTAGGCAAAACTGCCGGAGAAGAAAAGCCGCAAGGATTGGCAGTCCGCGCCGGCCTGCCGGCAGTTCAGCCCGCCCGTACGGTCGGCTGGCCGGAAGCGGCAAGGGCCGCAAGATCGGCAGGCTTCAGCTCGACCGATTCGCCGCAGCCGCAGGCCGACGTCTGGTTCGGGTTGTGGAAGGTGAAGCCGGAGCGCAGCGTCGTCACCTCGAAATCCATCTGCGTGCCGAGAAGGTAGAGCACCGCCTCCGGCGCAACCCAGACCTTTGCACCATTGTGCTCGATCAGGTCGTCCTTGGCATTGGGTTCGGTGACGAGGTCGATGGCATATTCCATGCCGGCGCAACCGCCCTTCTTGATGCCGACGCGAATGCCCTTGGCATCGCTGCCGGCATTGTCGACGATCGCCTTGACGCGGTCTGCCGCCGCATCGGTGAGTGTCATCACTGCAAAGGCCATGGTCCGTTTCTCCTTCGCCGACCGGGTTCAAGGCCCGGCGGTCTGTGATTCCGAATCTAGTGACGACGGGTTAACGGATCAAGTCACGGAAAGCACAAGTGCCTTGCCCTATCCGGCTGCGTTGCCGAAATCAATACCAGCCGACGGCGACCTGCGCCTCTTCCGACATACGGTCCGGCGTCCACGGCGGATCGAAGGTCATCTTGACCTCGACGCCGGATACGCCTTCGACCGCGCTGACCGCATTCTCGACCCAGCCCGGCATCTCGCCGGCCACGGGGCAACCGGGTGCCGTCAGGGTCATGTCGATCTTGACCATGCGGTCGTCTTCGATGTCGATCTTGTAGATCAGGCCGAGCTCGAAGATATCGGCCGGGATTTCCGGATCGTAGACCGTCTTCAGCGCAGAGATGATGTCGTCGGAAAGGCGCGCCAGTTCGTCGTCCGGGATCGCCGAATGGACGATACCGTCGCGGACGTCGATCTTGTCTTCCGTTGCGTCGAGGGACATGGGCCTACTCCTCAGGCGAAAAACTTGCGGGCATGGTCGAGCGCGTCGGCCAGGACATCGACTTCGGCACGCGTGTTGTAGAGGCCGAACGATGCCCGGCATGTGGAGGTGACGCCGAAGCGTTTCAAGAGCGGCTGGGCGCAATGGGTGCCGGCACGCACCGCCACCCCTGACCGGTCGATGACCATCGAGACGTCATGGGCGTGGATGCCTTCCAGCTCGAAGGAGAAGATCGAACCCTTGCCCGGTGCCGTTCCGAAGATTTTCAGCGAGTTGATCGACGACAGCCGCTCATGGGCATAGTCGCGCAGCTCCGCCTCGTGGGCGGCGATCGCCGCGCGGCCGATCTTTTCCATGTAGTCGAGCGCATGGCCAAGGCCGATCGCCTGCACGATCGGCGGCGTGCCCGCCTCGAAGCGGTGCGGCGGGTCGTTGTAGGTGACGATGTCCTCGGTGACGTCGACGATCATCTCGCCGCCGCCCTGGAAGGGGCGCATCTCTCTAAGGCGATCCATCTTGCCATAGAGCACGCCGATGCCGGAGGGGCCGTAGAGCTTGTGGCCGGTCATCACGTACCAGTCGCAATCGATGTCGCGCACGTCGACCGGCATATGCACGGCGCCCTGCGAACCATCGACCAGCACCGGAATGCCGCGTTCACGGGCGATGCGGCAGATTTCCTTGACGGGCACGATGGTGCCGAGCGCATTCGACATATGCGTGATGGCAATGAGCTTGGTGCGCTCCGTCAGGCACTTTTCGAACTCTTCGATGTGGAAGGCACCCGCATCGTCCACCGGGGCCCAGACGAGCTTCGCGCCCTGCCGCTCGCGGATGAAATGCCACGGCACGATGTTGGAATGATGCT
>VFQN01000262.1_pt1 | contig 106166 bp, 110 predicted proteins | sample 3512371 | NCBI WGS metagenome assembly VFQN01 (sample SAMN10412370, study PRJNA504923) | tailings metagenome | isolation source: Replicate 2 from Balatoc abandoned mine | place: Philippines: Itogon, Benguet | collected 2017-08-28 | reverse complement strand
CCCTCCATGTGGCTACCGGCTACCCGGAAATCCCACCACTCGACGGGACGCCAGCCTCGGCGGCGAGGAGGCCGCGGGCGGGCTCGCGCCGGACGGCGAGGGCGCCGCCGGCGCCCCGCCGGAGGTGGCGCGGCGCCCCTGAGAGGGTATGCCGCCAGGCCCGGCGCCCGCCTGGACGAGCCGCGTCCGCGCTCGTGGAGCGCGATGCCCCCAACGGGATTCGAACCCGTGCCGCCGCCTTGAAAGGGCGGAACGGACTAGTCCGTTTGCAGGTAGATCAGGGGGTAGGTGCGATCCCGGGACCACGGGGGGACCACGACGAGGCGCCCGCCTGCGCCGCGCGCCATGCCTCCAGGCGCTGACCGGCGTCAGCGAGCTCGTCCGGGAGCGCGTGGCGGCCGTAGCGGCGGTGGATGATCCCGACGTCTGCCCACCCGCCGAGCTTCGCGAGCGCCTCGGGACGGACCCCGGCGCGGAGCATGGCGACCGCCCACGCGTGGCGCAGGTGGTGGAGGGTCGGCATCGGCTCGGCGATCCCCGCAGCGCGCACGACGCGCTCCCATGAGCGGCGAGGCGCGCCTCCCGCCGCGAGCGGCTCTCCGCGCGCGTCGGCGAACACCGGCGTCCCGTCGGGGAGGCGCCCGCTCGCGAGGCGGTGGCGGCGCAGGATCGCCACGTCGGACGGCGCCAGCGGCACCTCGCGTACGCCCGCCCGGGACTTCGGGTCGACGCGCGCGAGCGACCCGTCGGCGCCGCGGACGCGGTCGAGCGACTCAACGACCCGCAGGACCCCCGCGTCGAGGTCGAGCCCGGACCCCCATCGCGCCCCGAGCGCCTCGCCCGAGCGCGCGCCTGAGCCGAGCAGGAGGGCGACCAGCGGGAACGCGAGCGACCGCCCCTGGCGCGCGTCGTCGGCGGCCGCGGCGTCGAGCAGGGCGGCGCACTCGGCGGGCGTCAGGATCCGCACGGGACGCTCGGCACGCCCGTCCGACGGCACGCGCACGCCGTGGGCCGGGTTCGCCTCGATCAGCCCGTCGCGCACCGCGAGCCGGCAGACGACGCTGAGCGCGTGGAGCGCTTTCCGAGCGGTTTCGGCGCCCCGCTCGGCCGCCAACTCATCCACGAGCACCTGGACGTGGCGGCGCCCGAGGTCGGCGACCGGCGTCGCCCCGATGCGCGGGAGCACGTGCACGCGCAGGGACGACTCCAGGCGCCGGGAGACGGCGGGCTTGTAGGGGCGCCCGTGACCGTTGCGGACCGTCCCCGCGAGGATCCCCCGGCCGAGGGCGCGTGCCGCGTCCTCGATCGTGGGGACGTCGGCGACCACCGGGGGCGGAGCCGGAGCGGGGGGCGCGGCGCCGATGCGGAGCGCGTCGAGCGCCTGCTGACGCCAGACGACGGCCGCCGCGAGCGTGGCGAAGGTGCGCGAGGCTCGCTGACCCCGCCATGAGACCCGGGCGCGGTAGCCTCGGCCCGGGCGGTGGTCGATCCCCGGTGGCAGTTCGGGCGGCACGACGTCCATGTTCACCACAGCCGCTCCCCCGGCGCCAAGGTTCGGCCGCGCGGCGCCTCCGCACCGTGCGCTCGAATCGTGCACTGCGCCACGTGCCGGCGCAGTTCGGTCGCGGGGACGCGGACGAGTCGGGAGCCCTGGCGGTAGACGGCGAGGTCACCGGCGGCGATCAGGCGGCGGACGGTTCGCGTGGACACGCGGAGCTCGGCCGCCGTTTGCTCGATCGTCAGGAGGGTGCTCATGCGTCAGCCGCGCAGCGGCAGTAGGGCTCGCCGGGTCCGGGCTGTGCGAACGGCTGCTCGCAGGTCCCGCAGCGGCCCCCTCGGGCACGTTTCGGGGCAGGGGGGGCAGGCACGGGCACTCCTGTTAAGGAGAGTGCCTGCCTGCCCCGGCACCCTGGGCATCCGCTGGGGCATTCCCAGCCCCATCCCCGGCGAGGACCTCGGATGCCAGTCGCCAGGCCTTTCTGAACGTCCCGTGGTCGGCCGAATAGCCGACCGCGGCGGCAGTCCTTGCCCGCGTCAGCGTCGGATCGCCCCGGAGCAGCAGAACGACCTGGTCGGCGACCTGCTCGGCCTTGCTTCGGACCGCCCGGATCGGCGCCCCCTCGACCGGCTCCAGCAGCAGCCGGCGGCGGCCGACCTGATCGGTCTCGGCGACGAAGCGGACCCGCGCCGCGGGCTCGTCGTCGGACCCGTCGCGGACATCGCCGACGCGGACCTCGCGGACGCCGTCGTCGCCCTTGACCATCTCCAGTACGCGGTCGGCGGCGTTGCGCCAGTCGAGCGATCCGCGCAGGTTCCCGGTGCGGTTCTCGTGCGCGAGCCCCACGGCCGTGATGCCGCGCGGCTCGAACACGGTCCGCAGCGTGTCCACGAACCGCCGGACCTCCCCGGCCTTGTCCTCATCGGCGCGGTGGAGGCCGACGAGGGAGTCGAGCACAACCAGCCCGCGCCCCTCCCGGTCGATGAGGCGCCGCAGCCCGTCCGCGCCCGCAGGCGAGCCGAGGTCGACCCCCCGGGCGGAGCGGTAGTCGATACGTGCCGCGACCTCTGGCGTCATCCCGAGCAGGTGGACCCGCCGGCGCACGGTCGGCGCACGGTTCTCGGCGTCGATGTAGAGCACCCAGTCGACGACGCCGACTGGGCGGCCGAGGAAGGTCCCCCCGCCGCCGAGCACCGCGCTCACCAGCCCGAGTGCGACCATGCTCTTTCCGACCTTCCCGCGGCCGGCCAGCCAGCAGAGCTCGCCGACCTCCAGCAGCCCGTCGAGCAGCCAGTCGGACTCGGGGGGCGGCTCGGCCAGAAACGCGACGAGGTCGAGCCGCTCGAACGCCTCGTCTGTCCTGCTCGCGGCATGCTCGGCCAGCTGGGCCTCAACCGCGGCGATCAGGGGGTCAGACACGGCAGACCCCCTCGCGCTCGGCGAACAGCGTCCCGAGGTCCCGCTCGTGATGCTCCTGCTCGCGGTCGAGCACCTCGATCCGCCGGGCGAGCTCCGCGGCGAGCGCCTCCAGGCGCGCGACCCGCTCGGCCAGGACCGCGTCGGGCGCGCTCATCGCTCACCCTCGATCTTCCGGGCGATCGCGTCGCGCTCGCGCTCCCGTGCCGCGGCGACGGACCGTGCCAGGTCGGTCAGGAGCCCGAGGGTGCGCCGCTGCTCGTCGCGCAGGTCCTGGACGGCGGTCCAGAGGGTCGCCACCCAGTCGACGACGGCTTCGCGCTCCTGCGCGCCTTGCCCCGCGAGGTCGAGCGCGTCCAGCGCGAGGCGGCGCGCGTGCTCGGCACGACGGCCGAGGTCCTGCAGGTGGCGCTCAACCGCGGGCGGGAGCGCCGGGGGTGGTTCGGGTGGTTCTCCGCCGCCGTCGTCGGCGGACGACGACGATCGGCTGCTCGCGCTTACGGTCTTGCGCTGGCCGCTGGACGTGCGGCGGCCGAGGTCGGACCGTGCCGCGGGGCGGTGCGCTGACGTGCTGGCCGGACGCCGAAGCGGGGGCGGGACGGGGCGCTCGTTCAGCGGGCGGGCCGGCGGACCGGGGAGGATGATCTGCACCTCGGACTCGCCGCGATCGGCCATCCCTCGGGCTCGGTCGACGAGGTCCTGGCCGTACTGCCTCACCAGCGCGCGGAACAGCTGCTCACGTACCTCGGACGGTGCGCCGCGATGGCCCGCGAACGTGTTGGCGAGCCGGCGAAGGGCTCGGTCGGGCGGATCGGTCATGTGTCCTCCTTGGTGGGCGTTCGAGGAGCGTCTCCACGGTAGCCCGAGGGTCGCTTCTGGCGCTACTTGCACGCATGTAGGCTGCGCCCCGCCGGCCGGGCCGGTGCAGGTCGGCCAGCGGGGCGCGCCTCGGGCGCCGCAGAGGCGCCCGCCTTGCGGGGGCGACGCCCATCGCCCCGGCAAGCTCGGATTTCAGGGACGCCGCCGGAAGCGCAGCGCGCGCGGAACCGGCGGCGCCGGCGGCCGCGGATAGCCGGCAACGGGGACCACGTACGCCGCCAGGCGCTCGGGCTCGTCGTCGTCGCCGCGGGCGAACCGGTCGGCCGCCGTCGAGCCGTCCCGCCGCGGACGCGGGAGGGCGGGCACGAGCGGCCAGCCGTTGCGGTTGCGGACCTGCGCGTCGCTCACGAGAGCGGCTCGCCGCCGTAGTTCTCGATCACCACGACCGCCTCGGGCTGCGGAGCGACGACGCACGCGCGCCAGACGACGCGCAGGCCGACGCCGGCCTCCGCGAACTTGAAATCGCGCGCGACGCGGACCTCGATCGCCGTCCGCCTGACGACGAGGAGTTCGCTCGCCTGCGCGACGACCACCGTGTGCTCATCGAGCTCACCGCTCAGGTAGACCGGGCAGCCGAGCAGCGACAGGCGCGGCGCATCCGCGATCAGGCTCGCGCTCACCAGCGGCTCGTTCGAGTCGGCGGAGCGCTTCAGCACGCCGAGCATGCCCCACGTGAGCGGGTTCATGTAGATGGCGCTGGGCTCGGCGCCGAGCGCCCGCAGCGCGGCGAGCGCCTCCACGATCGCGTCGAGATTCTGGATCTCGCCCTCGCCGTCGACGAGGCCGACGCCGGACGTGCCGAGGATGCCGGGGAGGTCCTCCTCGCCCTCCACGCCGTGCCAGGCGATCGCGTCGAAACCGAGCGCGACGCTGCGGATCAGCTCGCGCTCGTGACCGGCGAGCAAGGCCGGCCGCGCATCCGCCCAAACCTCCTCCGAAAGCGTGATCAGGCGGGCGATCTTGGGCGGTCGCACCGTGATCTCGTCGAGGTCGGCGGCGAGCTCGGGGATCGGCGTCAGCTCGGCCACGACCGGCGCGGCAGGCACGCGGCCGAGCAGGCGCGGGATCACGACCTCGGTCGTGCTCACGTCGAGGATCGTCGGGCCGCTGGCGAGCAGCGCCGAGCGGGTCGTCAGGCGATCCACGAACGGTGCGCCCACGTCGGTCCTGCTCGCGAGCCCGTCGCCCGTTGTGAGCCCGTCGATCGCCTCCGCGAGCGGGCCGGCGGCGATCGCCGAGAGCCAGGCGCCCGCGACCGGGCCCCCCCTGCTCGCGCCCGGTCCGGGACGGGACGTGCCATCGCCGAGGAGGTCGAGCAGCGCGCGGTCCTGCTCTTGCGCGGCCTCGATCTCCTTATTGATGTCCTCCAGGCGCCGCCGGGCGGCCAGCGCCTCGCCGTACGCGGCGCCGCCGGTGTCGCCCTTGCCCTCGCTCATGAACTTCTCGCGAGCGGCGGCGGCGAGGGTCTGCGCGTGGGCGCGCTCGGCGCGCAGGTCGCGCAGCTTCGCGCGGATCGCCTGCTGCCGGGTCTGGATCTGGGTGCTCATGGGGGCCTCCCGCTACGTAGTGCGGACGACCGCCGCACGCTTCACTTTTCGTAGCATAGTGCTCCCATCGGCCATCTCGGCACGTCGAGGCCGGCCCGAGGTGGCCAGAAATCGCGGCCGGGGCTCGCCGGCTTTCTTCCGCCGTCACGCCCCGGACGCACCCGCCCCCGGGGCAGGCGCCCGTGATTCACCCACCCCCTAGGGGGTCAACCGAGAGGCGACGTCCTGCGGAAGGTGACCCCGCCGTCGGTGGAGATCTCGACCTCATACACATGCGGCCCGAAGCGCACGGTTGACACCCAGCCGGGTCCTCCGCGCTCGAACCGTTCGACGCTCAGGTCGTCCACGTCGCAAGCCGCAACTTCGGCCATGACCTCTCGTGCGCGCAGCAACGCAGCATCCGAGTCGTAGACGTGCGCGCCGTAGGGCGATCGACCGAGGACGCGCTTCACCGCGGCGGCGATCGCGGCGGCCAGCCCGGTAGCAACCACGCCGGCGCCGACCTGAACGACAAGGTCGAGGCCAGCACCCGCGGCGCCCCACGAGGTCTCGCCGTACCGCTCGGACAAGTGGTAGGAGTGGCGGTCCCGCTGGAGCTCTGCGCGGATCTCGGTCAGTAGATCTCCGCGCTCGATCTCCCGCCCAAGCGTCTCAGAGACGACACGGCCGTCGGTCAGCGTCTCCTGCGAGGGGTAGCCGCCCTCGTACCCCTCGATCCGGAGGCGGAGCTCGTCGACGTAGTCACCCACGCAGACGAGGCTAGCCGCGAAGGGGGACACCGACCCCCTACACACTTGTCGGCTACCGCCGCGCGGGCAGGCATGGAACGGTCATCGGACACGACCGAAGGGGACGCTATGGACGCCCAGTCCTGCATCGACGCCGCCGCGCTCACCGCAGCCGAGCGCGGGATCCTCGCCGCCGGCACGCCCGACGTGTGCCCGTGGGCCGCCGCGCTGCTCACCGACCTGGAGACCGCCGCGAGCATCGCCGCCGAGCGGGCGGCCGCCGGCGAGCGCGTGACCTTGCTCGCCCTCGCGCAGACGCTTGCGGGTTGGGCGGGGGAGTCCGAGGCCGCTCCACCTGGAGCGCCCGGGCGTGCCCCGTCTCGTCCTTCGGCGGCCATCAAGTCCATGGCGACCTCGCAAGAACAAGGCCCGTCACGCGCTCGGCCCCGGCGCCCTTCAGGACCCGCGCCACCTCGTTGAGGGTGCTGCCCCGGGTGAACACGTCGTCGATGACGACGATGTGCTGATCCTCGACCTTGCTCGGATCTGGCACCTGGAGCGACTCTCGAAGTTGTACCGAGACCACCTCCTCGCGTTCAGCGGCGCTCAGACCGACCAGCTGAGGCGTCTCGGCGTGCTTGACGATCACCGACGGGGAGCCGAGGTCGAAAGGGAACCGCCCGGCCGCTTCGACCGCCGCCCTCTGGACCATGAGTCCAGTGTGGCTCCATGGCCGGCGGGAGCCGCTGCCCACGTAGGTGGGCATGGGGGTGATCAAGCTGACCGCATCGTATTCCTCGGCGTGATCGTCGAGATAGCCAACGAGCACACGGCCGAAGATCGTCGCCCACCCGGTCTTGCCGTCGTACTTGTAGGCGTAAATGGCTCGCTCGAGCTCCCCGGTCTTGGTCGAGACCGCTCGCACGCCGTCGAGTTGGCGATCGGGGTCGTGGCAGAGCGCATTACCGCACCAGCGACGGCCGGCCGTGTCCTGCTCGCAGACGGCGCACCGTGGCACGGGTAGGGGCGCCATGGTCTGACCCGCACACGCGGAGCAGATGGCCGCTGTCCCGGCAGCGACGTACGGGCACTTGGCGCAGCGCCCGAACCCGAGAGGGGCAGGGTCGAGCCGAGAGACATCGACCGCCATGGGGACGCTGCCTCTAGCCGTCGAGGTTGAGCGCCAGTTGCCTGTCGCCGACCAGCTCCGACACGGCGCGGGGGGACCTCAGATGCTGGATCACATCCCCCACCTCGCTGACGACGATCGCCCCGCGCCCGACGTACTTCTGCGCCCACGGCTGGTCCGTCACGAGGGAGCGGATCAGGAACACGCGCTTGCCGTGCTCCAGCGCCAAGCGAGCCTGCATCTTCGCCCCCGATGTGGACGTGGCCTCGATGACGACGGTTCCTTGCGAGATCCCGGACGTCACGACGTTTCGGCGCGGAAACGTGTAGCTCGACGGTGGCGTGGAGGGCCAGAACTGGGAGACGAGCGCGCCGCCGGCCGCGATCCGCTCCGCCAACCCAAGATTCTGCTTCGGGTAGGTGTGAGCAACCCCGGTGCCAAGGACCGCGATCGTTCGGCCGCCAGCATCGAGAGCAGCCTCGTGCGCGGCGGTGTCGACTCCGGCCGCCATTCCTGACACCACGGTCACGCCGTCCGCGGTCAGAGCCCGGGCCATCTTGCGCGCCTTCGCGACTCCCTCTTCCGACGCCTCCCGCGTTCCGACCACTGCCACGGAGTACGCATCGTCTTGGGTGAGCTCGCCTCGGACGAAGAGGAACGGCGGCAGATTGAAGATGAGCCGCAGGTTCGTTGGATAGTCCTCGTCGAGGACCGTGATGAGCCGCGCACCGTGGCGAACAGCGACCTCCAGTTCGCGGCGGACCCGCTCCATCAGCGGCTCGATCTTGTCGGCGTGCTCCGAGATTAGTTCTCGTGCTGCCTCTGCCTGGTTCGAGTCCTCTGCGACGTGGCCGGATCGAAGCCGGTCCACACCGTCCGCCCGCTGCGCCTCACGAGCGAGCAGGCTCCAGTTGATCCCGCGGATAGCGCAGAGCGCCAACAGCCAGTGACGGGGGTCGTTCCTGTCCACCCTGCTACTCCGATCGAACACTTGTTCGCATAGGCCGACCTGGCGAGTGTCGCACGAAGGGTCGACCGCATCAACGGGGGGAGACGGCTCGCGCTGGCCCACCGTGGCACTCGGATGCCCGATGCGCCGGGGACCACGCCGGGACCACGGTGCGCCGCCGTAGACCACGACCGGCCGCTCCTGGCAGTCAAGCCCCAGTAGACTCAACTGCCCTATTTGCGGGGGATTCCGCACGGCTACCGCGATGCCCCCAACGGGATTCGAACCCGTGCCGCCGCCTTGAAAGGGCGGTGTCCTGGGCCGCTAGACGATGGGGGCCCGGGGGTGGATCAAAACAGAAAGAAGGGCCCGGGACGGTGGTGCTCCGTCCCGGGCCCCGGTGGCAGAAGAGGTTTGGCTGAGGGGCATCGTGATCGCCCCCTCGCTGCAGCTGCGCGTCGGGGGGATGCCCCTAGCTACTGCCACCTCCACAGTCACTATGCAATAGGACCACCTCCTTTCCGTGGTGAAGCGAGATTAGCGGGACCGTCGGTCGGCGGCCACCGGACCGTCCGCGGCCACCGGGCGTGGGTGCGCGAGGGGCTGCGACGATGACCGGGTCCCGTCCCTCTGGAGAGGAGGCACGCCCGTGCCGAAGGCCGTCTGGAACGGCGCCGTGATCGCCGAGAGCGACGACACCGTGGTCGTCGAGGGCAACCACTACTTTCCGCCCGAGTCGGTCGACCGCAGCCTGCTGGCGGACAGCGATCACACCTCCGTCTGCCCCTGGAAGGGCACCGCCAGCTACTTCGACGTGGTGGTGGAGGGGACGGCCAACCCGCGCGCCGCCTGGTACTACCCGTCCCCCAAGGACGCCGCCGCGGAGATCCGCGACCGGGTCGCGTTCTGGCGCGGCGTCACGGTCGAGTCGTAGGGTCGCCGGCGTGGCCGCGGCCGACCTGATCGTGATCGGCGCCGGCATGGCCGGCATCAACGCCGCCGGGCGCGCCGCGGAGGCGGGCGCGTCGGTGGTGGTGGTCGAGCGCGGCCGGGTCGGCGGCACCTGCCCCACCCGCGGCTGCATCCCCTCGAAGGCGCTGATCCGGTCGGCCGAGGTGGCGCACGAGATCCGCACCGCCGGGGAGTACGGGCTGCACGTGGACCCCGGCGCCCTGCGGGTGGACATCGCCGCCGTCACCGACCGCGTGCAGCGGATCGTCGACCGGGGGTCGGCGGGGGCCACCGCGTACCTGGAGTCGCTGGAGTCGGTGCGCCTCGTGCGCGGCGAGGCGCGGTTCGAGGAGCCGGGCGTGGTGGCGGTGGGCGACGAGCGCATCCGGGCGCCGCGCGTGCTCGTGGCCACCGGCGCCGAGCCGCGGACGCCCCCGGTGCCGGGGCTCGACCAGACGCCCCACCTCACGAGCGACGACGTGCAGGTGATGCGCGCGCTGCCGGAGCGGCTGCTGGTGATCGGGGCGGGGCCGATCGGGCTGGAGCTGGGCCAGGCCCTCTCGCGCCTCGGCGCCCGGGTGACGATCGTGGAGGCCGCGCCCACTCTGCTGCCGAGCGCGGATCCGGAGATCGGTGGGGAGCTCGCGGGCCTGCTCGAGGACGAGGGCGTGGAGCTGATCGTGGGCGCGACCGTGGAGCGGGCCTCCACAGGGCCCGGCGGCCGGCCGCGCCTGACGATCACCGCCGGCGACGCGAGCCGCGAGCTGGAGGGCGACGCCCTGCTGCTGGGCGCCGGGCGCGGGTCGGCCGTCGAGGCCCTGCGCCTGGAGGCGGCCGGGGTGGACGGCGGGCCGGCGGGGATCCCGGTCGACGCCCGCCTGCGCACCTCGCAGGACGGCCACTACGCGGCGGGCGATGTCCTCGGTGCGCCCTTCGGCGCCTACACGCACGTCGCCCGGCGCCTCGGGCGCGAGGCGGCCGAGAACGCGCTCGGCCTCGACCCGCACGACGTCGACCCCGACCACGGGCCGCGCGCCGTCTTCACCGACCCCGAGTTCGCGACGATCGGGCTCACCGAGCGCGAGGCCCGGCGCACCGGGCGCGACGTGGGGGTGGGCCTCAGGCGCTTCTCGGGCGGCAAGGCCCGCGCCTGGGGTCAGGAGCGCGGCCTGGTCAAGGTCGTCGTCGACCGCGCCACCCGCGAGATCCTCGGCGGGCACGTCCTGGCGTACCACGCGGCCGACCTGCTGCACCCGGTCGTCGTCGCGATGGGCGCCGGCAGCGCGGACCCCCTGGTCGAGGCCTTCCACATCCACCCCACGCTGGGGGAGACGGTGCAGGGCGCGGCGGCCGCCGCGCTCGCGCCCGACGCGGACTGACCCCGGGGTCAGCCCCGGGCGCGCTCGCGGTGGCGCTTGCGGGCGATGCGCGCGACGTAGGCGCGGCGCAGCGGGCCGGGCAGCCAGCGGCCGATCGCCTTCATGGCGACCGACATGCGCCGCGGGAACGCGATCTCGTCGTCGCCGTCGGCGAGGCCGTCGGCGATGGCCCGCGCGGCCTCGTCGACGTCGATCACGAACGGCATGTCGAAGTCGTTCTGCTCGGTGAGCGGGGTGCGCACGAACCCGGGTGCGACGACGGTGACGGCCACGCCGGAGTCCTCGCCGGCCAGGTCGGCCCGCAGCGAGTCGGCCATCGAGATCAGGAAGGCCTTGGTGGCGCCGTAGGCGCTCGCCATCGGGAGGGAGGCGAAGCCGGTCACGCTCGCGACGACCGCGATGCGGCCGCCCCGGCGCGCGCGCATGTGCGGCAGCACCGCCGCGATGCAGTTGACCGTCCCCATGATGTTGATCTCGACGTGGGGCCGGAAGAGGTCGGGCGAGAAGTCCTCGGGCAGCACGGGCTTGTAGGTGCCGGCGTTCAGCAGCGCCACGTCGACGCGACCGTGGCGGTCGACGATGTCCCGCACCACGGCCCGCATCGCCTCCGGGTCGGTGATGTCCCCCGGCATCGCCTCGATGCCCGGCAGCTCGGCCGCCAGGGCCTCCAGGGGCTCGGCGCGACGCGCGGTCACGACCACCCGCGCCCCCCGGCGCGCGAGCTCGCGCGCCACCTCGGCGCCGATCCCCGACGAGGCGCCGGTGATCCACACGACCGTCCCCGCGAGCGCCGCCATCAGGCCGCCGCCGGAGCGCCGGCCACCGGGACGCGCTCGTTGTAGGGCCGGGTCAGCACGAGCTGGTAGTCGTGGAGCGCGCGGGTCCGGAAGCCCGCCTCGCAGAACGCGAGGTAGAACTCCCAGGTCCGGATGAAGCGCTCGTCGTAGCCCAGGGCGAGCACCTCCTCGCGGTTGGCCAGGAAGCGCTCCCGCCAGAGGCGCAGCGTCTCGGCGTAGTGGACGCCGATGTTCTCCACGCCCTCGACGATCAGCTCCGACGAGCGGGTCATCGCGCTGGTGATCGCGTCGAGCGACGGGATCAGGGCGCCGGGGAAGACGTACTGCCGGATCCAGTCGTTACCGCGCCGGTAGCGCTCGTACCGCTGGTCGGGCACCGCGATCGTCTGGATGCAGGCGACGCCGCCCGGGGCGAGCAGGCGGTCGACCGCCGCGAAGTAGACCGGCAGCTGCCGGTGGCCGATCGCCTCGAGCATCTCGATCGAGGCGACGTGGGTGAAGCGGCCCTCCAGCGTGCGGTAGTCCTGGAGGCGGATGTCGATGCGGTCGGACAGGCCGGCGTCGGCGATGCGCTCGCGCGCCAGGGCGGCCTGCTCCTCGCTGAGCGTCAGCCCGGTGACCCGGCATCCGTGCTCGCGGGCGGCGTGGAGGGCGAACCCGCCCCAGCCGCAGCCGATCTCCAGTACGTGGTCGTCGGGGCCCAGGCCGAGCTTGGCGCAGATGCGCGCGTACTTGGCCGCCTGGGCCTCCTCCAGCGTCATCCCGGGGCGGTCGAAGACCGCGCACGAGTAGGTCCAGGTGTCGTCGAGGAAGAGCGCGTAGAGGTCGTTGCCGAGGTCGTAGTGGTACTGGATGTCGCGCCGCGCCCCCGGCAGGTCGGCGCGCGCCGGCAGCCGCGGCCGACGCCGCTGCGCTTCCATCAGCCACGACGCCGGCGGGCGCCGCCGCACGTCCTCGGCCGTCACGGCGAGGATCTCGAGGAGGCCCACCAGGTCGTCGGCGCGCCAGTCGCCCGCCACGTACGACTCGCCGATCGCCACCCGCCCGCGCGTGGCGAGGCGCCGCCACAGGTTCTTCGAGGTGACCGTCACCGTGACGTCGGGCCCCGTCGCCGGGTCGCCCGCCGTGGGGGTGGTGCCGTCGGGCAGGCGCACCGTGACGCGCCCGCGGGCCGGGTGGCCGAGCCCCCAGAGCGCCGCCCGGCGCGCCAGCGGCGTCACCGGCGAGCGGCGCGCCGGTGGCAGCGGGCGCAGGCCGCGGCGGGGGGCCTGCGTCGGCGGGGCCGGCGGGGCCGCGACGCGCGAGCCCTCGCCGGGTGAGAACCGGGGCTTGTGGTGGAACGGGACCTTCTTCATCGCGAGCTTGACCGCCTGCCAGTGGATGAGACCGGTGACCTGCTGGGACATGAGGGGGTAGCGCGCCAGCGCCCTGGCGAGGCGCGCGTTGGTCAGGGGCCGGCGCACGCCGGTGAGCTCGGCCCAGAACGGGCGCTCCCCGCCCTCCACGATGCCGACCCCCGCGTGCACGCGCTCGCCGGGCTCGGTGAACGAGAAGCGGTAGGTCTGGTCCATCCCGAAGAAGGGCGAGACGTGCATCCGCTTCGGGTGCTCGTACACCAGCCGCGCCCCGTCCTTCACCTGGTTGGACTCGGTGAGCAGGTACGGGTGCCGCTCCCCGAAGGTGTTGGCCACCTCGGCCAGGATCGCGGCGAGCGCCCCGTCGGCGTCGTAGCAGTAGAAGTACGACACCGGGTTGAACACGTGGCCGAGCAGACGCAGGTTGGTGAGCAGCACGACCCGCCCCCCGGACAGGTCGATGCCGTTGGCCGCCAGGTGGCCGAGCACGTTCTCCTTGACCGGCCGCGCGGGGTCCCCGAGGTGGTCGCCGTCGCGGAAGGTCAGGACGTTGGGCCGGTTGTAGCCGAACAGCGCGAGGCGCCGGTCCAGCTCGGGCAGCTCGTCCAGGTCGAGCCCGTAGAAGCAGACCGGGTACCGGAAGACGTTGCGCGCGGGCGTGGTGCGCGCGTGCAGCAGGGTGCCCTCGTAGAGCGCCGACCTCAGGGTCACCAGGGCGCCCCCAGCGCGGCGGCGGCCCGCAGCCCGGACGCGAGCCCGTCCTCGTGGAAGCCGAAGCCGTGGTAGGCGCCGCAGAACCAGGTGCGCCGCCGCCCGTCCAGCTCCGGCAGCCGGGCCTGCGCGGCCAGCGAGGAGAAGGTGTAGAGCGGATGGCTGTACCGTTCGCGGCGGATCACCCGATCCTCGGCGATGCGGTCGTCGCGGTTCAAGGTGACGCAATAGCGCACCGGCTCGTCGAGCGCCTGGAGCTTGTTGAGGTCGTAGGTGACCGTGGGCAGTGCAGTGGGGGCGGTGCAGTCGTCGACGACGTAGTTCCACGAGGCGATCGCCGCGTCGCGCGCGGGCAGCAGCCGGCGGTCGGTGTGCAGCACCGCGCTGTTCGCCGTGGTCGGCATGGCCCCGAGCACCGCGCGCTCGAGGTCGTCGGCGTCGGCCAGCAGCTCCAGCGCCTGCGGGGCGTGGGTGGCGACGACCACGGCGTCGTAGCGCTCCTCGGCGCCGTCGCCGGTGCGTACGCTCACGCCGTCGGCGTCCCGGCTGACCGCCCGCACCGGCGTCCCCAGCCGCAGCCGGTCGCCGAGCGGGGCGGTGATCGCCTCGACGTAGCGCCGGCTGCCCCCCACGACGGTGCGCCAGGTGTGCCGGCGGAACCCGAGCAGCCCGTGGTTGTCGAAGAACCGAACCGCGTAGGCCATCGGGAACTCGAGGGTCATCCCGGGGGCGGTCGACCAGAGGGCCGACGCGAAGGGCACGAGGAAGTGGTCGCGGAAGTCGGCCGAGTAGCCCTCGCGGCGGACGTAGTCGCCCAGGGTGCTGCCCGCGTGGCGCTCGTCCAGGCCGTCGTGCCCGTTGCGCATGAAGCGGACGATCTCGCGCAGCAGGCGCAGCATCCGGGGGCTCGCCAGCGCACGCGGCTGGGTCCAGAGCCGCACGGCCGAGTACTCGACGCCGCAGCGGCGGCAGGAGACGCCGAACGACATGTCCGAGTCCTGCACCGCCACGCCCAGCTCCCGGAAGAGGCGGCTGAGCCGCGGGTAGTTGGGCTCGTTGTGCACCAGGAAGCCGGTGTCGAGGTGCAGGTCGCCCCCCGGCCGGGGCACGGTGACCGTGTTCGCGTGACCGCCGGCGCGGGTATCGCGCTCGAGCACGGTGACGTCGTGGACGCGCGAGAGCGCGTGCGCCGCGCCGAGACCGGCGATCCCGGCGCCGATCACGGCGACCCTCATGGCGCCGCCACCGCGGCGTCGTGTGCGATCGGGCATCTCATCCGTGTACGTGGCTCGTGCGTAGACGGATGGGGGGCCCCGCGGAGTTCGGCGCCTCTAAGGTGCAGACGAATGGGAGAGGGCCGAACGTGAACCACGCCACGACCGCGCCGGGACCGCCCGTCGCGACCGTGCGACCCAGCACCAGCATCCCCAGCCGCATCGTCACCCTGGTGGCCGTCCTCGTGCCGCCGCTCGGGGTGCTGTCCGCGATCGGGGTGCTCTGGGGCGTCGCGGTGCGACCGGTCGACCTCGTCATGCTGGTGGTGCTCTACGTGGCCACCGGCCTCGGCATCACGGTGGGCTACCACCGCCTCTTCTCGCACAAGTCCTTCAAGACGACGCCCGCGATCCGCGGCCTGTTCGCCGTCCTCGGCTCGATGACGATCCAGGGCCCGGTGACGCAGTGGGTCACCGACCACCGCAAGCACCACGCGCTGTCGGACCGGGAGGGCGACCCCCACTCGCCCCACGGGCACCGCGACGGGCTGTTCGGCGGGCTGCGCGGCTTCCTGCACGCGCACATGGGCTGGCTGATCACCACCAAGGGCATGGAGCGCGGGCGCCGCTACGGGCGCGACCTCTACGACGACCCGGTCGTGCGGCGCATCGACCGGCTCTACATGCTGTGGGTCGTCCTGTCGCTCGGCGTCCCCTTCGCCGTGGGCTACGCCGTGGACCCCACGCTGCGGGGTGGCCTGACCGGCCTCGTCTGGGGCGGCCTGGTGCGGATCTTCCTGTTCCACCACATGACGTGGAGCGTCAACTCGATCTGCCACACCTTCGGCCGGCGCCCGTTCGCCACCGACGACGAGAGCCGCAACAACTGGATCATCGCGCTGCCCACCTTCGGCGAGGGCTGGCACAACAACCACCACGCCTTCCCGGGCTCGGCGATCCACGGCCTCGGGCGCCGCCAGGTGGACATGAGCTGGTGGACGATCCGGCTGCTGGAGCGCCTCGGCCTGGCGTGGGACGTCAAGGTGCCTGCGGCGGAGCGGATCGCGCGACGCGCGGGGGCTCAGGCGACGCCCTCCACCTGAGCGTGGGCGGCGCGGACGCGCTCGACCTGGCCCGCGACCCGCCGCACCCACTCGCCGGCCCGGGGCATCGGCACCAGGCCGAGCGGCGAGCGCAGCGCGATCGGATGCACGGCGCCCCGGATCAGCTCGTAGGTGGCCGGGATGCCGGCCGCCACCACGCGCTCGTACCCCGCGCGTGAGCTCGCCGGGCTGATCCCGGGGATGCCGGGGAGCCAGCCGTCGAGCGATCCCTGGATCACGGCCAGCCGGCGGCCGGCGAGCCCGTCGACCGGCAGGCGGGCGGGGATCCATGGCGCCAGGCCCACCACGGCGGCCACCGTCGGGTGGCCCGCCGCGCCGATCGCCACGGCCCCGCCCATCGAGAAGCCGATCAGCAGCGTGCCCCGCCCGCGCGGGTCGGCCGCCGCGTCGAGCGCGCTGCGCGCGTCCTCGATGCAGCCCTCCAGGAGGTTCCACGACTTCACGCGGTAGCGCACCTCGTGGAACCGCAGGCCGGGGAAGCGCGGGGCCAGGCGCCGCACGAGCAGCTCGATCGAGCCGCCCCAGTCGCCCGGGACCGCCGCGCCGCTGCCGCCGCTGAGGCACACCACCGGGAGCCCGTCCTCCGGGCCGGTGCGGCGCATCGCGGCGCCGCTCGCGAGCGTCGTCACCGTGTCAGTCGCGGCGGCCCAGGAAGCCGAGGGCGCCGACGGCGGCGAAACCGGCCGTCATCGCGAGGACCTTCGGGCGGCCCCGGCCGTACCGCACGGCGTCGGCCACGTCGAAGCCCACGCGCATGCCGATGGCGGTGCGCGGGTCGGAGGAGAGGGCGAGCGCCAGGCCGTTGCCGACGTCGCGGATGCCCAGCGTGACGATCTCCGACTCGGGGACGCCCACGATCTCGGCCATCCGGCTCGTGCGGCCGAAGGCGAGCGCCACCCAGGCGGCGCAGCCGCCCGCGAGCACCAGGGCCCACGTGCGTTGGGAGAATGGCGCCACCTACCGAGGATACCCGCGCCCTCCCGGCTGAGCCCTCCACCCGCCCGGGGGCCCCTCAGGAGCGGTCGATGATCACCGGGGTGCCGGCCCGGGCGTGGCGCGCCACGGCGGCGAGGGCCGGCTCGGCGAGGATGACGCAGCCGAAGCTCGACGGGGTGCCGACCCGCCACGAGCGCCCGCTGCCCGCGCCGTGGATCGCCACCAGGGCGTCGCCGCCCATGAACGTCCGCAGGGTGGGGGAGTGGGCCGTCAGCGTCAGCGTCCACCCGCCGTAGACGTCGCGCCACCCGGGCAGGGTGCGCACCGGGTCCTGGATCGCGAAGCGGCCGACGGGCGTCGGCGTGCCGGGGCGGCCGATCCCCGCGGGGTACGAGGCGAGGCGCGTGCGGCCCCGCCACACCTCCAGGGTGCGCGAGCCCAGGTGCACCTCGATGCGCACGCGCCGGGCGCTGAGGCGCACGGAGTCGGCGCGCACCCAGCCGCTCGTCTGGTTGGGCCGCATCGGCAGCTGCACGCGGACCCAGCGGCGCCCGCGGGGATCCTCGTGGGTGCCGGTCACCATCAGCCGCTGCGCCGAGCCGGTCCAGGTCGTCGCGCCGCGCAGTCGCATCCTCGCCCGGGCGCCCGTCCGCGGGGCCGCGAGCGCCGGGCCCGGCACCACGACGCGGGCCGTGAGCGTGGGCCGCGCGCGGACCTCGAGCGACTCGGCCGCGCCCGCCGGACCCGCACCCGCCGCCAGGGCCGCGCCGGCCACGAGCGCGAAAGCGCAGAACCTCCACATGTGGAGAACGTCGTCGCGTGGGCGCCACGGCTTGACCCCCGCCGGGGTGCAGGCGCCCGCCGCCGGCGCCGATGCAGGGTGCATGACCGTTCCCGGCCTCGCCCCCGCCCGCCCGCGCACCGGCGCGCTCTGGACCCCCGCGGCGGAGGCCGAGCCACCCGTCGCCGTCGAGGCGGGCACCCTGCTCGCCGTCGCGCCGCCGGGGGCGCTGCGCGCCGGCGAGGGGGTCGTCGAGCTCGCCCGCGCGGGGGCGGCCGAGCTGCGCGCCGCGCGCGACGGGACACCCCGCCGCGAGGACGACGGCGTGAGCGTGGACCCGATGGAGGTCATCGACGGGCCGGTCGACCGGGCGGTGGGCGATCGCGAGGTGCGGGGGGCGCTCCGCGTCGCGGGGCCGGTGGGTCCCGGGCGCCGTCTCGGGGCGACCGCGGGCCTCCTGGTTGAGGGGCCGGTCGACCGGGCCGTCCTCCAGGCGGGCGGGCCGCTCGTGCTGGAGGGCCGGGCCGCCGGCGCCGTCCTCGAGGCCGGCGACGTGTCGGAGATGCGCCGCGGCCTGCGGGAGGCCCTCTCCGGCGCGCCGGAGGAGCTCGCCGGCCTGGCCCGCCTGGCCGCCCAGCTCGCCGCGGCCGCCGGCGAGCGGGGCGCGGCCGTCGCCGCCGCGCGGGTGGTGGAGACCCTGAGGGACCACCGCTTCCCCGGCCTCACCGAGCGCCTGGCCCGGGCGGAGACGGTGCTCGCGATCGCCCGGCGCTCGCGCCCGGGGCTCGCGCCCGCGCTGGCGCTGGAGCTCGCGTCCGCGCGGGCGACGCTCGCCGATCCCGCGCGCGGGCCCGATCCGGTCGCGCGCATCGACGGCGCGGCCGCCTTCCTGGCCGCGGCCCTCGCGACGCCCGCGCCCGCCGCGCCCGCGGGCATCCGCCTGGAGGTCGCGCACGAGTCGCGCATCGCCTGTCCGGGGACGCTGCGCCTCACCGGGGCGGGCGCCATCGGCTGCGAGATCGCCGTGGGAGGCGACCTGCTCGCCGTGGCGCCCGGCGGCGGGCTGCGCGGCGGGATCGTCAGCGTCGGCGGGCGCGTCCGCGCGGGCGAGCTCGCCGGGCGCCACGGCGCGCCCCTGCGCGTCGACCTCGGCGACCGTCGCATGCCGGGGGAGCTGCTGGCGGCCGACGTGGCCGAGCCCGGCGTCGAGGTCGTCGTCGGGGTCGAGGTGCTTTGGATCGACCGGCGCCGCCGCGACCTCCGGATCGCGCTGGAGGCCGGGCGGGTGGTCGTCCTCTAGGGCGTCCTACGGGGAGCGGCGTCGCATCGAGGCGGCGCCCAGGGCGAGCGCGCCGAGGGTGACGGCGACCACCACGACGACGTCCACGGCGAAGCGCGCTCCGAGGTCGCCGGGTTCGGTGGCGAGGGCGAGCGCGTCGTAGGCGTAGGTCAGGGGCAGCACGGCCGAGATCGCCTCGAGCCATCCGGCCATGTCCTCGCGGGCGACGAACAGCCCGCACAGCAGCAGCTGCGGGAGCACCACGGCGGGCATGAACTGGACCGCCTGGAACTCGCTGGTGGCGAAGGCGCTCGCGAAGAGGCCGAGGGACATGCCGAGCAGGGCGTTCAGGAGGGCCAGCACCACGAGCAGCACCGTGGAGCGCTCGCTCTCGAGGCCCAGCGGGCCGAAGGAGAGCGCCGCCACGAGGACGGTCTGGACGACCGCGACGGCGCCGAAGGCGAGGGCGTAGCCGCCGAGGAGGTCGAGCTTGCCCACCGGCATGCTCATCATCCGCTCGAGCGTGCCGGTCGTGCGCTCGCGCAGCATGGCGATCGACGTGACGACGAACATGGTGATGAACGGCAGCAGGCCCACGAGCGGCGGGCCGACGCGCTGGAACACCTGCTCCTGCTCCTCGAACGCGTAGCGCAGGATCACCATCAGCAGGCAGGGCACCACGAGCAGCAGGGCGAGGGTGCGCGGGTCGCGCCGGAGCTGGGTCAGCACCCGGTGGCCCACGGCGAGCGTCCGGCGGGGGCTCATCGCGCCGCCCCGGTCCCCTCGATGAGGCGCAGGAACGCCTCGCCGAGGTCGTCGGTGCCGGTGCGGGCGCGCAGCCCGGCCGGCGTCTCGCGGGCGACGAGGGCCCCGTCGCGCATCAGGAGCAGGTCGTCGCACTGGGCGGCCTCGTCCATCACGTGGCTCGAGACGAGGATGGTGGTCCCTCCGTCCGCGAGGCGGTGGAAGGTGCGCCAGAGGTCGCGCCGCAGCACCGGGTCGAGGCCGACGGTCGGCTCGTCCAGCACCAGCAGCGCCGGGTCGCCGAGCAGGGCCACCGCCAGCGAGGCCCGCACCCGCTGGCCCCCGGACATGCTGCCCACGAGCTGGTCGGCGGACCCGGAGAGGCCGACCGTGCCGACCACCGCGTCCACCTGGCCGGCCGGCGCGTCGAGCAGCCGCGCGGCGTGCGCGACGTTCTCGCGGACGGTCAGGTCCCCGTAGACCGACGGCGCCTGGGTCACGTACCCCACCCGGCGGCGCAGGCCCGGCGAACCCGCGGGTTCGCCGAGGACCGTGACGCTGCCGCCGGCCACGCGCTGCACGCCGACGATCGCCCGCATGAGCGTGCTCTTCCCGCACCCGCTCGGGCCCAGCAGGCCGGTCACCGACCCGGCGGCCACCGTGACGTCGAAGCCCTCGAGCACGGGACGCCCGCCCCGCACGACCGTGAGGTCGCGCACCTCGATGGCGTCCATCGGTGCCTCCCCTCGCATGTGAGTGATCGCTTACTTGTGGCCAGCGACGCTAGTAAGTGTCCGCTAACATGTCAACCGTGGACGCCGACGCCACCCCGCCGACCCGCCGGATGCCGGCCGCCGAGCGCCGGGCGGCGATCCTCGCCGCGGCCCGCCGGGAGTTCGCGCTGCACGGCTTCCACGGGGCCGGCACCGCCGCGATCGCCCGGGAGGCCGGCTGCTCGGAGGCGATCCTCTACCGCCACTTCGCCTCGAAGCGGGCGCTGCTGCTCGCCGTGCTGGCGGCCGAGGTCGAGGGCCGGATCCTCGTCGACCCGGAGCTCGTGGTGCGCGACGCGGGCGACCCCGCCGGCCTGCCGGCGGTGCTGCGGGGCCGGCTCGAGGAGGGCGAGCTCCAGATCACGGCGCGCCTGGTGCTCCTGGCCATCTCGATGTCGTCCGACCCCGAGATGGGCGACGCGGTGCGCGGGGCGTTCTCGGCGATCCGCGCGCCCCTGCGGGCGGTGCTGGAGCGGGCCCAGGCCGACGGCTCGGTGCGCGACGACGTGGACGCGGAGTCGCTGACCTGGATCTGGCACGGGCTCTTCCTCGTCGCCCTCGTCCGCAACACGCTCGCCGACGACGGCGTCGCGTTCGGGGCCGTCGAGGCGGCCGAACAACTCGCGGCGCTGCTCGCGCCCCCGGATGGGCGGCGGGGCTGAGCCCGGATCCCTGCGGGGCTCAGCGGCCCGTGCGGCCGACCCACCCCACGAGGTCGTCGAGGCGGTGGGCCCAGAAGAGCGTCAGGCCCCGCTCCTGCGCGGCGGTCAGCGCCGCGGGCTTGAACACGCCCGACAGTACGGCGGCGGGCACCACCTGGTCCTCGCCGAACGCCCGGATCCACCCGACGGCCTTGACCGCCGCGTCGTTGTTGACGCGCTTGAAGGAGTTGGTCTCGGAGTTGCTGACCTTGCACTCCACGGGCATGCGGCGGCGGTCCCACAGGCCGACGACCAGGTCGGCCTTGCGGCCGCCGAAGTCGACCTCGGCGCAGAACTCGCCCGGCCCGGGCGCGTCCTCGAGCGTCCGGATCGTGCGCGGGGCGGGGCGCCGGCGGAAGCCCGCGGCCTCCAGCGCCCGCGCCACGGCGCCCTCCTGATCGGCCTTCGCCTCGGTCCGGCGCCCGGTGCGCGTGCGCTCCGTGGCCATCAGCGACGCCGTCGCCAGCACCGCCGCGGCCCGCTCGGCCTCGCCCGGCTCGCGGTCCTCGTCCACCCACGGGAAGCGCCGGTGGTCGAGCACGCCCAGCACGCTGTCGACGATGCGGCCGGCGGCCTCGGGGTCGGCGCGCAGGCGGGTCGGCGCGAGGGTGGTGCGCGCGATCACGCGGAGGTCGTCCACCGACACCGACGGCCCGGCCAGGAAGCGCAGGGCGTCGAGCAGGTCCGGGTCGCCCGCCACCTCGGTCGCCCGCGCGCGCAGCTGCGTCAGGTCGACCGTCAGCTCGATGAGCTCCTCGACGGCCCCGAGGCACTCGTCCATGTGCCGCCCGTACTGCTCGCGGGGCTCGTGGCCGCGCGCGCGGCGGAAGCTCTCGATCGCGGCCTCGGCGTCGCGCCGCAGCTCCTCGCCGCTCCAGCGCGGGGGAGGCGTGAACACCGCGCTCACCACGCCGCGGCCTCGCGGAACGGGTCGGGCACGGCCAGGCGCTCCATCTCGCGCGGCTCGAACTTGGTCAGGCCGCCCGCGTAGGTGCGGCCGTCCTCGACGCTCACCCCCCGGCGAAGCGCGGCGAGCAGCCGGTCGAGCACCGGCTCGGGCAGCTCGGCGCGCGGGTAGAGGCCGTGGGCGATGTTGATGTGCCGCGCCTGCGCCACGTTGCGGGTGAAGGCCGGCGGGCGGCGCGCCATGTAGGTCGCCAGGATGGGCGCGGGGGGCCGTAGGCCCACGGACCACCAGGAGCGGCGCGCCCGCGCGATGTATCCCGCGTGGGCCCCGTCGCGGCGTGCCGCCCGCAGGAAGCGCTCCACCCGTCGGCGGGCCTCCGGGTCGAGGTCGGCGAGGTCCTGCGGCAGGTCGACGACGTGGCGCAGGTGGCCGGTGCTCGCCAGGGCGGGGCCGGCCTCGATGATCTCGCGCGCCCGCGTGACCGCCGGGAAGAGGACGTGGTCGGGAAGGTCGGCGACGCCCGCGTCGACGATCCAGGTGGCGTTGCGGCCGGTGACCGCCCCGCGGTGCACGCGGCAGATGTCGCCGAGGCGGACCCAGCCCGCCGGGATCGCGCGGGGGGCCCGCGTGAGCGGCGACCAGCGGCGCGCGGCGCGCAGGTCCTCCTCGGCGACCGGACGGCCGCCGTCCAGCTCGCCGAGCGCCTCCACGTCGGCCACGCGGCGCAGGCGCAGCGGCCCCCGCGGCCGGCCGACCGCGAAGCAGGTGATGGCGCCGGTGACCGCGGCGTCCTCGAAGGGCGCGGCCGTGGGCTCGATCACGTGGACCGCCTCGCCCCCGAGCGGGCCGAGCAGCAGCTCGCGCACCAGGCGGCCGTAGTTGGTGTCGAGCCACTCGGAGGCGGTGATGAAGGCGCCCGCGTCCCCCGCCTGCGCGCGCACCGCGGTGGCGAGGAAGAAGTGGACGTGCAGCCCGGCGAGCTGGGACGCCTCGAGGCCGTGCGCGCGCGCGGTGAGGGTGAGCCACTCCTTCCAGCCCGCGGGGATCTGGTGGTGGCGCACGTAGGGCGGGTTGCCGATCCACAGCGTCCGCCCGCCGGCGGGGCCGAGGTCGGCGGTGCGGTAGTCGGCGACCACGACACGCGCCCGTCCCGCGAGACCCGCGGCCGCGAGGTGGGCGCGGCAGACGGCGGCGGCGAGGGGGTCGCTCTCGACTGCCACGATCCGCGCGCGCGGGAAGCGGCGCCCGGCGGCGACGGCGAAGCGGCCCGACCCGGCGCCCGGGTCGACCACCCGGTCGGGGGCGGGCGCCGAGGCGGCCCAGCGGGTCATCGCCTCCACGATCGCGGCGGGCGTGTAGGTGGCGCCGTCGGGCCGCCGGCGGCGGGCGTCGCGCAGGTGGCAGAAGGCCTCGCCGAGCGGGTCGTCGCCCGCCGCGATCCCCGCCCGCAGCGCCCGGACGAGCCCGGGGTCGACCGCCGCCCCCGCGGCGTCGCGCGCGAGGGCCTGCTCCTGCTCGGACCAGCCGGGCACGTCGGGCGCGCCGAGACGCAGGGCGGCCGCGAGCAGCGCCTCCTCGCCGGCGAGGCTCCCGGTGGGGGCGGCGATCGTCACGGGCGGAGACTAGGAGCGCCCGCGGACGCCTGCGGGGGGGCACTAGACTCACGCCGTCGATCCGGGGGGCGTCCGGTTGCGGTGGCGCAGGGGTCAGGGGCGCGGGCAGGTCGAGGACATGGGGGGCCGGCCGTCCGGCGGCGGGCGGCTGCCGATCCCCGGCGGCCTGGGCGGCGGCCTCGGCGGCCTCGGGATCGTCGGTGTCATCGTCGTGGTGCTGATCGCCGTGCTCGGCGGCGGGGGCGGGGGCGGCTTCGGGATCGACCCCGGCGCGGTCGACGCGTTCCCGCAGGGGCCGTCCGCGCAGGGCCCCGGCTTCGAGAGCCAGGCGCCCGACCCCGACGCCGAGCTGCGCGAGTTCGTGGCCTTCGTGGTGGCGGACGTGCAGGAGTCGTGGGACGCGGCGTTCGCGCGTGCGGGCCTGCGCTACGAGCCGACGCGGCTGCGCCTGTTCCAGGGGGCGGTCGACACCGCCTGCGGCCGCGCCTCGTCGGCGACGGGCCCCTTCTACTGCCCGGCCGACCGCTTCGTGTACCTGGACCTCGCCTTCTTCCGCGAGCTGCGCGACCGCTACGGCGCGCCCGGCGACTTCGCGCAGGCCTACGTCATCGCGCACGAGTTCGGCCACCACGTCCAGAACATCCTCGGGACCCTGCCCCAGGTCGACCAGCTGCAGCGCGAGCGCCCGTCCGACGCCAACGAGCTCTCGGTGCGCCTGGAGCTCCAGGCCGACTGCTACGCGGGCATCTGGGGGCGGTCGGCCTACGACGAGCAGCTGCTCGAGGAGGGCGACCTGGAGGAGGGCCTCGCCGCGGCCGCCGCCGTTGGCGACGACCGGCTCCAGACCCAGGCCACCGGCACCTACGACCGCGAGACCTTCACCCACGGCTCGTCCGAGCAGCGCCAGCGCTGGTTCCTGGTCGGCTTCCAGGACGGCCGGGTCGACGCCTGCAACACCTTCTCGCCCTCGGAGGTCTGAGCCCGTGCGACGCTGCCGCGTCGCACGGGCTAACCTCCGGACGAGGATGACGTCGATCGCGCGACTGCTCGCCGCGGGACCCACCCGGTCGCTGGAGTTCTTCCCGCCGCGCACCCCCGAGGCGTCGGCCCAGCTGACGGCCGCCCTGGACGACATCGTCGACCTCGCGCCGTCGTTCGCCTCGGTGACGTACGGGGCCCTCGGCAGCACCCGCGAGACGACCCGGGACCTCGTCATCGGCATGAACGCCGACCTGCCCTTCCCCACGATGGCCCACCTGACCTGCGTGGGGCACTCCCATGCCCAGATCGCGGCGCTTCTCGACGAGTACGCGCGCGGGGGCGTGCGCAACATCCTCGCCCTCGGGGGCGACCCCCCCGCCGACGGCTCGCCCGTGACGGGGGACTTCGCCCACGCCATCGAGCTGGTGGAGCTGATCCGCGCGCACCCGGCCGGGTTCGCGGTCGGCGTCGCCGCCCATCCCGAGCTGCACCCCCGCTCGCGGGACCGCTCGGCCGACCGGCGCCACCTCGCCGCCAAGCTCGCCCGCGCCGACTTCGCGATCACCCAGTTCTTCTTCGACGTCGGCGACTACGTGCGGATGGTCGAGGAGCTGGCCGACCTCGGGTGCGATCGCCCCGTCGTGCCGGGGGTGATGCCCTTCACCAGCGCCGAGGGGCTGCGGCGCATGGCGGGCGTGAACCGCACCCGCATCCCCGCGGCCCTGGAGGAGCGGCTCGCGCGGGCCGAGGGCGACCCCGAGGCGGTACGGGCGCTGGGGGTCGAGACCGCGACGGCCCTCGCCGCCGCGCTGCTGGAGGCCGGCGCCCCCGGGGTGCACCTCTACACGCTCAACCGCGCGGCGTCCGTCCGGGAGATCTGGGCCAACCTGGACGCCTGAGTTTCGGACCGGGGGGGCGGGGGGCACCTGCGGACGCACAGATCCAGCGGACGGGAGACGACCCCGTGGGAATCATCGCGTTCATCATCCTCGGCCTCCTCGCGGGCGTCATCGCGAAGGCCCTTCTGCCCGGCCCCGACCCGGGCGGCATCATCGTCACGGCGCTGATCGGCATCGCCGGCGCGCTGCTCGGCGGCTTCCTGGCCGGCGCGCTCTTCGACGCCGACCCCCTCGACGAGTTCTTCGACGTCTCGACGTGGCTGACCGCCATCGCGGGCGCCGTGATCCTGCTCGTCGCCTACCGCCTCGTGACCGGCGACCGGCGCGCGGGGAGGACGACGTGAGCGGCGCCCGGCGCCCCGGCGATCCGCCCCGGATCGACGAGGACGACGTCGAGGTGATCGAGCACCCCGAGGAGGGCTTCCCGGCCGACGCGAGCCCGGAGCAGATCGACGCCGAGCAGGAGCGCCAGGCCGAGGTGCTCGAGCGCCAGAAGGAGTGGGTCGACCCCCGGGAGCAGACCGGGGGCGAGGACTAGGAGAACCCGGCGGGCGGGCCCGCGGCCCGCCCGCCGTCGCCGGCTGACGCCCGCGCTCACGCAGCGGACCCCGCCGGCCGATCCTCCCCTGCGACGGGTTTACCGACCGGGGGCGGATCTCAATGAAGGGCATCGTCTTCAACCTGCTGGAGGACTCGGTCGCCGAGTCGCACGGCGAGGACACGTGGGACGCGCTCCTCGACTCCGCGGGCCTCGACGGTGCCTACACCGCGCTCGGCAACTACGACGACGCCGAGCTGCTCGCGCTGGTGGGCGAGGTCTGCCGCCACCAGGGCGCCCCGGCCGACGAGGTGCTGCGGGCCTTCGGCCGGCGGGCCCTGCCGGCGCTGGCGGGGCGGTACCCCGAGTTCTTCACCCCCCACGCGTCGGTCAAGCCGTTCCTCCTGACCCTCGACGACGTCATCCACCGCGAGGTGGTGAAGATCGACCCGGGCGCCCGGCCGCCGCGGATGTGGTTCGAGGACCCGGCGCCGGACACCCTCGTGCTCCACTACCGCTCCGAGCGCCGCCTGTGCGCGTTCGCGGAGGGGATGATCGAGGGGGCGGCGGCGCACTACGGGCAGGCGGTGTCGCTCGGGCACCGCCGCTGCATGCGCGAGGGAGCCGACGCCTGCGTGCTCCTGGCGACGTTCGGGTGAGCGACCCGCGCGCCGCGGAGCGCGGCGAGCTCGCCCGGCTGCGCCGGCGCGCGGAGCGCGAGCGGCGCGCGCGCGTGGAGGCCGAGAGCATCGCCGAGCGCGCGACCACGGAGCTCTTCGCCACCCTCGACGACCTCCGGGCCGCCGAGGGCCGCTCCCGGATCGTCGCCGAGACGGCCGCGCGCCTGCTCGACGGCGGCCTCGACATGGACGCCACCCTGCGGATCGTGGCCGACGCCGCCCGCCGGGCGCTCGATGCGACGCGGGCCACCTGCTACGTCCACACCCCCGACGGCGGGAGCGTCGCGGGCGTCTACAGCACGGAGGACGACCCGCGGCGGCTCGCGTTCCTCACGTCCGGCATCGGCCGGCCGCTCGCCGAGGTCCCGGTGTGGCGCCTCTTCGCGGGCACGACCGTCGTCGTCCCCGACGTCGCCGGCGCCGTGGACCTGCCGGAGGGGGTGCGCCGGCGCATCGGCGCCGGGGCGATGCTCGGCGTGTGGCTCGAGCACTCGTCCGTGGCCGCGGTCGACGCCGCCGCCGCCGTGCTCGGGTCCCTGTTCATCGCCTGGGACGCGCCGCGCGAGCTGTCGCGCAACGACGAGCTCCTGGCCCGGAGCCTGGCGGGCGTCGCGAGCCTCGCCGTCGCCAATGCGCGCCTGCACGCGACGACCCTCGTGAGCCTCGCCGACGCGGAGCGCCGGGCGGCGCTCGACCCGCTCACCGAGCTGGCCAACCACCGCGCCTTCCACGGGCACCTCGCCGCGGAGGCGGCGCGCGCGGAGCGCCACGGCCGGGCCCTGTCGCTGGTGCTGTTCGACCTCGACCGCTTCAGGGCCGTGAACGACGTGCACGGGCACCAGGTCGGCGACGAGGTGCTCGCCGGGGTCGCGCGCCTGCTGCGCCGCGAGGCGCGCCCGGGCGACCTGGTGGCGCGCGTCGGCGGCGAGGAGTTCGCCTGGATCATGCCGGAGGCCGACGGCCTGGACGCCTGGCAGGCGGCCGAGCGCGCCCGGGAGGTCGTCGCCCGCACGGCGTTCCCGACGGTGGGGCGGCTGACGATGTCGGCCGGTGTGTGCGACCTGTCGCGGGCGGCGGACGCCGCCGACCTGTTCCGCCTCGCCGACGGCGCCCTCTACTGGGCCAAGAACCACGGCCGCGACGTGGTGTTCCACTACTCGCCCGACGTGGTGCGCGCGCTCTCGGCGGAGGACCAGGCGGCGCGCCTGCGGCGCCAGCAGGCGCTCCAGAGCATCCGCATGCTGGCCCGGGCGGTGGACGCCAAGGACTCGTTCACCAGCCGGCACTCCGAGCGGGTCGCGGCGCTCGCCGCCCTCCTCGCCGAGCGGCTCGGATGGGACGAGGAGCGCGCCGACCGGTTGCGCGAGGCCGGGCTGGTGCACGACGTCGGCAAGCTCGCGATCTCGGACGCGATCCTGCTCAAGGCCGGGCCGCTCACGTCGCGGGAGTACGAGGACCTGAAGACGCACGCGGCGCTCGGCGCGGAGATCGTCAGCGAGGTCTTCGCGGAGGACCAGGTCGCCTGGGTGCGCGGGCACCACGAGCGGTGGGACGGCCTCGGCTACCCGGACGGCCTGGCGGGCGGGACCCTCAGCGACGGCGCGGCGATCCTGGCCCTGGCCGACGCGTGGGACGCGATGACCTCGGCCCGGCCCTACCGCGCCGCCGGGACGATGGAGGACGCGCTCGCCGAGTGCATCCGCGAGAGCGGCGCGCAGTTCGCCCCGTGGGCGGTCGACGCCCTGGTCGCCCTCTGGGGCGCCGGCGGCCTGCAGGCGGCCCCGCCCCGGGGGGTCGCCGTCCGCGGGTGAGCCGCACGCGCCGCCGGGGTACGGTCGACGACATGCCGCCCGTCCCCGAGGTCGCCGTGGTGGGTGCCGGCGTCGTCGGCCTCTGCGCCGCCCACGCGCTGCGCCGGCGTGGCGTCGCCGTGCGCGTCTACGAGCCGGGCGATCCGGGCGCCGCGCAGTCGGGGGGCCGTTCGCGCGTCTTCCGGCACGCGCACGACGACCCGCGCCTGGTGGCCGCCGCCCGCGCCGCGCGCGCCCTGTGGCGCGAGTGGGGGGACCGGCTCGGGGTCGAGGCCGTGTCGCCTGCCGGGGCGGTCGCCATCGGCGCGGCCGTGCCGCGGCGCCTGGCCGTGCTCCGTGCCGACGGGGGCGTGCCCGCGCGGGCGCTCGCGCCGCACGAGCTGGCGCACCTGCTGCCGTGGCTGGGGCCGTACGCGGGGCCGGCGATGCTCGACCCCGAGGGGGGCGCCATCCGCACGCGGGAGGTCGTCGCGGCACTCGCCGCCGACCTGGGCGACGCGCTGGTGCGCGACGAGGTCCTCGCGGTGCGCGTGCGCGGCGAGGGCGACGCCGAGGTGGTCGCCGGCGGCGAGCGCCGCCGCGTGGCCGCGGTGGTGGTGTGCGCGGGGCGCGCGACGGAGGCGCTGGTGCGGCCGCTCGGCCTGCGCCCGCCCGTCGCGCACTCGGCCCACGTGCGCCTGACCTTCCGCCTGCGCGCCCCCGCGCCGGGGCCGGTGCCGTGCCTGCAGGATTCGAGCGGCGCGTTCGGGGAGGACGCGGTCTACGCCGCCGCGCTGCCGGGCGATCGGGAGATCGGCCTCGGCATCGCCGAGGAGGTCGGCGCTGAGGCGGCGGGGGCGGTCGACGCCGCCCGCCTGGACGCCCTCGCCGCCCGCACCCGGACCTACGTCGCGCGTGCGCTCCCGGGGGTCGACCCCGAGCCCGTCGGCAGCCGCGCGTGCTGGGTCACGCGCCTGCCCTGGGGGGCCGACGGCGTGGCGGTGTGGGAGGCCGGCCCCGTCCGCGCCCTGGTGGGCCACAACCTCTTCAAGCTCGCCCCGGCGCTCGGGGAGTCGCTGGCCGACCTGGTGACCGGCGCCGCGCCGGCGCTCGACCTGCGCCCGGCGGCGCAGCTCGGCCGCGCCGCCGCTCAGGGGGCGGCGTAGCTCGCGACCTCGATCGTGAGCGTCCCGGTCGCGGGATCGGCGCCCATCAGGAACTCACCCTCCTCGGTCTCGCCGCTCGAGAGGAAGTCGATCGTCTGCTCGCCCTCCCCCTCGACGCGCCCGTCGACGACGAGCTCGGCCACCACCTGGACGCCGTCCGCCGCCTCGCCGCCGTCGTTGCGGACCGTGAAGGGCACGCGCCACACGTCGCCCTCGCGGACGACCGGCCCGGAGCGCTCGGCCACCAGGCGCGGGGGGCCGGTCGGCCCCGTGAGCCAGGCGACGCCGATCACCGCCAGCACGAGCGCGACGATCGCGGCGCTGACCCCGAACACGATCCACTCGGCCCGCGTGCGCGGCGGGCGCTCCGCCGCCCGGTCCCGGCGCGCGTCGTCGTCGCTCATACCGCCAGCCTCCCGGCCGCGCCCCCGATGGTCGCGGGCAGGCCGAGCACGAGGGTGTAGGTGAGCCAGGTCTCCCACGACTGGTCCGGCCCGATCCGCTGGAAGAAGGCCAGCGCGCCCGCGGAGACCGCCAGCGAGATCACGTAGGCGCCGACGGTCTCCGCGACGGGGCGCTGGAACAGGCCCTCGTGGCGGCGGCGTCCCGCCTGGTCGAGGAAGTCGGCGACGAAGACGATCGCGTACGAGACGACGAGCGATGCCGCCGCCATCGCGACGAGCCAGGGCGCCGTCACGGACTGGGCGATCATCGGGATCTCGTCGGTGGGCGCGATCGAGAACGACACCACCAGGGCGCCGACCGCCGCGGCGCCGGCGTCGGCGAGCGTGCGGTCGATCGCCGGGTCGCCGACGTCGACCTCGGGCGGGGACCCGTCGTCGTCGTCGGCTCCGGTGCGCCGCAGGAGCTGGCTCGCGATGGCCGCGCCGAAGGCGAAGGGGATCGCCTCGAACACCGCTGCGCCCACCGCGCCCTCGAGCGAGGTGTCCCAGGTGATCTGGCGCAGGAGCACCAGCACCGCGGCGGCGCTCACCAGGCCGACCGCGACCGTCTCGACGCCGTCCATGAGCGCGTCGCGCCAGCCCGTGGTGCGCGTGTCGCGGAACCCCGCGCTGCGCGTCAGCGCGACCACCGTGACCAACGAGACCCCGAGGGCGCCGAGCATCCAGCGCGGGTCGACCCACGACCCGTACCACCAGACCTCCATCGTGTAGAGCAGCGGCACCCCGAACAGCAGCCCGCCGGAGGCGCCGCGCACGAGGTCGGCGCCCTCGCGGCGCCAGGCCCCGGTGGGTGCGCCGGTCGTGGATGCGGGGGTCGCGGACATCGCGGAAGCGGTGTTCCGCCGCAGGGGCCGTTCCAAACCCCCGATCGCGTCGAACCCCGATCGGGCGTCCCCGATCCTTGGACTCGTGACGGTGTGCACGACGCGAGGGGGTGTCTAGGTTCGGTGCACCGCGTGCGGTTCGGCCCCCGGCCGGCGCCGCGCGGGGCCGCAGAGCGACGAGGGGAGAGGGCGTGCGAGGTCGATACGTGGCTGCGCTGGTGGGCGCCGCGCTGGCCGCGGGGGTCGTGGCCGGCGCGCCCGCCGCCGGTCAGGGCCAGGGCGCCGGGAACGCGGAGTACCGCGACGCCCGCGCGGACCTGAACCGCACCCTCGCGGCCTACCGCGAGAACGTCGTCTACCGGGTCTTCGACGACCGCCCGGCGACGCTCGAGCGCATGCGCCGCCACGTCGCCGGCTTCGAGGATGCCGTCGATCGTCTCGAGGAGCTCGAGCGCAGCGGCGACGCGCCGCTCGTCGACGCGGTCGAGATCACGGACCTGCGCGAGGCGCACGAGCACATGGAGGACTACCTCGCCGCCGTCGCCGGGGACGACCGGTTCGGCATGCAGGTGACCACCTGGCGCTTCCTCTGGGTGCTCAACCGGCTGCCGCTCCGCCGGTAGCTCCAGCACCCCCGGCCCGCGCGGGCACCGGCCGCCCCGGTGCCCGCCGAGAGCGTCCCGCGCCTCTGCCGAGGACCCGCCCGCCCCTGCCCGGACGCCCGCCATGTTCCCGCAGAACCTCATGGACAGTGGGATCAGGGGACGTCCGATCGTTACCGCGAGACCTTCCGGACGCGGGACGTCGTTGCCTAGCGTGAGATGCGGAACCACCCCCTGACGGAGGTACTGCATGCTCGGAAAACGGTCCCTGGCGGGTCATCGGCGGCGTCGCCGTCGTGGCCGCCGTCGCCGTGGGTGTCGTGCTCGGCACCCAGGGGGACGACTCCTCCTCCGGGAACGACCCCACGGGCGTCATCGAGGGGACCGTCGCGACCGACGGTGCCCCCGAGGCCGGCGTGTGGGTCATCGCGGAGACGGAGTCGACGCCGACCCCCATGCGCAAGATCGTCGTCACCGACGACGCCGGCAGGTTCGTCGTCCCGCAGCTCCCGGACGGCGACTACGAGGTATGGGTCCGCGGCTACGGCCTGCGTGACTCGGCCAAGGTGCCCGCCACGGTGGGCGCCACCGTGGCCATGGAGACGGAGACGGCGACGCCCCGGGAGGCGGCGCGCATCTACCCGTCCAACTACTGGCTCTCGATGTACGAGCCGCCCGACACGTCCGCCGACTGGATGACGGACTTCAAGCTCACCTGCATGCTCTGCCACCAGTTCGGGTCGATCCCGACCAGGGCCGGCACGACCTTCGAGTTCGTCGAGGCGGGCCTGAAGAAGTCGAACGTGATGAACGCCGGCGTGGAGCGGCTCGGCGGGGACGAGTTCATCCAGTCCCTGGCCGACTGGGGCGCGAAGATCGAGGCGGGCGAGATCCCGGCCGAGACCCCGCCGCGCCCGCAGGGCCTCGAGCGCAACATGGTCATCACGCAGTGGGACTACGGCGACGAGTCCACCTACGCCCACGACGAGATCGCGACCGACAAGCGCGACCCGACCGTGAACGCCAACGGGCGCGTGTGGGGTGTCGACCTCGGGAACGACCGCCTGCTGTGGGTCGACCCGAACACCAACGAGACCGGTGAGTACGAGGTCCCGACGCGCGACGGCTTCGACACCCGTGGTGCGACCAGACGTTCCAGGTCGCCGGGATGGTCGAGGGCGGCGCGGAGCCCATCAAGTCCGGCTTCGGCTCGCTCGGCTGCCCGACCCCCGACGGCACCACCGCCTTCGAGGGCGCGTACGACAACCCGGCCAACCCGCACAACCCGATGCTCGACGAGCAGGGCCGTGTGTGGATGACGAGCCAGATCCGCCGCGAGTGGGCCGACGACGCCCCGGAGTGGTGCCGCGACGACCCGGTCATCCGGGACAACTCGCACCACCGTCAGCTCGCGATGTTCGACCCCGAGACGGAGAAGATGCACCTGATCGACTCCTGCACCGGCACGCACCACCTCCAGTTCGACGAGGACGGGGTGCTGTGGACCAGCGGCGACTCGTACGCCATCGGCTGGTTCGACCCGTCCAAGTGGGACCCGGAGGACCCGGCCTCGGTCGAGGGCGCGTCCGGCTACTCGGAGGTCAGGGTCGACTCCGACGGCGACGGCACGGCGGACCTGCCGGTGCCGGGCTTCAACTACGGCATCATCACCCACCCCGACGGGTCGGTCTGGACGGCCTCCCCCGGGGCTCCGGGGCACATCCAGCGCTACGACCCGGAGAGCGGCACCCACGAGGTCTACAAGCCGCCGGCTCCGATCTCGGGTCCCCGCGGCATCGACGTGGACACCGACGGCGTCATCTGGGTGCCGACCGGCGGCTCCGGCCACATGGCCTCCTTCGACCGCAGGCTGTGCGCGCAGACCTGGGGCGACGGGAGCCAGTGCGCCGAGGGCTGGAGGTCGTGGGAGATCCCCGGTCCGTCGGCTCAGAGCGAGCCCGGCCCGAAGAACGTCCGCAAGGCCGACCTGCACTACTACTCGTGGGTCGATCGACCAGCACGACACCCTCGGCCTGGGCGAGGACATCGTCTTCGCCAACGGGACGGACTCGGACTCGCTGATCGCGTTCGACCCGAAGACCGAGGAGTTCACGCGGATCCGCATCCCGTAGCCGCTGAACACCTACACCCGCGGCCTGGACGGCCGGATCGACGACGCGGACGCCGGATGGAAGGGTAGGGGCCTGTGGTTCACGAACGGCCTCGACCCGATCCTCCACTCCGAGACGCAGATCTCGTACGTGGGGCACGTCCAGATGCGACCGGACCCGCTGGCCCGGTAGCAGCCCCGCACGCAGCCGGATCGCCGGCGCCGGGCATCCGCCCGGCGCCGGCACCGGCGGTGCCGGGCGATCTGACGCCATGTCCACGGGGAACCAGTACATCGCGGCGGCCTACGGGGTCGCCCTGTTCGCCCTCCTGATCTACGTCGTCGCGATCGGCCTGCGCGCCGCCCGCGCCGGCAGGGAGGCCGAGCTGCTCGGGCGCATCGCGGGCGAGGACAGCCCCCCGGCGACGGCCGGGCACGCAACGCCGCCCGTCGGCGGGCCGACGCGTACGCCGGAGGGCCCATGAGCGGCCCTCCGTCCCGCGCCGGGGGGAGCGCCACCGCGGTGACGCCCGCGGTGGCCGCCCTGCGGGAGTGGGCCGACGGCCTCCGCCGGACGGCCCTCGAGGCCGTCCGCTGGGACGCCCTCACGCCCGCCGACCGCCGTCGCGTGGAGTCGCTCACGCAGGCCCTCGCCGACGGCATCCTCCGCGGGCCGCAGGCGCGCGCCGTCGCCGCCGCCGGGCGGGACGACGCCGGCGAGGTCGTCGCCGGGTTGCGCACGCTGTTCCCGCTCGAGGTGGGCGGCCGCACCTGACGGCGGGCGCGGCCCCGGCCGCCTCCATCGCGCGAGGGCGATGATTGCCCGCCCCGCGGTCCCGGCCGGGTTGATCCGCGCCCCTGCGGGCAGACTTCCCGGGACACCGATCCACGGAGGAGCCCGTGAGAGGACGCACAGGAAGGCCCGCGCGCACCGTCGCCGCGCTGGCGATCGCCGCGCTGCCGGGCGCCGGCCTCGCCGCCGGGTGCGGCGGGGGCGACGACGACGCCGCCGACGCCCCCACCACCACCGAGGCGACGACGCAGGCCCCGCCCGCCACCGAGGCGCCGCCCGTGACGGACGCGCCCGACGAGCCCGCCGCGGCCGGCGACGTGGCGGCCGGCAAGCAGGCCGTCGAGTCCGGCGACTGCGCCGGCTGCCATCCCGGTGCGGGGACCTCCGAGGGCGTCGGCCCAGTGCTCGCGGGCGCCGGCCTCAGCACGGAGCAGATCGAGACCACCATCGTGGAGGGCAGGGGCGTGATGCCCGGCGGCCTCGTCTCCGGCGACGAGCTCGCCGACGTGGTGGCGTACGTCGAGAGCCTGCAGTAGGCACGTCGCGGGCCGGGTCGCACCGACCCGGCCCGCGGGGCGCGGAGCGCCGGCGCCGGGCTAGCCTGCGCGGGTGAGCGCACGACGCCCCCTCGGCCGCAGCGGGCTCTCCGTCTCGCCCCTCTGCCTGGGCGGCAACGTCTTCGGGTGGAGCGCCGACGACGAGGCCTCCGCCGCCGTGCTCGACGCCTACGTGGCCGCCGGCGGCAACGTGGTCGACTCGGCCAACATCTACTCGTGGTGGGCGCCCGGCAACGCGGGCGGCGAGTCCGAGGCGGTCATCGGCCGCTGGCTCGCGGCCCGGGAGGTCCCGGGCGACCTCGTGATCGCGACGAAGACCGGCATGCAGGGCGGCCCCGACCAGCCGAAGGGCCTCGGCCGCGACGAGATCGTGCGCCAGTGCGAGGCCTCGCTGCGGCGGCTCGGCCTCGATGCGATCCCGCTCTACTACGCGCACGAGGACGACCCGGCCACGCCGCTCGAGGAGACCCTCCGCGCCTTCGACGAGCTGGTGTCCCAGGGGATGGTCGGGACGATCGCGGCCTCGAACTACCCCGTGGACCGGCTGCGCGAGGCGCTCGCGATCAGTGCGCGCGAGGGGCTCGTGCGCTTCGAGGCCTACCAGCCCCACCTGAGCGTGGTCGACCGCGCGGGCTACGACGGGCCCGTGCGCGAGCTCTGCGTGCGCGAGGGCCTCGGAGTGCTCCCCTACTGGACGCTCGCGCGGGGGTTCCTGACCGGCAAGTACCGGCGCGGGGATCCCCTCCCCGACTCGCCGCGCGCCGCCGGCGTCGCCGAGGCGTACATGGACGACGCCGGGTTCGCGGCGCTCGAGGAGGTGGAGCGGGTCGCCGCGGCGCACGGCGCGACGTCGTCCCAGGTGGCACTGGCCTGGGTCATGGCCCAGCCCGGGGTCGTGGCGGCCATCGCCAGCGCCACCACCGCGGACCAGGCGCGCGAGCTGGCGGCGGCGATGTCGCTGCGGCTCTCCGCCGACGACGTCGCGCGCCTCGACGCCGTGGGCGTCCGGCGGGGCGGGTAGCGTCGCGGCACTCCGGGCGCGCGGGTCGCGGCCCGGCACCGGACACCCAGGAGGATCGGAATGACCCCGCAGGACTCCCGGGCGGACGACTGGGCGCTCACGGGCGTGGTCTTCGCCGCCGTCATGATGTTCGTGATCGGCCTCTTCCAGTTCTTCGGCGGCATCGGCGCGATCGTGCAGGACGACGTCTACGTCATCGGCACCGATTACGCCTACAGCTTCAGCGTCACCGCGTGGGGGTGGATCCACCTCATCATCGGCGCGGTGATGGTCGCGGCCGGCTACGCGCTCTTCCGCCGCTACGTGTGGGGAGGGATCGTGGCGATCGTGCTGGCGTCGCTCAGCGCGATCTCCAACTTCCTCTTCCTCCCGCACGCGCCGTTCTGGTCGCTCGTGCTGATCGCGCTCAACGTGTTCGTCATCTGGTCGATCACCCGGCCGGGCGCCATCACGGCCTGACGACCGTCGCCGCCGGCCCGGCCCCCTGCGATCAGGCCGGGCCGGTCGGCGTCGGCGCGGGCGGGCCGGCGGTCGCCTCGGCGATGTCCCGGTCGGCGACGTCGGGGAGCTGGGAGACCGCCTCGCGCAGGAGGTGCTCCCACATCTCGCGCAGACGGCCCAGCAGGGGCGAGTCCTCCGCCACCCGGAGCTCCTCCACGTCGAGCGCGCCGTCGCGGTACACGGCCACGTCGTACGGCGGCCCGACGGACAGGTTCGCGCGCGCCGTGCTCATCATCGACCCGAGGGCGATCTTGACCGCCGAGGCGAGGTCGACGTGCCCGGTGACGGCCACCTCGAGCATGAAGCGCCCGTACTTGCTCTCGCCGATCTGCAGGAACGGCCGCTCGTCGGACGCGCGGATGCAGTTCCCCTCGGGGTAGACCATCAGGATGTCGGCGGCCTCGCCGGCGATCTGGCCGCCCAGGATGAAGGTGGCGGTGCCGTCGGCCCCCACCGCCCGCAGCGCGTCGCGGTGGCTCTCGGCGACCTCCCGGCCGAGGCGGCCGACGTAGAGGGCCGCGTCGAACAGGCGCGCGACCGTCGCCAGGCTCTCCCGGCCGTCGGCCGCGCCGAGGTCGCGCCGGATGCGGTCGAGCACCTCGTGGGTGGTCGCCAGGTTGCCGGCCGACTCGAGGACGAAGACGCGGTCGGGCGCGGGCCTCAGGACATGCAGCTTGCGGTAGGCGCTCACGTCGTCGACGCCCGCGTTGGTGCGGGTGTCGGCCATGAAGACGAGCCCCTCGTCCATGCGCAGGGCCAGGCAGTAGGTCATCGGCTCCCCGGAGTCTCGGCGGCGGTCGCCGGCAAGGGTAGCCGGGCCGACGGCGGCGGGACGGGACCCGCCCGGCGCCGCGTCCGCGCCGCCGGGCGCGGGGGTCACCCGGGGCCCAGCACCTCGAGTCGCGCCCGGTACTCCTCGGCGTCGATCTCGCCGCGGGCGAAGCGCTCGGCGAGGATCTCCTGCGGTGTGTGGCGGTCGCCTGACCGCGTGCCCTGATCCGCGCGGTCCTGGTGGGTGGTGCTCCGCCAGACGAGGAAGACGCCCCAGGCCACGAGCGCCAGGAACGCCAGCATCGTGATGCTCATCAGGAGCCAGCCGCCCCAGCCCCAGTCGCCGTGGTGGCCGTAGTCGCCGTACATGCTGATCCCTTCCGTCCGCCGACGCCGGGCCGGTCGTACAGATGGTCCGGCCGATCAATGATGGACCCGCGTCGGCCCACGGGGATCGGTAGGGAGCCGCAATCGCGTTGCGGACCATCACCGCCGGTCGGGGTCCCCCGGCCCGACCCCGTCCGCAATGGCCCCACCCCTCTCGGCGATCACGAGCGCGGCGCGCAGGGGGGTCGCGCGCCGCCGCCGGTCTCCCCGGGCGGGCGCGCGTCGTGCATCATCACGGGGTGGCCCGGGGGATCACATGGGCGCGGTCTCCGCTCCTCGCGACCCTGGTCGCGTCGGCCGCCATGCTCGCCGCATGCGGGGGCGACGGCCCCTCGGTGGCGGCCCCGACCGACCCCGGGCCCGAGCACGTCCACGGCCTCGGCGTGAACCCGGCCGACGGGGCCCTCTACCTCGCGACCCACACCGGCCTGTTCGTGATGGCGGCGGGCTCCGACGACGCTGCGCGCGTCGGCGACCGGATGCAGGACACGATGGGCTTCGCGGTCGCTGGTCCGGACCGGTTCCTGGGCTCGGGCCACCCCGATCTGCGCGACGACCTGCCACCGCTGCTCGGGTTGATCGAGTCGTCGGACGCCGGTCGCTCGTGGGAGCCGGTCTCGCTCCTGGGCGAGGCGGACTTCCACGCGCTCCGGACCAGCGGCGCACGGGTCGCGGGGTACGACTCGGCGAGCGGCCGGATCATGGTCAGCGACGACGGGGGCCGGAGCTGGTCGCGGATCGATACGCCCGCGGAGCTGTCGGATCTGGTGCTCGACCCCGCCGACCCCCGCACGATGGTCGCCGCGGGCGGAGCCGGGGTGACCGCGACCCGGGACGGGTCCTCGTGGACGCGGCTCCCCGCCACCGCCGCGCTGCTTGCGTGGCCGGCGGCGGATGCCCTGTACGGCCTGGCCGCGGACGGCGCGGTGAGCGTCAGCCGGGACGGAGGCGGGTCGTGGGAGCGCGTCGGGAGTGTCGGTGGCGCTCCGGCGGCGCTGACCGCCGTGGACCGCGACACGCTGATCGTCGCCCTGCACGACGGGCGGCTGATGAGCAGCGCCGACGGCGGGGCCTCCTGGACGGCGGGAGCCTGGGCCGGAGCGGGCTGACTGCGGCGACGGAGGGGCGACGTGCCGCCGGCGTCACCGCCTCCCGACCAGGCGGGAGAGCGCCGTCATCAGCTCGGCGCGCATCTCCTCCTGGTTCTCGGGGGCGGCGCCCAGCACGCAGTGGCGGGTGTGGTCGTCGACCAGCGCGAGCGCGACCTTGTCGAGCGCGGCCTGCGCGGCGCTGATCTGCTGCAGGACGTCGATGCAGTAGCGGTCGTCCTCGACCATGCCCGCGATGCCGCGCACCTGTCCCTCCACGCGGCGCAGCCGCTTGAGGATCGCGTCCTTCTCGCCACCCGCGACATAGCCCGGGTCGGTGGTTCCTGGGGTGTTCTCCGTGTTCGTCATGCGGCGACCTTGACATACACTGGGGGAGTATTCAAGATGCCCGTGTCAGTTACTCCCCCCCAGTAAGGAGACCGTAATGGCCGAGGAGCGTACGTATCAGGTGGACGGCATGACCTGCGGCCATTGCCGCGTCGCGGTGATCCAGGAGGTCGGCGCCGTCGTCGGCGTCGATGATGTCGAGGTCGACCTGGCCAGCGGGAGGATGGTGGTCCGGGGCGACGCCCTCGACGACGCCGCCGTCGCGGCCGCGGTCGACGAGGCCGGGTACGAGGTGCGGCCATGACGACGGCCGCTCGCATGGCGGCGTTCGCCGCCGTCCTCGGGGTCACCTTCGGTGCGGCCGCCCTCGCCGGTGGGGCGCTCGACCCCCTGCGGGACTCGGACGACGGGCACGGCGGCGGCCACGGGGACGACCACTCCGCGGCCCCGGTGGCCGAGGCGGGCGTCGGTCACACGCCGCCCGGCCTCGCTGTCGCCGACGACGACCTGCGCCTGGTGGCCGACACGACGACGCTCGTCCGCGGTGCGACCACGCCGTGGACCTTCCGCGTCGTGGGAGCCGGCGGTGACGCCGTCACGGACTTCGAGGGCGAGCACGAGCGCGAGATGCACCTGATCGTCGTGCGCCGCGACCTGAGCGGCTACCAGCACCTGCACCCGCGCCGCGCCGCGGACGGCACCTGGAGCGTGGGCCTGCAGCTACCCGAGGCGGGCGTCTACCGCGCCTACGCCGACTTCGCGAGCGGCGGGCGCTCGTACACGCTGGCGACCGACCTGTTCGTCGCCGGCGCGTTCGAGCCGCGGCCGCTCCCGACCCCCGACCCGACCGACGAGACCGGTCGCTATCTCGCAGAGCTGTCGGCCGAGGGCCTGGAGCCCGGCGCGAGCGCCGGGGTCGCCTACGACCTGAGCCGGGACGGCCGGCCGCTGACCGCCATCGAGCCCTACCTGGGCGCCGACGGACACCTGGTGGCGTTGCGTGAGGGCGACCTCGCCTTCCTGCACGTGCACCCGGAGGAGTCCGGCACACCGGGCCGCATCCGCTTCGCCGCCGAGCTGCCCTCGGCGGGGCGCTACCGTCTCTTCCTGCAGTTCAACCACGACGGCGCCGTCCGGACCGTCGCGCACACGCTGGAGGTCTCCCCGTGAGCCCCGCCACCCACACCGGTCCCGAGCGGCTCGAGCTGCCGATCACCGGCATGACCTGCGCCTCGTGCGCGGCGCGCGTGGAGAAGAGGCTCAACAAGCTGGACGGCGTCGAGGCGTCGGTCAACTACGCGACCGAGACGGCGTCGGTCACCTTCGATCCGGCGGCCGTCGCCCCCGAGAGCCTCGTCGAGGCCGTCGAGCAGGTCGGCTACGGCGCCCGCCTGCCGGCTGCGGCCGGCGCCGGCGCGCCGGACGCCGGCGACGAGACCGACCCCACGGCCCCGCTGCGCCGGCGGCTGATCCTCTCGGCCGTCCTGACGCTCCCCGTCTTCCTGATGTCGACGATCCCGGCGCTCCAGTTCGACAACTGGCAGTGGCTGGCGCTGAACCTCGCCACACCCGTCGTGATCTGGGGGGCCTGGCCCTTCCACCGCGCGGCGTGGACCAACCTGCGCCACGGCGCCGCGACCATGGACACCCTCGTCTCGGTCGGCGTGCTCGCCGCGTGGTCGTGGTCGGTCGTCGCCCTGTTCTTCCTGGATGCCGGGGACCCCTCGATGCGGATGGGCTTCGACCTGGTGATCGAGCCGGGCGCCGCCGCGGACCACATCTACCTCGAGGTGGCCACCGTCGTGACCACCTTCCTGCTCGCCGGCCGGTACTTCGAGATGCGGGCCAAGCGCAGCGCCGGCGCCGCCCTGCGGGCCCTGCTGGAGCTCGGCGCCAAGGAGGCGTCCGTGCTCGGCGCCGACGGCGCCGAGCGGCGCGTGGCCATCGCCGACCTCGTCGTGGGCGACCGCTTCGTGGTGCGCCCCGGCGAGCGGATCGCAACCGACGGCGTCGTCGAGGAGGGCTCCTCGGCGGTGGACGCGTCGCTGCTGACCGGCGAGAGCGTGCCGGTGGAGGTCGGCCCCGGCGACCCGGTCGCCGGTGCCACGATCAACGCCGGCGGCCGGCTGGTGGTGCGCGCCACGCGTGTCGGCGCCGACACCGCCCTGGCGCAGATCGGCCGGCTCGTGACCGAGGCCCAGACCGGTAAGGCCCCGGTGCAGCGGCTGGCCGACCGCATCTCGGCCGTGTTCGTGCCGGTGGTCATCGCGCTGGCGGTCGGCACGCTCGGCTTCTGGCTGGCCAACGGGGCCGGGGCGACCTTCGCGTTCACCGCCGCGGCGGCCGTGCTGATCATCGCCTGCCCGTGCGCCCTCGGGCTCGCGACCCCCACCGCCCTGCTCGTGGGCACCGGCCGCGGCGCGCAGCTCGGCATCCTGATCAAGGGCCCGGAGGTGCTGGAGTCGACGCGGCGGGTGGACACGGTCGTGCTCGACAAGACGGGGACCGTGACGAGCGGCGAGATGGCCCTGGTCGATGTGGTGATCGTCCCCGGCGAGGACCGCTCGACGGCGCTCCGCCTTGTGGGCGCGCTGGAGGACGGCTCCGAGCACCCCATCGCCCGGGCGATCGCCACGGCGGCCCGCGAGGAGCTCGGCGGGCTTCCGCCGGTGGAGGGCTTCGCCAACCGCGAGGGCCTCGGCGTCGAGGGCATCGTCGAGGGTCACGCGGTGGTCGTGGGACGGCCTGCGCTGCTCGCCGACTGGGGCCTGTCGCTGGACGACACCCTGTCCGGGGCGCTGGAGCGGGCGCAGGCATCGGGGCGCACCGCGGTGGTGGCCGCCTGGGACGGGCGCGCGCGCGCGCTGCTGATCGTCTCCGACACCATCAAGCCGTCGAGCGCGGAGGCGATCCGGCGCCTGATGGAGCTCGGCCTTCGGCCGGTGCTGCTCACCGGTGACAACGCCGCGACGGCGCGGGCCGTCGCCGCCGAGGTGGGCATCGACGAGGTGATCGCCGAGGTGCTGCCGGGCGAGAAGGCCGACGTCGTGCGTCGCCTGCAGTCCGAGGGCCGGGTGGTCGCGATGGTCGGCGACGGCGTCAACGACGCGCCGGCGCTGGCGCAGGCCGACCTCGGGCTCGCGATCGGGACGGGCACCGACGTGGCGATCGAGGCCTCCGACCTCACGCTCGTCTCCGGCGACCTGCGCGCGGCGGGCGACGCCATCCGGCTCTCGCGCCGCACCCTCGGCACGATCAAGGGCAACCTGTTCTGGGCCTTCGCCTACAACGTGGCAGCCCTGCCGCTGGCGGCGCTGGGGTACCTCAACCCCCTCGTCGCCGGGGTCGCGATGGCGCTCTCCAGCGTCTTCGTCGTCTCCAACTCGCTGCGCCTGCGTCGCTTCCAGCGCGCGTAGGGCACAGCCACCGAGGGATTCGACGGGCCGCCTTCGCGCGGCCCGTTGACGAGCGGATGCTCGGGCAGCGACCGGGGGTGATCGCGGTCGATGCGAACCCCGTGTCGCAGACCGCCACGATCACCTGGGACCCCGCGCGCACCTCGCTCGCGGACCTCCGGGCCTGGATCGAGGAGTGCGGCTACCAGTGCGCCGGCTGCTCGGTCCCCGGCCACGTCTGCGATCCGATGTCCGGCGACGTCGCGCACGCGGCCGCCGGCCACGACGAGGCCGTCCACCGCGCCGCCGAGGCGCACGGCGGCGGCCACGGCGGGCACGCCGGCATGTCGATGGCCGACATGGCCCGCGACATGCGCAACCGCTTCCTCGTGGCCCTGCTGTTCGCGATTCCGATCGTGCTGTGGTCGCCGCTCGGCACCGACGTCCTCGGCGTCGATCTCGCCACCCCGTTCGGCATGGACCGCGACGTCCTTCAGCTGCTCCTCAGCCTGCCGGTCGTCTTCTACTCGTCCTGGATCTTCTTCCACGGGGCGTGGGTCGCGCTGCGCGCCCGCACCCTCGACATGATGGTCCTGGTCGCCGTGGCGATCGGCACCGGCTGGGTCTACTCGGTCGCCGCGACGTTCTGGATCGAGGGCGAGGTCTTCTACGAGGCGGCCGCCCTGCTCGCGGTCTTCGTGCTGCTCGGGCACTGGCTCGAGATGCGGGCCCGCGGCGGCGCCAACGACGCCATCCGGGCGCTGCTCGACCTGGCGCCGGCGACGGCCCTCGTCATCCGCGACGGCGAGCCGGTGGAGGTGCCGACCGCCGATCTCGTGGTCGGCGACCTCCTGCTCATCCGGCCCGGGGCCAAGGTGCCGGTCGACGCCGAGGTGGTCGAGGGCGAGAGCGAGGTCGACGAGTCGACCGTGACCGGTGAGAGCGTGCCGGTCGCGAAGGGGCCCGGATCGTCCGTGGTCGGCGCCACCATCAACACCACGGGGACGCTGCGCGCCCGGGCGACCGCCGTCGGCGCCGACACGGCGCTCGCGCAGATCGTCGCGATGGTCCAGGAGGCCCAGAACTCGAAGGCGCCCGGCCAGCGGCTCGCCGATCGCGCGGCCTTCTGGCTCGTGTTCGTGGCGCTGCTCGGCGGCCTCGCCACCTTCCTCGCCTGGTACGTCGTCGTGGGGCGGCCGGTGGAGGAGGCCCTCCTGTTCGCCATCACGGTCGTCGTGATCACCTGCCCCGACGCCCTCGGCCTCGCGACGCCGATGGCGATCATGGTCGGGATGGGCCTCGGCGCGCGCCGCGGCATCCTCGTCAAGAACGCGGTCGCGCTCGAGCAGGCCGCCCGGATCGACACGGCGGTCTTCGACAAGACCGGCACGCTCACGGCCGGGGAGCCGAGCGTCGTCGGCGTCATCACCGCGGGCGACGGCGGCGACGACGACCTCCTGCGCCTCGTCGCGGCCGTCGAGCGCGAGAGCGAGCACCCCCTCGCCCAGGCGATCGTGGCGGAGGCCCGCGACCGGGGGATCGACGTCCCCGCGGCCGAGGCGTTCGAGAGCGCGCCCGGCCACGGGGCGATCGCGCGCGTGGACGGCCGGCGGGTGTCCGTGGGCAACGCCCGCCTGATGCGCCGCGAGGGCGTCGCCGCCCACGAGGTCGAGGAGCGGGCCGGCGACCTGGCGCGCGAGGGTCGGACGGTCGTGCTCGTCGCCGTCGACGGCACGGCGGCGGGGGCGATCGCCCTGGCGGACGCGGCCCGCCCGGGCGCGGCCGAGGCCGTGAGCGACCTGCGCGCGATCGGGGTGGGCGCGGTGATGCTCACCGGCGACAACCGCGCGACGGCCGAGCGGGTCGCGGGCGAGGTCGGCATCGAGGAGGTCCTCGCCGAGGTCCTCCCCGGCGACAAGGCGGCGACGGTGGCGGGCCTCCAGGCCGACGGGCGCCGGGCGGCGATGGTGGGCGACGGCGTCAACGACGCCCCGGCCCTCGCGCAGGCCGACATCGGCGTCGCGATCGGGACGGGGACGGACGTCGCCGTCGAGACCGCCGACATCGTGCTGATGCGCTCGGACCCGCGGGACGTCGCCACCGCCACCGTGATCGCCCGGGGCACGGTCCGCAAGATGCGGCAGAACCTCGCCTGGGCGATCGGCTACAACTCGCTCGCCCTCCCGATCGCGGCGGGCGTGTTCGAGCCGTGGGGCCTCACCCTCCGGCCGGAGATCGCGGCGATCACGATGGCGGGATCGAGCATCATCGTGGCGCTCAACGCGCTGGCGCTGAAGCGGCTGCCGCTCCCGTCGCGGGGTGGCGAGGACCGCCCACCCGTCGCCGGGCCCGCGGAGCGCGCGGCTCCCGCGGGAGCCTGAGGGGCGGCGGGCGTCACGGCCGCGGGCGGGCCCGGCGCACGAAGCGCCGCTGCCACGGGGTCTCGACGGCGCGGGGGTGATAGCGCGCCCGCACCCACGTCACCGCCTCGTCGGCGGGCACCCCCGCGAGCCGGGCGAGGCACGCCAGCGCGGTGCCGGTGCGCCCGCGCCCGCCGGCGCACGCGAGCTCGACCCGCTCGCCGCGCCGCGCGCGGTCGAGCGCCTCGGCGAACGCCTCCCAGGCGTCGTCAGGGTCGGCCGGGAGGCGGAAGTCGGGCCAGCGCACCCAGCGCGCCGGCCACGGCGGCGCGGGCGGCGGGGTGCCGAGCAGGTGCAGCGCCCAGTCGGGATCGGGCCCGTCCGGCGCCGGCCGGCGCAGCGCGCGTCCCCGGACGGTCGCCCCGCCGGGGAGGGTCACCACCCCCGGACCCGCCGGCCACCCGCCGGCGTGCCGATCAGGCGGCGTAGCGGCGCTGCGCCCGGGCGCGGGCCCTGGCGGCCTCGCGCTCGCGATTCTTCGGCGGTGCGGCCGTCGTCAGGTCCCCCAGCAGCGCCAGCGACGCGGCGTGCACCGCCTCGACCGCCCGCTCGAACGCCTCGGCGTTCGCACGCGAGGGACGGGTGGAGCCGCTGATCTTGCGCACGTACTGGAGGGCCGCCGCGCGCACCTCGTCCTCGGTCGCCGGCGGCTCGAAGTTGTGCAGGGTGCGGATGTTGCGGCACATGTCCAGGCCTCCTCGGCGGACGGGTGGCGGGCCGGCGGGCCGGCCCCGTGGCGCGACGCTATCCCAGGGGCGGGACGGCGGCACCCCCGCCGGTGCCGCCGACCACTATGGTTCCCGCGCGATGCGCCCCGCCCGGCACGCCACCCTCCCCCTCTCGCCGGGCTGGATCGCAGTCGCGTTGCTGGCCCTCCTGGCCGTCCTGGTGCCCGCGGCGCCCGCGGGCGCCCAGGCGCCGGTCGACGAGGTCGCCCTCGCCGAGATGTACGCGCCCGTGGTGCGCCTGCACGAGCCCTCCGATCCGTGCGGTCCCGGCGAGCCCTACCGACCGACCGACGTCGCCGCCGTCCTCGACAACCGGGAGGTCGCGCTCCGGGGGCCCTGGGACACCACCAACATCGTGGAGGTCGCGCCGGGGGCCGACGACCTGCGCCCCGGGCTCCCCGGCTACCACCTCGACTTCCCCGGGGCCACCCTGCGCCCGGGGTGCACGTACGAGGACTGGTCGACCCGCATCCAGGACGTCTCGGAGCCGACGGTCTACGCGCGCGTGGTCACCGAGGAGGGCCGGCCGGGCGTGCTCGCGCTCCAGTACTGGTTCTTCTACCTCTGGAACGAGTGGAACAACTCCCACGAGGGCGACTGGGAGATGATCCAGATCGTCTTCGACGCCGAGACGGCCGCGCAGGCGCTGGCCGTGTCGCCGCGCGAGGTGGGCTACAGCCAGCACTCGAGCGCGGAGCGCGCGGCCTGGGGCGACCCCAAGCTGGAGCTGGTCGACGGCACGCACCCGGTCGTCTACCCGGCCGAGGGGTCGAACGCCAACTTCTACTCGGCCGGCCTCTACCTGATGCGCAGCCAGGCCGAGGGCGTCGGGTGCGACAACACGCAGGCGCCGTCGCTCGAGGTCGTGCCGCAGGTCGCGACGGTGCCGGGCGAGCCGGCGGCGTACCTCGAGCAGTACCCCTGGCTCGGCTTCGAGGGGCGGTGGGGCGAGCGCCAGGCGGGCGTCTTCAACGGGCCCACGGGGCCGAACATGAAGACGAGCTGGCGCACGCCGATCACGTGGTCCGAGGAGGAATGGCGCGACACGAGCTTCACGGTCCCGGCCTCCGGGACCCTCGGGACGACGGCGACCGACGTCTTCTGCGGGGTCATCGCCGGCGGCTCGGAGGCGCTGCGCCGGGCGAAGGCCAACCCCGTCGCGGCCATCGTGATCATCGGCGGGCTCGCCGTGCTGCTCGCCTGGGCGCTGACGCGCACGGCGTGGAGCCGGTCCGCGCCGCTCCCCGTGGCCCGCCGCCGTCGCTGGGGGCACCTGGTGCGGGCGGCGATGGCGATGTTCGCCGACCACCCGCGATTGTTCCTCGGCATCGGGCTGTTCTTCGTCCCGCTCGGGCTGCTCATCACGCTGATCCAGTGGCTGGTCTTCCGGGCGGCCGCGCTCGCGCCGCTGGTGGACGAGACCGGCGAGCGCAACGCCTTCACCGCGTCGCTCGCGCTCGGACTCGGCCTGGTCTTCACCCTGCTGGGCTTCGCGGTCGTGCAGGCGACGACGGCCTGGGCGGTCGGCGAGGTCGACCGCGGGCGGAGCGTGCGGGCCCCCGAGGCCTACCGCGCGGTGCTCCCGCGCCTGCCCGCCGTGGTCGCGGCCCTGCTGGCGCTCGCGGCGACGGTCCTCGTGCTGAACGCCACCGTCGTCCTCATCCCGGTGGCCGTCTTCCTGGTGGTCCGGTGGTCGTTGCTCGGCATCGTCGCCGGGCTCGAGGAGCACCCGCAGCCGGGCATCCTGCGCCGCAGCGGCGCCCTCACGCGCGGGAGGTGGTGGCGCACCGCCGGCATCGTCGTCGTGGGCGTGGCCGCGTTGGCGGCGGGCCCGGTCGTGGGCGTCCTGATCCTGCTCGTGACGACCACGGCCTTCGACCTCGTCAACCTGATCGCGGCGGCCGTCTACGTGGCGGCGCTCCCCTTCGCGGCGCTGGTGCAGACCTACCTGTACCACGACCTCCGCGCCGCCCCGGCGGAGGTCGCCGAGGCCGACGACGCGCCGGCCGGGGAGCCCGCCGGCGCCTGACGCCCGTCGCGGCGCCGCGACGCACTACCCCGTCACGGCCCTCTCGCTTCCGGTGCCGCCGATCGATCGTGCGGACGCGATCGATGCCGGCGACCCCGCACCGGGACCGCGTATCGGTGCCGTCTCCGCCGCCGCCGCGTTGGTGGCGATTCGCTCTTTCCCGCCGGGTTCCCCATAATGGCGCCCCCGATGGCAGGGCTCCCGCCACTGATCCGCTCGAAGACGCGCGTCCCGACGGTCGCCGAGGCGGTGATCGAGCGCGGCCGGGTCGTCGAGGCGCTGCGGCGCGCCTCGGAGGGGCGGCGGATCCTCCAGGTCACGGCGTCGGCCGGCTCGGGCAAGACCACCGCCGTCGTGCAGTTCGTGTCCTCGCGCCCCGGCCCGCGGGCCTGGCTGACGCTCGGCGAGGCCGACGGCAGCCCCGGCCGCTTCGTCACCTACCTCGCGGCGGCGCTCGCCGCCGTCGACCCGGCCGCGCCGGAGCGCACCCGCGCGATGCTGGAGGCCGGTGTCCCCCCGGCGGACTGCGCGGCGATGCTCGCCGAGTCGCTGCCGGCCGGGGCGACCCTCGTCATCGACGACCTGCACCTCGTCGAGCACCGGCCGCCCGTCCTCGCGGCGCTGCGGGCGCTCGTCGACGCCGTCGCCCCCGACGCGCTGGTGGTGCTCGTCGCGCGGCGCATGCTGCACCTCGACCTGAGCCGGGCGGTGCTCACCGGCCGCGCCGGCGGCGTCTCCGGCCATGAGCTCGCCTTCACGACCGACGAGGTCGGGGCCCTGCTCGCCGCCCACGGGGTCGAGCGGCCGGCGGAGGAGGTCGTCGCGGAGGCCGGCGGCTGGGCCGCCGGCATCGTGTTCGACGCCCTGCGCGGGGTCCGCGGCGGGGACCACCCGCCGGCGGAGGACCCCTTCTTCGACTACCTGGGCGCCGAGGTGCTGGGCGCCCTGCCGGCCGAGCTGCGCCGCGTCGTGGTGCGCAGCTCCCTCCTGCACACCGTGGAGCCCGACGGGCTCGCGGCCCTGCTCGATCTGCCGTCGGCCGACGCGCTCTACGCCGCGATCCGCCGCCAGCACCTCCCCGCGACGGTCGAGGCCGAGGGCCTGCGCTACCACCCCCGGTTCCGCGAGTTCCTGCTCAGCCTGCTGCGGGAGGACCCCGCCGAGCTCGACCTGCTGCTCTCCCGCCACGCGCGGCGGCTCTGGTCGCTCGGCCAGGTGGAGGACGCGGCCGACCACCTGATCGCCGCCGGCGCGGTCGACGAGGCCGCGGGCGCCGTCGAGGAGGCGAGCCCGCTGGTGCTGCGCCGCGGCGACTGGGAGAAGGTGCTCGGCTGGTGCGAGGCGCTGGGGGAGACCGAGCTCTCGCGCCGGCCACACCTGCGGGGGCTCGAGCTGCGGGCGATGCTCGTGGGTCGGCGGGCCGAGCTCCCGGCGAAGGTCGGCCAGCTCGTGGCGAGCGGCGAGTTCGCCCGGCTGGTGGCCCAGAACCCCGACGCGGCGACGACCGCGGCCTTCGGGCTGCACCTGTCGGGGGACTGGTCGACCGTGCGCGACCTGCTGCCGCCCGACGACGCCAGCCCCGGCGTGCGCGCCATGCGCTACGTGCTCGACGTCGGCTCGGCCGAGGGCCCGCCGCGGCCGTGGAGCGTCGCGGACGTGCAGCGCCTGACCCCGCACGTCGGCCTGTTCCAGTGCGGCCTCTACTTTCAGGGAAGGTTCGACGACGTCGAGGAGATGGCACGCCTCGACGGTGACGGTGTGGGGCCGACCCGGGACGCCAACACCGCGCTCTACCACCTGTCGGGCCTCCGCGAGCGCGGGCGCCTCGGTGACGCGCGGGCGGTGCTGGAGGCGGCGCGCGCGACCGCCACGATGTCCGGCTTCCTCGACTTCTGGGCCCACGCCGAGGGCGAGCTGGTCTTCGCCGAGGGCGACCGCGCGCGCGGCCTCGCGCTCGTGCGCGAGGCGCGCCGGATGGCACGGGAGATGGAGCACCGCCCCGCCGACCGGGCGATCTTCGCGGCGACCGAGGGCAAGATGCTCGTCCGCCTCGGGCGGTTCGACGAGGCCGCCGACCTGCTGGCGACGACGCTCGCCTGGTGCGAGGAGCGGGTGCTCCCGTGCTTCGGCGAGTGGGCCGCGACCTGGCTCGCCGCCGCGCGCCTCGGCCGCGGCGACGACTCCGCCGCCGCCGCGGCGATGCTCGAGCGCGCGATCGCCGGGATGGAGCGCGCCGAGCGGCGCCTGGAGCTGCCGGCGGCATGGGTGCTCCTCGCCGAGGCGCGCTGGCGCATGGGCGACGAGGAGGGGCACGACGCGGCGGCCGACGCGGCCCGCGAGGCGGCCGAGCTGATCGGCACGCTGGGGCCGCTGCTCCTCGCGCTCGAGGACGTGCCGGACGTGCTCGCCCGGCGCATCGACGCCGCCGGCCCCGACGACGACCGCTGGCGCGCGCTGGCGCGCGTCGGCCCCTCGCCCCACGCTGCGAGCACGCTGGAGGGCTCCCGCGTGGTGGTCGGCACCCTCGGGCGGCCGCGCATGATCGTCGACGGCGCGGTGCGCGAGATCTCGCCGCCCCGGGCGATCGACGTCGCCGCCGCCGTCGCCCGGGCGGGCGCGCGCGGGGTGCCCCGGGCGCGCCTGGTGGAGTCCCTTGCCGAGCACAGCACGGACGCCGCCAACTACCTGCGCCAGGTGATCCACCGCCTGCGCCGCCTGGTGCCCGAGGACGTGGAGCTGACCTCGGAGGACGGCCTGCTGCGGTGGAGCCCCCCTGGCGCCGTGGTGGCCGAGGACGACGTGCTGCGCTCGCTCCTCGCCCGGGCCGAGCGCGAGACCGGGCCCGAGCGCCTCGACACCCTCGGCGGAGCGCTGGCGCTGGCGGCCCGCGGGCCGCTGACGGCGGCCGACGAGACGGCCGCCTCGCGCGCGATGAGCGAGGAGCTGTCGGCCCTCGTGGCCGAGGCGCGCCGCGAGCGCGGCGCGCTGCTGCTCGCCGCGGGGCGCGCGGCGGAGGCCGAGGCCGCCGCCGCGGCCGCCGTGGCCGACGAGCCCTACCGCGAGGACGGCTGGCGGCTGCTCATGCGTGCGCGCGCCGCCGCGGCGGGGCCCTCGGCCGCGGTGCCGGTGTTCCTCGACTGCACGGCCGCGCTGGCCGAGATCGGCCTGGAGCCCTCGGTCGCGACGCGCGAGCTGCTGGAGCGTCTGCGCGCCGCGCCGGGACCGGTGGTCAGCGCACGGGGGTGATCCCCGGGGCGGCGTCGGCCAGCTCGGAGACGACCTCCCGCACCAGCTCGACCAGCGCGAGCACCGCCGGGCGGTTCTCGCCGCGACGCACCGCCAGGCCCACGATGTTGGGTGGGAGGTCGTCCACCGGGACGAAGGCGACCTCCGGGACCGCATGGGCGCGGACGAGCGACCGGCAGCCGGTGGTCAGCAGCCCCAGGTGGCCGACCGCGTGCACGACCTCCTGCATCGAGTGGGCCGCGCCGCCCAGTACCGGCGCCCGGCCGCCGCGGTGGTCGACGGCGAGCCAGTAGTCGCGGGTGCGCGGCGCGCGGGGCGCGACGGCCACGAAGGGCTCGTCCATGACCTCGCGGAACGACCCGTGGCCGCGCCGGGCGAGGGGGTGCTCCGGCGGCACCAGCAGGCCGCGCTGCTCGGCGGCGATCGGGTGCACCACCAGCGACTCGTCGCCCGGGCTGCGCACCAGCGCGATGTCGAGGCGCTGGTCGGCGAAGGCCTTCGACGGCCCGAGCGACTCGCGCACCACGAGGCGCGCGCGCGGGTGCCGGTCGGCGATGGCGGCGAGGACGGGCTGGTTGAGCTCGACGAGGCCCGAGCCCTCCACGCCGATCCGCAGCGTGTCGGTGGCGTCGGGTGCGGGGTCGGTGACCGCCGTGCGGGCCGCGGCCAGGCCCTGGAGGATCGTCCGGGCGACGGGCAGCAGGCGGGTTCCCGCCTCGGTGAGGCTCACGTGCCGCGAGGTGCGCTCCAGCAGGACCACGCCGAGCTTGGCCTCGAGCCGCCGGATCGCCTCGGACAGGGACGACTGGGCGAACCCCAGCATCGCGGCGGTGCGCCCGAAGTGCAGCGTCTCCGCGAGCCGCACGAAGGCCCGCAGCTCGTGGGGCGTCGGCCACCGCTCGGCCTCCCCGCCGGCCGCGCGCCGTTCCCGCACCATCATGGTCCCCATCGCCGACCCCCTCTCCGCGGCGAGCGGAATGCGCTTCCGCCTTGTGCGGATGAACGCTAAGTGAATGCCGTTTACCCGCCATGACGGGCCCGTCTCCGGGGCGTTAAACGCCGAAACCTGCCGATCGCGTGGGTGCTCCCACAGGTGGTCCACAGCCGCCTCTCAGGGCCGCCGCGCGTCCGGCCCGACGCGACCCACAGGGAGGATCCGATGGCGGTGCGGCGCACGCAGGACGTCCACGGGGACGAGCCCCACGACCGACCGCGGCCCGGCGTTCGACCTGACGACGCCGATGAGCCGCCGGCGCGCGAGGTGGCCCGAGGAGACCGCCGCCGTGTACGCGTGGGGCACTGCGACCGGGAGGGGCGCTACCCGCTCTACGAGCCCCGCCCTGCTGTCGGAGAACCGCCTGCGGGGCGTCCAGGAGTCGGGCTCGGGCGGCGCCCTCGCCTTGACGCTCCACCCCGACGTCGGCGTCGAGGACCGTGGGGCGGGGGTCAGGCGGCCCCGAGGGCGCGCAGCGCCGGCCCGGCCGCCCGGGCGCGCCGCCCCATCCCCTCCCACGGGTCGCCCACCTCGTCGATCCGGCCGGCGATCGTGCGCACGTCCCATCGCCGGGGCCCGAGCGACGCGTCGTCCAGCTCCTCCCAGCGCAGCGGGGTGGCGACCGGGGCCCCCGGCCGCGCCCGCACCGCGTAGGGCGCCACGGCGTGCTGGCCGTAGGCGTTGCGGCCCACGTCGACGTAGATCCGTCCGCCCCGGTCGTCGCGGCGGAACTCGGTGGAGAGGGCGTCCGGGTCGCGCGTCACGAGCTCGGCAGCGAGCGCCCGCGCCAAGGCGTGCACCCGGTCGTAGCCGGCGCCGCGCCGGAGCGGGGTCACGACGTGCAGGCCGCGCGAGCCCGTCGTCATCGCGTAGGCGGCGAGGCCCACCTCGCCGAGCAGCGCGCCCGCGGCGCGCGCCGCCCGCCGCACGGCGGCGAAGTCGTCGCCGGGAGGGTCGAGATCGATGACGAGCCGGTCGGGCTCCTCCAGGCGGTCGGCGCGGGCGGTCCAGACGTGGGGCGTGATCGCGTTCTGGCCGGCCAGGTAGACGAGGGTCGCCACGTCGTCGCCGAGCGCCTGGCGGATGACGCCGCCGTCGCGCTTCGGGACGTCGACCGTGTGGATCCAGCCGGGGAAGTGACCCGGCACGGCCTTCAGGAAGAAGCCGTCCCCGGTGATGCCCCGCGGGAAGCTCTGCAGGGCGAGCGGGCGGCCGCGTACGAGGGGCACCATCAGCGGGCCGACCGCGGCGTAGTGGCGGGCCACCTCGCCCTTGGTCACGCCGCAGTCCGGGAAGACGACCCGGTCGGCGCTCGTGATGCGGATGCGCCGGCGCCCGGCGCGCACCTCGGCCTCGGCCATGGCGTGACGGTACCCCGCCCCGGCGCGTAGCGTGCGCGCCGGTGGACGAGACGGTCACACCGGCGCACCGCGGGGGGTCGGGGGCGCCGCTGGTGCTGCTGCACGGCATCACCGACACCTGGCGCACCTGGGAGCTGGTGCTGCCCGCGCTGGAGCGCCACCACGACGTGCTGGCCCCGACCCTGCCGGGCCACCTGGGCGGCCCGCCGCTGCGCGGCGACGCCGGCGCGGACGCCCTCGCGGGACAGGTCGAGGCGATCATGGACGCAGCGGGGATGCCCGCCGCCCACATGGCCGGCAACTCCCTGGGCGGGTACCTGGCGCTCCACCTGGCGGCGCGGGGGCGGGCCCTGTCGGTGGTGGCGCTCGCGCCCGCGGGCGGGTGGGATCCGCGGGACGCGGCGGCCGGGGCGACCCTCGACGGCATCCTCGCGATGCAGGCGGCGGCGCGCGCGGCGGCGCCGTACGCCGGGCGGGCCGCCGCCACCCGCCGGGGCCGGGAGGCGGCGACGCGGATGGTGGCCGAGCGCGGCGCGGACCTGCCGGCCGGGCTCGTGGCGCACATGATCGCCGGGGCGGCCGGGTGCGCCGGCCTGCCGGCGCTCGACGCGGCGGCGCGACGCGACGGCTGGTCCCTCGACGCGGGCCGGATCGCCTGCCCCGTGCGGGTCGTCTGGGGCACCGCCGACCGCCTGCTGGCCTGGCCGGAGGCGGCGGCGCGGTACCGGCGCGATTGGCTCCCGCACGCCGACTGGGTGGAGCTCGACGGCGTCGGCCACGCGCCGCAGCTCGACGATCCGCTGGTCACCGCGGAGCTGATCCTGGGGCTGACGGCCGCCCGCGGGCCTGCGGCATAGCCGCGCGGCCGGGCCGGAGGCTGGCGCGGGGGGGCCACCGGATGAGAGGGCGGCAGGTGAAGGCCACCGACGACCCCGACCGGGTCTTCCGCTTCCGCCAGGGCATCACCGCCTGACCCGCACCGGGGCGGGTCGGCCGCGGCTCCGCACCGCCCCACCGATGAGTCGACGCCCGCGGTTCCGTTCCATCGGGTACAGGTCACCATCAGGGGGACCCGATGAGGGGGTGTGGGGATGGACTGGAAGCTCGAGCTGGTGGTCGTGCCCGTGTCGGACGTCGACCGGGCCAAGGCGTTCTACTCGGGGCCGTTCGGCTTCCGCGTCGAGGTCGACCATGCGGCGGGCGAGCAGTTCCGCGTGGTCCAGCTGACCCCGCAGGGCTCGGCCTGCTCGATCGCCGTCGGGGTCGGCCTCACCGACGCGGCGCCCGGCTCCGCGAAGGGCCTTCACCTGGTGGTCGAGGACATCGAGGCGGCGCGCGAGGAGCTCGCGGGACGGGGCGTCGACGTGGGCGAGCCGTTCCACATGGGCCCGGCCGGACGGACGCCCGGGCTGCACCCCGAGCGCGCCGACTACGGCACCTTCCTGGCCGTCGAGGACCCCGACGGCAACGTCTGGCTGGTGCAGGAGGTGCGTCGCGGGGGGCCCGGAGGGTGAGCGGAGGGTCGGACGGCGCCTTCGTCGCGCTGACCGAGCGGCACCGGCGCGAGCTGCACGTGCACTGCTACCGCATGCTCGCCTCCTTCGAGGAGGCCGAGGACGCGGTGCAGGAGACGTACCTGCGGGCCTGGCGCGGCCGCGCCGGCTTCGAGGGCGCGTCGGCCCGGGCCTGGCTCTACCGCATCGCCACGAACGTCTGCATCGACGCCCGCCGCTCCCGCGCGGCGCGCGCTCCGGCGGGCGTGGAGGTGCCGTGGCTCCAGCCCTACCCGGACTCCCTGCTCGACGAGCTCGCGGGCGACGCCGACGAGCCCGGCGACGCCGCGGTGGAGCGCGAGACGATCGAGTTGGTGTTCCTCGCCGCGCTCCAGCTGCTGCCGGCGCGCCAGCGGGCGGCGCTCATCGCCCGCGACGTGCTCGGCTGGAGCGCGGCCCCGACGGCCGGCCTGCTGGACACGAGCGTCCCGGCGGCCAACAGCGCGCTCCAGCGCGCGCGGGCGACCCTCCGGCAGCACCTCCCCGGGCGCCGTTCCTCGTGGTCGGCGGGGTCGCCGACGTCGCGGGAGCGGGACGTGCTCGAGCGCTTCATCGACGCGCACGAGCGGTGCGACGCCGAGGCGGCCGTCGCCATCGCGGCCGAGGACATCCGGGTGACCATGCCGCCCGCCCCGATGGTCTTCGCGGGGATCGGGCAGGTCGGCACGCTCATCGCCCGCGCCCTCGGGCCGGAGCGCGACGGCGAGTGGCGCCTGCTGCCGACGCGCGCCAACCGGATGCCGGCCGCCGCCAGCTACCTCCTCCGCCCGGGCGACACGCTGTTCCGGGCCGTCAAGCTCGACGTCCTGCGGGTCGAGGGCGACCGCATCCGCGAGATCACGACGTTCGGGTGGAGCCTCTTCCCGGCCTTCGGCCTGCCGGCCGAGCTGTCCGCGGGCGGGTCAGGGGAGGGGTGACACCGCGACGGGCGCGCCCGCGCGGGCGCCGCCCACCGGCACCACCGCGACGACGTCGGCGCCCGCCAGGGACGTGATCGCGTGCGCGCCCTGGTGGGGGAGGGGCGCGACGCCCTCCGTGCCCTCGGTGCACCGGAGCAGGGAGGGGCGGGACGGATGGCCGTCGGCGTCGCGGGCCAGCGGGGCGCGACGCCAGCCGGCCGGCGCCCCCAGCAGGGGCCGGCCGAGCAGGTGTGCGGCGATCGCCGCCGACGCCGGGTTGCCGGGCAGCCCGAGCACGACCCGGGGGCCGTGGCGCGCGATCACGGTCGGGCGCACCGGCGCCGCCTCGATGCCGCGCAGCACCTCCTCGGCCCCGATCGCCGCGAGCGCGGCGCGCACGAGGTCGTGCTCCCCGGCCGAGATGCCGCCGCAGGTCGCCACGACGTCGGCGACCGCGAGCATCTCGCGCAGCGCCGCGACGGTGGCCCCGAGCTCGTCGCCGACCGTGCCCTCGGCGACGACGACGGCCCCCGCCGCGGCGAGCTGGGCGGCGACGCCCACCCGGCTCGAGTCGTGCACCTCGTGGGGCCGGGCGTCGGCGCCGAGCGGCACGAGCTCGGCGCCGGTGGCGAGCACGGCGACCCGGGGCCGGCGCGCGCACTCCACGCGCGCGAGCCCGACCGCCCCGACGGCCCCCACCTCGTGCGCGCGCACCCGGTGCCCGGCGCGCAGCAGGACCCCGCCGGCCCGGATCAGCTCGCCGCCCGGTCGCACGTCGCGCCCGGGCGCCACGGCCTGCGCCACGCGCACCATCGCGCCCTGGGCGGCCGTCACCTCGCGCCGGGCGACGGCGTCGGCGCCCGGCGGCAGCAGGGCTCCGGTCGAGATGGCCATCGCCTCGCCGGCGCCGAGGGGCCGGTGGCCGGGCGCGCCCGCGGCGCTCTCGCCCGCGGCGCGCAGCAGTCCGGGGGTGTCCGCCGCCCGCACCGCCCAGCCGTCCATCGCCGAGACCGCGGCGGGCGGGAGGTCGCGCACCGCGACGACGTCCTGCGCCAGCCGCCGCCCGGCGAGGCGCGCCACCTCGACCGTCTCGGTCCCGGTCGCCGGCGCCGCCCGCGCCGCGACGGCGAGGGCCCGCTCGAGCGTCGCCTGCGTCCCGGTCACGCACCGGATCGTGTCACGCGCGGCCGCGCCGCCGTCGCTCCGGGGGCAGCCAGGCCGCGAGGCCCGGGTCGCGCCCCGCCTGCGAGGCACGTGAGGCCGCCCGGGGCCCGAAGCGGTCGCGCACGGCGTCGAGAGCCGCGTCCAGCGCCGACGGCGCCGGGTCGTCGATCGGCAGGGTGAGCTGGCCGTCGGCGTGCTCGTCGTCGAGCCCCGAGACCGTGATACCGAGCAGCGTCAGCCCGCGCTCGCGCACCGCCGGCCGCGCCTCCTCGAGCAGCCCGCGCGCCACGGCCAGCACCGGCGCCGACGCGGCCGTCGCGCGGGGCATGGTGCGCGAGCGCGTGGCGGCGGCGTAGTCGTCGAAGCGCAGGCGCAGCGCCACGGTGCGCCCCGAGCGGCCCGACGCACGCATCCGGCGCGTGACCCGGTCGGCCAGCCCGACCAGCACGGCGTCGAGCTCTGCCGGGGTGCGCGGCCGCCGGCCGAGGGCCGACTGGGCGCCGAACGTGCGCCGCCGCCGCCGCGGACGCACGGGTCGCGGGTCGAGGTTGTGCGCGAGGGAGTGCAGGTGGCGGCCCCCGGCCCGTCCGAGGATGCCGACGAGGGCCTCCTCGCCCAGCCCGGCCAGGTCGCCCACGCGCTCGAGCCCCCGGGCCCGCAGCCGGGCCGCCGTGGCCGGGCCGACCCCCCAGAGCCGCTCGACGCGCAGGCCGTGGAGCAGCGTCAGCTCGCACTCCGGCGGCACCACCATCAGTCCGTCGGGCTTCGCCAGCGCGCTCGCCACCTTGGCGAGGCTCTTGGTGGTGGCCACGCCGACGGTGATGCGCAGGCCCGTCTCCTCCAGCACCTCGCGCCGCAACGCGAGGGCGATCGCCGTGGGGCTGCCGACGCTGCGCCCCATGCCCCGGACGTCGAGGAAGGCCTCGTCGATCGAGATCCCCTCGACGACCGGCGCGGTGCGCGCGAACACCTCGAACACGCGGCGGCTGGCCTCGACGTAGGCGTCCCACCGCGGCGGCACCACCACCGCGTCCGGGCAGAGCCGCCGTGCCCTGGCGCCCCCCATCCCACCCTCCACGCCGCGCCGCCGGGCCTCGTAGCTGGCGGCCATCACCACCCCGCCGCCCACCAGCACCGGCCGCCCGCGCAGCGCCGGGTCGTCGCGCTGCTCCACCGACGCGAAGAACGCGTCAAGGTCCGCGTGCAGGATCGCCGCCTCCCGGGGTGCCGTCACGAACACATGTTCGCCCATCGCCCGGACGCCCGCGACCGACTTTCGACGACATCGCGCAACTGACGGTTGCGCGTGCCGGACCCTCCGCGGTAGGCTCATTCGCAACCAAACGTTGCGGGAGGACGCCGTGAAGTCCGGGACCATCGAGCGCGAGATCTTCGTGGACGCCTCACCAGAGGTCGTCTTCGAGGTCGTCAGCAGCCCCGAGCACGTCCGGCGGTGGTGGCCCGACGAGGCACGCTACGACCCGGTGCCCGGGTCGTCGGGCGAGATCGTCTTCGGCGGACCGGGTGAGGACCGCATCACCGTGCAGTTCACCGTCGTCGACGTGCGTCCGCCCCGGACCTTCTCGTTCCGCTGGACGCAGCCGACGGGGGAGCCGGCCACGCAGGGGAACTCCCTGCTGGTCACGTTCGACCTGACCCCGTCCGGAGGCGGGACCCTGCTGAGGATGACCGAGACCGGCTTCCGTGAGATGGGCTGGGAGGCCGCCGTCCTCGAGCAGCGGTACCGGGAGCACGTGACCGGCTGGGACCTCTACCTGCCGCGCCTGGTGTCGTACGTCGCGACGCTGGCGGTGCGTCCGTGAGCACGGCCGTGCGGGAGGCGGTGGACGACGACCTCTGGGCGGCGATCGGCGACCCCACCCGGCGCCGGATACTCGACCTGCTCCTGGCGGACGGGGACGGCACCGCGACCACGCTGAGCGAGCAGCTGCCGGTGACCCGTCAGGCGGTCGCCAAGCACCTCGGCGTGCTCGACCGGGTGCTCCTGGTGCGGGCCACGCCCGCGGGTCGCGAGAGGCGCTACCGGGTGGACGAGGCGCAGCTGGCCCGCGCGGCGGCCCAGCTCGCCTCCGTCGGCTCGGCCTGGGACGCCCGTCTGGCGCGGATCAAGGGCATCGCCGAGGCGATCCAGCGCAACCGGGACATCTGAGCAACCAGTGAAGGAGGACGGTTCCATGGCGGACATCCTGCACCGGGTCGGGGTGAGGACCCCCTCGCCGGAGTCGGTCTACGAGGCCCTGACGACGGTCGACGGTCTGGCCGGATGGTGGACCGACGGCACCACGGGGGACCCGCAGGTCGGCGGCGTCCTGGCGTTCCGGTTCCCCGCCGGCGGCTTCGACATGGAGGTCGTCGACCGGCGGGAGCCGGAGCACGTGGCATGGCGGGTCGTGGAGGGCCCCGAGGAATGGGTGGGCACCACGGTCGACTGGCGCCTCCGCCAGGACGGCGACCACACGATCGTGCTGTTCACCCACCGGGGCTGGAGGGAGCCGGTCGAGTTCATGCACCACTGCAGCACCAAGTGGGCGACCTACCTCATGAGCCTCAAGTCCCTGGTCGAGAGCGGCACCGGCGCGCCGTCTCCGCACGACGTGCACGTCGCGTTCCCCGACTGAGGGCGCGCGGGGCGCGTCGGCCCCGGGACGGCTGCGGGGGGATCGGCCATGCCGCGCCCCCTATGATCGCCCCCGTGACCGACGCGCCCCGCAGGACCAAGATCCTCGCCACCATCGGACCGGCCTCGGACTCCGAGCCGGTGCTGCGCGCGATGATCGACGCCGGCATGGACGCCGTGCGCCTCAACCTGTCCCACGGGACGCTCGAGGAGGCGCTCGCGACGCATGCCCGGGTCCGCGCGCTCGCCGAGGAGGTGGGCCGCCCGGTCGGGACGCTGGTCGACCTCCCCGGGCCCAAGGTCCGCGCGGCCAGCTTCGGCCGCGAGGGCGTGGAGTTCCCCGAGGGGCACCGGCTGCGGCTGGTGCCCGGGGCCGCGTCCTCGACGGCGGACGTCGTGGGCGTCGACTACGACGCCCTGCTCGAGGACATCGAGCTCGGCGACCGCATCGCGTTCGGCGACGGCGGGATCGACATGGACGTCGTCGGTGTCACCGGCGACCATCTCGACGCGGTCGTCAGCCACGGCGGGCGGCTGACGGGTCGGCCCGGCGTCCACATCCCCTCCGAGCGCCTGCGCCTGAGCACGCCGACCCCGGAGGACCTGCGCATCCTCGACGCCTTCGTCGAGGCCGGCGTGGACATGGTCGCCCTGTCGTTCGTGCGCTCGGCGCACGACGTGCGGCGCCTGGGCACCGAGCCGCACCCGCGCGGGCCGCTCGTGGTGGCCAAGATCGAGACGCGCAGCGCGATCGACAACCTCGCGGGGATCCTCGACGCGGCCGGCGCCGTGATGATCGCGCGCGGCGACCTCGGGATCGAGTGCTCCATCGAGGAGCTGCCGCACCTCCAGAAGCACATCATCCGCGAGTGCATCGCCCACGGCCGCCCGGCGATCACGGCGACCCAGATGCTCGAGTCGATGGTGCGCGCGCCGTCCCCCACCCGCGCCGAGGCCTCCGACGTGGCGAACGCCGTCTTCGACGGCTCGTCGGCCGTGATGCTGTCGGGCGAGACCGCGACCGGCACCGACCCCGTCAACGTGGTCGCCACCATGGCCCGCCTGTGCGCGAAGGCGGACGCCAACTTCGACGTGGAGTCGTGGACGCGCCTGGTGAGCCGCCTGCGCATCGCCGACCCGAACAACGGCGACGGGCGCTACCGCCGCATCACGGACACCATGACCGACGCCGCCTGGCGGGTCGCGCAGGAGGTCGGCGCCAACGCCATCCTGTGCCTCACCCGCACGGGCTTCACGGTCCGGGCGATCGCCCGCTACCGGCCGCGTACCCCGATCCTGGGCTTCACGCCGGACGAGCGCGTGCGGCGGCAGCTCTCGATGAGCTGGGGGGCGACGCCGATGTCGCTCACCCAGTTCGCCGACAACGAGGAGATGGTGCGCGAGGCCATGGGCACCGCGCGCTCCGCCGGCCACGTGCGCACGGGCGACGTGGTGGTCGTCCTGGCCGGCATCGACGGGCGCTCGCGCACCACGGACGTCCTGCGCGTGGTGCAGGTGACGTGACGGACCCCCGACCCGGAGGACGGCGATGACCCTCTACGAGCTCCTCGTGATCGTGCACATCGTGGCCGCCGCGGTGTGGATCGGCGGCGGGGTCACGGTGTCGCTGCTCGCGGCGCGGGCGTGGGGCTCGCGCGACGACGACACCGTGGTCGAGCTGAGCCGCATCGGCGACTACGTCGGCTCGCGCATGTTCGGCCCCGCCGCGTTCGTCCTGCTGGGCGCCGGCGCCTGGGCCGTCTCCGAGGGGAACTGGGAGTGGGGCGACCCCTGGATCACGATCGGCTTCCTGGGCTGGATCGCCGGCCTCCTGATCGCCCTCTCCTGGCACCGCACCGAGGGCGAGCGCATCCGGGCGGCGGTCGCCGACGGCGGCGCCTCCGGCACCCGTGCGCGGTCGGTGGCGACGACGGGCATGGTGGTCGGCCTCGTCGAGCTCGCCATCCTGGTCGTGGTGGTCTGGGCGATGGTGGCGAAGCCGGGGCTCTGAGCGTCTGGCCGCCGGGCCGCCTCCCGACCGGAGCCCCCCGGGGGGCTCCCCGGTCCAAGTGAACGACGGCCTCCGTCCAAGTGAACGACGGCCTCCGTCCAAGTGAACGACGGCCTCCGTCCAAGTGAACGACGGCCACGACCCGGGGGGCTCAGGAGACGGCGAGCCGCTCCAGCAGGGCGTCCACGGCGGGCACCTGGCCCTTCACGAGGGCCTCGCGGGCACGGGCGGGGGTGACCCACTCGGCGCGGTCGACCTCCGGGAAGCGCGCGGTGCGCCCGGAGCGGGGCGGCCACTCCATCTCGAACTCGCCCGGCTCGATCGCGGTGACGTCGAGATCGCCCTCGCGGGCGAAGACGGTCACGCGCTTGCCGCCCGACTGGCGGAACTCGCCGAGCGCGAGCGTCGGGCCCTCGGGCGGGGGGAGCCCCAGCTCCTCGCCGAACTCGCGCAGCGCGGCGGCCAGCGGGTCCTCGTCGTCGCCGTGCTCGCCCTTCGGGATCGACCAGGCGCCGGCATCGCGGCGGGCCCAGAACGGCCCGCCCATGTGGGCGATCAGCAGCTCCGGCCCGGCGGGGCCGGCACGGAACAGCAGCAGCCCCGCGCTGCGGGCGGGCACCTAGTCCGCGGCGGGGCGGCGGGCCCGGCTCGGCGCGACGCGCGGCGCCTCGTCCGGCATCTTCGGGTAGACCGGCGGCCAGGGGCTGTCGGGGATCCCCGCCGCCAGGTCGGCGCGGTACCGCTCCACCAGGGGCTCGATCGACTGCGGGACGTCGTCGATGGCCTCCCACGGGTCGCCGTCGCGCGCGAGCCGCCCGGGCACCGAGCGGATGGTCAGCTCGTCGGGGACGATCGCCTCCAGCTCGTCCCACCGGAACGGCGCCGAGACCTGGGCGCCGGGCCGGGCGCGCACGCACCAGGCGCCGAAGACCGTCTTGTGGGGGGCGTTCTGGTTGAAGTCGACGAAGACGCGCTCCCCGCGCTCCTCCTTCCACCAGGCCCCGGTGATCAGGTCGGGGCGCCGTCGCTCCATCTCGCGGGCCACCGCGACGGCCGCCTGGCGCACCGCGAAGCCGTCGCGGCCGGGCTCGACGCGCACGTACAGGTGCAGGCCCCGGCTGCCGGTCGTCTTCGGGAAGGCGGTGATGCCGACCTCGCCGAGGAAGGCGCGCACCTCGGCGGCGGCCTCCTGCACCATCGGGAAGGTCACGCCGGGAGAGGGGTCGAGGTCGAGGCGCAGCTCGTCGGTCTCCCCGGGCGACGACGCGCGGTACGGCCACGGGTGGAAGCCGAGGCACCCCTGGTTGGCCGCCCAGAGCACGTGGGCGATGTCGGCCATCACGATCGCGCGCGAGGTGGTGCCGTTCGGCGTCGACACCGTGGTGGTGCGCAGCCAGTCGGGCGCCGTGGCCGGGATGCGCTTCTGGAAGAACGACGGCCCCGTGGCGCCGTCCGGGAACCGCTGGAGCAGGGTCGGCCGGTCGCGCACCGTCCGCATGAGGGGCTCGGCGACGGCCAGGTAGTAGCGCGCCAGGTCGGCCTTGGTCTCGCCGTGCTCCGGGAACATGACCTTGCGCGGGCTGGTGATCGCCACCGTGCGGCCGCCGGCGTCCAGCTCGATCTGCTCGCGCTGCGGTGGCATCGCGCCGACGCTAGCGCACCCCCGGGATCCCGGCGACGGCCGGGTCAGGGCAGCTCGGCGTGGATCTCCTGGATCAGGTCGGCCGGCAGGCCGCTCTCGCGCGAGTGCGCGCGGACGGCGTCGGCGTCGGGGGCGTCGTACACGCAGTAGGCGCGCAGCCCCTCGGGGGTGCGGACCACGTACGAGCGCTCCCAGCCGATGCCGGGGAAGCGCTCCTCGCGCACCCGGGTGGCCTCGTCGGCGGCGCGCTGGAGCGTCGCGTCGTCGATGGGGCCGAGCGCGCGCTCGACCAGGTATCGCGGAATCGCGGACCCCCTCGCTGTCGGCACTCGCCCGGGGACGGGTGGGCCTGAGAGAGTCTGCCCCGTGACGGGCCGGGAGAACAGCCCCGAGCGTCTCGTCGTGCGCCTGCTCGGGCCCCCGGCCCTCCTGCGCGGCGGCCGCGAGTGCCCGCCCCCCCCCGCGGCGCCAAGGCCTGGGGCCTGCTGGCCCATCTGGTGCTGACCGACGCGCCCTCGCGCCGGCGGCAGCTCGCCGGGCTGCTCTTCCCCAACGCGGACGACCCCCTCGGGGCCCTCCGCTGGAGCCTCGCCGAGCTGCGCCGCGCCCTCGGGGCGCCGGAGGCGCTGCGCGGCGATCCCGTGGCGCTCGCGCCGTCGCCCGACCGCGTGGTCGACGTTCTGTCGCTGCTCGCGGGCGAGCTGCCCGCGGCGGCCGACGGCGGCGACGGGGAGCTGCTCGAGGGGATGTCCTTCGCGACGAGCCCGGGGTTCGAGTCCTGGCTGCTGGTCGAGCGCCGACGCCTCGCCGGCGCGCGGGAGGCACTGCTGCACGACGCCGCGCTCGCCGGCCTCGCCGCCGGCCGGCTCGCCGAGGCACGCGGGCTGGCGGCGCGCCTGGTGGCGCTGGAGCCCCTCCAGGAGGTGCACCACGAGCTGCTCGTCCGGTGCCTCGCGCTCGCCGGTGACCGGGAGGGCGCCCTGGCCCACGTCGCGCGCGCCGACGCGCTCCTGCGCGCCGAGCTCGGGGTGCCCGGCTCGCCCGCGCTCGCCCGCGCCGCGCGGGCGGCCGACCCCGTCCCGTCCCGGTCGCCGGCAGGGGGCCGGGGCGCGGCGCTCGGGCACCTGGAGGCAGGGAAGGCGGCCGCGGCCGCCGGCGCGGTGGAGCCGGCGCTGGTGCGCCTGCGCCAGGCCTGCACCGGCGCGGCGGTGAGCGGCGACCACGCGCTCCGGGCGCGCGCTCGTCGCGCTCGGCACCACCCTGGTGCACACCTGCCGGGGCCGCGACGAGGAGGGGGCGGCGGTGCTGCACCAGGCGATCGCCGTCGCCGAGCGCGCCGGCGCCCGCGCCGAGGGCGTGGCGGCGCTGCGGGAGCTGGGCTACGTCAGCGTGCAGGCCGGCGATCGGCCTGCTGGAGAGCGGCCGGGGCCGCGCGGAGGAGGGCGCCGGTGGCTGGAGGACGCCCTGGTGCGCTGTACGCGGGTCCCCGACCGCTACGAGTGGGCGCACGGCTACGTGCTCGAGGCGCTGGTCGACGAGGCCGTCCGCGCCGGCGATCCCGGCGCGCAGGCGGCGGCGCAGCGCCTGCACGCGCTCGCGGCCCGCACCGGCATGCGGGAGCTGGTGGTGCGGGCCCAGGTCCACCTGCACCGGCTCGGGGCGCCGGGGGCCCTCGAGTCGGTGCTCCTGCTGGCCCGCGAGATCGACAACCCCCGGCTCGGCGCGCTGCTCGCCGCTCACACGCCCGCTCACACGCCCGCGGCGCAGGCTCCCCCCACACCACGAGAGGGGGGTTCCCCATGAGCACGACGACGAGCGGGACCGACATGGCCGCCCTGAAGGAGCGGCACCGCACGACCTGGGCGGCGGGCGACTACGCGGCGGTCGCGGACCGGCTGGTGCTGGAGGTCGGGCGGCGCGCGGTGGAGAGCGCCGCCATCCGTCCGGGCGAGGAGGTGCTGGACGTCGCCACGGGCACGGGCAGCGCCGCCATCCCCGCGGCCGCGGCCGGCGGGCGGGTGACGGGCCTCGACCTCGTGCCCGAGCTGCTCGACGTGGCCCGGGTGCGGGCCGCGGAGGCCGGGGTGGCCGTCGGCTGGGTGACCGGGGACGCCGAGGACCTCCCGTTCGCCGACGCCTCCTTCGACGTCGTGACCTCGACCCTCGGCGTGCAGTTCACCCCCCGCCACGAGGTCGCCGCCGCCGAGCTGGTCCGCGTCTGCCGGCCGGGGGGCCGCATCGTGCTGGCCAACTGGACCCCGGAGGGCTACATCGGGCGCTTCTTCCGCACCCTGGCCCCGTACATGCCGCCGCCGCCCGCGGGCGTCTCGCCGCCGCCGCTCTGGGGCAGCGAGGACCACGTCACCCGGCTGTTCGAGGGCTCGGGCGCCACCCTCGGGTTCACCCGCACGACCGTGGACTTCCGCCACGACTCCCCCGGGGCGTTCGTGGACTTCATGGCCGCCGACTACGGGCCGCTGGTGATGGCGCGCACCGCGCTCGCCGCGCAGGGGCGGTGGGACGACCTGCGCGCCGACCTCGTCGCCCTGTCGCGGGAGATGGACGTCGCGGGCGACGGCGCGTTCCTGGTGCCGAGCGAGTACGTGATCGTCACCGCGCGCCGCGCCGCCTGACCCGGACCGCGGTTCCCGGGCGCCGTGCGCGGCGCCCGGGTCCACGGCGGCCGCACCCCGGCTTATGATCCCGGCGGTCCGGCCGCCGGCCGGGCGCGACCCCCGGGAGACCCCATGATCCGCCTGCTCGTCCGGACCGGGATCATGCTCGTCGCCAACGCCGTCGGCCTGATCGTGGCCGCGGCGGTGCTCGACGGCGTGACCCTCGACGCGGCCGGATTCATCATCGCCGTCGTCGTCTTCACCATCGCGATGGCGCTCATGCAGCCCTTCCTCGCGGTGCAGCTGCGCCGCGGGGGCTCCGCCGCGCTCGGCGGCGTGGCCCTGATCGCCACGCTCGCGGCGCTCATCATCACGACGCTCGTCACCGACGGCCTCTCGATCAGCGGCGTCGGCACCTGGATCGCCGCGACGGTGATCGTCTGGGTGGCCGCGCTGCTCGCCGCGTTCCTGCTGCCGTTCCTCGGCCTGCGGAAGTTCCTCCAGGAGCGCCGGGCGGCCTGACAGGCCGGGCGACCCGGGGGGGTGAAGCGTGGCGCGTGATGCCGGCGGGGAGGAGGTGCGCAGGGAATCCTGGTTCCCCCTCGTGATCCTGGGCGCGGCCCAGTTCGTGATGGTGCTCGACACCAGCGTCATGAACGTGTCGATCACGCAGATCGTCGAGGACCTCGACACCTCGATCACCGGCGTCCAGCTGGCCATCACCGCGTACACCCTGGTGATGGCCGCCTTCATGCTCGTCGGCGCCAAGCTCGGCGACATCTGGGGTCGCGACCGGGCCTTCGCCATCGGGCTCGCCGTCTACGGCATCGGCTCGCTCACCACCTCCCTCAGCCCCGGCCTGGGGGTGCTGCTCGTGGGCTGGTCGCTGATCGAGGGCCTCGGCGCCGTGCTGGTGGTGCCGGCCATCGCCGCCCTGGTGGCCGCGAACTACACGGGCCGGCGGCGCGCGACGGCGTTCGGCCTGATCGGCGGCATCGCCGCGGTGGCCGTCGCCGCCGGGCCCCTGATCGGCGGCTGGGTGACCACGAACCTGAGCTGGCGCTACGTCTTCGCCGCGGAGACCGTCGTGGTCGTCGGCATCCTCCTCGTGCGCCGCCGGATGCGCCCGGCGCCGCCCGCCGAGCGGCGTCCGCGCCTCGACCTGGTGGGCGCGGGCCTGTCGGCGGCCGGGCTCGCGCTCGCCGTCTACGCCCTGCTGCGCAGCAGCGAGTGGGGCTGGGTGCAGCCCAAGGCGCCGCCGGAGATCGGCGGCCACGAGATCACGCCCTTCGGCTTCGCCCCGACCCTGTTCGTGGTGCTCGCCGGCCTCGCCGTGCTCGGCCTCTTCGCGATGTGGGAGGAGCGCCGCGAGCGCCGGGGGGAGGACACCCTGCTCGACCTGCGACTGCTGTCGATCACCCAGATGCGCGCGGGACTCCAGATGCTGACCTGCCAGCAGATCCTGCTGATGGGCACCTTCTTCATCATCCCGGTGTACCTCCAGACGGTGCTCGGCCTCGACGCGTTCGAGACCGGGGTGCGCATGCTGCCGCTGTCGGTGGCGATGCTGATCGCGGCGCTGACGGGACCCATCCTGGCCGCCCGGGCGTCACCGCGGCTCGTGGTGAGGCTCGGGCTGCTGGCGGTCGCGGTGGCGGCGCTGATGCTGCTGGACACGGTGGACGTCACCCTCGACGACGCCGGGTTCCGATCGGCGCTCGCCGTGTTCGGCGTGGGCGCCGGCCTGCTCGCCTCCCAGCTCGGCAACGTGATCATGTCGTCGGTGGGCCCCTCGCGCAGCAACGAGGCGGGCGGCCTGCAGGGCACGGCCCAGAACCTCGGCGCGTCGATCGGCACCGCCCTGATCGGCTCCGTGCTCCTCGTCGGCCTCACCGCCGGGTTCCAGGAGCGGATCGCGGCGAACCCGGACATCCCGGAGCCCGTGCGACAGCAGGTGCTCGCGGCGGCCGAGTCCGGCATCGACATCGTGCCGGTCGACGAGGCCGAGCAGCTGGTCATCGACGCCGGCGTGCCCGCCGACCAGGCTGCCGTCATCGCCTCGGACTACGGCGACGCGCAGATCGACGGCCTGCGCGCCGCGTTCCTGATCGTCGCACTGCTCGCGCTGGGCGCCTTCTGGTTCACGCGCCGCATCCCGGGGCCCGCGACCGAGGCGGCGGCCGCCGATCCCGCGCCCGCGGCCTCCGGCGACCCTCCGGGCGCGGGCGCCTGAGCAGGCGGCCCGCGGGCCGCGTCAGGAGGCGTCCGCCATCGCCCCGTCCCCGGCCAGCAGGCCGAGGGCCCGGGCCCGGTCGACCGCCTCGCCCCGCGAGGCGACGCCGAGCTTGCGGTAGACGGCGAGGGCCTGGCTCTTCACCGTGAACCGCGACAGGTGCAGGCGCTCGCCGATCTCGCGGAAGGTGAGGTGCGTCGGCAGATGGCCGAGCACCCGCATCTCCGCGGGGGTGAGCGCGCCCGCCCCGGTCGCCGGGGCGCCGTCGGTGCCGAGGGCGCCGGCGAGGCTCCCGGCGTCGGCGGCGAGCAGCGGCAGGTCGGGGGTCCCCGAGAGGACGGCGGCGGCCTCGTGCGCGAGGCCGCGCGCGCCCTCGCGGTCGCCGGTGAGGACCGCCGACCGCGCGAGCACCAGCCGCGTCATCACCGCGAACCACGGCATCAGCTCGGCGTTGCCCGCCATCAGCAGCCGCGCGCGCCCCGCCGCCGCGCGGGCGCGATCGGGCAGCTCGCGCTGGGCGGCCTCGAGCGACCGGACCGCGTGGAGGAGGGCCGACGAGGGGTAGCCCGCGAGCCCGGAGTGCGCCATCCCCTCCTGGGCGCGCGCTGCGTGCAGGCGGCAGGAGGCGCGGTCGCCCCGGCGAGCGTCCATCACCGCGCGCCATGTGTGCGCCAGCATCGTGACCGCGGGCAGCTCCATCCCGGCCTCGTCGCACGCCTCCCGCAGCAGGGTGCGGGCGCCCGCCGCGTCGCCGCCGACGTCGGACGCGACGCCCTCGAGCAGGTCGCAGAACGGCCGCCACGGGCTGCCCGCCGGGAGCCCCGCGCGCGCCCGCCGCGCGTCGTCCGCCATCGCCGCGGCGCCGCCGGCGCCGACGAGCGCGCGCAGCAGGGCGAGGTCGGCGTCGCGCCCCGGGGCGTCCGGCGGGGCCGCCGCGGCGGCGCGCCGCATCCAGTGAGCGACGAGGTGACTCCCCTGCTCGGTGCAGGCCCAGGCCATCGCGAGCGCGAGGGGGGCCCGCTCGCCCACCATCCCCGGGGGGAACGCCGCGAGCATCCGCCTCAGCACGCCGCGACGGCCCCCGGCCAGGAGCGTCGGCGTCCTCCGCCAGGCCAGCTCCGCGGCCGCCTCGTCGTCCCCCGCGGCGAGCAGGTGGCGGACGGCACGGATCGGGTCGCCCTGCGCGTCGGCCCAGTCCGCGGCGCGGCGGTGCAGGGCCGGCCACGCGTCGGGATCGCCCGCGCGGAGGCGGTCGCGGAGCAGGTCCGCCAGCAGGGGGTGCATCCGGAAGCGGTCGGCGCGCGCGTCGAGCGGCGCCACGAGGCCGACGCGGCGGGCGAGCCCCCGCAGGTCCTCGAGCGTGACGGCGGTGCCCGACACCGCCGAGCACGCCGCCGGCGTCAGCTCGTCCAGCACGCAGGCCCGCATCAGCAGCGCCCGGCCGTCCCGGCCGGCGAACGGGAGCACCTCCTCGTCCAGGTAGTCGGCGATGGCGGGCGCCCAGCCGCGGACGCCGGCGGCCCCCTGGGGCGCGTCGCGCAGCGCGAGGCCGGCGAGCACCAGGCCGGCGGGCCACCCCTCGGTGCGCGCCAGCAGCGCGGCGGTGTCGTCGTGGGTCGCGTCCACCCCCGCCTCGGCGAGCAGCGCCCCGGCCTCGGCGGCGTCCATCGCCAGGTCGGCGGGCCCGACCTCGGCGAGCCGACGGGCGACACGGACGGCGGCCAGGCGCAGCGGGGGCTCCACCCGGCCCGCGACGATCAGCCGCCAGCCGTCGTCGAGCTGGGCCACGACGGTCGCGAGGGCCTCCCGGGCGGCCGCGCCTGTGAGGCGCTCGGTGTGGTCGACAACCAGGACGTGCGCCCCCGGACCGAGGGCCTCGCGGGCCGCACGGGCGTCGGCGGCCAGCGCGCCGGGTTCGCGGTGCGCGGGCCGGGCGTCGATCCACGCCACGAAGCCCGGCACGGTCGCCGCCCACTGGGCCAGGGCCGTGGTCTTGCCGTAGCCCGCCGGGGCCCGGACCACGGTGACCAGGGCGCCCGCGTCGCGCCGGAGCCGCGCGACCACGCCGCGGCGGACGACGCCGCCCGGCGGCGGCTCCGGCGGCGCGAAGCGCTCGAGGGGTCCCTCCGATCGTCCACGGGTCGCGAGGTCGCGACCGTGGGTGCCGCCCCGCTCCTCCATGTCCACCCCGGTGTCCGGGACCACCCCGCACCGGGGGGTCGTGGGGAACCTATGGCGCCCCTCGGGCGCCGCCTACGGGGTCGACGCCGACGCCGGTGTGCGGATCACCCGCAGTGGTCCCCGGGGCGATTTCGTCCCATCGGGGCGATGGCGCAGGGCGGCCGGACTGGTTGCATCGACCGCAGACCGCCGGCGGACCGCCGGCGGGGGAGGAGCTCACCCGATGCCGCCGCCGCAGATCACCGAGGAGGTCACGAGGACGCTGACGGGCCTCGCCTCCGGTCAGCGAGCGGTGCTGGACGGGCTCCTCGGCGTCGCGCCGGGCGCCACGGAGGATGGACCACTCGACCGGCGCACCGTCGCCCTCGTCGGGGTGGCCGCGCTCGTCGCGGCCGACGGGGCGGTCCCCGAGCACCACGCGCAGGTGCGCGCGGCGCTGGACGCGGGGGCCTCCGCCGACGACATCGTCGGAGTGCTCGCGGCCGTGGCCCCCTTCGTCGGGACGTCGCGGATCGTGACCGCCGCCGCCGCCATCGCCGGGGCCCTCGGCATCGGCGCGGCGGGCGAGCCGGGCACCGTCAGCCCGCTCCGGCCCCCGCGGGACACACGAGGGCGCTGAGGCCGGCCCGGCCGGCGCCGAACACCGAAAGGACAATCATGGACTGGAGCTTCTGGGACGTCCTGTGGACCACGTTCGTGGTCTTCATCTGGATCAGCGTCCTCATCATCTTCTTCAACGTCGTCGTCGACGTCTTCCGCAGCAAGGATCTCTCGGGGTGGGCGAAGGCCGGGTGGCTGATCCTCCTGGTCGTCCTGCCGCTGATCGGCCTGTTCATCTACATCATCGCCCGCGGACCCGGCATGTCGCAGCGCGCCGTGAAGGACCAGCTCGACCGCGCGGACCGCATCCGCGAGGCGATGGGCGAGACCTCCGCGAACCCGTCGGCGGAGATCGCCCGGGCCAAGGAGCTGCTGGACGCCGGGGTCATCGACGGCCAGGAGTTCCAGACGCTCAAGGCCCGGGCCCTCGGCTCCTGAGCCAGGGGCCGGGGGACGGCGGGCGGTGGGCACCCATGGGCACGGGGTGCCGCCGCCCGCCGGCCGCGGGCGGTCAGCCGCCGGGCGGCCCCTGCAGGTCGCGCCGCCACCCGGCGAGCACCCGGTGCACCGCCGCGGCGCCGACGATCGGCTCGTCCGGGACCGCGAGCCCCGCGGGGTGGAGGATGAACGGCCGCGTCTGCGGGCCGCCGATGCCGCCGTGGAACGAGATCAGCTCCTCGAACGCGCACCCCTCGTCGATCTGCGGGTCGTAGAAGCTGCCGACCAGGATGTCGGGGCAGGCGGCGAAGCCGTCCGTGCGGCGCAGGTGGTCGGCCGCCCGCGGCCCGAAGGGCGCGAGCGGGTCCTCCCCCTGGACGTGGTCGTCGCGCAGCCGTCGGTGACCGTCGGCGCCGAGCACGAGGGCGCCCTCGGCCTCCGAGCGCACGAGCACCCAGCCCACGTGCGGGTGTCCGCGCAGGGCGTCGAGCAGGCCGGGGTCGCGCCGGTCGATCTCCTCCATCGTCAGCCGTCGCGGCTCGCCCGGCAGGTAGACCAGGCCGAGGTTCCCCGACCCCATCACCACCGCGCCGTCGGCGGGCACCGGCCCGCCCCCGTCGCCCTCCGCGGTGGCGCGGCCGGTGGCCTCGCCCACGGCGTGGCGCACGGTGCTGTCGTTCTCGTCGCCGTCGGCGGAGGCCGCGACCGCCCCGTCCGAGAGGTGGCGGCGCACCAGGTCGGCGAGTCCGTACCCGTTGCGCTGCTTGAAGGTGGCGCCCTGGGTCTGGCCGTGGTCGGACAGCACCACGATCTCGTAGGGCCGCGGGGCGTGGGCGCGCGCGCGGTCGATGCGGGCGATCTGGCGGTCGAGCTTGCGCAGGGCCTCGAGGGTGTCGGCGCGCTCCAGGCCGGAGTGGTGCGCGACCTCGTCGTAGCCCGAGAAGGTCGCGTAGATCGCGGGCCGGCCCTTCATCATGTCGCCGAGCACCCCGAAGACGATCAGGTCGCGCACGGCCACGCAGAGCGCCGCCCGCATGAGCGGGTAGGTGCCGCCGCGGTGGCCCCGGGGGCGCACGTCGCGCCGGGCGGCGCGCGCCGCGGCCACGAGCTCGAGCACGATCTCCCAGACCGACAGCACGATCACCCGGGTCACGTTGGAGCCGTTCGCGAGGAAGGCGCGGTACCCGGGATTGCTGCCCTTCTCCGCGTCGATCCGGCTCACCGTGAGGATCACGTGGTCGGCGTCACCGGAGAGCAGGTTGCCGCGGCTCGCGCCGCCGTCGGCGAGGAGCCCCCGCCCGTCGGACAGGCGGCGCTCGATCTCCTGGCAGTCGCCGGGCGCGGAGCAGGTCATCAGCCGCCCGGTGTCCTTCTCCAGCCAGCGGAACGCCGGGATCCCCTCGTTGGAGCCGAGCAGGATGCCGGCCTGGGACGCCCCGGTCTGCGAGGAGAGGTCGGTCTCCCACTCCTCGAGCCGGTGGCTGCCGCCCTCGACCCAGGCCGCCATGGCGGGCGCGCTGCCGTCGCGCATGGCCCGGCGCAGCACGGGGAGCGCCAGCCCGTCGATCTCCAGGTAGACGATTCCGGGCACGTCGGAGACCACCTGCTCGCCCGAGCGGCGGGCGATGCGCAGCGTGCGCCGCAGCGTCGCCGTGTCGTCGTCGACGCCCGCGATGACCTCGACGCACATCGCGGCCGCCGCCGTGACGAGCGCGGCGAGCAGGGCCCACCACCAGTTGTCGACCGTGATCGCCTCGGGGACGACGTCGGCCGTGGCGACGATGATCAGGGCGTCGACCACGAGCACCGCGAGGAAGCCGGTCAGCAGCGCGAAGGGCAGGCGCGCCGCGGCCACGAGAGGCGGAAGCACCGCGTTGAGGGCGGCGATCACGGCGGCAGCCAGCAGTGCGCCCCCGGCCCCGTCGACGGAGAGCCCCGGCAGCACCAGGGCCGCGAACGCCAGGGCCACCGCGGAGACGGCCCACGCCACGAGCAGGGGCCACGGGCGCAGGCGCGGCGCAGCGGCCTCCCACGACTGCCGGGCCGACGGGGCGCTCATCGCCCGGCCCCCGAGCCGCGGGCGGGCCGGCCGTGAGGATCGTCTGGGCGGGCCACGCGACGGTCGCGATCATGGTCGACGGGGTGACGGTGCTCACCGACCCGGTGCTCTCGCGCCGCGTCGGCCACCTGCGCCGCGTGGTCCCGGCGCCCGCGCCGCCGCAGCGCCTCGACGCGGTGCTGCTCTCCCACCTGCACCGCGATCACCTCGATCTGCCCACGCTGCGCCGGATCGACCCGGGCGTCCCGGTGCTCGCGCCGCGCGGCTCGGCCGCCCTGCTGCACCGCGCCGGCCGTCGCGAGGTGCTCGAGATGGACCCCGGGGAGCGCTGGGAGGTGGGGGGCGTCGAGATCCGGGCGACCGCGGCCGACCATCCCGGCGGCCGGGTGCGCCGGGGCGCACGCGCCTGGCGGGCCCCCGCGGTCGCCGCCCTGGGCTTCGTGGTGCGCGGCGGCGTGAGCGCCTACTTCGCGGGCGACACGGGCCTCTTCGCCGGCATGTCCGGGCTTGCCGGCGACCTCGACGTGGCGCTGCTGCCGGTGGGCGGCTGGCACCCCCGGCTCGGGCCGGGCCACCTCGACGTCGAGGACGCCGCCCGGGCCCTGACCCTGCTGCGGCCCCGCCTTGCGATCCCGATCCACTGGGGCACCTACGCCCCGCCGGGCATGGCGCGCGGGTCGGCCCACCTGAGCGACCCCGGCCGGCTCTTCCTCGCGGCGGCGCGGCGCGTCGCGCCGGGGGTGACCGTGTGGCTCCCCGGCCCCGGCGACGCGGTCACCTGGCCTCCGTAGGGCGCTCGCCGCGGGGGCGGTCACCCGGCCAGCTCGCGGGAGAACATCTCGAGCGCGGTGCGGGTCTTGGTCTGCTGGACGCCGGTGAGGTCGATGCCGCGCGACTCCAGGAAGGCCCGCGCCTCGACCCCGACCGGGATGGCCTCGGCGGGCGCGCACTTGGTGGACAGCTCCAGGATGCGGCTCCCGTCGGGGTAGTTCCAGAGCTCGGCCACGAGGCTGCGCTCGTAGCCGGTCGGCGAGAAGCGCAGCTTGAGGACGGTCACCGGGCCGAGCGGGGTCAGGTCGTCGAGGGTGATGCCCTCGGGCGCGTGCTCGGCGTAGAACGCGCGCTGCTCCTTGGTGAACAGCGACTTGATCGGGGCGTCGCCGGCGAGGTGCTCCTTCACCCGCGACCCCTTGTGGCGGGCGCGCAGCGATCCGGAGCAGACGAAGCCGCCGGGAAGGACGTCCACCTCGACGACGAACGAGGGCGACGACCGCAGCTCGGCCGGGAGCTCGGCCGGCACGACGGGCCGCAGCTTGACCACAGAGTCGTCGCCGCGGCCCTGGACGCGCCGGCCGCGCACCACGACGCCCGCGGCCTCGAGGTCGAGCCCGGGCGTGTCGAAGAACCAGACCTGGCGGATCTGCGCCTCGAGGGGGTCCATCTCCAGTGCCGCGACGGCCGAGCGGCGGGCCCCGTCGGGCACGGTCATCTTCAGCTCCACGCTGTCCACCTCGGCGAGCAGCGTGATCAGCTCCGCCAGCGCCGCCCCGATCAGGGGTCCGGGCGTCCCGGTGTCGGTCATGACTCCTCCTGGGTCCACGCCCGGCCGCGCCGGGCCCGGCACATCATCGGCCGGGCCGCCGCCGCCGCGCATCGTCCCGATGGGGTGAAGGCGCCCGCGCCCCCCGCGGGTCCCCGCTAGCCGGTGACCGCAGGCGCGCGCCGCCGCGGCGGCGCCTCGGTGATGCGGAAGCAGGAGCGGTCGCCCGCCCGCGTCGCGCCCGGCGCGCTCACGCGCACGCGGTTGCAGCGGGCGCCGCGGGCCGTGTCCGAGGCCCGGAGCACGATTGTGACGGTCCGCGAGTGGCCCGCCCGCACCCGGCCGATGAGCCACTGCGGGCGCCCCGACACCAGGCGGGCGCGGGGGCCCCGGGCCCGGACCATGTGGAACCCGGTGGGCACCAGCTCGACGACCCGGATCCGGTGGGCGTCCGCCGTCCCCGTGTTCGCCACGCGGATGCGGAAGAGGGCGCTGCCACCCGCCCGCACCCGCGCGGGCCCCCGCTTGGACACGCTCAGGCGGGGCTTGGCGACGGCGGCAGGAGCCGGCGGCGTCGCGACGGCCGCCGGGGGAGCGGCGGGGGCCGCGGGCACGGGGACCGGCGCGGGGGTCTCCGGGGCCGGCGGCGGCGGGGGAGGGGTCTCCTCGGGCGGGGTCTCGCCCGTCGGCGGCTTCTCCTCCTCGGGAGGCGTCTCGCCCTTGGGAGGCGTCTCGCCCTTGGGAGGCGTCTCGCCCTTGGGAGGCGTCTCGCCCTTCGGGGGGTGCTCGTCCGGCGGCGGCACCTTCAGCGCGCCGTGGTCGGCCGGCGCGCCCCCGCCCGCCAGGGCGCCCGCGGGCGCCATCACCATCGCGGCGGCCACCGCCACCGCGGCGCAGGCGGCGATCGCCCACCGCCGCACGTCCACACCCGTCCCGTCGAGCCTCACCGCGGTCCACCCCTCGAAAGCTCACAAAAACTGCGGGTGCGAACCCTATGGAGGCGCGGGGCCGAAAAGCAACAGAACCTGCGGATCGCGGCACACGCCGCCCCCCGTCCTCAGGCGAGCACCTCCGCGAGCAGTCCGGCGAGGGCGCACGCGGCCACCACCGGCAGCATGCCCGCGCGCCGGCGCCAGAGCACGGCGAACGAGGCCACCGCGAGGGCGATCACCAGCGGGTCGGGGCGCCCGTCGTCCACCAGCACGTTCTCGCCCACGAAGACCGCCAGGCCGCCGATCACCCCCACCACCGCGACCGTGATCCCCGTGAGCGCGTGGGTGAGCGCCCCCGCGCCGTGCGCCCGGTCGATCAGCGGCGCGCCGTTGATGATCATCACGAACGAGGGGGCGAAGGTGCAGAAGGTGGCGATCACCGCGCCCGCCAGGCCCCACCAGGCGCCGCCGCCCACGGTGTGGCCGGCCATGTACCCGACGAAGGTGTTGACCATGATCAGCGGGCCCGGCGTGCTCTCGCCGAGCGCGAGGCCGGCGACCATCTCCTCCGGGGTGAGCCATCCGAAGCGGTTCACCGCCTGGTCGGCGACGAAGGGCAGCACGGCGTAGGCCCCGCCGAAGGTCACGAGCGCCGTGACGGTGAACAGCCCCGCGAGATCGGCCACCAGACCCCCCGCGAGCAGCAGGAGCGCGACGGGCACCAGCCACGCCGCCAGGCAGACGACGATGCGCCGGCGCGAGGGCGTGCCGCCCCCGCCCCCTCCCGCCGTGGCGGCGGAGTCGGCGGCCGTCGCCCCGGCGCCGCCGAGGAGCGCGGAGGAGCGTCGTCCGGCGAGCCAGCCGATCGCCGCCGCGAGGGCGAGCAGCGCGACGAAGGGCATCCCGGCGACGAAGGCCGCGAACGCCGCCGCCGCCAGCGCCGCGGCGGCGGGCGTCCGGATCACCCGGCCGCCGATGCGCAGGATCGCCACGAGGATCAGGGCGACGACGGCGCCCCCGAGCCCCCGCACCACGCCCTCGACCGCCGGCGTCTCGCCGTAGGCGGCGTAGACGGCGCTCATGCCCACGAGCAGCACGAACGACGGCAGTACGAAGAGCCCGCCGGCCGTCAGCGCGCCGCGCACCCCGTGGAGCGTGTGGCCGATGTAGGAGGCGAGCTGCTGGGCCTCGGGCCCCGGCAGGGCCATGCAGACGTTGAGCGCGTGGAGGAAGCGCCGCTCCGAGATCCACCCCCGCCGCTCCACCAGCTCGTCGTGCATGATCGCGATCTGGCCGGCGGGACCGCCGAACCCGATGAACCCCAGGCGCAGCCAGAAGCGCAGGGCCTCGGCCTCGCTCGGAGCCGCCTGCGGCGGCGGACGGCCGGCTGTATCCGAGGCGGACGCCATCGCCGCACTACAGCAGGGACACCGTCCCTCCGGGGCCGGTCGCGCGGTGTGTGACACCGCGGCGGCCGGGCCGTGGTGCAACGCCGCCTCCGGCGGGCGCGGCGTTGCGAACTCCCCGCCCCCTTGACCCGTCCCCGCACGGTTGCGATACACCGGGGGGACCCCGTCCGCACCACCAGCCACCGGGAGCGCGCGCCCCGATGTCCGACCGAGAGGCCCGCGAGGGCCTCGGCCCGCCCGCCGACCCCGCGCGGCCGGCGCCGCACCTGGGCTACATGCCGGGCGTCGACGGGCTGCGCGCGTTCGCCGTGACCGCCGTGCTCGTCTACCACCTCGGGGCCTCCTGGCTCCCGGGAGGGTTCCTCGGCGTCGACGTGTTCCTGGTGATCAGCGGCTTCCTGATCACCTCGCTGCTGCTGGCCGAGCGGCGCACGCGCGGGCGCATCGACCTCAAGCGGTTCTGGATCCGGCGGGCCCTGCGGCTCCTGCCCGCGCTCTTCCTGATGCTGCTGGTGGTGATGACCGCGATGGTGGTGCTGCATCCCGGCGAGGTGGCGGGCCTGCGCGGGGCCCTGCTCGCATCGCTCGCCTACGTGACCAACTGGTACTTCGTCGTCGCCGAGGTGCCGTACTTCGCCCAGTTCGGGCGCCCCTCGGTGCTCCAGCACCTGTGGTCGCTCGCGGTCGAGGAGCAGTTCTACCTGATCTGGCCGCCGGTCCTGGCGATCGCCCTGATGGCCGTCCGCCGCCGCGCCGTCGTGTGGGCGATCGTGGCGGCGATCGCCGCGTCGACGATCGCGGCCTGGGTCATGTGGCAGCCGTTCACCGACCCCTCGCGGATCTACTACAGCACCGACACCCGGGCCGTGGGCCTGCTGGCGGGCGTGCTGCTGGCGCTCGTCGTCCCGCCCGTGACGCGCTGGGCGCGCCCCGGGCCGCGGGCGCGCGGCCAGCTCGACCTGCTCGGCGTGGCGTGCCTCGCGGCGGTGCTGGGGGCGATGCTGACCCTGGGGGACCTCGACCGGTTGCTCTACCAGGGCGGCTTCCTGGTCGTGGCCCTGGCGACCGCGGGGCTCGTCCTGGTCGCGGCGCACCCCGCCTCGCGCCTCGGCGTGGCCCTCGGGTGGGCGCCGCTCGTGTGGATCGGCCTGCGCAGCTACGCGATCTACCTCTGGCACTGGCCGGTGATCATGCTGACGCGGCCCGGGGTGGACGTCGCGCTCGACGGCTGGCGCCTGCTGGCGCTGCGGCTCGCCCTGATCGTGGGGGCGGCGATGGTCTCCTACCGCTTCGTCGAGCGGCCCATCCGGCGTCTCGGCCTGCGCGGCAGCTGGGACGCGATCGCGGAGTGGTCGCGGGGACGCCTCGGCCCCCGGGCGCGGGTGGCCACCGCGTCCACGGTCGCCGCCGGGTTCGCCGCCCTGGTGCTCGCCATCGCCCTGCTGCCGGCGTCAACGCCCACCGTGCCGGGGCTCTCCGGCATCGCCTCGGCCGCCGACGGGGCCGTGCCGGGCCCGGGGCCCTCCGGGCTGGCGCCCGCGGCGGGGGGCGGCGCGGCCGAGACGGCGCGACGGCGGCCGACGCGGCCGGTGGTGCTGGTGGGCGACTCGGTGATGCTCGGGGCGTCGGGCGAGCTGCGCCGGGTGCTCGGACGCCGGGTCGTCATCGACGCGGCGGTCGCCCGGCAGTTCGACGCCGGGGCGGCCGCCCTGCGCGCGCGCCTGCGCTCGGCGCCGCGCAACGCGACCGTCGTCATCCACCTCGGCAACAACGGCTACGTCCCGTTCGAGGAGCTCGAGGACCTGATGACCGACCTGGCCTCGCGCCCGCGCGTCGTCCTGGTGACCGTCCGCGTGCCCCTCCGGTGGCAGGACTCGGTCAACGACGCGCTGCGCTCTGCGGCGCGGCGCCACCGCAACACGGTGATCGCCGACTGGTACGCGGTGTCCGGCGGCTCCGGGCTGCTCGTGGACGGCGCCCACACGACGCCGAAGGGCATGCGGCTCTACGCGCGGACGATCGCCGCGAAGCTCCCCTGAGCGCCGGGCGGCGGCCTACGCGCGCTCGGGCAGCAGGCGCGCGAGCAGCGGGAACACCAGCACCGTGAGCAGCCCGGCGCCGACGAGCGCGGCCGCGTTCTCGGGGCGCATCTCGCCCGTCGCCAGCCCGATCTCGCTGATCGCCACGATCAGGGGAAGGCCGGTGGCCGCGAAGAGGGCCAGCCGCACCGGCTGGCGGCCCGGCAGCATCCCCCGGTGCAGCAGCAGCACGGGCAGGCCGCGCAGGACGAGGATCAGCCCGAAGAACAGGACGACGCGGGCGGGGCCCTCGACGATCGAGTCGATGTCCACGCGCATCCCGGACTCGATGAAGAAGACCGGGATGAAGAAGCCGAACGCGATGCCCTCGAGCTTGCGCTCGAGCGCGTGGTCGCCGGCGGGGAGGGCGCGCCGGAGGACGATGCCCGCCGCGAACGCCCCGAGCACCACGTCCAGGCCGAGCTCGCCGGCGAGCACCAGCAGCCCCACCAGCAGCACCACCGCGACGCGCACCGTGGTCTGCGACGAGGTCTCCGACCCCAGGCCGACGATCGTGGCCAGCGGGCGGTCCTTCAGCCACTGCTGCGCGCGAACGACCAGCAGGGCCACCGCCCCGAACCCGGCGAGGAGCGCCAGTGAGTGCCACGCCCCCTGCGCGCTGAGGAACAGCGAGATCGCCAGGATCGGCAGGAACTCGCCGATCGCGCCGTTGGCGAAGATCGCCCGCCCGAACGGCCCGGACGTCTCCCCGGAGTCGCGGAGTATCGGCAGGAGCGTCCCGAGCGCGGTCGTCGTGAGGGCGATCGCGACGGGAAGCCAGGCGCTCACGTAGTCGGCGGCCGCGAGCGCGCCGACGACGGCCAGCGACGCGAGCATCGTCACCATCCAGGCCGCCCCCGCCGTGGCGCCCGAGCGGCCCCGCAGCACCGTGAGGTCGAGCTCGTAGCCGGCGAGGAAGAAGAGGAAGCCGAGCCCGACGTTGGCGATCAGGACGATCTCCGACTGGGTCTGGGCCAGGTCGAGCACCTGGGGCCCCACGAGCACGCCGCCGACCAGCAGCAGGACGACCTCGGGGATGCGCGGGCCCGGGAGCAGGCCGGCCACGAGCGGAGCCGCCGCGGCCACGAGGACGATGACGAAGAGGGACTCGAGCCCCGCGGGAAGCTCGGCCACGGTCAGCCGAACCCGAGGCGGTCGGGATGCGCGGCGACGTCGGCGAAGGGGGCGGGCATCGCCGTCTCCATGGCCGCCAGGGTGCGGGCGCGCAGCCCGGCGACGACCGCGCGTCTCTCGCCGGAGGTGATCCCCTCCAGCACGTCGTAGGCGGCGAGCAGGCGGCGGGTCACCTGGGGCGAGCCGGCGCCGAAGAGCGAGATCTCCGTGAACGCGAGAGTCGCGAGGCGCGCGAAGCCGGGCTCGCGCGCCCGCACCCGCACGACCCCCGCGTCGTCCGCGTAGTGCCCGGATGGGTCGGGCCGCTCGGCCACGACCGCGAGCAGCCCGGCGAGCCGGTCCACCACCTGGACCGCCGTCGTGGGGTCGTTGATGGCCGGCGACAGGGCCCGGGCGGCGATGTCCACGAGCTGGCGCAGCCCGAACCCGGGATCCTGGATCAGTGTGCGCTCGCCGCCGAGCAGCAGGCAGGCGAGCAGGTCGCCGGCCGGCTCCGTCGCCGCCCCGCCTCCGTGCACGCGGGCGACCGGGGTGTCCTCGCCGAGGTACTCGCCGGGCTGCACGAGCAGCTCGACCCAGCCGCCGGCCGCGGCTCCGGCGTCCGCGAGGCCGCGCATGTCGAGCGACATCAGCACGCCGGTGCGGTGCCCGTTGCGCACGAGCGCCGGATCCGCCGACGGCACCGGGGCCGCGGCCGCGACGTAGGCCCGCTCGCCGGGGACGAAGCGCTCGATCGCCTCGCGGGCGTGCGCGGTGATCGTGCGCAGGAGGTACTGCACCCGCAGCAGCCGCACGATGCCGTGGCTGAACGCGATGAAGGCCACGAGCGTGGCGAGGACCATCACGAACAGCGTGAGGATCGTCAGCACCGGGACGCTCTGGTCGTCGCCGTCGCGGATCTCGACGAGGGCGCCCAGCGCGAACACGAAGGTGGCCAGGAATATCCCGAGCGTCACGTGCGTGAGCGTCGAGCGCACGAACACGCGCACCACCCGGGGCGAGTACTGGCCCCCGGCGAGCTGGATCGCCACGAGCGTGGTGGAGAAGACCACGGCCGTGAAGGTCAGCATCCCGGCCGCCACGGTGGAGGCCAGGTCCTCGGCGGCGCCGGGGGTGCTGCCCGGCAGCCACGACCAGTCGACGTCGGTGCCCCGGTCGATCGCGAGCATCAGCCCGCACAGGCCGATCGCTCCCGCCACGAAGACCCCGGGGACGAACCACATCGAGAGCACGACGGTCTCGCGCAGGTTCAGCCAGCGGATCGGCACGTACCGGGCGCGCTGCGCCATGACCGTGCCCGCGGTCGGTTGTTCCGGTGGATCGGTGACGAGAGGCCCCCGCGTGGAGGGGTGGTCGGGCCGGGTGGAGTCTAGGTTCCCGCGGAACATCGCGAGGCCGAGAGCCCCGTCGGGGGGGCGGACCGCCCGTCGCACGTCCGTCTCGCGCGGGATAGCCCGGCCGCGATGCACGTCGGCCACGCGCTCGCGCTGCGCCGCGTCGCCGTCGGGGCCTCCGCCCTCGCGGCGACCCTCGGTGCGCACGTCGCCGCCACGGGCGAGCTGCACCTGACCCGCGCCGCCCCGGTCATGTGGGGCGTGCTGCTGATCGCCGCCGCGATGTGCGGCGCGCGGCGCCGGTTCCTGCTGCGGTCGCTCGGGGCCACGACGCTGCTGCTGGTGGTCGCCCAGGCCGCCCTGCACGTGGTCATGACCGGGGCGCCCTGGGCCGTCGGGATGACGGCGCACGTGGGCACCCCGCTCGTGGACGCGCGCTCGCTCGTGGTGCACGCCGCGGCCGCCCTCGTGCTGACGCTGATGCTGCGCGGCCTCGACCGGATGCTCGCCGCGGCGCTCGCCGTGGTGCGGCTGCTCACGGCCGACCCGCGCCCGCGGCGCACCCGCGCGGGTGCGCCCGAGCGCGTCGTGGCGGTCGTCCGCGGACCGCACGCACGCCCGCTGCCCGGGCCGCTCCCGGCCCGCGGGCCACCGGCCGGCCTCGCGCCGGCCGCGCTCACCACCGCCTGATCCACGGGCGGGCGCCCCCTGCGGGCGCCGCGGTCACCGGCCGGCTCCCCGATCGCATCCCTGCGGCGACCCCGCCGCGCCCCACCGGGCGCGCGGCGCCGCTCCACCGATCCCGTCCGAGCAGACATCGGAGATGACATGACCATCGCACGACGCGCCGCCGTCCTGGCGGCCGCACTCGCCGTGGCGGCGCCCGCCACCGCCCTGGCCCACACCGAGGTGCGCTCGAGCTCGCCGCGCGACGGGGCCGTCCTCGCGCGCGTCCCCGCCGCCATGGCGGTCACCTTCGGGGAGCCGATCGGCCGCCTCGGCACCATGACGATGACCCGTAACGGCACGGGGAACCTCGTGAAGTCGGCGCGCATCGCCCCGCGCAACGCGCGCACCGCGCTGATCGCGCTCAAGCGGCCCGGGGCCGCCAAGCAGGCGGGGCGCTACCGCCTCACCTGGCGCGTCACCGGCGCCGACGGGCACCGCCTGAGCGGGACGATCACCTTCCGGGTCCGCCCGCGCTGAAGTCGCGCGACCGGGGGCGCCGGGCGGCCGACGCCCTCAGCGCGACTGGGGTAGGCGGGCCGATCCCCGCCGCGCGGGCCGCGCCGACGGCGGCGGCACGACCGGGCCGATGTCGCCGTCCGGCGCCTCGTCCAGGTCGACGATGACCGGCGCGTGGTCGCTCGGCCCGGTGCCCTTGCGCGCCTGACGGTCGACCCACGCCGCCGCCACCCGCCCCGCGACCGGCTCCGAGGCCAGCGCGAGGTCGATCCTCATGCCGAGGTCCTTGTGGAACATCCCGGCCCGGTAGTCCCAGTAGGTGAAGACGCGCGCGCCGGGCCAGCGGTCGCGCACGACGTCGCGCAGGCCCAGGGCGAGGAGCGCGCCGAGGGCGTCCCGCTCGGGAGCGGTCACGTGGGTGTGGCCGGCGTAGGCCTCGGGGTCGAAGACGTCGTCGTCGGCCGGGGCGATGTTCATGTCGCCGAGCACGAGCGCGTCGGCGGGGCCGGCCGCCACCACGTCGCGCAGCGCCGCCAGCCACTCCAGCTTGTACCGGTAGTGCTCCGAGTCGGGGGTCCGGCCGTTCGGGACGTAGAGCGAGTGGACGCGGACGCCCCCGCAGGTCGCCGCGATCGCGCGCGCCTCGGCCACCCCCTCCCAGTCCGGCGCCCCCGCGACGCCGTTCACCACGTCCTCCAGGCCCACCCGCGACAGGATCGCCACCCCGTTCCACTGCCCCTGCCCGTGGGCGGCGACCGCGTAGCCGCGGGTGGCGAGCTCCTCGCCGAGCAGCTCGGCGAAGGCCGCGTCGGCGAGCTTGGTCTCCTGGAGGCAGACGACGTCCGGCCGGCGCTCGTCGAGCCAGGGAAGCAGCCGCGGCACCCGCTGCCGCACCGAGTTCACGTTCCAGGTGGCGATGCGCATGCATCCGAGCCTACGGGCCGCCGGAGCACGGGCGCCCACCCGCTCGGGTCTCTGCCGGCCGGGGCCGCGCGCCTGGGCGCTTCGCGGATCCGCTCCGGCAATGGATGTATATATGCGCAGGTGTTCATGTAATCTGCCCGGGATGAGCCACGGCGACCACCACGGCGGCCCGATCGACCATGCCGTTGCCGTGCAGGTCGCGCAGGCGATGCAGGCCCTCTCCACCCCGAGCAGGGTCATGATCCTCGGACGCCTGCGTGAATCGGACTGCACGGTGACCGATCTGGCCGCACACCTCGGCATGGAGCAGTCGGCCGTGTCGCATCAGCTGAGGGTGCTGCGCATGCTCGGCCTGGTCGTCGGCGCCCGCGACGGCCGCACGGTGGTCTATGCCCTCCATGACGACCACGTCGCCGAGCTGCTCGACCAGGCGGTCTTCCACACCGAGCACCTCCGGCTCGGTCTCGCGGCGGCCCCGGATCGCCGCGGCGCCGCGGCGTGATGGGGGGCGGAGGCCGCCGGGGAGCCCCGGCGGCGGTCGGGAACGGGCACCCGCACGATCACCCCCACGCGCACGGCCACGGCCACAGCCACGGCACGGTGGACCCGGCGATCGCCGGGTCCGAGCGCGGCCTCTGGGCGGTGAAGTGGTCGCTCGTCGGGCTCGGCGTGACGGCGGCGCTCCAGATGGCCGTCGTGGTGGTCACCGGTTCGGTCGCCCTGCTCGCCGACACCGTCCACAACGTCGGCGACGCCCTGTCGGCGGTGCCGCTCGGCATCGCCTTCGTGCTCTCCCGTCGACCGCCGAGCGCGCGCTTCCCCTTCGGCCTGAACCGCTCGGAGGACCTCGCGGGCCTCGTCATCATCGGCCTGATCCTGTTCTCGGCGATCTATGCCGCATACGAGTCGATCCGCCGTCTGTTCGATCCGCAGGAGGTCGAGCTGCTGTGGGCGGTCGCCCTCGCCGGCGTCATCGGTTTCGTCGGCAACGAGGCCGTGGCGCTCTTCCGCATCCGGGTCGGCCGCCGGATCGGCTCGGCCGCGCTGATCGCCGACGGGTACCACGCGCGCACCGACGGGCTGACCTCCCTCGCCGTCGTCGCCGGGGCGATCGGCGTCGCTCTCGGCTGGCCGGCCGCCGACCCCGTGGTGGGGCTGCTGATCAGCGCCGTGATCCTGAAGATCGTCTGGGATGCCTCGAAGAGCATCGGCGAGCGCCTCCTGGACGGGGTCGACCCGGCCGTGGCCGAGGAGATCCGCCGCGTCGCCGCGTCGACCGAGGGGGTCGTGGCGCTCCGGGCGGTCCGGGCCCGGTGGCAGGGCCATGTGATCCGGGCGGAGATCGATGCGGAGGTCGACGGCCGGATCGACGTCGCCGAGGGACACCGGATCGGCGAGCGCGTGGCCGAGCGCCTGCGTGACCAGGTGGAGTTCTTCGGCGAGGCGGTCGTCCGCACAGCCCCCGCGCGGCCGGTGTCCGCGTAGGCGACCGCCCCGGCCGTGCCGCCGGCTCACGCGGCGCCCCGCGCCGCGGCTCCCTAGTTCTCCCCGTGCCGGGTGGGGGCGGCGACCCATGACGCCCGCGGGCCCGGGCGTCAGCCTGCGCACCAATCGGCGGAGGAGGCGACGCCATGAGCCCCGCGGGCGCGGGCCAGATCGAGGCGATCCTGAACCTGGCCCGGTTCCACCGGGCGCATGAGCGCTTCTACGCCAGGGCTCCGCTCGAACGGGCCGTCGACCTCCAGCGGTGCTCGGGCACGCTGACGCTCGCCGACCGCTGGGCGGTCGCCGTCCCGGCCGACGGCGCGACGGGAATTCGCTTCGCCGGTTGCGAGGACCTCAACGAGCCGGCCTCGATCCCCTCCGACGGCGTGCTGTTCATGGAGGGGGAGGGGATGCCACCCGAGCTGGCGCGTCTCCAGCGCGACCTCGGCGCCACCGCGGACGACTACGCCGCAACGGGGGCGTGGTTGTCCGAGGCGATGGAGGCCTCATGGGCGGCGGCAGCCCTCCTGCGCCATCCGGGCCTCGCCGACCTCCTCGGGGAGCGCCATCGGATCATCGCCAACGACTGGCAGGCGGCGGATCTCAGCTCCCTCGTCGCCCGACTCGTCCGTCGCGCCGCCGACCTGCTGGCGCCGCTCGACCTGTCCCCCGCGGGCGTGCGCGCCGACCTCGCCGGCCTGCGGACGTTCCCCGGCTACCTCCACTCGGCCGCCGAGCTCCTGGATCGCGCGGCTGACCTGGCGGCCGGGTCGGCCGTGCTCGTGCACGACAACGAGCGCCGCTGGCGCGTCTTCCGGCAACGGGTGGAGCAGATCGTGGGAGCGGCGTCCGAGCCCACGCGGTGAGCTCGGGCCGGGCGCCGGACGTCCCGCGCCCTCGTCATGCGGGCCGGGCGGGCGGCGCCGCTAGCCCGAGTCCGGGGCGTGGAGGATCATGCCGCGATCCTGATCCGGCGGTGCCCGCCGCCGGCGCCCTGCCGAAGGGATGACCTCGTGCCGAGCACCCACCGTGGCCGCATCGCGGCGCTGGTCGCCGCGGCGGCGACCGTCGCCGTGCTGTCCGCGCCGGTCGGTGCGTCAGCCGCCCCCAAGCCCCGGGTGACGGTCATCGGGGACTCGGTGCAGGCGTCGTTCGGGTACGTCCGCGCGGCCACCGCCACGCTCGGCACGGGCCTCGACCTGCGCCTCGACGCGCGCGTCTGCCGCCGCCTCGTGGCGCCGAGCTGCACCTTCCAGGGCTCCACGCCCCCGACGGCGCTCGAGGTGATGCGCAACCGCTCGCGCGCGGCGCTCGGCCGCGTGGTCGTCATCCACGTCGGCTACAACGACGGCCCGGGCGCCTACGACGTCGTGCCCGTGCTGCGGGCCGCCCGCGGCAAGGGCGTCGAGAAGGTGGTGTGGGTGACCCTGCACGACCCGAAGGGGGTCTACCGGGGCCACAACGCGCGCATCCGCGCCGCCGCCCGCGCGTCGTCGGCGATCGTGGTCGCCGACTGGGCCTCGCTCAGCGCGGGCCGGCCGTGGTTCGGCGCGGATGGCATCCACCTCAACCGGGCCGGCGCGATGGCCCTGGCCGGCCTGCTCCGCACCTCGGTGGCCCGGGCGCTCTGACACCGACGGCGGGCGCCCCGGCCCCGCCGTGGCGACGGGCCCCCGCGAGGTGCAGACTTGCGCGATGCCCGAGGCGTCCCCGGAGCCGCAGCCCGCCCGCTCGAGCCGCCGCCAGACGATCGGGCGCGCGGTGGTCTCGCTCGTGCTGGTCGGCTTCGTCTTCTGGCTGCTGCTCTCGAACCTCGGCGACCTCTCGGAGGTGGCGGAGGCGCTCCGCCAGGTCACCTCCGCCGAGGCGGTGCTGCTGATCCTCATCACGCTCGTCTGGCGGCTGCTCGTCGCGACGCAGCTCAGCTCGAGCGTCCCGGGCCTCGGCATCGTGAAGGCGACGGTCGCCTCCGAGAGCTCGGCGGCCGCCTCGAACGCCATCCCGGGCCCGTCGGGCACCGTCATGCGGCTGGCCGTCCTGCGGTCCTGGGGCTACCGCACCGAGGAGTTCGCCAACAGCTGGCTCTTCACGTCCTCGCTGACCAACCTCACGGTCCTGATGGCGCCCATCGTCATCGTCGTGGTGCTGGTGATCGAGGGCGAGCGCAGCCGTCCGCTCGTCATCGCCGCCCTCGTGGGCCTGGTGGTGGGGGTGACCGCCATCGCGCTGGTCGTCGCCATCCTGCGCAGCGAGCGCGTCGCGCGCCGGGTGGGCCGGATCGTGGGACGGGTCGCCCGGTGGCTCGCCGGCATCGCCCGCCGCGACCCGAGCGCCGAGGACTTCGGCGAGGCCGCCGTCGGCTTCCGCGACGGCCTCATCGCGACCTGGCACCGCCGGGGCCCCCGCATCCTCCTGGCCGTCGTCGCGAGCTACCTCTGCCTCGGCCTGCTGTTCGTGCTCTCGCTGCGCGCGGTCGGCCTCGGCAGCGACGTGGCGCCGCTGACCGCCGTCGTGGCCGTCTACTGCGCCGTCCGCCTGGCGACGATGGTGGAGATCACCCCCGGCGGCGCCGGCATCACCGAGGCGCTCTACACCGGCGCCCTCCTCATCGTGACCGGCGGCGAGGAGCAGTCGGTCATCGTCGCCGGGGTCTTCCTGTTCCGCGGGCTGAGCTACGCCGGGCCGCTGCTCCTCGGCTGCGTCGCCCTCCTCGTGTGGCGCGCGAAGCGGTCGTGGCGGGCCCACCCGCCGGCCGAGGACCCGTCGGTGGTCGCGGTCACGGCGGTGATGATCGACCAGGAGCCGTCGACGGGGGGATGAGCCCCCGCCGTGGGCGCGGGCCGGCGGGCGATGCGCCCGCCGGCCCGGTCCCTCAGTCGAAGGCGCTCGTCCGCGCCTCGTTCCAGCGCACCGTGAGCGCGAAGAGCACCGCCGTGCTCAGGCCGATGGCGACCAGGCTCCACAGCGGGTAGGCGGGGAACCAGGCGAACTGCCCGATCATGTTCACCGCGACGACCACGATCGCGAACCACCGGGCCCACGACTTGCCGCCGAAGAGCCCCAGGCCGGCGAGCACGAGCACGCCGCCCCAGATCAGCAGCGTCCAGCCCCAGGCGGTGTAGTCGGTGGTCACCAGGAGACCGGCCTCCGTGACGACGTAGACCTCCTCCTTGAACAGAGCCGCGAGCCCCTGGATCGCGCTGATGACACCCACGGCCACGAGCATCACGCCGGCGAACATGATCCAGCCGGCCCAGGCCCAGCCCTCGTCCCCTCCGCCGCGCGACGGATCAACGGTGGCCATGACGTCCTCCTCTCGTCCTGCCGCCCGGTGGCGGCCCCAGGAGGATCCAACGGCCTGCCGCCGCCGGCCGCATCGTCCCGGAGGGATGAACCTGCGGGCCGGCGCGGCCGCCGTCACCCCGCCAGCAGCCGCTCCAGGCGCACGTCGGGGTGGTTGCGCTCGATGTTCGCCAGCTCCCACTCCGCCCGGAACAGGGCGACGCGCTCCCCCGTGCGCCGCTCCAGCACCTGGACGCCGGCGCGCGTCAGGCGGGCGGCGCCCTCGGGGTCGGTCTCGCGGGCGATCATCTGCCGCGGGGGGTCGATGGTGGTGGGCGCGCCGAACTCGCCCTCCAGTCGCGCCTTGGCCACCTCGAGCTGCATCGGGCCGACGGCCGCGAGCACGGGCTCCTGGTCGCCGCGGTCGGCCATGCGCAGGACCTGCACGACCCCCTCCTCGTCGAGGGCGCCGAGGCCGCGGCGGAACTGCTTGTAGCGGCTCGCGTCGGCGCTGCGCGCCACCGCGAAGTGCTCCGGCGCGAACCGGGGCATCGGCGCGAAGGCCGCCGCCGATCCGTCGTGCACGACATCGCCCGGGCGAAGGCCCGTCGCGTTGACCAGGCCGATGACGTCGCCCGGGAACGCCTCCTCGACCGGGATGCGCTCCTGACCGAAGGGCTGGTGTGCGTGGCGCATGCCGAGCGGCTTGCCCGTGCGGGCGTGCCGGGCGGCCACGCCGCGCTCGAATCGCCCGGCGACCACTCGCAGGTAGGCGATGCGGTCGCGGTGGCGCGGGTCGGTGTTGGCCTGCACCTTGAAGACGACGGCGCAGAAGGGGCCGTCGAGGGGCCGCGGGCCGTCCTCCAGCGTCTCCCATGCCGCGGGCGGGCGGCCGATGTCCTCCACCGCCCCGAGCAGCTCGGCCACGCCACAGCCGGCGAGCGCCGATCCGAAGAAGACGGGCGTCGAGCGGCCGGCGGCGAAGTCGGCGGGGTCGTGGTCGGCGCCCACGCCCGCGAGCAGTTCGAGGTCGTCGTCGAGGGCGCGCCGGGCGCCGTCCGGCAGCCCGGCCTGCGCGAGCGGCACCGGCGCGCCGGCCGGCCCCGCCGACCGGCGGTAGGGGAGGAACGTGGCCGTGCGGCGGTCGGCGATGCCCAGGAAGGCGCCGCCGTCGAGCACGGGCCAGGTGACCGGGGTCGGCCGCAGGCCGATCTCGCGCTCCACCTCGTCGAGCAGCTCGAGGGCGTCGCGCGCCGGCCGGTCCATCTTGTTGACGAACGTGATCACCGGCGTCCCGCGGGTGCGGCACACCTGGAAGAGCTTCAGGGTCTGCGGCTCGAGGCCCTTGGCCGCGTCGATCACCATCACCGCGGTGTCGGTGGCCGTCAGGACGCGGTAGGTGTCCTCGCTGAAGTCGCGGTGCCCCGGCGTGTCGAGCAGGTTCAGGACGTGGCCGCGGTGGTCGAACCGCATCGCCGCGGAGGTCACCGAGATCCCGCGCTCGCGCTCGATCTCCATCCAGTCCGACCGCGCGCCCGCCCCACCGGCCTTCGCGCGCACGGCGCCCGCGAGGTCGATGGCCCCCGCCTCCAGCAGCAGCTTCTCGGTGAGCGTCGTCTTGCCCGCGTCCGGGTGCGAGATGATCGCGAACGTGCGCCGCCGGGCCGCCTCGGCGGCGGTGCGGGCGGCGCTCATCGTCCGCCCGCCCGCAGGCATGGCACATGCATGTCCGGCTCGTGGCCGGCATCACCTCGGCGGGGCACCGCGCTCCTCGTCCGACGGCGTCCGGCGCGCCGACATCTCACGACCGGTCAGGGTACCAGCGCCGCCCCCGGTGGCCGGACGACGGTCAGTGGCCCCCACCGGCGCGCGACCGCAGTCCCTGCTCTCCGGTGGCGCCGAGCACCTGGAGGCGCTCGCCGCGATCTGCGAGGTGCAGCGCTCACTGGGGGAGCTCAAGCAGCGGATCGTGCTCGACGAGGTCGCACGGTGCCTGGACCGAGCGCTTTCGACCTGCGACGCCGGTCGCGTGGACGATGCGATGGCGGAGTTGGCGCGAGCGCTGCGTCGGTGACCAGCGGGGCTATGGGGCGTCGGTGGAGGATAACGGGACGGCGAGGCGTTCACCGCCCCCAAGGCGGAAGCGACTCGCGCGGACGGCGATCTCGACCGGCCGGGCGTTGCAGGGGTGTGCGAGGAGCGCGAGCCGGCGCCGATCGAGCGACACGTCGATCCGCTGGCCGCGATAGCGGATCCTGAACGCCACCCGGCGCAGGTCCGGAGGGAGGCGCGGCTGGAAGTCGAGGACATCTTCGCCGATCCGAAGGCCGGCGATCGCGCGGATGACCAGGTCGACCGTCCCGGCCATGGCGCCCAGGTGGATGCCCTCGCGGGTGGTTCCGCCCTGGGTGTCGTCCAGGTCTGCGTCGAGGGCCTCGCGAAAGAGCGTCCAGGCCTGCGCGGGCGCCGTGTGGGACAGCACCGATGCGTGCACCACGCGGCTCAGGGTCGACCCGTGGGCGGTTCGGGGGAGGTAGTGCTCCACCGTCCGCCGGAGCGCGTCGGGATCGGTTTCGTAGCCGAGACGGGCCAGCATCGCGGTCAGGGCACCGGGGCCCAGCAGATGGATCAGCATCAGGACGTCGGCCTGCTTCGAGAGCTGGTGGCGATTCGTGCTGTCGCCCTCCGCCTCGAGGATCAGGTCGAGCCGCTCGATGTTGCCGTAGATCGAGCGGTAGCGGGGCCAGTGTTGTAGATGCCCGCGAGGTAGGTGCCGGGGTAATGGACCCCGTCGTCCCCGCGCTCCGGGGCGGCGCCACGCGTCGCCATGTAGCCGTTGCCGAGCGTCGTGAGGGTCTCGCGGTGACCCTCGTGCTCGGGATCGAACCCGCCGTAGACCAAGAGCCACGGGTCGGATCGGGTGGCCCCGAGATCCAGCTCGCCGACGTCACCGAGCACGAAGTCGGCGCCGGCCGCCTCGAGCAGGCGGCGAATGCCGCCGAGATCGATGCCGACGACCAAGCCGAAGCCTCCCCGTCTGGCAGCCTCGACGCCCGCCGCTGCGTCCTCCACGACGGCGCTCCGCTCCGGGGCCACGCCGAGGCGGGCGGCGGCCTCCAGGAACATGTCCGGCTCGGGGTTGCCGCGCAGGCCGAGCGTCCGCGCGACCTTCTCCGTCGATCACGATGTCGAACGCCTCGGAGAGCCCGGCGGACTCGAGGATGCCCCCCGCGTCACGGCTGCTGCTGACGAGGGCCACGGGGACGCCGCTGTCCCGCAGCCGCCGGAGCAGAGCCGCGGTGCCGGGAAAGACCCGGACCCCGTCTCGCCTCACGAGCGCGGTGAACAGGCCGTCCTTGATGGACGCCTGCCCGTGCGTGGTCCACGCGCCGGGGGGATCGCTGGGCGAACCGCGCGGCATGGCGATCCCGCGTGCTGAGAGGAACGCCGCGATGCCATCCTCGCGGGCGCGCCCGTCGACATAGCGCCGGTAGTCCAGGTCGGCGTCGAAGGGGGTGGTGTCGCCCCCCCCGGCCCGGCGGTCCCCCAGGATGTCGTCGAGGAGCTGTTTCCAGGCGGCAGCGTGGAGTGCGGTGTCGGTGACGACGCCGTCCATGTCGAACAGTACGGCGTCGTATGGCGGTGTGACGCCGAGGGCCACCGACGCGAGACTCGGCGGCCCGGCCTGCTCGCGATCAGGGCGCAAGCTCATCGACCCCGATCGGGCGGCCCACCGCGCCACCTTCCGGCCCTCCGCGGAATCGGCTAGGCCACAGCAGGGCGGGCGGGCGCATCCATCTGCTCCGAGGACTCCGCGGTGGCTGGGGATTCGGGAAGGGACAGCCGCTTGAGCAACAACGCGTTGAAGGCGACGAGGAAGCTCGATCCCGACATGGACAGCGCGGCGATCTCGGGGCGGAGGACCAGGTCGAGGGAGGGCTCGAAGACGCCTGCCGCGATCGGGAGCGCGATCGCGTTGTAGCCGATCGCCCACCCCAGGTTCTGCCGCATCTTGCGGAGGGTCCCCCTGCCGATCCGCAGCGCGACCGGCACGTCGAGGGGATCCGATCGCATCAGAACGACGTCGGCCGTTTCGATCGCGACATCGGTCCCCGCACCGATGGCGATGCCCAGGTCGGCCTGAGCGAGGGCCGGGGCGTCGTTGACGCCGTCGCCGACCATCGCGACGCGCCTGCCCGCCCGCTTCAGATCGGCGATCTTCGCGGACTTGTCCTCCGGAAGGACCTCCGAGATGACCGTGTCGATCCCCAGGAGGGAGGCGATGCGTCGAGCGGTCGCCTCGTTGTCGCCGGTCAGCATCACAACCTCCACCCCGGCCTCGTGGAGCGCGGCCACCGCCTCGGCGGCGGTCTCCCTCGGCGCGTCCGCGAGGGCGATGACGCCGGCGGCGCGACCATCGACCGCGACGAAGACGGCTGTGCGACCTGCGGCGGCGAACTCGTCGCGCCGCCCCGTGAGGGCACCGAGCTCGACGGCTTCCTGCGCCATCAGCCTGTGGTTCCCAACGACCACCCGCCGCCCCGCGACCTCTGCCCCTGCGCCGTGGCCCGGGACGTTGAGGAAACCACCGGCCTGGAGTCGCTCGACCCCCACTTCGTCGGCGTGTCGGACGATGGCGGCGGCGAGGGGATGCTCGGAGTCGCGCTCGACGGCCGCGACCAAGGCGAGCAGCTCGTTCCGCGAGATGCCCTCCACGACGAGGTCCGTGACTTCCGGTTCGCCCTTGGTCAGGGTGCCCGTCTTGTCCATCACGACCGTGTCGATCCGTGCCGACGTCTCCAGGGCCGTGGCGTTCTTGAACAGGACGCCACGGTTGGCGCCCAGCCCGGAGCCGACCATGATGGCCGTGGGCGTCGCGAGCCCGAGCGCATCGGGACAGGTCACGACCACCACGGTGATCGCGAACAACAGCGCCTCCTCCACCGACCGGCCGACCGCGAGCCAGGTCAGGAACGTCGCCATCCCGCCGATGAGGGCGACGAACACGAGCCAGAACGCTGCCCGATCGGCCAGGCGCTGACCGGGGGCCTTGGAGTTCTGCGCTTCCTGGACCAGCGCGACGATCTGGGCGAGGGCGGTGTCGGCGCCGACCCTGGTTGCCCGGACGCGCAGGGTGCCGGTCGTGTTGACGGACCCACCGATCACCTCGGCACCGGGCGCCTTCACCACGGGGATGCTCTCTCCCGTGACGAGCGATTCGTCGATCTCCGACTCCCCGTCTTCGACGACGCCGTCGGCCGGTACCTTTGCGCCGGGACGAACGAGCATCAGGTCTCCGGCCACGACGTCTCCGGTGGGCACCTCGACCGGTTCGCCGGCCCGGACCACGACGGCCATGGGGGGCGCCAGCTCGAGGAGCGCTCTGATGGCGTCGTTGGCCCCGCCCCTGGCGCGCATCTCGAACCAATGCCCGAGCAGGACGAATGCGGTCAGGACGGTGGCCGCCTCGTAGAAGACCTCTCCGCCCCCGGTGAGCGTGACGCCGACGCTGTAGAGCCAGCCGGCGCCGACCGCCACGGCCACGAGCACCATCATGTCCAGGGTGCGGGCCCGAAGGGCTCTGACGGCTCCATCGAAGAAGATCCAGGCCGAATAGAAGATCACCGGGAGCGACAAGAGCAGCGAGAAGACGTCGTCTCGCAGACCGAACGGAACGCCGGCGTCGAAGCCGAGGACATCTCGGCCGATGGGCGACCAGAGCAGGATCGGAATCGAGAGAAGCGCGGCGACGAGGAAGCGGTTGCGCATGTCCCGCACCATGGCGTCCATCGACATGCCGGCGTGGTGCCCGCCATGGCCCATGATCTCTTGTGCGGAGGAGGAGTCGTTGACGGCGGGCTCCTCGAGCGCATCGGCCAGGGGGTCACCCGCCGGGGCGCGAGGGGCATCACTGGGCGTGCGGCCGATGGCGTCGGGGCGGGTGGATTCGTCGACCGCTGCCATCGGCTCCGACATCGGCTCGCATATGTGCAGCGGAACCGACCGACCGGCGCAGTGGTACCCGCAGTCCCGAATCCACTCCCTCAGATCGGCCACCGACGTCTGCGCCGGATCGAAGCGCACGTTGGCCGTCTGTGCAACAGGGTTGACGTCGACCGATAGAACGCCCGGGCGCCGGGTCAACATCGCTTCGGCGACGGACTTGGAGGACGCCCAATGCACTCCCGCGACCTCCAGCACGACGGCCTCCGCGCGCGTCGTCATCACCACGTCGGCCCGGCGTGACGCAGGTGTGGCGAAAAGCGCGGTGGCCCGCCGCCGACGCTCATGGCCGCCCGCGGGCCGCTCGACGCATCTCGTCGGCCCCACACGGCATCTGCACTGTTCCGAATGCTCCGACCTCCCACCGCGCCGCCCGAATCAACGACTCTCAGCGGCATTCTTCCCCGACGACATGACAGTCCGGTGACGACGCGCGCCGACACCGGTCGAGTCCGGCGCGCGCCCGTTCCGCCTGCCCACCGCGTCCGGCACCCCCTCACAATGCCTGGCCCTGCTCACCACCGACGAGCCCGTGATGGCGCCGGTAGGCCTCCAGGACCTCGCCTCGGGCGGCGTCCGGCATGGCGAGGTGCTGGTCGCCGATCGTCGAGGCCAGCAGATCGAGCGACGACGCCAGCTCCGCGGCCCCCGGCCGCGCCTCGGGGGCGTATCCCTCAGCCCGCGCCGCGTCAGCGATGAAGGGGATGGCGCCGGCCAACGACAGCGTCCCCGCCGGAGCCGCGAAATAGAACGTCGACGGATACTGGATGAGGTCCACCCGGAGGTCGTCCACCGCCTGCGAGAGACGCTCCATCTGCCGGCCCGCCGCAGCGGGATGGATACTGCTCGTCGATGTGCCGCTCTCGAGGTGCGACTCCCGGAGGGCGTGCGCGAGTGCCGCCGCGGCGCGCTGGCGCCGCAGCGCCGGGTAGATCGAGAGCACCCACGTCGCGACCAGCGTGAACAGAACGAAGCCGAGCGTCGCCTGGAGCGGCGCCAGGATCCGCAGGGCCGCGGCCTCGGGAGCGATGTCGCCGTAACCGAGGGTGGCCTGGGTCACCCACGACTGGTAGAGGGCCACGAGGAACCCCGATTGCTCGGACGGCAGGAGCGGCGACGCGAAGATGAAGTCGCCTGGGAGTGCCGGCAAGTAGATCAGGGCCCAGCCCACAACCGTGCCGCCCACCCAGAGCGCGATCACGCACACCAACGACACGGGGCCCGCAACCGAGCGCGCCCCTGGGCCCATCGATCCGCTGACGCGCCAAATCACCCTGAACACGAGCATCGTCAGGCCGCCCTGACCGCTCGGATGGAAGAGCGAGTGGAACACCTCGCGCAGTGTGGCAAGAACGAGGCCGATCCCGAGCGCGATGAGCACCGCTGACATCATCGAACCCCAACTACCCCCGCTGCGGGTGCTCCTCACATCAGCCGGCCGGCCGGGCGGCGTTGGCATCTGCGACGACGTCGTGTCCGAAGACCTGGATGCGTCCCGGGGGAGCGCGGGTGACAGCCGGGTCACCATTCCGATCAGCGTCGTCTTGCCCGAGCCGTTCGGGCCCAGCAGGCCGAGGAAGGAGCCGTTTCGGATCTCGAGGTCGAGCCCCCGCAGCGCCACTGTCCCGTCGTCGTAGAGCTTCTCCAGGCTCGTGATCGTGAGAGCGGCGGCCAAGCGACGGCTCCTCGGGGATGAGCCGGGCCCCTCAGACGTAGCCGAGTGGATTGACTGCGCCTCCGTTGATCCGGACCTCGAAGTGCGAGTGGACGCCGGTGGAGTTGCCGGTCGTGCCCAAACCCGCGAGCAGGGTGCCCTGAGAGACGCTCTGGCCCACCGACACGGCGATGCTCGCGTTGTGGGCGTACGCGGTGCTGAGCCCCCCGCCGTGATCGACCACGACCAGGTTGCCATAGCCACCGTTCCACCCGGCGACGATGACGGTACCGCTCCGAGCGGCGACGATCGGGCTGCCGCTCGGACCGGCGATGCCGATGCCTTCGTGCATTCGTCCCCAGCGTGGTCCGTAGCTGGACGTGAGAGTGCCACGGGCGGGCCAGATTGAACCCCGAGCCCGTCGAGGGCGCGCGGGCGGCCGTCGGCGATGGCTCCGCCGGCGGGGAAGGCGCCGGGGCGCCTGTGCCTGCCGACGGGGTCTGGGCGGTGCGGATGGCGGTCGCGAGCCGAGCCGAGCGGGCCTCGAGGTTCCGGGTCTCCACCTCGATCTCGCGCCGATCCCCCTGGACCCCGGCCAGCAGTTCCCGTCGCGCGCCCAGAAGGTCCTCCAGTCCTGCCTGCTGGCCCTCGGGCTCGGCACGGGCGGCGACCGCCTCCTCGGCGGCCACCTCGGCCCGCGCCTCCGAACGGGCCACATCCGCCCGCATCTCGGCGATCTGGTCGCGGCGGCGCGGGTCTCATCGGCGTACCGCGACACGGCGTTCGCCAAGCCGGCGTCGTGATCAGCGATGCCAGCGAGGAGGTCCATCGTCTCGACCGCGGCTGAGAGATCGCCCGACTCGACCAGGACGAGGATCGGATCGGGCTCGCCGCCCGCGTAGAGGTCTCGGAGGCGTCGCGCGACTCGGCGGTCGGGGCGCCAAGTCCGGGGAGGCGCCGACCTGGGGAGTCAGGTTCCTAATCGCGAGGGTCGCCGCTCGTCGCGGGCGCGTGGATGTGGATGATGACGGCGGTTTGGGCGGCGTCGGAAGAAGTCATGAGGCGTCCCTGATGCCGATCCTTCGTCAGTGGTCGCGCCGGAGGTCTGTTGTCCAATAGCCCCGGCTCACGGGTCTTTCCTCCGCCGTCACCCACCAGTAGTCCTGTGCCCGCGCCGCCGCCCGCCCCTGGTAGCAGCTCCGCTGTGCCCCGCTCTGCGGCGGAGCGGCACGTCCGGCCACCTCCGTCTCCGGCGGAGCAGGGGGCCGGCGGATCCTCCGCGACGCGCGCATGCGCTCAGGCTGGCACACCGCCGAACGCATGCAAGCGCCGGGGACCGCACCCGATCGCCAGAGCAGCTTTCGGCGGCCGCGTTTGTGACGGTCTCATGAAGAGCGGTGCGGCAACCGTAGTCCCCCGCAGGCGAACGCGGTCCTCCCGGATTTTCGCGCGTTCGGTCGAGGTCGATCCTTGAGAGCACAGGGCGGCGTCGGCCGCCCGATAAGGAAGGGATCGAGGACGTGAGACGACCTGTCGTGAACATCACTCCACGCGAGCGTGCGGGGCGCATTCTCGTGGGGCTGTCGGCCACGGTCGCCGGGCTCGTCCTGCTGGCCTCCGCCACCACCGCCGGCGTCGTCGCACTGGAGATCCTCCTCGTGCTCGCCGGGCTCGACCTGGCGGTCACGGGAGCGTTCGGGCACTGTCCGCTCTACCAGCGCCTCGGACACGTCCCCCCCTCGCTGAGGAGGCCAGCATGACCGAGCTCGATCAGAGGGAAGCCCCCGCCCCACCGGACGAGGGCGAGCCGAAGCGCCCGGGCCACGGCCACTGGATGATGATCGCCTGCTGCATCCCCATGCTCATCATCGCGGTCGTGCTGGTCGCGACCGGGGTGGTCGGCGCCGGCTTCATCATCGTGGCCGTCGCCTGCACCGTGATGATGGCGATGATGATGCGCGGGATGTCCAATGGGGGAGGCGGCGGGCATCACTGACATGCCGGAGGACCTTGCCGGTCGCGAGACGGGTGGCTCGCGACGGGCGAGGCGATCGGCGTTCCTCAGCGAGCGCGCGGATCGGGGCGTCCGGGGCCGCGTGGCGCTCGCCGGGCGCCTGATCGAGATCATCACCGTGCTCTCGGCCAGCGGCTTCGACGACCTGCTCGGCGCGCTCGGCCTGCGCACCTGCATCTCGCCGCGCTGCGTTCTGCACCGGCGGATCGGTTTCGAACCGTGCCCGCACCATGTCGGGCTCGCCCTCCCCAGGTCCGAGCGCCTTGCGGTTGTGCTGGAGCGCCTCGGACCGACCTTCGTGAAGCTCGGCCAGATGGCGGCGCTGCGCCCCGACTATGTGCCGGAGCCCTACGCCGAGGCCCTCAGTCGGCTCCACGATCGGGCGCAGCCCTTCCCCTCGTCCCAAGCGCGGGCTGTGGTGGAGGAGGAGCTCAGAGCTCCCGTCGAGCGGCTCTTCGCCGAATTCTCGACGGAGCCGTTCGCCGCCGCCTCGCTCTCGCAGGTGCACCGCGCGGTTACGCTCGACGGCAGGGCTGTCGCGGTCAAGATCCAGCGGCCGGGGATCGCCGAGCAGATGATGCGCGACGTGACCCTGCTCGCGCTCCTCGCCCGTCGTCTCGAGCGCCGCCGGCCCGAGGCCCTCGCATTCAGGCCCACGCAGGCGGTGGCGGAGTTCGCCGAGTACACCCGGCGTGAGCTGGACTTCCGCAAGGAGGCGCGCACCTCCGAGCGGGTGCGAGAACTCTTCGCCGCTTATCCCTCTGTGCTCGTGCCCGCGGTCGACTGGGAGCGCACGACCGCTCGGGTTCTCACAACGGACTTCGTCGACGGACGTTCGCCCGCCGCGGCGGGAGACTTGCGCGGCGCCGGACTCGATCCCGACGCCGTACTGCGTGTCGGCGGCGAGGCGGTGTTCCGGCAGATCTTCGAGTTCGGTCTGTTCCACGCGGATCCGCACCCGGGGAATCTGCTGCTGCTCGAAGGGGACCGCGTCGCGTTCCTGGACTTCGGGATGTTCGGCCGGCTCGGCATGCGGCAACGGCGGGCGATGGCCGTCGTGCTGCAGGGGATGATCACGGGCGACCACGCGGCGGCCGCGGATCAGCTGCTGCGCCTGGCATCCCGCAGGCCGGCGGCGGATCCCGAGGGCTTTCGCGAGGCCGCCGCCGACGCGGTCGAGGAATGGCTCGTCGCCGATGGTCCGGCCGGATCCATAGCGAGCCTGCTGCTCCGTCAGCTGGCGCTCGGCGCGCGGAGCGGCGTCGTCTTCTCGCGAGACCTCCTGTTGTTGGCGAGGGCGCTGCTGGTCCTGGAGGGGACGGCCCGGGTCATCTCTCCGAATCTCGGTCTAGCCGAGCTCGCACGTCCGCTGATGCCGCAGCTCGAGCGTCTTCTGCTCCTCGACGCTGCGGGCGCCGAGGAGCTCTGGGGCCGACTGCGCGTCGGCGCCCCCGACCTCGTCCTGGAGGTCTCCGAGCTGCTGCCCGAACTCGTCGCCCGCGCTCGCAGCAGGCCCGATGCCGCTCCGGCCCGGCCCCGTGGAATCGCGACTCCGCTCCTGGCCGCGGGGGCTCTCGTGGCGCTGATCTCGGCCATGCGTCGCCCCCCTGGGGGTTCGCGGCGCTAGTCAGCATGGACGCCGGTGGGGGCTGGCCCTCGGCGTCCGCATCTGTCGCGGGTTGACTGTGCGGTACACGAAGGCCGCTCCGGCCAGAGCACGCATACGGAGGAGGACCAGCCCGTGTCCGAGCCTAGCCCCATCGCCGTCGACCCCGCGAGCGTCAGCACCTGGGTGGCGCTTGATGTCCACAAGCTGTCGATCGTCGCCGCGTCGCTGCCTGCGGTCGGTGGTCAGCCCGAGCTGCATGAGTCCGAGACCACCGAGCGCGCCGTCCGGCGCCTGGTCGGCCGCCTGGGAGGACCCGAGGGCCTGGCGGTCTGCTACGCGGCCGGCCCGTGCGGCCATGACCTGTATCGCCTGCTCACCGGGATGGGGGTGGCCTGCGAGGTGATCGCGCCCTCGCTCACCCCGGTGCGCCCGGGCGAGAGGGTCAAGACCGATCGCCGTGACGCGCGCAAGCTCGTGCGCCTCTTCCGCGCCGGCGAGCTCACCTGTTGCACGCCGCCGAGCCCCGAGCAGGAGGGCCTGCGCGATCTGATGCGCTGCCGCGAGGACCTTCGGCGGGCGCGGGTGAGCGCCCGCCACCGGGTGGCCAAGCAGCTGTTGCGCCACGGGTGCGTCTACCGCGAGGGCAAGGGCTGGACGGTCCGTCACCGCGACTGGGTCGCCCGCCAGCACCTGGCCGACCCGCTCGCCCAGCGCGCCCTGGAGCACATGCGCGCCCACCTCGAGGGCCTGGACGCCCAGATCGCCGTCCTCGATCACGAGATCGAGCAGCTCGCCGCCGCCGGCCCGTGGGCCGAGGCGGTCGCCTCGCTGTGCTGCTTTCGCGGGATCGCCACCCGCACCGCCCTCGGCCTGGTGGCCGAGATCGGCGACTTCCGGCGCTTCGGGTCCGCGCGCGATTTGATGAGCTTCCTCGGGCTCACCCCGAGCGAGTACTCCTCCGGCCCCGAGCGCCACCGCGGGCACATCACCAAGACCGGCAACCAGCACGCCCGCCGCCTGTTGGTAGAGGCGGCCTGGCACTACCGCCATCGCCCGGCTCGCAGCGCCCGCATCCGCGCGGCCGAGGGTGCGGCCGGGCCCGAATGCGCCGCGCGCGCCTTCGCCGCCCAGGTGCGCCTTCACCACCGCCACCGCCGCCTCGTCGAGCACGGCAGGCGCGCCACCGTCGCGAACGTCGCGGTGGCGCGCGAGCTGGTGGGCTTCATCTGGGCGGCGACGACGGCCCAGCCCCTGCGCGAGGAGGTCGCCGCTGCCTGATCACGCGACCCCTGGAGCGAGGCGACCGGCGCGACCCCGCCGGAGAAACCTCGACTGATCTATGCGATTCCGACTCGCGACCCTAGTGCGAGGCAGCTCACGACCGGACACTGTCATGCGGTTCCGACCCGCGCATCTCAGAGTGACCAGTTGTCGTTGCCGTCGCGCCGGTCGCCTGGCTCCAGGAGCGTCGACCTGACCAGAACCCCTCTGGCCCAGAAGCTCTCCTTGAAACCGGCGTCCATCTCAGATCGACGGCCGTCGAGCACTCGCCCGGAGTAGCCCGCCGACGACCCTGATCGGATCTTGATCGAGGCGACGGTCGGGGCTTGATCCGCGGCTCGTAGCGTCCTTCTCACGGAGTTCGAGTAGGGAGGGCAGGGTCATGATGGACGGCTATGGGATGGGGGCAGAGGGATGGACGCTCATGATCATCTTCTGGATCGCGCTCATCGCAATCGTCGGGCTGGCGATCGCAGGACTGTTCCCGGCCTCGCGCGGCGACGCGCCGACGGACGAGAAGCCCGCGACGCCGAGTCCCGAGCAGGTGCTCCATGAGCGCCTCGCCCGCGGTGAGATCGACGTCGAGACATATGAGCGCCTGCGCGGAGTCCTCGCCGGGCGCGGCGAGGGGAGGTGATGATGATGACCCGCAGTCGCATCGCGTGGATCGTCACGCTGATCCTCGCTCTCGCCGCCCTCGGCTCGTCGGTCGCGTGGGCCGCGACGCGCTCTGATGGCGACGGGGGCAGGATGGGCCATGGCTCGGGGATGATGGGCTTCTCGGCCCGCGGCGGCGGCGCTCCCGTGGCCGATCTGGCGCAGGCCCGCACCCGCGCCGAGGCCTTCGCCGGCCGGCTCGACCTGAAGGTCGGCGAGGCCATGCAGTTCAGCAACGGCTTCTACGCCGAGCTCACAGAGCAGAACGGCCGCCTCGCGACCGAGGTCCTTATCGACCCGCGCACGGGCGCGACCTGGTTCGAGTACGGGCCGGCGATGATGTGGAACACCCGCTACGGCATGATGGGCGGCGGAGGATCGACGGCCGGGATGGGCGGGGCGATGACCGAGTGGATGATGGGTGGCTCGGGGATGATGGGTGGCGGGTCGCCCGCTGACCCGACCTGGACCCCGGGCTCCGTCACCGGTGGTACGCAGATCGATGCCTCGGAGGCCCAGCGGCTGGCGCAGCGGTGGCTCGACGCGAACCGCGCCGGCCGTCAGGCGGCAGAGGCCGAAAGCTTCCCGGGCTACTACACGCTCCACGTGGAGCGCGGCGGGAGGATCGAGGGCATGCTCTCGGTGAACGCCTCCAGGGGGGCCGTCTGGTACCACGGGTGGCACGGACGCTTCGTGGCGATGGACGGGTGAGCACTCCCCGGTGGACCCGTGCGGACGCGGACGCATCGTCCCGTCCGCACGCGCTCGTGGTGGACGACGAGCCGTCGCTCGTGCGCCTCGTGAGCGCGTACCTGGAGCGGGAGGGCTTCGCGGTCTCGACGGCGGCGGACGGCGAGGAGGCGATCCGTCTGGCCGAGGAGGGTCGGCCCGACGTCGTCGTCCTCGACCTCATGCTGCCCGGCATCGATGGCATTGAAGTGTGCCGGCGGATCCGCACCTTCAGCGATGCCTACATCGTGATGCTGAGCGCCCGCGCCGAGGAGATGGACAAGATCGTCGGCCTCTCCACCGGCGCCGACGACTACGTCACCAAGCCGTTCTCCCCGGGTGAGCTCGTCGCGCGCATCCGCGCCATGCTCCGAAGGCCCCGCGCGGGCGAGGAGGCCCCCGAGGCGCGGCGGCTTGGCGATCTCGTGATCGACCCGGTTGCCAGGGAGGTGACGCGCGAGGGGCGAGCGGTCCCGCTCACCCGTCTCGAGTTCGACCTGCTCGAAGCCCTGAGCGAGCAGCCGCGGCTCGCCTTCAGCCGGCGTCATCTGCTCGAGCGCGTCTGGGGCCCGAACTGGTTCGGTGACGAGCACGTCGTTGACGTCCACGTCGCCAACCTTCGACGTAAGCTCGGTGACGATCCTTCCGATCCGCGCTACGTCACCACGCTGCGCGGGGTCGGCTACCGGCTGGGTCCGGGGTGATCCGCGCCCTCCGGCGGAGCCTCGCCGTCAAGCTCGTCGTGGCCCAGCTGCTGGTGATCCTCGCCGGCAGCGTGACACTCGCGCTCGTGGCGCTGCTGGTGGCACCAGGGCTCTTCCACACCCACGTGAGAGAGGCCCTCGGAGTCGTCCCACAAGCGGTCACTGACCACCTCGACCAGGCATTCATGGACGCCATCCTGGTCGCGCTCGGGGTCGCGACGGGGGCGGCCGCGATCACGGCGACCGCCGTGAGCGGCCTACTCGCCGTGCGGATGCTCCGCCCGATTCGGGCGATGGCGGCGGGGGCAGAGCGGATCGCCGCTGGCAACTACGAGGTGCGTGTGCCGGAGGTCGGCCAGGACGAGCTCGCCGTGCTCGGGAGGGCCTTCAATGGGATGGCGACGTCCCTCCAGACCGCCGAGCGCCGACGCCGCGAGCTCGTGTCCGACGTGGCGCACGAGTTCCGGACGCCCCTGGCGACCGTGGAGGGCTATGTCGAGGCCATGTCCGACGGCACCCTGCCGCGCAGCGACGAGAACCTTGCGCTCCTGACCCGCGAGACCCACAGGATGGCTCGCCTGCTCGAAGACCTCTCGAAGGTCTCGAAGGCCGAGGAGCGCCAGCTCGATCTGCGCTTTGCGGTTGCGGAGGCCAGGGATCTGGTCGCGCGCGCGGCGCAGACGGCATCGCTGGCCTACGCCGACAAGGGGGTGACGCTGGACGTCCGCGAGGGGCCAGCTTCGGCGCCCTTGCTCGTGGATGTCGACCGCATGGCGGAGGTGCTCGGCAACCTTCTGGTCAACGCCCTTCGCCATACTCCGGTGGGAGGGCGCGTCGGGATCGGCGCCCGCCTGAGCCGAGACCATGTGGAGATTTGGGTCGAGGACTCGGGGGAGGGTCTCGCTCCCGACGACCTGGAGCGCGTCTTTGAGCGGTTCTACCGCGTGGATCGCGCCCGCGCACGGGCGAGCGGGGGTAGCGGCATCGGTCTCACCATCGCCCGGGCGATCGTGACCGCCCATGGCGGACGGCTCTGGGTCGAGAGCCGGGGCAGGGGGGCTGGCGCGCGCTTCACCCTCACCCTCCCGCGGGTCGAGGAGGACGCCTAGGTCAAGCAACCACGGACCTGCGCGTCATGGCTGATCGGCCGGGTGCCGAGAGAGCTGTGGGGCGACGCCGGTTGTACTACCGCGCGCAGCATCGTGAGCCGCCTCGCGCCTGGAGATCTCAGCTACTGCCCGACGCTGTTCTAGGAGCGGGTCGAGGGGCTTGAGTACCGGGTCCACGTCGTCGGCGAGCGCGTTCGCCACGTTCGTCTCTAGCGACGAGGCCGGCTACCGCCACGTCGGAGCCGCCGAGCGCCTCTCGGTCGAGCTTCCCACCGACGCCGGAGCCCGGTGCGTGGCGTTCAGCCGGGACCTGGGGCTCGCCCTTTCCGGCATGGACTTTCGCCACTCCGAGCGCGGTCGCTGGTGCTGCTTCGAGATGAACCCGTCCCCGGCGTTCCCGTACTACGACCTCCCAGGGCGACCGACATCGCCGACGCCGTTGCGGACCCGTTGGCACGGGGCGCCTGAGCCGAGGCCCGGCAGGTGGCGCTGACTCGCCGGAAGTCGGAAATGCACTCCCAACCCAGTCTCAGGCCGCACCGAGCGGTGGTGGCGGTGCTGTGCCCCCTGGTACGCGCTATCTCGTCGGCGCGGAGCCGCCGTGGAGGTAGGCGATCAGATCGGCCATCTCGTCCGATGAGATCGTCGGGAAAGGAATACTCTCCTCCCGGAAGCGCGGCAGCATCCCCGGGAGGTGATTCCAGATGGTCCCGGACATACCGGCGATGCTCTCGATCGAAAGGTCGCCCCTCATGTAGTCGAGCGCCGGTGCATCGGTGCCGCCGGCTCCGCCGTAGCTGTGGCACATGGTGCACCCCTTCGAGGTCCAGACCTGCCTGCCCCGAGTTGCGTTGCCGATAGCGGCGGCCGGAACCGACGTCGCCGAGACGTCTTTACCGCCTCCCGAGTCGAAAGCTCCTCCGATGAGCGCGCCCACAAAGATCCCGATGCCGACCAGCACGACGGCTGGGACGATGACGAGCATCCACTGGCGCATCGGGCTCCCATCGGTGGGTGACCGACGCTATGCCGTGTCCTCCTCGGTGTCAACGGGCTTCGCGGGCGGGTCCGGCCGCGTGACCCCGACCCGCGAGGTGGCCGGTCCGGCTCGGTGTTTGCCCGCACCGGCGGCAGTGGTTGTGCGGATGGCCAGGAGACGGCACGGCGCGATGCTGCGGGGTGCGATGTTGCGAGCAGCTTCGAAGGACGGCGGCACTGTCCGACGGTCCCTTGGCCGGGCGCAGTCATGAGCCACGGTCGCCACGACCGCGCAGCGCGGGCCACCATGTGGGCGGCAATCGCCTTCTCAGCCGCCGTCCTCGCGGTGCTCCTGCGACGCGGGTGGGGTCCGGGGGCCTGGGTCGTGGCGGCGGCCGTGATTGCGGTGTCGTGCGCCGCCGTCTGTGCGTGGTTCATCGTCATCGCCGGCAGGTCGGCCCGCGCGCAGGAGCGCGCGCAGGAGCTCGCCGAGGCGCGACGGTCCGCCGGACAGCCGCCAACGAGCGCAATCACGGGCGATGACGCACCGGAGCCGCGCCGATCGCTCGGCCGATGGGCTGACGGCGGTTGCGGCCCTTCGGAGACCTCGACGCGACGCATCTCCCGGCTTCCTGGTGGTGGGCGTCGTGGCAGTGGGTTTGGGATTTGAGGATGGCGCGGACGGCCCGATCGCCACGACCACGCCAGCGCGTCCCGCGAACCCTCCGAGCCGAGTAGGAGGTGTCATGTCCTCCCCCATCAAAAGTGGATGAACTGCGACTGCCTCGCGAATCGGCGCCCCCTCTGTGTCAACTGATCCGGCCTGGCGTGTCCACAGGGGCGTTGCATTCTGGATGTCAATGACGGTCGAAAAGCGACCCCTTCCTGCCGGTCGAAAAGCGACCCCCCCTCGGGCCCGCCGGGCCGCGACGCTGAACCGTCCTGGGTTCGGTGGAGGCTCGGTTAGGTGGCGGACACCGTTGCTCCG
>VFQN01000261.1_pt1 | contig 106227 bp, 123 predicted proteins | sample 3512371 | NCBI WGS metagenome assembly VFQN01 (sample SAMN10412370, study PRJNA504923) | tailings metagenome | isolation source: Replicate 2 from Balatoc abandoned mine | place: Philippines: Itogon, Benguet | collected 2017-08-28 | reverse complement strand
TATACAAAAACGCTGGCGTCACACCAGAGGGGACGCCAGCTTTTTCAGCATCCTGTTAGTGATCTTAGGGCTGATCTGCGGTGCCGACATCCCTTTTTGCGACGAACCTTCACGGTTCAAGTCGTTGCGTTGAATGAAAGTGGGAATTCCCACCTCAATCGTCCTTCGCCTCGCCCGGATAGGGCCCGGAACTGCGTGTCTCCGGCCCGGAAACCCGCAGACCGGTGGCGGTCAACATCAGGTTGCCTGAGGAGCGCCTCGTACTGCCAAAGTACGTTCACTGAAACCCTCAAACCGAACGGAAATGACGATGTGCCCGGCCGCCTTCTTGCGTCCTGGAGAACGAGCCGACTTGACGGCCCGACGATCGCCTCACAATACCGCCTGTAACTGGCGGTGGATAGACCCGGGCTATTCGACGAGACTCGGATTTCGGGCCGGCGTTCGCAGTCAGAAACCGCTCCCCTTGGACCCCATTCAGGTGCGCTAGCGGGCCGCGCCACGTCGCACACGAGTCCTCCTTACTAGACAAAGTCGAAATGGATTCCGGGCCACGATCATGCGACCCTGCTTGCACTACCAGTTCCCGAGCACTAAAAAGTACGTGCCGACTTCGCGACGTTCGAGCGGTGGATGAACGAACCTAAAGCACAGAAAATACTTCAAGCTGAACGACGACAGCGCCAGATAAGCCTTGGTTTCAAACTACTCCACCCTGGGTCACAGTGAACGCTCCGGTATAACACTCCGTCCCATCCGCCAGACACCGCACGAGGAACTGACCTGATCTCCCGAACGTCAGCAAGAGCGTAGGTGCAATGTTGATCGTGCCGCTTGCTTCCGCGATAGCAAAGTGCCCTTCGCCGGTGGACGCGATAACTGAGTTGTCCTTCGCGAATAGCACTTCCACCGACAGCTGTTCGATCGATTGATCAACGTGACCGCTCAGTAAGAACGTCAGCGGTGTTGGCCTGTCGAGCCTGGGCAGCCTGATATCGACAAACGGACAAACGCCCAGAAAGCCCAGGACGATGAGCTTGCCGTTCAGCTCGGGACGCACCATGTCGCACACGATGCACGACTGGATCAGAATGCTCACCGATCTTTACTTCAACGGCTTGGCAGACGCCTGCGCCGCGCCCTCACTGACCGCTCCTCTCGCGACTACTGACGTCACAAAGGTCACGTCTGCACCAAGAGGCAGAAAGTGTGCATGGGTGGAGGCATGCGCAGTCGCATCTTCACCAGGCAACGTGGCAAACGTTGAGCGCGCCGAAACCGCGGAGTTCACCCCGGGGCGCAGCTTGCGAAGCTGCGCCTCGCGCTCACGCAGTTTGTCGAGCGTCTTCAGCTTGTCCCCAAACGATTGAGCCCGTACGCGCTCGCGATGCTGATCCTTCGCGCTCTTGACGCTGTCCCAGTCAATTGTTGGCATCGTCCGGTGGGAAACGGGTGAGATACTTGTTCCACGCCTCGTGGAGACCATACCGCTGGACAAGTTCGGCGACTTGAGCGACGGACGTCGAGCCTTGAGCCATGAACTCGGCGACGCGTTGGTAGTCCTTCGATCGGCCAGTCTTCAGCGCGATGGCGGCCAGATGTTGGGGGAGCATGAAATATGCAGACTGCCCGTCGACATCGCGCAACGCGGCGGCTTCAATTGCTTCTCCATACAGCGGATCGTCGGACATCAAGAGCTGCAGCGGCCAATCACCAATGATCAGGTACTGACCGTCTTGTTTCGCGCCGTGGGCTACCAGATCCCCCCAAATCCGGGAGAGAGGGGCCAAACTCCTGGCCTCGTCCCCCGCGACCACCACGAAAACATCGATGTCTTCTGTGGAGCTTGTCTCGATATAGGCTTGGGCCGCCACTGCCCCGCCGATGGCGTACTTGGTCACAAGCCCGCCTTCCAGAATGCGATTCAGCTCCGAAATGACCTTGTAAATGCTCACGAAGGCAGGCGGGCTTGGCCGAAAAATGCGAGGTCGGCGGGCTACCTCGAGCAGCCGCCATAGGGTGCGCGGCGCTACGTACGAAAAAACCCGGCGAGACCTAAGTCTTTTCCGGGTCTTCTCTTATGAATCGGGACGGCGGGATTTGAACCCGCGACCCCCTGAACCCCATGCAGAGGGACGCGAACAAATCGTGTCGTAACGTGTTGCCAGATCGCATTATGCCCTTTCCGCATAACTCGAACCGGCCCCGATCATACCCCGGAACGCGTGGGCACCGTACCCACGCACCGTACCCACTTGGCGGCCGGCCAGCCTGCACCGTCGCCGTGGGTCCGTCCGCCTAGTTTATGCACTCGGCGGTTAAAATCAAGACCACGAGCATAATTCAACCTCGCGCGTGGCCGACCTAGATGTCGCGATCATCCAACAACGTTTGCGCCGTCGACTCGGCATCCGGATGTTCGTACAGGTTCATCGTGTCCTGGTCTTTCCACCCGGCCAGAAACTGCCGGTCGCGCGCCGGCTGGTGCTTCCGGCGGGTGTTCCACGCCCGCCGATACGGGTGCCAGAGGCCCCGGGGCAGCTTCTCGAGTTTGGCCAGCCCTTCCGCCTTCCGGAGCCACTTCGACGCCTGCCAGCGATCAATGGCCGCCGGCTCCGGATCGCCGGGCCGCCACGCCAGCAGCCGCTGCAGACGGGGGAACACCGGCGCGCGCGGCGACCAGGTCAGCCCCACGCAGTCCCCGTAGGCGGCCATGCGCTGGCATTGCAGCGCCAGCGCGGCCCCCACTTCGGACCGGACGGGGATGTCCACCTCGTCCTCGTCTTTCAGGGGCGGGAAGCGCACGTGCGTGATCACCCCGTCCTGCCAGATCAACCGATCGCGCGTGAGCGCGCACAGGGCCGCGATGCGCCGCCCCGTGTGGTACGCCATCAGCAGCAGCACGGGGAGTGCCGAGGGGGCCTGCCGCTGCCGCCGGGCCCTGCCCCGCGCGTTGTGGCAACCCTCGGCGGCATCCACGGGCACCCACACCGTCACCTGCGCCGCCACGGCCATCGTGGCGTGGTAGCGCGCCGTCGGCGCGATCGCGCGCTGCACCCGCCGTGACGACGGCCGCGCCAACACCCGCTTGACCCCCTTCCCGGCCCCGGCCCACGGGTTCCGCTCCAGCAACATGAGCCCCGCGTTCCCTGGCCGGGGCCACTGCACCGCCCAATTGAACACGGCGATCGCGAACACGAGGTCGGCATCCACGGTGCGCTCCGTGACGCGCTGCCGGTCCGGCTCCGGCACGGCGTGGCCGTGCGGATCGATCACCCCGGCCCGCCGATCGCGAATGAACGCCGTCCACTCACTCGAGCCCAACGTCGGCACCACGCGATCGCCATAGAGCTGCGTCCACATTTGCGCGCGCCGCCGATCTTCGGCCTGCTGCAGCGGCTTCTTCGTCGGCGTGCGGTGCAGGAGGTACAGCAGCATCACGCCGCGCACCGTGGGCGGTCCCTGCAACACGGCCGTGGTCGCGGTCACCACGCCGTCGCCATCCGCGCGCTGCGTGACCTGCGTGCCCCGTTCGGCCGCTTTCACGGCCGCGAGCTCTTGCACCCGCTCCTGGGCCCACGCGACGGCCTTCACGCGATCACGATGGCCGAGCGATCGCTTGCGCCAGTTGTTGATGCCGGGATCCCAGATCCGCGCGTGCAGTGTGCCGCCCAGCGTGCGCTCGTAGACCACCACGGCCGGCGACGTGCCCACGACCTGTTTCCAGGGCCGGGTGGGCGCGGGCTCAGCCAGCGGGCGCGAGGTGGCGGGCACACGGCGCGTCGTCATCGCGACAAGATGGCCGCGGCGGCGGTCGTGCGCGATGTGGCCCCGCGCGGTTTGCCGCGCGGCGAACGGGGCGCCCGGGAGCGCGGACGGGCGGGCGGCGCATCCGCAGGCATGTGCGCGACGCTGGCCACGTCCACGACGTTGATGACTTCCACCGTGTCGCGCTCGCGCGCGAGGCGCGGCAGATCGGCGCGCGTGAGCTGCTGGAGCCCCATGCGCCGCATCCACCCCCGCAGCCCACTGACCGTGTAGCCGGACTCGTGGCAGCCCGTCGTGAGATCAATGGGCTCGGTGAGGTGCGTCTGGTACATCCGTTCGAGGTCCTCGGCGACCCGGCGATACACGGCGGCGGCCGGCGAGTCTTCTTTCGCGCGATCCGCCGCACGGTCGCGAAACTCGGCGACCGCGCGTTGCACGAACGAGGCCTCGGGCCCTGCGCCCATCATCCGTCGCGCCCCGTGTGCAGCGTGAAGCGCGGCGGCTCCAACTCGATGTCGACCGTGGCGCCAGGCTCCGTCAACGCCGCCTGCACCGCCTCACTCGGCGCGCGCTGCACGTCGAGGAGATTTCCGAGCACCTCCACAAGCGATGCAATGGGCACCTCGCTGAGCTGCACGCCCGGCGCAAACGGCCCGATGCGCGACGTGACCTGATAGTCCGGATTCGGTGTCACGACGGCGCACGCGAGATACACCACCGCTTCCCCGTCCTCCTCGTCTGGCTCGAGCGTCACGTTAATCACCGCGTCCGGCGACACCACGAAGGTGTATTGCACGGCGGTGCGCACCAAATACCAGCCAGTCAGCGACGCAATGGGCAACCCGGTGAACCACGGCTCCACGGTGGGCGCGGCGAGCGGCGTCGGGGTCGGCGTCATGGCCACCCCCGCGTCACGCCACCGAGGCCCCCGACCACCAGCGCCACCAACGCGACCACGAGCAGCGCGGCCGACAGCACGCGCGCGGCTGGCACCCACGACGCCTGGGCGCGATACACCACAATCGGCCCCCGTTGGTGGCGCCGAATCATCACCTGCAGCATGGCCACCACGAGCATCGTGGCGAGGCCTCCTCCGATCCAGTTCATGTGGTTCTCCGTTCGTGAGAAATGGGCTGGCCTCACACCAAGCCCAGCGTGCGCGCCGCCGCTTCGACGGCATCCCACGCGGTGCGGTTTCCACCGTGCCGATCGGGATGCGCGTTGGCGCGCGCGAGGCGATACAGTGGTTTGGCTTCCAGCGTGCTGTGCGTCGTGTGCGCGGGCACCTGCGCATGCGCCATCAACACGGCCATCGCGTCCTGCAGTGGCGCCGTGATGGTCGCGGTCGAGGGCAACGCCAACACCGCGCGATACTGCGCCTCTTCTTCGATGCAGTTCCAGCGGGTCACGCCGCGCAACGCTTCGAGCGTGAGCGCGATCGCGCGCACGTTGTGAAACCACTGCTTGTAGCGATCACACCGCATGCTGCAGGGGCCTTGCTTGGGATGCGTCCAATTCACGATGACGCCCGGCTCGATCACCTTGGCATCCGCCCGCAGCTGCCCATCGAGGCGAATGTCCTTGTCCGACCGCACCACCACCGCGAGCGTGACATCTTTCGCGCGGATGCGCTCCAATTCGAGACGCAGGGACGTCATGGCGTCGCCGGGCGTTTTCATCATGCCGTTGCCCGAGTGGCGCAGATACGGGGGCGTGGCCGTCCCTGGCCACGTCCCCCGATGCTGAAAGGCGATCGTCAGCGCCATCAGAACGTGCCGCGCACCACCTCGATGCCGGCGGTCGCCAGCGTCTCGGTCAAGTGCGATGTCAGTTCATTGCTCGCGTGCTCCACCACCTTGTCCAGGATCTGCGGCTCCAGCTTCCACAGAATCTTCTGGTCGTTCACCTTGTAGCGCACGCGCACGGGAATCTCGTACTCCACGCCGTGTTCCCAGAGCGGCGCCCGGATGGCGAAGAGGCGCGGGATCTCGACGGCGCCCGCATCCTTCGTGTGCTCCTCCACGAACACGACGGACACCGCGCCGGTATCGAGATTCGTGGTCTGCTTGATCTGCTGCCCAACATGGATCCCCACGCCGCGCGCGGCTTCGAGCATCTGCGTCGGCAGCGCAAAGCGAGCCATGAGCCGCTGCGCAAACGACTGCAGTGGACTGTCCGGGCTCACCTCCGCCATGTCGAGCAACCGCTCTTCGAGGAACGCCGCAAAGTCGGCTTGCGCAAGCCAGTTCTTCGACACGTCGATCCACTTGCCGATCGCCTCACCGCGCATCAGGTCGTGGCGCACTTCGAACTCACAGAAGCCAGGCTTCGGCTGGGTCCCGCCGCGCGGGTGATCGAAGATGGTGCGCACGTGCCCCTTGCCGTCGGCCATGATGGCGACGTAGCACGTGCTCTCATTCGGGATGCCGAACCGCTTCGAGACGGTGATGAGGTCCGCGATCGCATGCACGTGCATCTTGCCGCGCTGCCGGCGGGGCGCGTCACGAAGCTGGTCGCGCAGTTCGGTGAGGTCCACCAGCTCGAGCCCTGCGGGCGCGAGGAACGCGTCCACGCCGGGGTCCCCGATCTTGATCGGGTGGGGCTGGTGATACTCCTGCATCACGTTGCGGATCACTTCTGCCCCACTGAGGGGCGCGGTATTGGCTTCGAGGGTCATGCCCTTGGACATCGTCGGTGTGCTCCAGGGAGAGTGAGGGGCCGATTACGGCATGGCCCGCAACGCGGGATAGGGGTCGGGCTCGGTCGCTGCCGGCGCGGGGGCTGGGAGCGGTGACGCCGCCGGGACCGTGGGCACGATCGGCGCCACAGCGGCCGGTGCGGTCATGGCAACCGCGGGTGCCGCCACCGGGGCTGCGGGGGCCACCGCCACGGCGTCGACGGGCGCGGCCGCGACCGGGGACACCACGGCCGTGGGTTCGCCCATCACCGCGTCGGCGTCCGCCTTCTTCTTGCGGTCCCCGAACATGGTGAGCTGCTGCGGCGCACTGCCCACGATCTCGCCATCCTGGGTCGCGAAGACGAACGTGGTCTTGCGCGGGTAGCGGGGCTTCGTGACGGCCAGATCGCCCTTGAGCGCCATCGCGCCGCCTTCCTGCAGCTTGAGATCCAGCTTGATGGTGATGGTGCCCTTGGGATCGACGCCTTTGTCGAGCGCGCGATAGAGCTCCTTCACCATCTCGGTCACGGCGTTGTCGCAGTCGTCGAGGAACCGGCCGTACTCAATGCGCTCCAGCGCATCGATCGCGGCGTGAAACACTTCGTCCTCGTCATCGGGCGGCTGCGTGAGCCCGGGCACCTGTTGGCCGCGCGCCATCAGCCCGTCACCTCAGTCGGCGGATCGATCACCGGGGCCGGTTCGCTGCTCGCGGGTTCGCTGCTGGCCGGTTCGCTGCTGAGCGGTTCACCGATGACCGGCTCGTTGCTCGCGGGTTCGGTGACGGTGACAGCGGGTGCACCGGTCGGCTCGCTCCCGGGAATCACCTCGACCCGGATGGCGTCGACGGGAGACGGAATCACCTGGCTGATCGGGCGCGGTGCGGCCGCCACGGTACCGGGCACTGGCGACAGCTCATCCCACGGGCCGTCGTTGTGGGACCGGAACCGGCGCCCATCGGCCAGCACGTAGGTCTCGTACCGTTCGTTGTGAATGTTCGACGCGAACGCCGCGACCACGAGGGTGCCCACGGCAAGGCCAGGGGTCAGGGGGTACTGGGACTGGGCAGTCGTCTGCTCACTCATCGGGAAGACTCGGGACTGGAGGGGAAACGGAGGGCCAGATGGCCCGACGAACCGGACATACCGCGGGTGATGGGCGCACCGGTCGGTGCCCCCGGATGACGCCGCGCTAGGCGCGCGCGGCCCACAACTCGAACAGCAGCGCGCCGACGCCGAGCAACACGACGAGCGCGATGAATCCCCACGACGGCCACACCGTGGGCTGGGTCGCCTGCTCCCAGATTCCCACCACCACGTCCCCGTGCTCGTCGTGGGCGCGCGGGGGGGATGTCGCGATCTGATTGGGGAGCGTGGCGTGATCGGACGCGCCCGTTAGGGCGCGGGCGGCGCGTCGTCGCGCGCGCACGCGCGCCCCGTGGGGGCTTCCCGCGCCAGCGCCTGGGCGTAGCGCAGGGCCCGGCCCTCGCACATCGCGCTGCAATGCGCCGTGCCCAGGCGATCCGTCCGGTAGATCGTCCGACGGCACCACGTGCAGGTCTCGCGCGTGCGTGTCGTGCGCTTCGCTGTGGGGCCCTTCGGTCGAGTGGGGGTCGGCAGGCGTAGGGGCATGGGGCACTCCGGCAGAGAGGGAAGAACGCCGCGCGTCGAGGTTGCCGCGCTGGTAGGCCACCCGGTCCCCGCGAATCAGCTCCGCGAGGGCCTCGTACAGGTCCAGATCGCTTGCCACGAGCGCCGCGCGATTGACGCGGCCCACGAACGGGTCCGGGCCGTGGAGCGCAACCAAGTCGGTCGTCGTCGGCTTCCCGATGATTTCGGCCACCACCGCGACCGGCGTGAACTCCACCAGCACACACTCGTGCACGGGATCCGCGTCGGTCTGACGCACGCGGTACTGCACCCCATCCACCATCACGTGCTGCAGCGCACGCAGTGCCGGATTGCCGAGGTTGGGGCCCATGAAGTGGAATCCCATCAGTCCTCCGGGGCGCGCGTGGGGATCGGCAGCGCGGTGGGGCCCGACACCATCAGCTCGGTGACCAGCGCGTCGTAGAGCAACGGGGTCGGCCGGACGCTCCAGCCAGGCCCGGGATCGGCGGGCTGCAGCCGGAGCCCCGCCCCCGTCGCGATCGCCGTTCTGGCGGCGAGGTAGGGCCACAGCCACCCGGCGACCCACTCGAGCAGCGCCTGCACGCCCGGCGTCACGTGGCCCCGCGTGATGGCGTCGTCCACGTCGGCGCGCGCGATCCCGCACGCGGCGGCCAACGCCTGCCAATTCTCAGCCGGGAGCAGGTGGAGCATGTGCAGCCCCGCGACCGTGGACGGCTTCCGCCGGTCGACCGGGGGGTGCGGATTGGTGGGGTCAGACTCGGACGCCATGGACGGCAGGATCCTGATCGGGGGAACCGGAAACGGGAGCGCGTTCATAGGGGGCACTTCGCGGCCCGCCAGGCCGCCGCCTGCCGCGCGATCCACTCGCGCAGGACGGGGGCTGAGGTGCCGAGGGGGAGCCGGGGAGCCCGCCACACGTCCTTGGGGACCTCTGGCAGCTCCGCGACATCGCGCAGGCCTGGCGGATTCACCGGATAGGCCGGTCCGCCGAACGCCGGCGTGGGGGCCGGAAGCCGGCCCGTCGTGAGCACCCGACGGGCGACCCCCAGCAGATAGGCGGTATCCAGCTCGCGCCCGGCATCGTCGCGCAACGCCGCCGCCGCGAGAAACAGCCGCTCGGTTTGCGTGAGGGGGGCGAGCGGGACGGCGTCTCCGGGTTGCGCCCGCCCCCGCTGCGCGAGGTAGGCACACCGGGTGCACGACGCCCCCCCCGCCGGCAGCAGCCACCCACAGGTCGGGCACGGGACCCGATCCAGCAGGGGCCGGGGCGACGCCGTGGCCGGCGTCTCGTCCACCGACGACGCCGACTCAGAAGGGGCAGACATGATCTTCCTGGTCCAGGCCCTGCCAGCCCAGCACCCGCTCCGGCTCGCGGGAGCCGTGCGCCGCCACCGCCACGCGGGGCCGGGACGGCACCGGCCCCCCCTGCACCGCCGGGGCCGACAGCAACGCCACGTCGGGCGGGGTCGGCATGGCCGCCGGACCGGTCGGCACGGCTGACGCCATGGCCTCGAGTTCGCCCGGAGCCAACGGGGCCGCCGCGATCACCGCCTGGGCTTCGTCCCAGGTGTGCAGGGTCGTGCCCGGCTGGTCGTACGCCACCGCGAGCCGCAGTTTGCGCGCGAGGGGCAGCTGCCGATTGCACAGCCGCTTGACGACGGTCTTCTGGGGGTACCAGGCCGGCATCGCCCCGTCTTTCCACCGGTGCGAGAACTTCTGCCGGATCGCCTCAATGTCGCTGATGTCCGCGATTTCGACGACGGGCGGCATCTTGAACGGGGAGAACAGCCGGGCCGTCGCATAAGCCCCCACAATCGGTCCCCGGGCCCGGGGGTTGGGGTAGTGATCGATCCGGGGCTCCGTGCCGAGCACGGGGACGAACTTCTCGCCCTCGTGGACGTTGTAGGCACTGATGCTGCAGACCACGCCCGAGTCATAGGCGAGCTCGATCAGGCCCTTGTAATGGGGCACCCACTGCGCGAGCATCTTGCCCTTGGTGCGATCCCAGAACGGCAGGATAAAGCACGTGTGGCCGATCACGAGGCCCGTCTGCACCGTGCGCACCAGGCAACCCGCGATCGAATTGAGGTCGCAACCCATGAGTTCGGGGAGCGCGCGCGCCGCATCCGTCACGGCCGCGAAGTACGCGACCGGTTCGCCGTAGTGCTGCGGGAAATAGGGGGCGAGCCGCTTGCTCAGGCTGTAGAGCCGGGCCTTGAACGCCTGGAGGTCGGCCTCGGCCGCCTGCTGCTGCGCGGCCTGCTGCTCTGCCCCCTGCTCGCTAAATCGGGGGCGACGGGCGCCCCGCGCGGTCGATGCCGTCATGCTGGCAGGTCCTCGGGTCGCACACGTCCCCCTACCGACCGACCCGGGGACGCGGTAGGTTGCTCGGCAGCACGGACGCGGGGCCCATTCCCCGCGCTCGTGTGATCCGATGAGGAGCGCACCCGCCGCCGTGGCCCGCCAGCCGCGACCGGCGGGTGTGCTCGTTTCGGGACGGCCGGTCCCCGCTGGGGATCGCCCGTCATGCGTTGCATGGCGTGGCGGGTCACCCGCAGCCATTCGTTGTGCAGCCGGCGGCCATCCAACTGGCCCCCTCGGCAGCCCGTTTCCCACGCCCGCTGCCCATGCTCGCCCCACCAGGCCCACACATCGGCCGGCAATTCGGGCGAGATCAGCGAAGACACGTCCTCCCATGGCACATCCACCAGCCCGGCGATATAGGCCAGCATGATCGGGTTGAACCGCTGACCGGCGACGATCTGGGAGACGTACTGGACGCTGTATTGGGTCCGGCCGGCCACCTGGGTGAGCCCGCCGTATCCCAACGCCGCCTTCCACTGGGTGGCGCGACGCTCCACGGGGGTTAAATTCCGCTTGCCCCCTCGTGGGTTTATGCTAGAACGCTGTAGCTCTATGCTCATGTAGCATAGTCTAAGCACTCTTAGCATAAACGCAAGAGGTTTCGTTCTATTCCCATAGTGGGAACACCGGAAGCCGGAGGGGGTGCCCTGTCAGGGCCTCACGTCGAGTGTGGCGGCACTCGATCCGGACGTGACGGCCGTGTGGGGCCACCACGCACGGGGATCACAATGTCCGCCGCACCTCGGGGCCGGCCCGCCACCGCCGCGCCACCACGCGACACCTTCGGGTACCGTCTCCGCACGGCCCGCCTACAGCTCGGCGCCGACGAGGGCGCCTCGGTTTCTCAGAACGCGTTCGCCGCGCGGGTCGCGGAGCGGCTCGGTCACAAATGGCATCAGACCCGCCTCTCGCATCTGGAGCAAGGCTCCGGCGAACCGACCCTGGCTGAACTCGCCGCGTGCGCCGAAGTGGCGGGCGTGCCCATCGCCTGGCTCGCCTATGGGGTGCACGTCTCCACCCCGACCGCCGATGAAGTCGAGGGGCGTCGGGCGTGGCTGCTCCGCTACCGCGTCACGCAGCAGGCGCAGGCGGAGGCCGAATCCCGCGCCACGTCCGGCGCATCGGCGCCGTCAACGGGCCCCTCCCCCCAATCATCGGGGAAGTCGTCTGCCCCGCGGACGCGGGGACGCCGCGCCTCGTAGCACAGCGCCCCACCAGTCATTCCTCAATCGTTCGTCAGCGGTCGCTCGGCGGCACCACCAAGGCCCCCACGACCAATTCGAAGGCCTCGGCCAGTGCCGGGGTCACTTTCGCCGCGTCGACCACCCACGTCGCCAGCGGCGTGGGCCGCACGCGCCGTGGCGCGGCTCGCGTGGGCGCGGCGCGCGCGGCCCACGCGGTGACGGTGACGTGCCAGGGGTGCTCGGGATCGGCCGTCGCCTCCACCCAGCGGTCGCCGGGCTGGAGGGCTGACGCGTCACGCGGCGCGAGGCGGCCGGACGGGTGCGCGCGAGACGGCTGCGGGCGAGCGGCGCGCGCGCACGGGGAGGATTCCGCCGGGGGACACGGCGGGACAGGGTGGGCGTCATGCATGCAATGGCGGGAAAGAGGGGAGTCCGCTCCAGTCGGAGCGGGTGGTAGGCCGTCATTCGGCGGCCCGCCATCCCCCGGACGGCGGCCACCGCTGACGCGGCACGATCTGGCCGCCCGTCAGCGCCTCGTCATCGCCAAAATGCGAGCCGTACGAGGGAAGGTGTCAGCAGCTCAGGGCTACTTCTCGTCCCGAAACCCGGGACGATCCGGCGTCAGGTGCTGGGCCACTCCCCTACCAGCGCCCCACCATGGACTGGGCGTCGGGTACGATCCGAATGGGCACCACGACCCGCCACCCTGGCCCATCGGCCGCCCCGTAGAGCAGCGCGCCAGCCAGCGGCACCAGGTGCGTCCGGAGATCGGTCGTGAAGAATCCCCGCTGCCAATGCCCCGCCGGCGACTCGCTGCCGATCCCCGCGAGCGTCGAATGCACGGGTTCCGCATCGTCCGGCCGATGAAAGAAACCCAAGCTCACCGTCACCTGCGTGCGGAGCGCCCTGGCCTCGCCCGCGAACGATGGCGCGTAGCACGGGCCAATGTGCAGCGTGTAGCCAATGTGCCCGGCCGACGGCCGCAGCGAGGCGAGCGCCAACGCGCGCTCGAGCCGGGGGCCTCCCTCGCCCCACGTGAAGGCGCGCATCACGCCGACACCCGCGGCACGCCCGCGCGATTCTCGCGCACGTACAGCTCGGCATACACGCGCAGATCCTGCCCATAGCGCACGATGAGGTACCGCTTGGTTTCGTCGGGGCAATGCGCCGTGAGCTTGTCCCCCTCGAACGGCGCCTTGTAGCACGTCACGCCCGGCCGAGCGGGCGCGATCTCCACGCCGTCGATGTCGTAGCGCGCGGGAATGTCCCAAGTGCCCCACGTCGGCGTCACCTTCACGTCGTCGTGAATCGCCGTCGCGGTCTGCGCATTCGTGGCCGCGATGAACACCTCCAGCGTGAGTCCCGTGGGCAGATTCTCGATGTAGAGATCCGCATCGTTGTCCTTCGCCCACTCGATAATCAGCGGCATGGTCTCAGCTCAGCGCAGCGTGGTGTCCGTGAACACGGGCGTCGCCCGGCTCGTGGGCTCCAGCTTAGGCGTGGCCCGTGCGGTCGGGTACAACAACACCAGCTCACCCGGCGCGCGCAGCACGGCCGTGAGCACGGGCGTGCGCGTGGCGGTACCCGTAAGGAAGGGGCGCGCCCAGAGATGCACCACCGCTGCCTGCAGCGCGCCGCTGGCCCCAATGGTCACAAGTACGACCGAGGCCACCGGGCGGGGTGTGACCACGTCGGCAGCCGTGCCAACGCTCAAGGCGGTCTGACTCGCGATCGGCTTCGCGAGGCCCAGCGCGCTGGCTGCACTCACCTGCACGACCGCGACGGCAGCCACGGGCTTGCTGATCCCTACAGCGGCTTGTGTGGCCACCACGACCCCAATGGCGCTCGCAACCGGCTTCGGCCCGCTGACGGCAGCGCTGGTGCTGATGGCGGCGAGCACCGCGGCCTCGATCGCTTTCGCTACCGTGACGTGCGCCGATGTCGCCACCGTGGCCGTCGCGACGGCCGCAACGGGCTTCTCGAGCCCGAGTGCACCGACCGTGCTCACCACGGCGGCACTGACGGCGGCAATGCCCGAGGTGGACACAGCGCCCTGCGCATCGAGGGTGACCTGGACGATGGCAGCCACCGGCTTGGCCACCTGCACGTCACTTTGCACCAGTGCGGAGAGCACCACCACGCTCGCCACGGGTTTCACGATGCCGACCGCGCTCTGCAGCGTGATGCTCACATTCGCGATCGCCGCAATGGGCTTGTTCACGGCCACCGCGCCGGCCGTACTCAGGCTGACGACGGACACCGCCGCGACCGGCACCATGATCACGACGTTGGTCGTGGTCGCGACCGTAGTGGTGACCTGACTCGCAATCGGCTTGTCGACGCGGACATCACTGGGGACAGCGACTGTGGCCGCGATCAGACTCGCGATTGCAGGCGCCACCGGCGGCGCGTCGCCGGCCGGCATGAAGACCACCGCCGCGCCGGTGTTGAATCCGCCGTCGCCGAATAGCCACGCCATGGTGACCGGATCCCGCGTGGCCACCTTGCGGGAGAACCCGTACTTCGCGCCCGCGGTGAAGGTGCCCTTGTGCTCCGACATCTGGTCGTCATCCGGTTCGACGTACGACACGGTGTCGTGAACCTGCACGTCGAACGCGAGCGCGCCTGGCACGGCCGCCGCGTGCCGCACCGCGCGCAAGTCGGTGTAGTAGCTATCCGACGGCACCACGACGGCGTCGACATCCGCATCACCCGTGATCGCCTGCAGCTTGCACTTGCTCGGCGTATTGGTGTTGAACGTGACGTCGAAGGTCCCGCTCGGCGGATTGCGGAGCTCCCAAATCTCGGCGCTTCGGGTGTTCCCATTGCCCGCGCTCCAGAGCTTCACGAAGTCTGTGGTGCCGAGCTTCACCCAATCCTTGCCCGCGCCCCATCCGGTCTCGCAGGCCATGCGCAGCAGGAGACGCGTGGTGCCAGCCGGCACGTTCATGCCGGCGATGGTTTGCACCCAGCCGGGCATCCAGTCTGCGACCGGTTCCCCGAAGTAGAGATCGGTGACCGTGATCGACGATGTCGGCGGTACCGCGCCCACGAGCGTGAACAAGTCACCAAACAGCCGCAGCTTGCGGCCGTGCCACGCGGCGAAGTCGGAGGCGGCCGGTGACACCTCAAGCGTCCAGTCCACGCCGTTGGCGCTGGTGTAGATGTCGACCTGGGTGACGCCAAAGTCGATGCGGAGCCAGCGATTGCCGGCGGTGAACGTGCCCCACGTGCCCGCGTTGCCATAGTCGGCGGCATAGTTGCGCACGGCCCAGCCGGAGCCGGTGCACCCAAACGCATTGATGTTGCCGCTGCCTGGATGTTCGACGCCCACCATCATGTCCGTGCCAAACGCGCCCGCGCTGCCGCCGAAGTCGCACTCGCGCGAGAGACAGACCACCAGCGAATGGCCCGTGTAGGCAAACATCTTCGCGCTCAGCGCCGGCTGACTGCGTGCATTCAGCGCCGCATTGGCAACCGTGGCGGCCCCTGTGAAGGACGCCGGCAGCGCGGTCCCATCGAACGGTTCGTACAGCGAATCGATGGCGGGTAATGGACGTACGACCGCCACGGCGAACGCCATCCACTCGACGAAGCCGGCCATCGTGAACGCCCCCGCATCTTCACTGGCGCCGATGACGTCGCGATCAGCGGTCACCAACGACGCCCACCCGTTGCCGGTGTAGATATCGAACGGATTGCTGTAGCCGCTCGGTGGCGCAGTGAGGCTGGGTTCGTTGCGCTGATAGGCTGCGGCCGCGATCACCGACGCCCCAATGCGAAGAGCGCCCAGGGACACACTTCCGGGGTTTGGGGCACTGCTGCCGTCAGCTACCGCCGCGCTGACGGTGGGCAGCCCGTTGTGTGTGCCTGCGGCATAGCGATAGGCCACACCGGCGGCGCGCGCGTAGAAGCCAGGAGCGAAGGTCAGCGAATCACCTTCTGTGCCGTCGCACACCCGCGCGAGGACCTGATGCCACAGGTAGTCGATGCGGTCGTCGCCCTCGGCCATGATGGTCCATCCGGCGGGCGCGCCCAGTGTGGTCGCCACGCCGCCATCCCGTCGCGAGACCAGAGGAATCACCACGAGGTCACCGGCGCGCGGCGAGCCGATGAAGACGTCAATCTCAAAGTCGGTGGTATTGAACTCCGTCGGCGTGCGCGCGATGATCTGCGGATGGTTCGCGAAGGCGTCCACCGTGTACGGCTCGGGAATGCGGAGCAAGAAGGACCAGCCATACTCGCTGTTTGCATGCGTCACCACCGACTGCACGCTTACGCTGGGCCCGTCGAAGACTTTGCGCGCCACATGCAAGTAGGCGCCGGTGATTTGCGACGACACTACGGTGCCAAAGCCGTTGCTCCAGGAGGTCGGCGCATCTCCGTATTCGCGCAACATGAGGCCCGCGAGCGCCAAGGTGCGCCGGCCGACGCTCTTCCGATCCGGCACCACCGTGTGGGGGCTCCCATACGAGAGGTTGGCGGCACTGAGCACCAACTCAACAGCGTCCAAGGCAGGGAACGGGCCATTGACCACCAGTCCCAGGGTGGACATGTCGGTGGTCGCCGCTACGCTGGCGCTGTACGCATTGGGTTCGTCAGGCCCCGCAATCTTGCCATACACGCGGCACCGCCCCGTGTCGTCATACTCTCCCAACAGCGTGAAGCCGTCCGGCCCTGTGGTGAACGCCTGATTCTTTGAGCCGTACACGGCGAGGATCAGCTGACCAGCGATCGGCGTGTCGAGGAATGTGAGCGTGCGAGAGGTGCCCCAATTCGCAGAGACGGCGTCCTGCACCACAGCCAGCGCATCGCGCGGCGCGGGGATGCGAATCAGCGATCCATTGCCCGAGGCGCTCCCGGTCCACGAGACGTACGTGCGCACCAGCGTATCGGCCGCGCCGTACACGCGATGGGCCGACCCCAGGGTGCCATTGTTGTTGTCGTAGTGATTGCGAACACCACCGAAGCTGTTCGAGAATGACGCGGGATTGCTGTTGTAGTGCGTATGCGCCGCAATGACCAGCGTGTTTGCCTGCACGCTGCGATCGGAGGCCAGCACATCGACGCCGGTGACGGCATAGAACGACGTCCGCTTCTCGCCGCGAATCTGCAGGAAGTCATGGGCCCGGAACGGGCCACGCAACCGCCAGGCATGGATGACCGGAAACGATCCGGCGGACACCGTGAACGTCCAAGTGGTTGGGTCACCCGCCTTCACCAGCCGCTTGAACGTGCTGAGGCGCGGCCACTCCGTCGCGTCCGTCGTCATCTCGACGCAGAGCGCATCCGGCGGGGTGATCGTGCCGTTGTTGTGCACTTCCACCGCGAAGATCAGCACCTCACCGGGATTCACCGCGCCGAACGTGACGGCCGGATTCGGCTCGGCGGTGAGCCCCGCGTAGTGGGCCTGCTCGATGATGTCGATCGGCGACGGCGGCGCGGCGACCGTCACATAACTGGTGGTGGTGACGCCCACGCTGACAGACGACTCAATGCCGATGCCTTCGTAGAACGCCAGCATGCGGCCCAAGCCGACGCCATTGCTCGCGGTCCCGCCGTTGTCGGTGACCGTGAGATTACCCGTCGCGCCGCTCGGCGTGGCCAGGCGATACATGAGCGTGAGGCCGGCATCGTTGCCGTCCGTGCTCTCGGTCAGCGCGGCCTGCGTGTAGTCCGTGAGCGAGCCGTTGCCATTGAAGTCATTGGCCTTGCCCGCGGAGATGATCGTGAGCGAGTTGGCCCGCGCGACCGTCACCCCCGTGATGGGCCCGATGTTGTCGGCACTGGCGTTGGTGGATGTGGCTCCCGCCACATCGAACACGATCACGCCCCCCGTCAGGCCACTGTAGAACCCGTGGATGCGCGCGCACTGCGTGTCATTGGCGACCCCGGTCCCCGACAGGGTGACCGAGGGCGCCGTGTCGCCACTCCGGGCGATGCGCCACGCCAACAGGTGCTGGGCGGTCCCGTTGGCCCACACCGTGCCGTCCCATCCGTCCGGCACCACGGGGACGCGTGCCCCCGTGCCGCCAAACGTCTGGACCTGGAGCACATGCAGATCGCCGGGCTGCCATCCCGACGGCAAGCCCGGCGTCAGCGTCGCGGCATTATTGGCCGTTGCGGCCGTGCCGGACCCACGGAGCAGAAACGCCATGCGGCGTGCGGTCTCCGCTCAGCGCCGCGTCAGGCGGCGGTGAGCTGCATGGCACCCGCGGCGGCCACCGGCGCGACGTCACCATTGTTGATCGTGCGCGGGGTCGTGAGCGCACCGTAGAACCACGGGGTCGTGCCGGCGCACCACGCCTGATGCGTCACGGTCTGCGACGTCCCCGAGTTTGGGGTGCCAAAGGTCAGTGCGTTGTTGTTGCTCGTGGTGCCGCTCGTTCCCGTGCTGGCGGTCGTCGTGCCAGCGCCCTGCGTGCCGGCATAGTTGGCGAGGCTCGCGGTCTGGGTGACGGCGGCATAGCCGGTATAGCTCGCTTCAGTGCCGCCGCCCGTTTCGCCTGGCGCGGCGGTGAAGAGGCGATGCACCCACGACGTCGGCCGGGTTGTGGCCTGGCCACGCGCGTAGGTGTCGATGAAGTCGTTCTCGGCCACATCGGTCATCTGCGACATGGATCAAGCCTCCCGGGGCAGCAGCGTGAATGTCTCGGCCGGCCAGCGCTTGGTGCCGGTCAACAATTGGGATGCGCGCTCGCGGTCCTCATCGGTGAAGGCGGTCGGCCAGCCCGCGAAATTGGGATCGGTGCTGCGCGAGGGATCCGGTTCCTCGCCGTAGCGGAGAATGAGCAGGGCGGTAATCCAGTCCGCGATGTAGTAGTTCGCACGCACGTACGGGCCGTATTTCTGCGACATGGCCAACGCCCACAGCGCGATATCGGGCGTGACCGTCATGGTGGCCACGTGCGCGGCGTAGCGGGCGGACCGGTCGAGCAAGACTTCCTCGAGATATTGATCCGCGTTGATGGTGGGCAGATGCGTACGCACGTAGGCATTGCGCGCGTCGATGTGGGCTTCCAGGGTGGGATCGGCGGTCTGCGTCATGAGCGTGGTTCCGGCGAGAGAGAGGCTGTACTAGCCGCAGGGGATTCGATAGTGAGACGGATGCCGCTGGACTTGGCCCCGTCGACAAACAGCGGATGGATCACGTTGCGCCACGCGACCGCAGACAGGGTGAGGGTGCCGGCGCGATGCCACCCGTTCCGGACACGCGGCACGTACAACCGCACTTCGAGATTCCCGAACTTCTTGTCGAGCGTGACGACGCGAAGATGCCGTTCCATGTCAGGTCGCCGTCAGTTGGCCAGGGCCTGCACGAGCATGGGCTTTGCGCGCACGATGCGAATGCGGCTGGCCCCCTCCGTGATACCGAGCCGATCGGCCACATCGCGGTGACCCAACCCCTCAAGCCAGAACAGGCGCACCACGTCCCGGTAGCGCGGCGGCAACGCCGCGACCGCACCCTGCACGCGCTGCGCCCGAATCGCGGCCTCACATGCGTCGTCCTGCGCCACCACCTGTTCATCGGCCGCGTGCGGGGTCGCCAGCGTCTCCAACACGTCAGGCACGAGGCGCGACGGATGCAGGGCCCGTTTGCAGAGATCACGCGCCGCATTCGTGGCCACGAGGCGCACCCACGCCGAGGGATGGTCCGGCACCCGCGCACTCTGCCACGCGCGCACGATCACCTTGGCCGCGATGTCCTCGACATCGTCGCTCGTGATGCCGAAGTAGCGCGGCGTGTGGCGATGCGCCCACGCCCGCAGCACGGGCACCAAGTGCGCCCAATCGCCGGCCGCCCACCAGGCGCGCGCGGTCTCGTTTGACGTCGTGACGAGGACACGAAAATTCGGCAGTGTGCGCACGGCCGTAGTCATCCCGACCGCTCCGCCGCATACGCGGCACGCGCCCGCTCACACCGCCGCTCGGTGGCGTTGGCGACGTCGTCGGGCCACGTGACATCCGTGAGCACGGCCACGGCCCCGGTATAGCGATTGCGGCCGATCGCGCACAAGAAATTCACGAGCATGGTCCCTTCGGGAATGCTCGCACTGCGCCCGCCCAGCGTGTCGCGCACAACGACCAGCGGGAACGAATCGCGCACCGCGAGGATGGCGAGCTCGCGCAGGAGGGCCAGCGTATCCACGCGTAGCGAATCGACCGGAGGCGGCGGCGCATCGAGGCGGCGCACGATAGTGCTGACCGTTCGGGGGTCCCCCGCTCGGCCGCGCCGGATGGCCTCAACGGTCACGCCGACCCGCACGGAGTCGCCCCAGGTCGGCGCCGTGAACCACAGTGTGTCCACCGTGCGGCGGGTCGTGCGCACGATCGGCGCGCGCGTGCCGACCTGCCACGTCACGCGGCTCGAGTCGGCGCAGCCGCGCACATCGCAGGGGGATTTCCACGCGGCCACGACCCGCACCGAATCGGCCTGCACCTGGACCGATAGCGTCGGGCTCGAGGGCGCCACGGCATGCGCCGCCATCACGCCCCCCACCACCAGCATCCCGACGGTCAAAATCCGCATCATCGACGACTCCTCCACTGAAACACGTTGGCGCCGAGCGACACCGCACAGACGGTGCGTTCGGCGGTTTGCCATCGGGACCGCCGCGCGAGCTGCGCCCGCGCGTCATCCCGGCTGCGTTGAATCCCGATCAGCACGCGAGCCTGCTGCGCGAGCGCGGTGGAATCGGCCTCGTGTTGGCGCGCCGACGCGTCGCGCTCGGCTTCCGCCGTCTGGCGCACGGCCTCACAGGCCGTCATCACGCCGTCCAGCGTATCACGGCAGGTGCGGAGCGCCGTGCTCAAGGCATCGAGCGCGCGGCGCGTGGTCGTGGTGTCACTGAGCGACGTCGGCACCACCGGCACCGGTACGCGAATGACGCGGGCGCCTTGCGCCAGCGCGACCTGCAGGAGGCTGTCTCGGATGACGGCCTGCGCCCGCAGCGTGTCGCGTTCCGCCGCGATCGCCGCCGAGGCCGCGCGCGCGTCGCGCAGCGACGAGTCGGCGGCCTGCTGCACCACCCGCCGTTCATCAGCACGAATCCAGCGCACCCCCGAGCGCACGCCCAGCACCACGCCGCACGCACACGCGAGCACCGCGAGCAGCCACCAGCCCCACCGCGGCACACGCCAGCCCGCCACGCGGGCCCAGAGCAGCGTCCACATGCTACGGGGTCCCTCGCTGCCACCACCACACGACAGAGCCCCCGAGGATGGCGCCGAACCCGCACAGCCCCACCAGCACGCCGAGGAAAGCCCAGGCCGCTGCAATGCCGGCATCGCGCTTGAACGTCATGCGGCCCGCACTTCGCCGGCGGTGATGTAGCCATGCCACCGGCACCCGCAGTGCGAAAACGTCCGCAGGATCGACGGCGTCAAGGTCAGCGTGTCGAACGACTCTCCGGTGCGCTGCCAGCCTTGCGGGCCGTATTGCGGACCGCCATCGAGGGGATTCGCAAACGGGACGTAGAGCGGCGAGTCCACGGCGCCACATGGGCAGTCGAGCATGACACCCACGCCATGGCGCTCGGGCACGGGTTCGCCGTTCGGGCCCGTGATGCCGTCGCCCCCCGCCCCGATGAACCGCGGGTTGAGCTCGGTGAGCTTCCTCGGCGTCGTCATGCGGCCCGCAGCGCGATGTAGCCGAGAATGCGGGCGGTGGTGACGGGCTTCATCTGCACCACGACACCTTCCCGCGAACTGCCGGCATAGCTGGTGTTCCCCTCGATCGACCGCACGCCGCGCGCGTGACCGCGCGCGATGACGCCGATGTGATCGGCCACGCCATCGGGCGCCATGTCGTAGCACACCCAATCCCCAGGCAGCGGCGCATACGGGCTGCCGACGTCGTACCACGTGCCGGCCTTCTTCGCCCACACGACCCACGCGCGCACGGCGCCGGCATCCCGCGCGGGATACTGCGCGCCGCTGTCCTTCGCCCACCGGCGGGCAATGCAGCCGCACCACGCCGAGCCGAGTGGTGATCCCGCCTCGGTCACGACCTCGTCGATGTACGGCGAGCGATTCGCCGCCCCCACGTTCTCCTCGATGCCGATGTCAGCGTGGGCGCGACGCACGAGTGCCCGCCGCCGATCCGCGAGGGGATCCGCGAGCGGGTCGAGCCACCGACACGACACCAACGTGGTCACGGCGTGGACCGCTCAAAAATGTCCGGGACGCCGTTGCCGTCGACGTCAGGCAAGGCCTTCGCGAACGCTTGCAACGCGCCCGTGAGGACACCGATGCCGCCATGAATCACGGCCGCGTGCTCCTTCCAACTCGCCAACAGCGCGAACTCGCCGGGGATCATCTGGAAATACACGAGCGCCGCCACCGCGGCATTCGCGAGCTGCAGATACAACAGCCACCAGCCCCAGAGCTTCGACAACGGGAACACGATCACCTCCGTGGAGAGGAATCCGATGGGGGCGCCGATGGTGGCCCCCCAGGGCGACGAAGCCGCGCGCGTTGGCGCGTGCGGCCCGACGCCGGCAACACTTCGCGCACTTCGAGCGGCAGGTGCTCGCGGCGGGTGAACTCCTTGAGTGCCGGCAGCAGCAGCATGCGCCACAGCGTTTCACCCACCCGGCAATGGCCCGTCACCAGCTCCTGGCCTTCGCTGGCCAGTGCGTCGATGCGCACGCGCACGCGCGACTCTTTGGTGACGGTGACCAGCACGCGGCGTGTGCCGTCCGGCAGCGGCGTCTCGAGATCGAGGTGATGCCGCTGATGGGGCAGCGGGCGCGGCGCGTTCGGGAGCGGACTCACTGGCCCGCCCCCACCTGCCGCGCCGCGTGACCCGCCGCTTGACGCGGCGTCGAGACCCAGACGCCGCGCCGCATCACGACGGCAAACGTCGAGGCAGGGGGTGGTGCCGCACCTCCGAGGAGCGATGGTCCCGTGCCGCGCCCGGTCGTTCCCGGTCACCGGCCACTTCGGGGGGCGTCGTCGCACGCGGCGTGTCACCCAGCGTCAGTGCCTGCCATCGCTCCCGACACCACGCGGCGGCGCGGTGCTGGGCCTGCTGGATCGCGCGCGCCTCCTGCACCGTGACCTCGCAGACCGCGTCCGCCACGACGAGCCCACCCAGCGCCACCACGGCCAGGGCCGCCGGCAACACGGAGCGGCGGCTGATCGCGCGTTCCGTGGTCACCGCATAGACCGCCGCGCTCGCGATGGGCGCCGGCGCCGTTGGCGCGAGTGCGGTGCTGGCGGGCACGACGCTGGCGGGTGCGACCGCGCGCGACTCGTCAGCGGGGATCACGGCGTCGGCCGCGGTGGGGGACAACGCGAGCAAACTGCCGAGCAGGGCGACGGCGAGCGCCTGTCGCGTTCGGGCGTGCGGTGCAAACATCGCAACTCCGTGCTGAGGGTCGGGAGCGGTGCCCGTGAGCGGGCCGCAGGAAGTCCCACCGTACCGCCGCCCTCGACACGGGAGTGCGGAAACCCCGGCGTGGCCGGCCCTACCCGTCGTTCGGGACGGCGGGCGGCTCCTCGCGCGTAATGCGCCGATACAGTTCACTCACCATGCCATTCACATGCACCAACAGATCGTGGTCGGTCTTGGCGGACCGCTGCAGCGCCGCGAGGTCGCGCAGCACGCCGCCCTCTCGGTGCGTGCCGAAGCCGAACACGGCGACCTCGAGCTGATTGACGCGCGCGTCAAGCGGTCGGACCACCACGTCGACCGCCGTCGCAACCCCGGCGCTGTCGAGCGCCTTCTCATTGCGCTTCGCTTCCCGCTTCGTGGCCGTGATCCAGGTGACAATGCCCGTGGCCACCATCGCCAGTGCGATCTTCGCGAGTTCGAGCCACAGCACGTCACTCGGTGACGGCGCGGCCGCCTGCGTCAGCAACACCCCAAGAAATGGCAGCATGCTCCCGACGGTAGGCGCAGGCGCGCGCACCGGCGTGCGAAAAGGCGCCGCAGTGCTACAACACGAGGGGCGGCCGGCCTTCGTCGGTGATGGGTTCCGGGCCTTCGGGGTCCAGCATCGTCGCGGCGAGCGCGGCGCCTTCGGCTTCGGTCAACGCCGTGACGCCGATCAAGGCCATGAGATCGGCGTTGGTGAGGATCTGCACCGTCATGCCCGTCAGCGTTTGCGTGCGGAGGTCGGTCGGATCCACGCCCGACTGTTCCTCCGGCCGGGCGAGCCACCGCATCATCGTGCGGATATTCGCGGCGATCGCACGCGGGCACTCCGGATGTTCCTGGAGTTGATCGAGCCAGGACTCGTGCTGAAAGCCGAGGCGCGTCGAGAACTCGAGCTGCGTGAGGCGCTTCACCCGCTGGCCGGTCCCCGGCATTACCTGCAGTCGCGCCATTACCACGCCCCCCGGATCTGGTCCATGGTCAGGAGCCCTGGCCAAATGGCCGCTTCGACAAACACCTGACTGGCCGGGTTCGCGGTCGCGCCCCGCCGATTGAGTCGCACCGCCGTCCCCGCGTCGAACGTGCCCGTGGGCATCGTGACGGCACCCGACGCCGCCGTGGTCGGCGCGCCGGTATTGATCGCCTGCGCGATGGTCACCCCGGCGGCGGTCCACTGCCACACGAGGTCCACGAGCTGCCCCGCCGTGGGTTGGCCGCTGGTGAGGCGTGCCGTCGCGGTGCCGCCCCCATTCGACACGACGGCGCCGTAGTACGTGCCACTGGTGTCGATCCAGCACCGCTTGCCGCTCGCGGGATCGGCCGGCGACACGGCCAGCAGCGTCGCATTGGCCGTGGTGCGGATCCCCGTTTCGAAAAACCGGAGCCAGCCGGTGATCGCCTGCGGCCACCAGGCGACGGGGAACGTCAGCGCATCATCGAGGCCCATCACGAGATTGAGCGACGGCTGCCCCAGCACCGCGCGCCCATCAAGCCCCGGCATGGTCGCGGGCGCGGTGTACGTGCTCGCATCACTGGCCTGCACGTTGGCGAGCGTCGTGCCCCGGCTCCAGGTGCCCCGCTGGCCCGTCCGGGCGAGCCACCGGCCCGTGGTGGGTTCCAGCGCGAGATCGCGCGGCACAAACCGCCACAGCGCCCCGGAGCGCAGGCCCAGCGGCGCGGTGCCGCCCGTTTCCATGGCGCCGGCCATCAGATCCGCCACCGGCGGCGGCCGACCCACACGGCCGACCCGCTCGACACCGACAGCGCGGGCTGCCGGGTCGTGTCTCCCGTGATCACGAGGCCCCGGCCGGCCCGATGGATCGCATCGAGCGCGGGCCATGGGCCACTGGTCGCCAGCACCGTGCGCGTGCTGCCACTGGTCGCCCGCCACGCTTCCTGTTCTTGCAAGTCCAGCACGGCATGCTCCCCTGCGGCGAGCGTGGGGGCGACGACCAGCGCCGTCGACTCGCCGCCCGTCGCGGGCCAATAGGTCACGATCAGTGGCGCCGTGTAGCCCCACGCATACAGCAGGCCCGCCGATCCCAGGGTGCCGCACGGCACTTCGGTTGGCGTCGTGCCGATCAGCACGACGGACGGCAGCAGATCCTCCGAACCGCCATCCACCGCTTCAAACGTCGCCCGCCCCACGAGGGGCGGCAGAAACGCCGGCGCCTCGGGGAGCTCGCTCCACTGCAGGTCCACGCACTCCGCCCACGTTTCCACGCCCGGCCGGTCCACGGTGCCGATCGGCACCAGCTGATCCATCCAGTCGGCTTCCACGGCCCCGATGATGCGGTCCCGGTGTGTGACGTCCGTCAGCGGCGCCAGGAGGTCCACCGTGAGCACGCGCACCGGCGCAGGGCCCTTGGTCCCGCGTGCCTGCCCCACACGCCCCACGAGGCCCGTCGTGACGCGCCGGGCGCGCGCGGCCGTGAGCCAGTTCGTCACGTCGGTCGCGACGCAGCCCCACGCGCTCAGCTCTTGCCGTTTGATCGTAATCCCCATGTCCCAGACTCCGCGTTATCCGAGGGCCGCATTCGTGAGCAACTGCGCCACGCGCCGCGAGAGCGCGGTGCTCGGCAGGCCCAATTCGAACACCCGCTGTTCCGGCGCGTCGATCGCGCGCTCGATCGCGGTGACGCGGCGTTCCAGGGCCAGGTCCGGCACCTGCACGCGCTGCCCGACAACGGGCGCGATCACCGCATCCGGCGCATCGGTCCACCGCCGCATCCGGGCCCACGTGACGCGCAGCGCCACGACCGGCAGGCGGCGCGCGGCCTGCACATCGATCGCCTGCACGGCGAGCGCGTTGGCGAGCGCATCATCGGTGTAGGGCACGTCGTCCGCGTCGGTGAGCACCAGCATCCCATCAAGCGGCACGTGCCACGTCGTCGGCTGATCACTGAAGCCGCCATACACCGCAATGCGCAGCGCCGTCGTGGCGGTAAGCGTCGCCGCACACGTGAGCCGGACATGCGCCAGCGTGTTCACGATCACCGTGCTGTCCGCGATCTTGCCGGTCGCCAGCACCGTGTTGCTGCTGTCGATGAGCGCGATCGCGGGCTGTTGCCCCACGGCATACACCCCGGCATTCATTGCGACGGTCACGAACGCGCGCACCGTGCGCGGCGCGCCTGGCGCGATGTACAGCGTCTGCAATTCCGACTCCACACCCGGCGTCGCGCTCGTGGGCACATTGCTCCCGCCCACCGCATGAGCGAGCCGCACCACCCAGCCCGTCGTGGGATCGGTGCCACGCAGCAGCGCCGGGCGCGACAGCGACCACGCGGCGCCCGCGCCCACGGCGTTCGTATTCGCCGTGGTGGGCGTCACGTTGGCCTGGCCGCTGCCGTTGGCCTGCACCGAGGTGGCGACGGTGACGATCTCGCCCGCGACCGTGACTTCGGAGCCCGTGCCCGCGATATAGGGGCCTTCTTCCGTGCTGGCCTCGGCGGGCACCCACGGCGGATACGTCGGATGTTGCGTCGGCACCAGCACGCGGCCCGCATCGTAGCCGCGCACCGTGCGCGAGGTGGTGCCTGCGACCACCGTCCACGCGGCATCCAGCGCGAATGGCGTCGCGTGCTCCGCTTCGGCGCGGTCCAGCGCACTGAGCCCACCGGCCGGCTTCGTGACCCACACCAGCGTCCCCGCGGCCCACGTCTCCCCAACCCCGGGATGCCCGCTCGACACGAAGATCGGCCACGCGGCCGTGGCATAATCGGTGCCCGGCGTCCACGCGGGCGCATCGGTGCCGATCTGAAAACTGCGACTGAACCGCCCCGACGCCGAGACGGTCTGCGGCGTGCTGATCACCGCCTGCCAGTATGTGCTCTCGTCAGCGTCCCATTCATCGCTCTCGAGCGTCACCGTGCTGCCCGACACGGCCGTCACGCGGAACCACGTCAGTTCCGTACTGACCGGGATCCCTGGCGTGCTCGCGTGGTACCGGGTGGCCATCACCGCAAAGCGCAGCGTGAGCCGCTCCGCGGGCGTCAGCGCCGCAATCGTGCTGGTGCCGGTGTTCACCGTGACCGCGATCGTGCTGTTTGGCGTCGTGGGCGCACTCGTGATCGCGAGCGTGGCCGCGATGCCCTTGCTGAACACGACCTCCTGAAACGCCGTCGGCCGCGCGATCGCGGCGCCGCTATAGGCCGCGAGCTGCACACTGGTCGCGCCCACCCCGGCGGTGACCGCGACGGTGGTCGTGCGCGTCTCGCGCTGCGTGTCCACGTTCACCGTCTGCGGCGTGATCGCCACCGAATAGAGCAACTGGCCCGCCGGCAACACCGCCGCGAGCGCGAGAAACTGGCCCGTGAGACTGACTTCGTTGCCAGGCCAACTCAGGCCCTGCAACTGCTGGCCGTACGGCTGCCCGTAGACCATGGTCGCGGGCGACAACTGGATGGGCAGCCACACGGGCACAAACGCGAAGCTCGCATAGTAGTAGGCCGCGCCCAACGTATCGCGCGTCTCGAAGGTCCCCGCGAGCAGCACGCGATCGGCCATGAAGTTGGCGTCGCGCGGGTCCACGCCACCGGAGCGCGCGTCCGCAATCCCCGTGCGATGATACGGCACGTCGAGATAGGTGCCCCCGGCCCCTACGTCGAAGTAGCACACGCACAGATTACCGGCCACGTTGTTGAAGCCGAACACCTGCGCGGCCGCGCCGCGATAGGTGCCCACTGCGAGCGTGCGCGTGGTGCCCGTGGGGCCTTTGCGCCGAAACTGCACACTCGTGCCCGCCGGAATCGACGTCGCGAGCGCCGCACACGGCAGCGTGATCGTGCCATCGGGGTTCGCGACGGCCGGGCCCGTGCTCGTCACCGTCTGCCCGGCAATGACGAGCCGATCGAGTCGGCGCAGCCATTCGTTGGCGGTGAGGCCGCCCACCTGGTACGGCGTGCCGGTGCCCACACCGGCCGCGCGGCCCGCGAGCACGGTGCCCGATCGCGTGACGCCCAACTGATCGCGCGTCATGGGCACGATGGCGGCGGGCGTCGTCGGATTGCGGGCCGTCCAGTACGTCGGCGCGCTACTGCCCTGCTGGAAGCGGCCGTCGGCCAACTCCTGGGCTTCGCCGCGTGCGCCCGACACCACCAGCGTCTTCACGCGGCGGCCGCGCGCCGTCAGCGCGGGCTGATCATACACCTCCAACAACGGCTGCCCATCACTCGTGGCCACGAACCCGACCCGGGTGCCGATCGCCAACCCGCTCGTGTTCTGGAGCTGCACACTGGAATCGCTGGCGCGCGACGCGAGGATCTTCGTGCGCACGTTGCCCGGCTTGACCACGTAGGCGTTCTCCCACTGGCCATCGGTCACGATGAACGGCCGCCCACTCACGCCATCCTCGAGCCCCACCCAGCCGGGGCTCCCGCCATCGGTGGCGGTGACGCGCGCCTTGATCTGCGCGATCGTCGCGCGCGCGCCCGTCGCGTCCGGATCCCCGAACGCTTCAATCACCGTGGCCAACTGACTCGCATCACGGCGCATCCACCGCGAGCGGATGTGCACACCCGGCCGCACGACGAAGGGCGCGAGCTGATCGGCGCGCGCACGGTACACATGCACCCGCCACTGACTCGCATTCACGCGCTCGAGCACGAGCTCGCGGTCCTGCGCGACCCGCCGGAGCAGCGCCCACGGCGTGGCGTTCTCCATGTCCACGGTGACCACATCGTCCGGATCATCGATCGTGCCCACGAGCACATTGAGGCGGACCGCACTCGGGTGCGCGCACACGTAGTCCGTCACCCAGGTGAGCCGCGAGAACGCGCCCGCGATCTTGCTGGTGACGCGTCCGCCGACCGTGCGTCGGATCACGCCGCCTTGCCCCAGGGCCGCCGAGGGGGGCAAGGCTTCGATCGCCACGGTGGCCGATTCGTCGTCTTCGTCGGCATTCTCGACCACCCACTCCTCCGGCGGCGCGCCGTGGGCCGTCTCTGGCCACTCGACACACACCACCATGCCGGTGTCGCCGCCCTTTTCCTTCCACGACGTGCGCGTCACCGTCAGGTAGCAGCGATCATCGCCATCGACGCGGGTGCGCGTGATCCCGCGTTCGACCTGCAGGACCCCGCGATAGCTCCCCCCGGCCGACTGAAAGTCGCTCCACAGCGTGACGCGCGTCGGCGCGGCGCTCATGACGCCCTCATGACGGCACGCCGCCGGTCAGCAACGCCGAGTACCCGGCCTCACGGCCCATCGTCTCGTCGTCATCCTCCGCCCACCCGCTGCGGGCCGTGGAGCCCTGCCGTTGTTCCGCGGCCGCGCGCAGCGCCGCCACATCGCGGGCAATCTGCCGCTGCACGGTCAGTTGCGACGTGCTGAGATCCGCGAGCGTCAGCGCTTCGACGCTCGTGATGTTCTGCGTTTGCCGGATCTGCACGTCGCCGCTATCCAGGACGAGGCCGTCCGCCTGTTGGCGCATCGGATCCTGTCCGGCCAGCATCTGCGCCCACGTCTGCGACTGCGCCGCCCACTCGGCCGGCGTCGTGGGATACTGCGCGACATACGCGGTCGTCGGCGCGGTCGGCTGCCACGGCGTGGTGGGCATGGGCGCGGCGTCGGTCGGCATCGTCGCCTGTGGGTTCGCGCGGTTCCACGCCTGCATCCACTGGGCGATCTGCTGATTGACCTGCACTTGACTGCTCGTCAGCTCCTGGCCCGGTGTCATCTTCGTGAAGAGGGCTTGCACCTCCTCCTTGCTCTTGCCGCCGAACCCAAAGAGGGCCGTGAGGTCGCTCAACTGCTCCTGCGCGGACGCACCGAACACGCCCCACTGCTGGTTGAGCGTGGAGAGGTTCTGCTCCATCGTGCGCGCGGCTTCCTGCACCGCCCACGCGGCATCGCGCACGGCGGGGCTGAACTTCTGCGTGAGCAGCGTCGCGAACTGGTCGAACTCACTCGCCGTGATGTCGCCAGCTTCCTTGAGCTGCAGCGCGGCGTTGACCGCTTCCTCGTACGCGACTTTCCCTTCGGCATCATAGGCCTGCTTGGCGAGCTGGCGATTCTCGGGGTCGAGCTCGCTCGTGAGCCCCGCGAGGTCGCGCTGAAAGCCGAGCTGGCGCAGGCCGCGCGCGCGTTCGGCCTGCGTCACCGCGTCGGCGGCGGCCTGCGTCACCTGGCCCACCGCGGTCGTGTATTCGCCCAGCGTGATGACGCCGGCGTTCAAGTACTCGGTGAGGGTCTGCTGCGCGTCCGCGATGGCCAACGTGCCTTGGAGCTGCGCTTGCTGCACCGGGTCCTTGGTCGCCCCCAGGCGATAGCCCAGCATGGACGCCTCGGCCTGCTGCCGGTATTGCTGGCGCATCTGCGCCAACTCCTCGAGCCCGAGTCGGCGTTCGATGTCGGCCCGGTCGCGATCCGGCGCCGCATCGATGCGCTTTTGCACGTCGGCCGCCTTCTGCGCCAGCGCCCCGGCGATGGCGCCATTGGTCAGGGCGGTGCCGCGCGCGAAATCATCCAGCCGCTGCGCGCGTTCCGCGATCAGGCGCTCGCGCTGCCGCTGCGCCCGCTCCGCTTCCTGCACCGTGAGCAGCCGGGTGACATCGCGGCCCGCCGCGCGGGCTTCGGCCAACTCCGCTTCGTCGGCCGCCAGCTCCTGCAGCAGGGACGCGCCCTGCGTATCGCCTTGCGCGGCCATCAGGCGCACGTCGAGACTCCGGGCCCAGTCGCCGTTCGCGCGCTCGGTCCGCCGCTGCTCTTCGAGGGCGCGGGCTTCGATCTTCTGCGTGATGGCGAGGCGCGTCGCCTCGGTCTTGGCGAGCGCGGCCTCGTAGTCCGCCGCCGAGAGCGCGCCAGCCTGGAACAGCGCCATCAGATCCCGGTTCGCGGCCGACCACGCCTCCGCCGCATCCAGCAAACTGTTCGCGGTGTCGTTCCCCGTCGCCGTGTTGAAGGCGCGATCGATGCTCGCCAACACTTGCGGCGCCATGGCGCGCGCGCGTTCCGCCACGGCCTGCAGCATCTCCTCGATGAGATCGGCCATCACCGTGGCGCCGCGCCGATTGCGCACGGCCTGCAGCAGGTCCTCGCCGTTCCCGGTGAGCGGCTGGCCCGCCTGCGCGCGGAACTGCGCCGCCGCCGCCGGATTCAGGTAGTCCCCGAACTGCACGCCGGCCGCGAGCGTGGCGTTGGGTCCATAGGCGGCCACGATGCCCCGGCCGAGCACCTGCTCGGCCAGCTGGTTTTGCATGGACCGGAGGCTGTCCGACAGCCCCCCGCCGCTCTGCGTCTGCAGCCGGAAGTCCGCGATGGACCGCACGGCCTCGGCCGCCGCGTCGCGCATCAGGCGGGCCTCTTCGCGCGCTTTCCGGCCGAACAGATCGACCGCGTCCATGAGCTGCACCACCCCGCCCGCCACAGCCACGAACCCCGACACCGACGCCAACACGCCGGCCGCTCCAGCCTCGCCTTGGAGCGCGCCCATCAGGCCAACCGACTGCCCGGCCTTGTTTTTCATCTTCGCGGCATCGAACAGCGTACCCACGCCCGCGAGCAGCTGGCCCGTGCCCTGGGCCGCCTGGCGAATGCGCTCCGGGAGCTGCCCAAACAGCGTGGCGATCCCGCCCACGAGTTGCCCCACGTCGCGCAAGCGATCGCCCCAGCTACTCGTGGTGGTCTTGAGCCGCTCGGCCTCTTCGTTGGCGCGGCCCCACGCATTCGCCATCCGCATCGCTTCTTGTGGCTCGATGCCTTCGGCCATCCGGGCGCGCGCATAGTTGCCGCGCGCTTCGACGTCCGTATAGGCCTTCAGGGCCCCCGGATTGCGCGCCAACAGGTTCTTGGTCTCCTGGCTGCCGATCTCGCCCCACGCGGCCTGCATGGCCCGCTGGACGGCCTGCAAGCGCTCCAGTTCCTCGCGCGATTTCTGCAGATGCCGCTGCGTGACCTCGCCGGCCATTTCGCGCAGCGCCTCCTTGTTCTTGTTCGCCCCCCGCCAGATGTCGTCCTTGAGCGCGCGCTCCTGCAACGCCTGCCACTCCGCCCACGCCTCGGTCGTCACGCGCGTGATCTCAGCGGTCGAGGCGCCCGCCTCCCGGAGCCGCTCCACCACCTTGCCGAGCGCGTGCTCAAACTGCTCGAGCTCGGAGCGCTGCCCGAGCGTGAACAGGTAGTCCTTCGCCGCGTCACGCGCCGCCTTGAGTCGGCGGATCATCTCGTCCGTCGGGCCGGCCGGCGGATCGCCCGGGTTGGCCGCCGCCGTGGGACGCACGGTGGGCCCCGCCGCGAACGGCACCTGGAACAGGCCGTTTTGCGCGTACGACCCGAGATTGCCCGTCGACCCGGTGCGCAGGGGATTGCTGGGCCGCGCGCTCCAGGGATTGGTCGGCGTGCCCGGGCTCTGCATGATGGCCCGTTCGTAGCGGCCCGTGTCCCACGACTCCCGCGCCGCGCGATCGCGATCCGTCGCGCGCTGCGCATTCGCCTGCATCGACTGGTAGCGATCGACCACGGCCTGCGCATACTGCGGCGCGTTCTTGAGATCCGCCATCACCTGCACCGAATTGTGCAGGATCGCGACGAAATCATCGATCACCATGATCGACGCATGCAGGCCCGCAAACTCCTGGCCCAGGGCGCGCACGGCGGTGATCGCGCCATGGATCAGCTGCGCGAGGTTGTTCGCCCACCGGGTCAGCATGGCGTCATTCTGCTCGACCCAGTGCGCCGCGCCCTTGAGCGCGTCGGCATACGCAAACACGAGCTGCGTGTAGGCCGGCGCGAACACGGCCCCCACCCGCACCTTGAGATCCTCCACATACCGCTCGGTGGAGCGCAGCTGCTTCGACGCCGAGGTCATCGACGCCTCGTAGGCGCCCGTGAGCGTCGCCGCCTGCTTCATCACCTCATTGAGCCGGGTCTGCACCTTCTGCTGTTCCGTCAGCGCGCCCGTGCTCACCCCGATTTCGCGCGCCGTGCGCTTATACGCGGCCTCGAAGTTCACCATGATGCCCATGGTGCGCAGAATCTCCGTCTGCCCCGACACGATGCCGTGCGTCATGCGCTGCAAGGCCTCGGACGAATTCATCTGCCCGACCACGGCCACGTCTTGCGCGGCGCGCGCGAGTTTCGTCGCCTGACTCAGATCCAGGTGCGCCTGAATCATGGACAGGATCGATTGCCGGGACTGCAGCATGGAGACGCCGGTGCGTTGGAGCGATCGCTCCAACTCGCGGAGCTGCCCCATGGAGTAGCCGGCGCGCGCGCCCACGACCTCGAGCACGACCCCCAACTCGGCATAGCGCGCATTGAGGCGGGTCACTTCCGCCACGGCAGCCGGAATCGCCGCTGCAATCCGCTTGATCCAGTTGTAAATGTCCGAGCCGAGATTGAACGCGAACGCGGCCTGGAACGCCTTCTCGAGCAGCGACAGCTCGCGCTTCACTTCGCGCGTGGTCTGCCCCACCTGCTCGCCCGCGCGCTTGAACCGACGGGCACCCTCTTCCGCCGGCCCGGCATCCATGCCGAGCCCCAGCATCGCGAAATCGGTGCCCGCCTGCTCCGTCATCCGTCCTCTAGCGTGTCGTCGTCTCGCGCGTGATCGGGCGCGTGGTCTTGCGGTGCGTCGACGGTTGCGTCGACGTCCTCGCCCAGGTCGTCCTCGGGTTCGCCCTCAGCCCGGGGGCGCTCCGGGTCGTAGTCCGATGGGTGCTCTGGCGTCGTGCTGCGTTCGCTCACAAACGCGCGGTCGCCAGCGAGCAAGAGCAGGCAGTCCTCCACCGTCGGCGTGGTGCCCGTGCGCCCGGCCCACGCGTCCAGATCCGGCCACGTGAGCGGCGCGAGGCCCATGCCGCCGCCCGGCCGCCCCGCCGCCAACTCGTGCCACCAGCTGACCAAGTAGGCGCAGCCTGGCGGCACCGGCGGGCCTTCGAGCATGCGCTCCGACACGGCGCGCGCGCGCTCGCTGGTGCCCTCGGTGGGATCGCGCACGAAGCCCAGCAGTTGCTCCCGACGCGTGAGCTTGCGCCGGGGCGGACCGAGCGGCCGCGTGGGTGGCGCCACCCCACTGCGCGCGGCCGGCACCGGCGGGGGCGCCACCTCCTCGGCGTCCCCCGCCAACCACGCTTGATGCCGACACCAGCGCCGCCATGCCGTTAGCCGTTTCCCAGCCGCGCGGCGCGGTTGTTGAGGAACTCCAGGTACTGCTCACGCAACCACCGCGTGTTCGCCAGCAGCGTGCGCGCATTCTCCGTGGAGAACGGCAGCGCCTGCTGGTTGAAGCGCACGTTGCCGCGCCAGTTCCTGATCGTGCCCACCGCGAGGTCGATCGAGAACCCATCGAACGACTGCTGCCCGCGCTTCTCGCGCTTCGCCTGCTCGCGCTGCGCCGCATGCAACGCCCGGCGATACTGCGGCGTGTCTTCGCCGTACACTTCGAACACCACCGGCAGCGTTTCCCCGGTGCCGGGATGCACCGGGGACCAGTCATGGACGGTGGTGTCCTGGAGCGCGCCAAAGTCCACGCCGGCATCGGCCGTGGGCGTTGGGGTCGCGGTGGGCCGCTCGGTCGACGTCTCGGTGGGGGTGTCGGTGGGCAAACCAGTGCGCAACTCGGTGGTCATCGTCAACTCGCGTTGAGGGAGGGTGGCGGGCGCCGTCCCGCGTGGTGCGGTCTCGCGTGGTGCGGTCCCACGTGGTGCGGCGCCCGTGAGGGCCGGCGCCCGCATGGCGCCGGCGGGTGCGGCGGCCGACTCAGTCGGTGGCCACCAGCTTGAGCGACGAATCCGTCGCGTCGAACGTGGCGACGAACGGGAACGTCTCCATGATCGCGTTGCTGCCCGACCAGGGCCGCGACTCGTCGGTGAACGTGGTCTTCGCCATCGTGAGGGCGAGCCGCTTGGTCGTCGCGCCCCCGAGCGTGATCGCGAGAATCGTCTTCTCGCGGTTCAAGTACTTGGTCGCGAGCGCCGCATCCTGCTTGTGGACCGCCAAGCTGCCCGTGACCGCAAAGCGGCCCTGATAGAGCGCGGCCGGATCGGCGGTAAGCAGGTTCGGGATCTGGATCAGATCCGACGTCACCTGCAGCGAGAACGTCGACGCGCCGACGATCGAGGATCCCCCCTCGGTGAGCACCTGCACCGAGCCGATCGGATCCCACACATCGTTGGTGTTTGGCGCCGCCGGTGTGCCGATCGCACTCGTGGCCGACGGGACACCACGCTTGGACGCAAAGGTCACGCTCGACGTGACCATCTGCCCCTGCTGCACATTGAGCGACCACGACGTGAACACCGCGCCGGGATAGCTGATCATCTGCGAGATGTCCGTCATCTCTTCCTGTACGGTCATCGAGCGCAGCGTCTTCCCTGGCTTGAGCGTACGGACGGCCGTGCCGGTCCACGCGGCGCCGAACAGCGAGGCCAACACATCCTCCCACGTCTGATACGTGGGCTCGAAATTCATTGTGCCGCCACCCAACGCGGACACGGCGCGCACATCGGCCGTCTCGCGGTGCGTGGGATTGATCTCATTCGAGCTGATGAACTGCTGCGTCGTCTTGAGATCGGCGCCGGTGACGCGCAAGTACTTGGCCCCCGTCGTGACGGGGACGCCCCAGGCCGACTCCGTATTGACGGCGACCTTGGCGTTGAGTGCTGTTCCGAAGGGCATAGTCCTGTGCCGTGCTCAGGTCAGGTGAAGGCGACGAAGTCGCACTGCGCGCCGATCGCCACCGGCACGTCGGTCCAGTCGGGCGGCCGCGAGATCGCGGTACCGCTGCTCGCGGTCAGCAGCACCACACGCCGACCGTCGTGGACCAGGGCGCGTCCGGGCTCGAACGCGGCACACACCAGGTCGGCCCAGTCCTCGGCCGTGCGCATGGTGCTGGGATTGGGGGTGGGCGGCGTCACGACGCCCTCCGGGCGTTGCATCGGCGCGCGCACCAACAGCTGATAGACCACCTGCGCCCGCTTCATGGCATTGGGGCCCGACGAAATCGTGTCGGTGCTGCGCCACACCACGGTCTCGCGCAAATGCAGCGTGCCCGGTGGCGGCGTGGGGATGCCCTCCCACACCACCGGCGGCAAGCCGGCAATGGTGCGCAGCTGTGTGCGCAGCGCGAGCCGCACGGCCCGGCGCACACTCATGCGGCATACCAGCCCCCGCGCGCCTGACCGCGCGCCACGATCGCGCGCGCTTCCGCGACGATCTGCGGCCACGCCCGGCGTACGGGTCCGATGATGCCCTGCCGGGCTTGCGGCGAGTGCCCGCGATTGAGCGCGGGCATGTAGTCCACGGGGTTCGTCACGAGGTCCACGGGCCCCACCCGCATCCGATCCCACCCGGACAGCGCGTGCCCGGTGTCGACGGGCGTGCCGGGGCCATGGGCGCCGCCCACGGTCAGGTTCTCTTCGACCAGGTCCGTGGCCACGGTGCGCAGCTCCGGCAACACGACCGCCGGGCGCGACGTCGCGCGCATCACGTGTGCGATGAACTGATCCGCCGACAGGGTGCGCCGCATGTCAGGCCACCGCCGGCTTGACCAGCGTGCACGCACACAGGTACGTGATCGGCACCCCATCGGGACTGATGGTCTTGACGCGGACGATGCTCCACGCCGTGCTGTCCGCGCGCGTGACGCGCATGCCTGGCAGGGGCGGCGTGGCGAGCTCGATCGCCGCGAACTGAAACGTCCGCGCATCGGTCACGATCGCGGCGGTCTGCTCAAACGACATGCCGACGCCGACGCCCATCAGCGGGGTGTACGGCTTCTCGACCGCCCACGCAGCCATCGTGGTCTCGACATCGGCGGCATGGGTATCGGTGCCCGAGTCATACGCGCCCGCCAGCACGTGCGTGAGGAGCACGCGCGCGCCATACTTGCGGATCTGGTCCCGCGCGAGGAGCTGCGCACGGGTGAGGAGGGCGTTGGCCATGCCCCACCGTAGGGCGGGTGGGGCTACTGGCGTGTAATAACCTCGGAGGCGACGCGCCCCTTACCAGGCGCCCGGGTTGCGGAACGTGTCCGCGCGCATCGCCGGGTCCTCACTCAACTCCCCGGGCACCCCGACCCACTGCGGCACGACGTCATCGCCGCGCGTCGGATCGCGCAGCAGCGGCCACAGGAGCCCCATCACGTCCTGCTGCACGGCATACGCCGGCGCCTTGGGGTCGTACGTCACCGACGCCACGCCCGACAGCGATTCACTCAGAATGCGCCCGCCGCGATCGACCGGCGGCAGGAGCGTCGTGCCATTCAGCATGGCTTCAATGGCGCGCGGCGCCAGGCGAGCCATTGCGTCCTTCACCCGCCAGTGCACGATGGTGCTCGGCACCGGGTTCCCATTGCGCTCCGTCAGCTCGAGCCGGGGATGCGTGAGCCGCGCCGTCGGGTGCGCCGTGCCGAGCCAATCGAAGAGCCCCGTGCACAAATACTCCGTCGCTTCCACACATCCCGCGTCCTGCTGCGCCGTGTTGGCGGACCACACGGCGTTTCCCCCGCGCTTGGCCCAGTACGCCGTCACGTAGGTCGCATCCGCAAACACGTCGGCATCCGGTTTGCCCGATCCATCTTCGACGATCAGCGGCATCACGCGTCCTCGGTGGGCGGAGCGAGCAACTCGGGCGGTACCCCGCGATGCAACACCTCGACGTGCAGGAAGCCCGTCTCCACGAGCTGCCGGAGCTTGCGCTCGTCGCAGCTCAGCACGAGATCCAGCGGCCACACGTCGCCGTGCTGCCACCAGGTTCCATCCCAGCAGAGCGCATGCCGAATCGTGAAGCGGATGACGCGCGCCGGCAGCTGGTTCCGCACGCGCGGCGGGGCCCACGGCGCGTCTTCCACGCGGATGGCCCCCTCACACGCGAGCGCGAGCGCTTCGGGGTCCGTGAGCGGTGCCGTCAGTAGCTCCGTCGGCACGTCCTCGCTCGGCGTGTCGCTCGGCGTGTCGCTCGGCAGCCTTTCTTCTTGCCGCCCTTCTTCTTGTTGCCCATGGGGAGCCACCGGTGAGAATGTGGGGGAATCGGGGGTCGGGGTCGGCGGCGCGTCGCTCGGCGGCACCGTGGGCGGCAGCGCCGTGTGCGGTGACGCCTGAACGCGCGAACGCGCGGGGGGCGTGGTTGCCCCCCGCGCGGTGCGGGACTTCCCGACCGGCTTGCGCCTGGTCATGGTCCACTCCGTGACATCGAGATGCGCCGCGCGCCGGCCTTACGACGCGGCGACGGCATTCGTGAAGAACATCCCGCAGTCGGGCGAGACAATCTTCATGTCGTAGTACGCGTCGATCTGCAGGTCTTCGGCCCGCGACCCGTCTTCGACGCGGAAGCGCGAAATCACCTCGCCCATGTTCCGACCCTGACCCGGCAGGAAGCCCGTCCAGGAGAACGTGAGGCCCGCGCACGGCATCAGCAGCGACGGGGTCTCGGGTGAGTAGCTGAGCAGCATGTTCCGCCCGCCGATGAACTGGAAGTCGTCGGTCGCGCCTTCGACCGCGACGTTCTCGACGGCGTCCATGATCAGCACCTCGTCCAGCTCGAACAGCTCCGCGAGGATGCGCAGGTTGGTCTTCGCGGCCTCGCCCGTCCGGCCGCCGTACAGCACGCGCTGCACGATGTCCGGGTGATCCAGCAGCCCGTCGAACACCTCGCGGCCGAGCGAGAGCTTGTTCGGCCGGAAGCCGCCGTTCATGCGGGCCATTTCCGTCCGGCGCGCCCGGATGAACTTGATCGGCGTGGATGTCGCGTCGTTGAACTGCTTGAACTCATTGGCGCCCGGGGTGCCCGACACGCCCGTGTAGTCCTTCCCCCACACGCCCGTCTTCCAGTAGTTCGCGACGAAGTTCTTCTCCTTGCGGATCTTCGCCTGCTGCGACAAGAACAGCGTGGTGTCGCGATCCGGATCCATCGGCGCGTCGTTGTTCACGCGCGTCTCGTCCGCGATCGGCTTACGAAGCGACCAGCCTTCGCAGTAGTACGTTGGGGTCGTGTCGACCTCGTAGTCAGCCGACTTGGCCTTGGTGCCTGGCGCGCGCTTCGCCATCTCCGACCGGAACCACGCGCCCTTTGGATAGCGCGTGTAGCGATCGGACTGCTTCTGCACCGGGACGCCGGGGAACACCCGGCCGGCGATGAAATTGCTGTCGCTCTGGATGTTGGCGATCGAGAACGACGTCATGAGCCGATCCACATGCACCGCGGACGGCGTCGGACTATACGGCATACGATCCTCGCTGAAGCGCGGTGGGGATTAGGACGCGGTGGTGACCAGCGCGCCCATCGGGTGGAAGTAGACCGACACGATCTCGTCGGCGTTGTTGGTCGCGCTGTGCGCGATCCCGAGCACGTTGGAGCCCGTGACGGCGGCCCCCGCGACGGCCGTCGCGACCGCCGTCGCGGCTTTGCCCCCGGTGCCGGCCTTGATGAGGGCGCCGTTCGCGATACCCGCGAGGCTCTTCATCTTGTAAGTCCCGCCCGGTGAACCGAGCGTGATGGCCTGGCCCGTGTTGGCGCCCATCAGGAGCGGAAACGCGAGCTCGCCCGCGCCCGCGAGGACGTAGCCGTTCGCCGTCGGCTTCACGAAGAAGCCTTCCTTGCCGCGCAGATCCGCGCCCGCGATCCCGGAGAACGGCGGCGTGTTGATGTGTCCGTATGCCATGGGGTCCGCGCTCCTTATCGCGTGATCGCCGCGCGCAGCTCTTCCTGCACGCGCTTGGCGAGGTCGGGGTACAGGTCCATGGCCTTCACCGTGGCCTCATCGTAGCTGAGCGACGGCTCCGCCTTGCGCACTTCGGCCACCTTGGCGTCGAACGCGTCATGCGCACTCTGCTGCGAGGCAGCGTTGTCGCCGTCCACGCCCGCCGGCACAAACATCTTGGCCGTGGTCATGGCCTCACGCGTGAAGTCGCACAGCGCCTTGAGCGTGGCTTCCGTCTCGGGATCGAGCTTGGCCACCAAGGCCTTCAGCGCGTCGCGCTTGCCTGGCAGCTTGTCGAACAGCGCGGCCGTCTTCGCCGTGAGTTCGCGGTCCCGCGATTCCTGCTCCATCTTCTCCACGCGCGCAGCGAGCAGCTGATTCGCCTGCTCCAGCTGCGCCGCTTTCTGCGTGGCCTCCGTCAGCCGGGCACCCAGGTCGGGCTGCTGGCCAGTGGTGGTCTCCTGTTCCGCGGCAGCCGCAGACATGGTCACTCCTGATGTGGGTCGTGTGGCCGCTTGCGCGGAAGGCAGCGCACCCGCGTTGGCGCTTGGCGTCGCGGGTGTCGCGGTAAGCCCCGAGGCCGTCGGGCCCGCGCCGTCAACCGACGGCGCGGGGGCAGCAGTCGTGGGGGGGGACGACGCCCCCCCGTCGGGGGCATGTTTGGCCACCGCCGCTGGTTCAGCGGGCGGGGCGGTCACCGGCGCCGCCGCGAGCATCGCGGCGCTTTCGAGGTCGGCCAGCACGGGCGACGCATCGTCCGGCGTCATCCCGAGCTTGGTGACCAACTCCGTCATGCGCGTGCGCGCCTGGCCCACGGCCGCGCGCACGCGCTGCATCAGCGACTCGGGGGTGCTCGCCGGGTCGCTTTTCGCGACCAGAATGTCCGCGCCCTGATTGGCGCCACCGGGCACCAAGCTGATCTCCGCGAGCGTGAGATCGTCCTGGACGATGCCCTCAATCACGGAGGCGGGCGCGCCGGGCGCGTGGGTCGTGGATGCAGTGCTCACGTTGCCACGGTGCGCCATTGGCCCGGACGTGAGTGCGAAAACCCAGCCGTCATACCTGCGTCGTGGCGTTGGTGATCTGCACCCGGCGCTTCTGCGCCAGCCCCCCAATCGAGAACATGCGGAACGTCTTGGCCTCGACGTAGCGCCAGCCGACATCACTTTCGACGTGCGCCGTGATAGCCGCGCCGAACGGCGTGCGCCGCGGCAGGTCGAGAATCTTCTTGACCTGCGGCGTCACAATCAGCGCCTCCGTCACCGTGCCGAACTGCAGCGGCACCCCGTGATCATCCTGCAGGTGCAGGCCGCCCAGGATGCGCTCGCCCGCCATGAACGCCTTCATCGCGCGCGCGATCGTGGGCAGCGGCACCCACTCCCGCTGCTTGTCCACTAGCGCGCGGCCATCGGCCGCATGTGACACGAGGCCCCACCCCGAGACCAAGCGCTCCGGCGCCATCTTCCGCACCGCGCGCGGGTCGGCGCCCTGCCGCAGCGCCGCAATGGTGTGCGGCGTGCGTTGCTCGAGCAGCCACCGGAGCCCCGCATACGGCGTGTCCGCCTTCCACGTCGCGGCCGACAGCAGCGAGGCCTCGGCCCGGTCGGGGAACAGGTTCCAGAACACATCATCCCAGAGCGGCCCCGCCGCCTCCGGCCCCAGGATGATCGGGAAGTCCGGGAGCGGAATCGTCTTCGGGTCGAGGCCCGAGGGCATCGCGTCGTCTTCGTACCAGAGCGTCACGTGCGGCCGATACGTGGGCCACGTCTCTTCCGCACCCCCGGTGCGGGCCTGCGCATTGCGCGCCGCCAGCTCCGGGACATCCAGGAACAACACGCGCGCCCCCTTGGGGCCCAGCGGGCCGATCGACTTGAACGCGTCCGGCCACACAGAGACGGACGCGCGCGCGATCGGCATCGTGATCGCGCGCGTCGAATACAGCACCGTCACATGGGGGTCTGGCACCAGCCGGATGCCGTGCTGCGTCGCCCACGCGCGCAGCTGCGCATGATTGACCACGGGTCGGCCGATGTAGAGCCCATCGTCCGATTGATTCACCGGCGGCAACAGATCGCGGGGCAACAACGCCCCCGCGTCATCGGTCGCCTTGAGGGTAATCGCGATCGCGCCCTCAACGGCCGCATCCCGTGCGAGATCACGTGGCGTTGACGTGTGCATCGGCCTATTCCGCCGGCCGATGCGGCAACAGCCGATCGAGGTAGTGGTGGGCCATCTCTTCGGCCAGCATCTCCGGCACCTGATGCGCGAGCATGCCCACGACGAACGCGCCGCAGAGACTGCCCAGGTGACGGGCCGCGGTCTCGCCCTGCTCCGCCAAGTGCGTCAAGCGCGCCATGCGATCGAGCGCGGCGACCGTGTCGGCCTCGGTGATGGGCGCCACCGGCTGCCCGGTCTCGGCGCCGTCGTTGTCAAAGATGTCCGGCATCAGCTCTACTCCTGCGTGGTGAGCGCACACGGGTCAGCTATCACGTCAGCTATCGCGCCGTGTGCGAGAGGCGGCGGCGTTGGCCCCACGCGCCGCGCCGGCCTTCTCGCCGGCCTTGGCGCGCGCGGCGGCGTTCCCTCGGGCCGCCCCGTCTTGGGCCGCCTCGCGGGTGCGCTGGGCGTTCTGGGCTCCGGCCTTTCGCGCACCCCGTTCCTGCGCCGCGCGTTGCTGCGTGGCCAGCGCCGCCGCATCGGTCGGCCGCGTGCGCGCGGTCTGCTTGTCCGGGGCAGGCAACCGCATCCGCTTCCGGATGTGCGCTTCGAGCGGGTCGTCCGCCGTGAGCACGCCCGACGCCACCAACGCCGCCGCCGTGTCGGCAATCTCCTCGATGTGCTTGGGCTGCACTTCATCGCCATGCATGCGCGGGCACCGCGTCGGATCCCCGCCGCGCATCCGCCACCACGGCTGAATCACCGAGCGCTGCGTCTCCGCTGCGATCAGGTCCACGAAGCCTTGCAACGCCGATGTCCACAGCGACGACTTGTCTGACGACAGGGCCTGGGTGCCCACCGCCTTCTGGCCCAGCAGCATGAAGTCCGCCAGGATGCTGCCCGCCATGCGCGCATCGCCGCGTTCGATGATCGGGCTCATGTCGGCCGAGCGCTGCCCATCCGCCACCACGTAGCTGATTTCGTAGAGCGGCAGCTTGGTCTCGGGGTTCACATCCGACGGCAGCACCACCGCCGACTGGCGATCGGCCGCGACGTTCTGCGCCACCGCGATGATCGCCGCGAGCTGGCGCTTCTCCTGGGGCGACGCCGTCGGCGACAACAACTGCTGTGGGACTTTCACGAGCACGAAGCCGGCCGCACGCAGCGCCGCGCGCGCTTCGGCCTCTTCGATCACCTGGATGCGCTTGTACGTCGTGAACGCCCGGCGCAGCAGCGACCGGCCCGTGGGATTGCCGCTGTGCGGCGTCGTGCGATACCACGCGAGCTTGGCGCGCGGGATGTACACCTCGACCACATCACTGCGCGACGTATCCTGCTGCCAGAGCCCGCGCACGCGCGACGAGCGCGGCTCAAAGTCGAAGCGGCTGATGCTCGTCTGCGCGCGCAGATCCAGCGAGCGCACCAACAGCTCCCCGGCCTCTGGCCCCTCCTCGACCACCTGATACGTGATCTCCAGCGGCGCATAGCCGTATTGGAACATGCTCGCGATATCGGCCAGCACTTCCGGCCACGGCCGGTCCAGCTCTTCGAACAACATGCGCCGCGCGAGCGCGGCCGCGGCCTTGGCCTCCTCATCCTCCGCCATCTCATCCGGGGGCGTGATGTGGAACTGCACGCGCCGGATCATCATCTCCATCGCGAAGAGGACGCCGCCCAGGAGCGGATGATTCTCCCCGATCTCGTAGTACGTCTGCGCGCCTGCCCACCCATTGAGCTGCGGAATGAAATCGGCCGACACATAGTCGCCGCTCCGTCGAAAGCCGAGCGAGCCGATCTCCGACGCGAAGCCGCCCACGGTCTCCACCACACCTGGCGGCAGCGGCCCGGAGCTGGGCCCATTCGCCATCGCCCGCGCCTCGGGCGTCACCGGAACGGCAATCGTGGCCGTGGCCACGGACGACGACGCGGCGGCGGCCGATCCTTGGGCCCCCGCCGCTTTGTTTCCCGACTGCCTGCGTGCACGCGACATGCCGCAGCATGCGGCGGACCGGCCAGGTGGGGTGCGTTATCCCCGCCCATGGCGGGGACGCGACGCGGAAACGCGTCACGGCACGGCGCCTACCCGATCAGCCCCACGCCGCCCGGGAACATGGCCCCCTGCCCGCCCAGCGCGGCCGTCGGGTCCTCGCCCACGTCGAGCGTCCCCGCGATCGGCGCCGACGCCTGGTACGTCAGCACCACCGGCAACGCCGCGGCGTCCAACGTGGTCACCGCCAGCTTCGCAAACGCCCCGGAACAGGCGTCGACATAGTCGTCATGCGCGGCATACGGGAACCCGCACAGTTCCTCAAAGAATTCCGCGTTCCAGTCGCCTTCGAGGTAGTAGACGTTGCCGGCCTCGGCCTGCGCTTGGAACGGCTCCGCGCGCAATTCCTTGCTGGCGCCCAGCGGCGGTTCCGCCCGCGCGCGAAACCCCGACAGCTTGCCCAGCATCGCGGCCGTGCGCTCTTCCCCGCCACCGCCCGGGTCCCGCTCGAGCCAGATCGCCACATTGAGCGCGCCGAACTGCGCGCCATCCTCCCGTGCCTTGACCACGATGTGATCATCCCGCCGGAGCGGCGACATCTGCCCCCCGGAGCCGTCCAGGATCACGTAGCGGGTGAGGTAGTTGCCCGTCTCGCCGGTGTCCGACGCCAGCTGCTCACGGAACTTGCCCATGAGCACCGACCGCGTGAAATCGGGGTCGTGCTCGGCCGCGTCCTTCTTGTCTGTGCCGGCAATGTCCCAATAGCGCACGATGGCTTCGAGGTTGGCCGGCACCGCCTTGAGGGGCTTGAACCACTGGCGCTTGAACTTGTTACCCTCTTGCGGCTTCGGCCGGGCCTGGAACATGGCCGACCAGTAGTACGAGCCCACCGATTGCTGCGTGCGCAGCAACTCCTCGCGCGACTGCCGCTCGGGGCACAGCGCCGCGCCATGTGGCCGAGGGTCGGGCTCGAGCGTGCACGTCGCCGGCACATAGAACGGCTCCCGCGTGTCGCGGAGCGCGTCGAGGGCGATGAGGTGCCACCGCTCGGGATAGCTCCCCTCCCCCACCGTCTCGCGACGGAGCAACCAATTCGCCAGGTCATCCTCATGCCATGGCGTCATGATGATCACGATCGCGGCATTGGGCTCGCGGCGGGTGTAGAACGTGCCCTGCCACCAGTCCTTGTGCTTGGTGCGAATGACCGGCGACTTCGCCTGCTCCGAATTCTTGAGTGGGTCGTCGATGATGCCGAGGTGGAAGCCCTTGCCGGTGATGGGGCCACCCGCGCCCGCCGCCCACATACCGCCGGCGTGGCCCGTCCCGAACTGCTTGACGACGGTTTCATCGCGAATGCCGCCCAGCGTGCCACCGGCCGCCAGATAGTTCGCGCGGGCGGCTCGCGCGAGCGTGAACGCCAGGTCGTCGCCATAGCTGCAGAGCCCGACCCACCGATGCGGGAACCGGTACTGGTAGTACGCCGAGAACAGGCGCGAGACGAGCTCGGATTTGCCGTGGCGGGGCGGCGCGAAAATCATCAGCCGCTGCAGCCGGCCCTCGGCCACATCCATCAGCCGGTCGTGGATCCGGTCGCCGTAGTCGTACCAGCGATAATCCGGCTTGGCCTTCGCGACGAACTCGCGGAACGGGATCGCCGGCGGCGCGGGCGGCACATGCGCCAACAGGGCCGACAACTCGCACTTGATGTCGTGCGGGAGCAGCGGGAGCGCGTGACCGATCGTTTCGACGTCGGCCACGGTCAACATCGTGGAGACCGGCTGCCCTTCGTGCGTGCGGGGCGCGCCCTGCAGGGCCCGCAGAATGCCCTGCATCACGGTCTGCGTCGCCGCCACGGCCTCCGCTTCAGCGCGCGCCTGCTCGGTCCGGGTCCGCCGCCGGGTCGCGCGATCCGGGACAACCGACGTGCCCGGAGGGGACGACACGACCGCGTCCGCCTCCGGGTTGGCGATCATGCCGTGGCGGGGGTGTCAGGCGGAATCGGCGGGTCCCCGTCGGCGCGGTCCACCACGGCGGGCGCCGGCTGGGCCTGCACCTGGGTGGTGGACACCACCGAGGCCGCGCGATCCGCCAACGTGCGCAGCCGGGCCATAATCTCGGCATCGGGCAGCGGGCCACTGACCGCCACCGCGCCCGTCGTGTGCTGCTCTACCGGCCCCCCACCCTTGCCCGTCAGTTCGGTGGCGGTGCGTGCGACATAGCCCTCGATCAACTCGAGGTAGAGCCGAATGTGGCCAATGCTGCCCCCGATCGCGCCGTCGTAGAGCGCCTGGCGCACGTTGGTGCGCGCCACCACGAGCCCGCGGACCCGCTGCTGTTTCAGGCGCAGCGTGTCCGCGTACGTATGCCACGTCTCTTCGGAGATGCCGAGCACAATGCACGTCTCTTCGATCGAGAAGCCGAGTCCCGCCATCGCTTCGATCTGCCCGAGTTCCTCCTCGCTCGGCTGCCACGCGGGCTGCCCGGCCGTGGGCTCCGGCTCCACCACGCCGGCGGCCGCGATCTCGGCTTCGCGCGCCTTCTGCTTCGCGCGATCGCGTTTGCGGCCGGTGCGGACGACTTCGGTGAGCTGCTTCTTGTCTTCGGGCTTGAGCCCGCTCCGGCGACGCACGCGGGGGCGTGGGGCCTCCGCCTCAGCCTCGGCCTCTGCATTGGGCCCGTCCGGGGCCTCCGTGCCCGCCCCACGCGACGAAGCCCCCGGCGGGGTCCTCGTGACCTCGCCGGCGGCGTTCCCCGTGTCCTGCGGCCCTCCGGCCTTCGCTCGCGGCTTCCGCCGCGTGGGCTTCTGGGGACGCGCCCCGTCTGCCGGTCCTTCGTCCGTCGCCATCGACGCCTCGTCGTCTGCCCCACCCCGCGATCCGCATGCCCAGGCATGCCCTCTCCAAAACGGATCCCGGTGTGGCGGCCGTGGCCGTGGGGGCCCTCAGCGCCGTGTGGTCCGCCGCCGTAGCGATCCGCTTACGACGGCGTCAGGCGGCGCACGGCGACCCGGCCCATCAGCTCGCGATCGACACGGTTGCGCGTCACGCGGCCGCGCGCCGGGATCGCCCCGCGGGTGATCACCGACCGCTGCCCCTCCCTGCGGAGGATGTCATAGAGCTGATCCCGCATCGCGCCCGCGCGCGCCGCCTGCGCCATGCGCGTGCGCCGTGGCAGCGCCCGGCCCCGCGTGGCGGGCGCCGACCGGCCGATCTGTCGTCCTCGAGTTGCCATCGCTGCTCCCGGGGCTCTGCCCCCTGGTCGCGTCCTGCGTACGACGGCCGCACCCCTTCCCCAATTCGCAGCCTCCGACGTGTGCTTCCGGCCGCGCTCCCGCGCTGCCTCGCGCCACCGTAGCACATCACGCGGCGGCCACATGCAAAAACCCCCGACGCGCGAGGCCTCGGGGGTTCAGATCCCATCAGCGGGTGGCGCCGTCGGGTGGCGTTACTCGAATGCGGGGTCGAAGTCCGCCGGCAACTCGGGGTCCCGTGCTGGTTCCACGGCGAGCGCGAGATCCTCCCACATCGGGAGCGGCGACATGTTGGGCTCCGGCAGTTTCGTGCGCGGGACGGTGAACCCCAACCGCTCCGCGACCGCATAGCCGTCCAGGTACTGGCCGTGCAACGGCACGCCCAACTGATCGAGAAACACGTTGAGGTCTTCGGTGCACGCAAACACGAGCACGCCGAAGTAGGTCGTCTCCGACACCATGTCCCGTCGGTATTTCTCGCGGGCCTTCTTCTTCTCGAACGTCGCGCGCTTGTCGGCGTCGCGCGTGCGCGACCGGCCCTCGGCCTCATCGAGGAGCGGGGACGCGAACTCCGTCGCGAGCCCCTGGAGATCGGCCGTCGCTTCCTCTTCCACCGACAACGGCGCGCCGGGAATCGGCCCCGTGGGCAGCGGGGCGGTGATGGGGCCCGTGCGGCTAGGCTTCTTGGCGAGCGATACCGCCGCCGGGCTCCGCAGGGACAGCGTGGGTTTCTTGATAGCCATCAGCTCCTCGGCTCAGAGCGCAAACGTGGTGCGACGACGGGCCGCCTCCCGGTCACGCTGCATCGAAAATTCGTAGCGATACCACTCGGCGCGCAGCAACGGATACCACTGGCACATCCGTTCGAAATCGTCGGGATAGTGCGCTTTGAGCGGCGCGATGAACTTGTAATCCCAGCCGTCACCACTGAACGACCGGCCGAAGAACCCATACTCGGGCGGCAACCGCACCTGGTGCGTGATCAACGCCTCCCGCACGCGTGTGCGCGTCCAATCGAACACCGGATAGACCACGTTGCGCTGGCGCTGGTAGACGCCGGAATGCTTGAGCGCCTGCTTCCGAAAAATCGAGTCATCCATCCGGATGCCGACCGCCTGCGGCACCTTCGCGGACCAGCCGAGATCCCGCCGCACTTCGCGCGCCATATCATCGAACGTCAACGTCGTCGGCGCGTCCCACCGCTCCAACAGCGGCACCCGATGCCACGGCTGCCAGGCGGCCATCGCCAGCGCGCGGTACATCTCCGGATGCGGCAACCGCGTGATGCGGGTCTGCCAGAGCCGCTCGTAGTACGTGAGGCTCTGCTCCACCATGCGGAGCCCAGGTACGAGATACAGGTGATACAAATGCAGCTCGGTGAAGCCCGCCGCCTTGAGCGCGAGCACCGACGCCACCGCATCCTTGCCGCCGGAGAACGACACCAGGCATCGTCCGCCACACGCGGCCGCGATCAACGGCAACGCCTCATCCGAGGACATCGTGTGAATCGTCGGCGGCAGATCAAGCGCATGCTTCGCGGGCCGCACCCGTTTGGGCTTCGGCGCCAACGTCGGCGTGGCTTTCGCCGGTGCCGTGCGCGTGGCCTTCGGTGACGCGTTTGGTGAGGCCTTGGGTGACGCCTTCGTGGGACTCACGGCCCCGTCACCGCCGCCGGCGCCGGGGCGGGCGCGGCCGCGCGCGTCACGTCGCCATCGGGGGTCGGCCAGGACTCGAGGGCATCCACCAGCGCCCACAGATCCCCGAGCGGCGCACTGCGGAGCCGCTGCACCAACGGGTGCGCCAGCATATCCTGCGTGCCAGCCGGATCGAGGTGCGTCATCACGTGCGCCCAGATCATGCGGACTTCCCGGCTCGACGGCATGACCATGCCGGCCAGCGCGCCGCGCACGGTCGTCCACTCGGCGGGCGTCAGCTCCTGCAGCAGGCGGGCGCGCGCTTCGGCCACCATCTCGTAGTACCGGGCCAGGTCGCGCCGCACGACGCGCATATGCGGGGCCTGGGGGCCAATCCGCTGCGCGATGTCGTCAAACAACTCGCCCACCCGCCCGAGCTGCGTGCGGCGATCGATGTCCACCACCGGCGGCGTGTCGGCGCGGGGCGTGCTCGGGATGTGCAGCGACACGGTCGGCGAGGGTGCGGACGGCGCGGCGCGGCCTTTGGCGCGGGAACGGGAACGGGGCTTGGACGGCATACGAACGCTCTTGGCTGCCAGAGGGGGAAACATCGGCCACGGTGGCTGCCTTGTGAATACACACGGGAGCCATCACCGCGCAATGGTATCGGGTGCACTTCGGTGTTGTGCATTCCGTGCTTGTTGTGCATCGTCTCGCCATGTCATCATCCCTTCGACTGTTGCTTATTGGCGCCGCCCTGGTGGGCGGGGGCGCTCTCGTCGCCACGCAAACGGGCGCGTTTTCCGACGTGCGCACGGCGTGGCAAGACCAGCGGGCCATTGAAGCGGCCGTGCGCGCGACGCTCAAGGACCCTGGCTCTGCCGAGTTCGGCCCCCTCACGCCGGGCGTGCTGCCCGCCTCCTACTGCGGCACCGTGAACGCGAAGAACAGCTTCGGCGCGATGGCCGGCGCGCGCGGCTTTGGAGCCTTGGTGCGCGACTCGGTGGTGCTGGTGTGGGATGGCGAACGCGGGCACCCCGACAGCGACGGCGGCCTGCTGCTGCGTGGGTGTGGGCTGCGCGTCGTCGAGTAGCGCGGCGCGCGCACCGCTTCAACTCCCAGGCAAAACGCGGCACATTGATGGTGCGGGGTGACTCAACGGGAGTCGCCCCTTCACCCGTCCGGAGAAAATTCAATGCTGTCACCAGACTTCGAGCGATTCATCAAGTCCGAGTTGGAAGAACTCGAGCGAAAGGAGCAAGCAAAGTTAGCGCAGCGAGAATCGGCGGCCCGCACGCACGCCGACAACGTTCAATGGTTTGAAGAGCACGTAACTGCGGTGCTGGAGGAAACCATTGATCTTATCCAACAGCGTGACCCAGCCCGCAAACTGCTCAAGCTCGAACTGAAGGCCAACACCGACGATCTATCAGCGCGCGTGATCGTCACCAACACACGAGGACCGAACACCTCCCGGGAGCTGCTGTTCTCTCTCACCGAACGATCCGTGAAAGCGGAAGCGATCAAGCCACGTTCAAACGCGTCCCTGGGCAGCAAGCCCTTTGAATCGCGCATAGAAGGGCGCGTGGGCTTTACGGGAGACTGGGTTGTGAAGACCGTCGAAGCGTTCGTGTGCCACAGCGTACAGAACCCAGTGTGACCCTCTGATCGCTCCGCCATAGATCCAGCAGGGCGGCCGCTACGCGCGCCGCCCTGTCTCGTGTTCGCGCAATGCGTCGCGCACTGCGCAGTGACACAACGTGGCCGTGATTGAAATGGGCCACGTCATGCCGCTCTTCAACTCCCCGCGAAACGGCATAGCTTTCCTTGCATTGGGTGGCCCAGGAGGGGCCGCCCGTCACCCGTCCGGAGCCACGCATGAGTGAAAACAATGATTTTCAGAAGTTCCTCGAACAACAGCGCGCGAAGCGCGCAGCAGAGGCAGCCCGCGATGTGGAATTGCGCGAACGCAAAGCGAAAGAGAAGGAGCAGGCCGAGGCGATCTGGCCGAAGCTCGGCCCTATCCTGCGCAAGGTAGTGGGCGAGCTACAAGCCCCTGACCTATACGACCTCGATATAGGTGAGGAACGCAAGGAGCACTACATCCTGAGCATGCACTTCGCCATTGTTGGCTCTGGGGGAAGCCGCTCGCACCGGCAGCGAAACGGGAATGGCGCGATGCAGCTCGCCGTTGTTGAGGGCCGCGTAAAGCTCAAGTCCAGAGTGAACGAGCGATTCCCGATGGCCGACCCATCAACAGGCATTAGTCAATTCAATGAACAGTGGCTACGCGATGCGATGGGAAAGACCATCCAGCAGTTCTTTCACGTTCACTCCGAGGGCCGTGCACTGTGAACGCCGACGACTACGCCGCCTTTATCGAACAAGCGCAAGACTGGCACACCAGTGTGACCAATCGCATCGTCAACGCCAAACAGATCGCGGCAGAAGTGCAGCAGGACTTTGATCTGAAGGTCGTGCCGATGATCAACGCGGCGCTCAACACCGTCCGGGCGCCAGGCGTGTTCGATGTCGTGCTCGACTCCGAAGAGGCCGCGCCGCGTGGCAGCATCACCGTGCGACCCAAAATGCTTCCCGGCCAAGTGGCACCAACGCCATACGTGCTCAAGTTTCGATTGGAACGCGGGACCCTAGCCTTTTCGTCGTCAGATGTGACGTTCGAGGATCACCCAGCGGCACTAATCCGTCTCCCGCGTAGCAACGTGGACGGTGCGTGGCTACAGCGAGTCCTTCGGTCCTTTGTGCGCGCGGCGCTCGAAGCGCATCACGCAGCCCACGACCATCTCCCCTAACCATCCACGACGACGGGGCCAGTCCATGGTGGACTGGCCCCGTTCTTCGTTGGTGGGCCTTGTCTTGCCCAATCAGCCCCCTCGCAGCCAATCGCGCACCGTTTGGCGCATTTCGTCGGTGTCCGCATACGGCTCGACCATGTCGTCATCGAGCGGCAACCCATGGTCCACCGACCGGCGCGCGATCTCGTCCAGCCGTTGTAGCAGGACGTTGATGCGGTCGGTGGTGGAGAGCGCGGCGAGGCTAGATGGGGGCAACGGGGCCACCGTCCCACCGTCCGCTGTGGCGCCATCCGTGGGGTTGGCGGTTTGCTCCCTCCACTGCTGCCAGGCCTCCAGCCATTGATGCGGCGTGGGGGCATCCCACGAGCGACTCGGCGCAATCCACTGCGCGGGCCCTGACAACAACGGCACGGCCTGGTGCGCGTTGATCTGCTCAAAGGGTGTGCCCGGCGCATACAGCGACCACTCGGCCGATCGCGCATCGCGATGGGCCCGGTAGTGCACGACCAAGTCGGACGGGAGGGTGGCGGTGGGTGCGGGGGTGGGCATCGGGGACTCCGGATCACGACGGGGGGAAGAACGGTGGGGCCGGTGCCGGCCCCACCACGAGAGGATTACGACGCCGACGGGGCGTTGCGCTGCAGATAGGTCGTGCGGTCGCACACTTCATAGCGAATCGCCAGCACCTGGGTGGCGCTGTGGGCCACCACGTGCCGCACGCCAGCCGGCAGCGGGGCCCCGCCGAAGTCGGGGAGCTCGGCAAAGGTCTCGCCGGCCTGGAGCCGCTCGGCCAGCTCATAGAGGCTCTGCGGCACGGTGGGCCCAGCGGGCTCCGTAGCCGCTTCGGTGGTTGCGGTCGTGGTTGGGGCCGTGGCCGCCGGCGTGACCGACGCATCGGCCACGGGGGCAACGGGTTCCGGCGCGCGCGCGGTCACGGGTGACGGGCTGGTTGGCGCCGTCTGTGGCGCGGGGGATGCCGGACTCGAGGCCGGGGCGTCGGTGTCGAGGCCGTCGAGGGCGCGGGGCTTGCTCATGCGAAGTCCTGGGTTGAGGAAGGGTCGGGGACCAGCGGCGCGATCGCTCGCGCCCAACACGCATCATCGGCCACGCGCTCACACCAGCGCGTGAAAACCTCCGGCTTCCGGATTGCGCGCTCCATCATGTGCTCCGGATGGGCGGCGGCGAACGCCTCGCGCTGCTGCTGGATCCAGTGCAGGAAGGGCAGCATCCGTCCGCCCGGCCACCGGGCCTGGTCGTGGGTGAGCTGCGCCTCGGGGCTCCGGCCATGGGCGCGCGCATAGGCGACGAACCGCGGCTGATACGCCGACGACGACGCCACCGCCGGCAACTCCATGGTGGCGGTCATGGCGTGCCCCACGACACGTGCTCGCACACGTAGCACCGGTAGGCCGGGTAGCTCGCCACGGTGATCCGCTCCGTGGGGCCGTCGCAGGTCGGACAGGTGGGGCACGGCACCACTTCGCTCACGCGGTCGGCGCCGCACTTGGGGCAGAGTTCCCCGCCGTCGGCGTGGCCCGGCCATTCGTGGCCGCAGGCCCCACATGCTACCGGCACGACATCCCCTGCCGCCTGGGCCCCCCGCGAGGCCGTCCCGGCCGCGAGGGACGCCGCCAAGGCCCCCGCGAGGGTTCCGGCTACCGGGCCCGCTTTCGTGGCCGTGAGAGGCCGTCCAGCCTTTCGTGTGCCGTGCTGTGTCGCTCGTGTCATCGGTCGTCACCCGCTGTGAGGGGGCCGTCCGTTTGGGCCCATTCCCGCCCGGACGGCCACCGTGTGCCCTGCTCCTGCACCCGCTACAGCAACCCCGCTTCCGCAAACGACACGTACCGGCCCGCCCCCATGATCACGTGGTCGTGAACCGGGATGTCCAACAACCGCCCGGCCGCCACCATCTGGTCCGTCACGGCCCGGTCCTCCATGCTGGGGGTCGGGTCGCCCGACGGGTGATTGTGCCAGAGGATCACCGCTGAGGCCCCGGCCACGATGGCCGGCCGGAACAGCTCCCGGGGGTGCACCAACGCACTGTTGACCAACCCGTGCGTGATTTCGACGGGGGCCCCGCCGAGCAATCGGTGCTGAGCACACAGCAGCAGCACGCCCATGACCTCGCCGGTCAGCGATTCGCAGTAGGGGGCCAGAAACCCCGCCACATCCCGGGGGCCGTGCATCGCCGGGCGATCCGTGATCACCGGCCGGGGGCCAAACCGCACCAGCCGCAGCATGCCCCCCACGCCGTCCGCCATCGCGAACGACTCGCCGTGGTCGGCCATCAGCACACGTCCACGGTTTCGATGGCGAGGGAGACGCCAGGCTCCCCGATCACGTGGCACACTTCCCACCGCACGGGCCGGCCGTAGCCCGTGGATCGCATCGTGCCCCGACGTCCCACGACAAACGGCTTGCCCGCCGTCCGGGGGGTCGGACCGGCCGCCACCGTGTCCGTCCCGCTTGTGTTCTGGTGCATTGTCCTGCTCCGATGAGGGTTCACCCGTGGCCCCCATCGTGGGGGCCACGGGTGAATTATGCTAACTTAGCATAAATCCCGCAAGAGGCAGTTTACACCGGGCTGCCATCGGCAGCCATTGTGTTCCATCAGAACGGCAACGGCTTCTGATACGTGGCCGTCCCCACCAGCTCCGGCTTGCCCGTTGCCGGGGCCACGACGGGGGACGGCACGCGCAGGGCTTCGCGCAAATGGGCCATGGCCGCGACCCGCACCGCGTCCGGGCTCGCCAGCATCGCCATCCACTGGCCGTCCGTGTAGCAGCCCGGGTGCTGGGACGGCCACAGCTTTTCCGGGTCGCCCAGGTGCTGGGCATACGAGTCGGGGAAAAACACGCCGCCGGGGTTGCTGGGGTCGGTGTTGCGGTAGAACCGGAAAAACGACCCGTGGACCCCGTACTGCAGGGCGCGGTCCGCATCCTCGACCACCACCGCCGTCTTTTCGACGGGCCAGGAATCCTCACGGGGCTCCATCATGGCGCGAACGGTGGCCAGCTGCTCCGAATCGGGCCGGGCCACGACCAGCTCGTGATTCTCGACCTCAATGTCCGCCGCCGCGCAGAGCTTGGTGTGGAGCCGCTTCATGGCGAGGAAATTCGAGACCTTGGTGCGATCCTCCCCGATGAACGCCATCGTGTGCACCGCCCAGCGGCCGTTGGCAATGTGCTTGTCGGACCAGACCATCCGCCCGGTCGTCCCCATCCACAATTCCGGGGTCAGCTGCAGCTTCGGATACCCCCGCAACGTGCGCGGGGGGGGCGTGACGCCCACGGTCGGGATTTCGCGATGCTCGATGGCTGAGGACTTGGGAGCCGCCGCCACGGCCCCACGACGCAGGTTGTTCGACATGATCAGATCCGGAAATCGGGGGCCTTCCCGCGTGACGGCCCATTCCGTCCGCCTGGATGCCCCCGGAGAGGTCAGAACTCGATCGTCCCGAGGTCGGGGCGATAGATCGGGGCTGGGAGCACGAGGCCATCCCGTCCCGCCAACGTCGGCCCAGGGACCGTCGCCGGCCGGGGAGCCGGGGGGGCCGGATACGTCACGGGGGCCGGGTCGGGGCTCGGCATGGTCGCCGGAGCCGTTACGGTGCCCGGGTGGGGCTCCGTCGCCGGAGTCGGATCGGCGAAGGCCGGATTGGCCGCCGGCTGGATCGCGGGGCCAGTGGTCGGGGGGCCAGGGTCCGGGCTCGCCTCACGGGCTCGATGCCGGGTCCGGCTGGATGTGGGGGCTGTCGTCACAGGGGTCTCCGATGAGGGTGCACGGACCCCGCCGCCGGGGCCGTGTATGGACGGTAGGGCCCCGGCTCCCGTTTGTCAACAGGTGGCTGCCATCGGCAGCCATACAGGCCAATTCAGACCCAATACTACGGAACGCCCGGGTCGGGTGTGGCCCGAAACAGGTCCAGCCACGGGGCCGCTGGCCGACCCCTGGCCATCTCGCGCATCGTGGCCATGGGCACCCACGGATGCGGCGTCGTGACCACGGACGCGCCTTGGCGCCGCGTCAGCGTACGAATCGGAATCGGCGTGGACGGGTCGTCCTCCAGCGGCGCCAGCACGGCCGCCGCCAGCCAGAACAGCGCGCCATCGGGCCCGACATTCCGATCGAGGCAGAGGTAGCCCGCGAGTGCGCCCTGCGCGGCCGCGCGCACCAGAAACCCCACCTGCCGTCGGATCCGGTCGCGCTCGCGGGCATCATCGAACGACAGCGTGAACCGCGCCGCACCGGTCGTGACCTTCGCGTCCAGGTAGAGCGGCGTGGCGTGGCCGGATTGGGGCACCCCGTGCGCCGACTGGGGCGCCCCGGCCACGTGGCCCGCGAAGTCGATCACGCCCCGCTTGCCGACGAACCGCCGGCCCTTCCCGCCCTGCCCCCCCACGGTCGCGGTGGGGATCTCGACCAACACGGCCAAGCCTTGGCGCTCGTACACGGCCCCCGCCTGCGCCACTTGATCCTGAAAGCTGGCGCCGGAGCGCCCGGCCGCGCGCGCGGTACTCGATCCCCGGCCGGGCTCCGTGCTGAGCGTGGCGGCCCGGTACCGAATCAGGCGGGCCATCAGGGCAGCCTCCGGCCGAGCGCGCGCGCGCGAATGGGATGCACCCACGCCGGCGCGGGGCGGGACGCCTCCCGGCGTGGCAACCACCGATGCGGCGCCCGCCGGCTGATCGGGCGCTCTTGCCGCACTCGGCCTTCGGCGCGCAGCCGCCGCAGCACCTGCCCCACCACACGCGGCGAGCGTTCGGGACAGCGCGCCACGACCTCGGGCGTCTCCAGCCCCTCGGGATGGGCCTCAATCAGCGCTTCGACGTAGCGATGGAGCGGCACCGTCGGCCTCGGGGCCCTCATGACCGGCGCGCCGTGCGCTCATGCGCCCGGCCCTTCTCGTACCAGTCTTTCTCGATCGCGCCGAGCTCGCCCTGGCACGCCACGCACCGGTATTTGCGATAGAGCGCCGTCCCATCAGCGGCCGTCACCCACGGCTCCCCTACGGGCTGCGCGAAATCGTGCCCCGTGCACTGATCGAGCCGGGCGAGATTGGCGCGCACCTGCGCCAGCAGGGCCATGCGTTCCTCGGGCGTTCTCATGGCATCCCCGCCCGCTCCCGAAGCCGGCGCATCAGGCGGGCGAGGCGCGGCGCCGCCCACGTGGACACGCCGTCCACGACCGCCATCGCAAGCCGCAGCAGCACGGCATACAACGCGACCTCCAGCGCGAACCAGGCGCGCGCCTTCGTATCGTCGCCGGCCGCGAGGTAGGCCATCGCGGACAACAGCGCGATGATCCACGCTTTGGTCCAGTCGCTCATGGCGGCGCGGTCGGTCTCACTGGGTGCCGTCATGCGCCCGCCTCAGCGCGGAGCGCCTCGCACACCACAGGGGATTCAGGGCCGGTTTCCGCGTGTCCGGAGGCCGCGGGGTTCACCCCTTCCCTCTCGCCCGCTTTGGCTCGGGCGCTCCCCCTGAATCCGCCTGTGGGTCCTGCGTCTGGGTCGTCCAAGTACTGATGCGTGAAGTACGCGTGCTTTTCTTCGTGGTCGGCGTCGAGCAGATCAAACAGCGTCGGCATGCTCCGCTTGTCGTCGGCCGCGCGCAGATGCCAGAGGCCGTCGCGCCAGTAGCCCTCCGCGAGCTCGATGTCGTAGCCCCGTCGGCCGAGGGCCGTCGCCCGGAGCGGCACCGTCATCAACCCGCCGAACGGATCCAGGACCACGTCCCCGGGATTCGTGAAGCGGGTGATGAGGCGATCGACAATGTCGAATTGCAGCGGACAGAGATGCTGCTCGCGCCCGGCGGCGTGCTGCGCACCGTTCAGCGTCCGCATGCGCGTCACGTCGGTCCACACGTCTTCCAACGGGCTGGTGGGCTGCAGCAGCATGAACGACGGCGGCAACTGTCCCACCGCATCGCGCGCTTCCGCGATCCGCACCGTGTGCTCGTGGTCATACACGTGCCCGCTCGAGTACTCGCGGAACATCCGGAACGCGAGGCCCGCATCGAGGCCCACCAGGTCGGCGGGCTGCAACAGCCGATTGCCATTCGAGCGCCACAGCGCATGCGCGTCGAACTGCCAGCGGGCGCGCGAGTAGGCCGACTTGTCTTTGGTGACGCGCACATCAGCGTAGCCATTGCTGCTGTCGGTCGGTGGCTTCCGAAACAGCAACACGTACTCCGGGAGCCCGACGCCCATCTTGGTGCCGTCCTTGCACACCTCCGACCACCCGAGCCGATACGTCTGCGCGTTCTCCCGCACGACGTCCGTGCTGACGGTGATCATGCCGAGGTACGCAAACCCGTGCGCGCGATAGTGCTGGATCGCGTCCGCGTGAAACGGCGCAATCGTTTGGAACGCCCACCCATCGAGCCCGCCCGGCCGCACGCGGTCTTTGACATGCACCGCGAGCACGCGCCCCGGCTGCAGCACGCGCAGCAGCTGCGGCGTGAGGTACCCCATCTGCTGCCAGAAATGCCGATCGTCATCGGTGTGCCCAAAATCGTTGTACGACGGCGAGTACTCGTACTGCGTCCCGAACGGGATGCTGGTGACGATCGCGCCCACCGAATCGCTGGCCATTGCGGTCGTCTCGAGCACGCTGTCATTGCGCACGGCCGTCCAGCCGTCGCCCGTGGCCACCTGCCGTTCCACCCCGATGGTGCGCGCGAGGGCCTCGTGGGTGCCCAGGGTGCTGAGCCCGTGCGTGCGAATGAGCTCAGTCATGCGGGCCATCATCAGGTCGTGCTCGCGCCAATGCTGCTCCAGCTTGCGCCGCACGCTGTCCTCGGCATCGCTGTACACGATGTCGATCACGACCTCACAGGGCTGCAGGAACCGCCACACACGGTGCAGCGCCTGGATGAAGTCCTTGAACTTGAATCCGATGCCGCAGTAGATCGCCCAATGGCAATGCCGTTGGAAGTTGGGCCCAGAGCCCAGCATCACGGGCTTGGCGCCGATGCGCGGCAGTTTGCCGTCGGAGAAGTCGCGAATGAGCGCTTCGCGCGCGTCGAGATCCTGCGCGCCGTACACCGACCGGTACGTCTCGCTCCCGAGCCGCGCTTCCAACCCCGCGCGCTCCACTTCCAAATCATGCCACAGGATCACGTGATCCGTGGGCCGCTCGGCCAGCAGTTCACAGACCTTGTCGAGCCGGGTGTCGAGTGTGCTGCGGCGCACCAGCGCCGCGTCCTGCACCGACAGCGCCGCATCGTGGAGCAGCTTGCCTTGCCCGTCGCGTTCGGCGCGCGCGGTCTGATGATCGGCCGACACGCGATGCCAGCGCACCGTGAGCGGCGGCAGCGCGTACTCATCGGCCGGGAAGCCGAGATCCGCGGGGGACTGCAGGAACACGGCCCACGTGTGCACCCAGGCCCAGAACTCGGCCTCCTTGTGCGCATGCAACGTCAGTTGGTCGGCATGCTCGGAGTCGCGCTTGAAAAAGCGCGTCTTGCACTCCCCGACATCCATGATGCCGAGGAACGCCGCATAGGCTGCGAGCTCGATGTAATCGTTCGGGGCCGGCGTCGCCGTGGCCACGAAGCGATACGGGACCCCCGGGGTCTGCACGTGGTTTTCCCGGTCGTCGCCCGCGAGCGTCGCCATGAAGCGGCGGAACGTTTTGGTCCCGCCGAAGCCGCGCAGCACCGCCGCCTCATCCAGCCACACGGCCGTGACCCCATCCATCGACAGTTTGCCGTCGCGGACCGACTCGTAGTTGGTGAGGTAGAGCCCCGGCGCCTGCATCTCCTCCGTGCGCCGCACGAACGTGAGCGAAATGCCGAGCATCGCGGCATCGCGCAGAAACTCCTGGCGCACCCCGAGCGGAATGATGATCACCCCCCGGCCGTCCGGGTACGGCGTCAACGTGAGGCGCATGGTTTCCAGCGCCATCACCGTCTTGCCGAGCCCGAACTTCGCGAACACGGCCCGTCGACCGCCGCGCACGGCCCACTCGATGATGGCGCGCTGGTGGGGTTTGCAAAGCGGATGCACCGCGCCCACGGCCTCGCGCACGCCGCGCTCGATCGCGCGCGGAATCTTGGCCTCGAGGAATTGCTGGTAGTCCGGCGCCGCGATCATCGCGCACCGCCCAGCGAGGCATCAGGGAAACAGGGAGACGACATCAGGCCACTCCGGAGGACGCGAGAAGGAAGAGGATCCACAGGGCCTTGCAGGCCACGTGGCAGACTTGATCGGCCGTGAAGGAGATCCGGCCGTCACACTTGAGGAAGTCGATCACGGTGTGGGCGACGAACTCACACGCCCCGAGGGCGAACTGCCCGGTCGCGGCCCACACCATGCCGGCGTGAATCGCGGCATGCGCGGTAAGCGCGAGGATGGGCGGCACGCCAGGGGTCGGCCGTCGATGGTTCTTCGCGGCCGCGAGGAAGTCGCCCTGTAGCGGATAGTCGGCCAACGCATGGCCGATGCAGAGCGCACAAAACATCTGCAGCATGGGCATCAGCGCCCCTCCGGCAGCGGCACCAACGCCATGCGCTCAACACGCCAGCCGTTGGCGGTCGCACGTAACGCCCCGCCCTGTTGGATGTCCCGCGCGATCGCGTGCAACAACGCCACCCGATCCCGCCGGGTGATGCGATGCCACGGCACCAACTGCACCGGCTTCAACGGGCAATCGGTGTCCGCCCCGCGCACCGTGCCATCAGGGGCGAACACGACCCAGGCGCGCGCAGTGGTGTGCGCCTTATCCATGGGCCGCCCCGGGGTGCCACGCGTGCGGCATCTCGGTGTAGCGCCGTCCGTTGAGCACGGCCGCGTCATGGGCGCGCGCATCGGGGAAGCCACCCAGCTGCTTCAAGAAGAACGGGATGCGCGAGCCGGCGCACTGCCGCTGCAGATCCTCGAGCCACCACGTTTCGGTGCGTCGCGCGTTCGGCCCCGACTCACCCCCCGCGATCACCCAGTGGATGTCCGCGCGATGCTCGTACGGCAGCACCAGCGGCCCCAGGAGCGGCTCACAGCTGATGAACCGCACACGGGCCGGCACGGCCGTGAGGAGCGGAATGCGCGTCGTCCAGCGGCGGTTTTCGACCGAGACGCCCAACCAGACGTTGGGCCACCCGTCGCCCCAATCCGGCGGCAGGTGATCCAGGATCCGTTCCGGCCGTTTGGTGAGGATCTGAAACACCAAGTGCGGGCACTGCCGCACAATGTCCCAGGCCTCCGGCCGCCACGCATCGGCCGCCTCATGGAACCAGTCGCTCCACGAACAGGTGAACACGCGTTGCGGCTCTCGCCAGCGCAGCGGCTCGCGAAACTTCGTCTTGCTGCGCTGCACGATGGCAGGATCCTTCCGGTACCGGGTCTGCTCGCGGAACATGTAGCAGTGCGCACAACCGGGCGAAACCTTGGCGCAGCCATACCAGGGATTCCACGTGGCGTCCGTCCACTCGATGCCGGTCGCCTTACCCACGGTCCACCTCCCCGTTGCGCAGCAGCACTTTCTGCAGCGCGGCGCCGTGTGCGGTCAGCCGAAAGACCGTCCCGACATACATCGACACCGTGTGATCCGGCAACGGGCCATCGATCACTGCCGTGGCCTTATACGCGTAGCCCCAGTTCACCAACACCCGTAGCGAGCGGCCGGGCCAGCGGGGCTGCTTGGTGCTCGCATCGAGCCACCCGAAGTAGCGCAGGCGCAGGTGAATGGCGTCGGCGGACTCCCACAGGCCTTCCTGCATCGCCGCGAGCGTAGCGCGCTGGGCAATGGACAGGTTACGCGCGTCGATGCGCAGCCGGGCGCGTGTGTCGACGGTATCAGGCATCGTCGGTGCTCCCCCGCTCCGCAGTCTTGCCGTATCGGCGTCCGCCGTTGCGCATGACCGTCCGTGCCTCGCCGCCGTCGTAGCAACCGCAGTGGCCAGGCGGGCAGTCGTTGAAGCATTCAGCGCGGGCGGCGTCCACGGCAGCATGCAGCGCCTTGCGCAACAGATCCTGGTCGGGCGTGAGCACCCCGCCGTTGCACATCGCCAGATGCGCAGCGGAGTAGACGACTTTCGTAGCCTCACGAACCGCTGCGTCTCCGGTCATTGCCTGTATCGCCTTCTCCAACGCCTCCACGCGATCGAGCGCATGCCCGAGCGCGGTGATGGCGCCGGCGACGAGGCTATGCGTGCCCCACGCCTCACTCGCCGCCTGCGGCGTGCGCGTGTCGAGCCCGTATTGCGTGCGGATCGCCGCGATCCAGTCGGCGGTGACGATGGTGCGGTCAGGCATCGGGCGACCCTCCCGCCAGCAGATCGTCCAGGTCATCGCCCTCGCCCTCTGGTGCATCCGGATTGACCGGCACCACCGCCAGCACCGACACGATGGTGTCAGGGATCGCCAAGCGCGCCCAGTATGCCGTGGCCTGCTCTTCCTCGCGAAAGAGATAGGCCCGCCCCGTATCGTCGGCCACGAGCATCCCGTTCTGCGAGCTCACCACGGCATACGCGAACGTGGGTTCTGCAAACTCGCTGTAGCTCATGTGGGCAGGCCCTCACCGCTGACACGGCACAGCCGCGTCAGTACGAATCCCAATTCGGGCTGGTTCTTCTCGAGCATGGCCAGCGCGACCCGACCGGAAGCCTCGTCCTTCTGCTTGTAGACGTTCGAGAACTTGTCCACCAGGAACCAGCCATCGAGCGCGGTGAGGGTCCACTTGTGTGTATTCATCGCCGCACCCTCATCGAACCAGCATTGCCCACGTGCACGATGTTGCCCGGCCCCATCTGTCTGGTGACGCGAGATTCTGCCGCCGCACGCTGCCGCTCGCCGGCGCGATCAAACCATTCTCTCCGCTGCGCGTCGCCCACCGCCTCGCGGATCACGTCACCGAGCATGCGTAGGAATGTCTCTTTCTGGTACTCATCGTTCCGGTCATGCGCCTCCGTCAACAGCGCGAGCGCGAGGTCGAGCTCGTCTACCATCGTGTGCAGTTGCCGAACGGTGACGTCGTCCAGCTGAAGCTGCCGTGCATCGTTGAGGGCGCTCATGCAATGACCGAGGGCGCGCTTGACGCGGCGGACGTGCGCCTCCAACAGCACCCGCTTGCTGCTACTTTCGGCCGCACGCCGCGCGTCACCGTTGATGTCGCGATACAGCTCGAGGCACTCACTGACCCGCGCCAGGGCGCGCGCGCGCTTTTCAGGGTTCGCCATCACCCACCTCCGCGGCGCGGTACGCGCGGTCCTGTATCTCCTGGGTGTGCTGCGCACTCGGCAGATACGCGTAGTGCTCCAGGCTGAGCAGGTTTCGCAACGCCATTGCCGCGACTTGTACGGCTTCGGTCCGCAGATCAGCGGACGTGACCTGCTTATGCGGCTCATAGATGTGCTGCAGCGTGGCGCGCATCGCTTCCCCCACCTCTTCCACCAGCACGCCCAGTCCGTGAATCGGATCAGTCGGCCACGTGGGGAACTGCTGCATGGCCCGGCGCACCTCTGCCATCGCCGCCTGCGCCTCCTGTTCGAGGCGATCCTCGGCCGGCCCCGCCGGCACCTCGTAACCGCCGTTGCACACGATGCGGGCCGGCCGCGGCATCCGCGCGCCGGAGACGGCATCGTAGAAAGCCATCCCAATGGTGCGCGCAACCACCGCTTCGCACCGCGCTCCGGTCGAATGCTCCCACCCTGGCAGCAACGCGATCGCGTGGCACTCTGCGAGCGCCCGCACATCCGCGCGGATGTACTCTCCACCCGGCACGGTGGGATCGTTTCCGAACAGTGCTTCCCCGATCGTCACCGGGGAGACCACGTCGAAGCCGGCGCGCGCGAACCGCGCTTCGGCGTCGCGGAAGGCCGGGAAGTTGTGCTCGGGATGGCCACGCATCGGCCCTGCGATGTAGATCCGGGCGCGCGTCGTGTCGATCGATGCAGGCGCTTTCGATATGAGTCCCGGGATCTGTCGATCGGATGCACACGTCTCGGCCGGCAGCGCGGCGTCGATGGCCGCGAGCAACTTCTCGCGCGCCTGGTTGAGATCCACGCGATTCGTGGAACCACCGAGCGCACCCAGGTACTTGCCGATCTTCGCATCATTCGGCTTTGCGGTATCCCAGAACGCGTAGGCTTCGCGGGCGATCTGCTCCATCACCGTGATCACGTCCAACGCCGCGATGGCCACTTCCCCTTGCCGGTCGAGGGACCGCTCGACGCGCTGGAGCGCTTCCGTCAGTGGTTCGGGCTTCACACGTTGCGCTGCCACGGGCATTGCATCACCGGACATGACCGGTCCTCGGCGCTTGCGCGCGATAGGGGTGGATCCAGGGCTGCGGCGACCACGGTTCATCGTCCGGATCGGGCTCCTGGGTGGTGTCATCGAGCGCAATCTCGAGACGCCAGGCCCCGCCCTTTTCTGGCATGGCGCGATAGCGCACGATGCCGGGGCAGGTTTGCAGCAGTTGGGTGAGGCGCGCGCGGGAAAGGCCTAGGCGCGCACACAGTTCGTTCATGGTGCGTACGCCCTCGCGCACCAACGCGAGGATGGCGCGATGGCGCTCCGCCGTCGATTGCGGCACCGCCTGGCGCCGGCGGGTGGCCGACGCCCGCGCCGCCACGGGGACCTCGGTCAGGGTCGCCATCAGGCCGCGACCTCCTGGTGGGCTTCGTGGCCGAGATTCGCCGCGATCAGCGCGCGCGCCATGTCCGGACACACGGCATTGCCCGCCATCAGCGTCTGGAGCTCCGCCGGCATCGGCTTCCCGCGCCACGGCACATCGATCACGTAGCTGTCCGGGAAGCCCTGCCCGCGAAACAGCTCACGGGGCGTGAACATGCGCATGCCGAGATCCACGATCGCGTGTTGGCTGCTGCGCAGCGTCACGAGGCCGAACCGATCCGTGCCGGTCACCGTGCGCAGCGGATCGAAGAGCGACCCGCCGTCCTTTTCGTTGCCGTAGTACGCGACGACGAACGCCGTCACCAGCGCGTGATGATTGCCGCCGGCCGAGATGGTGCGGAGCGGCGCCTCGATCGCATCGCCGTGCAGATGCGTGGCTCCCGTGCCCCGCAGCGAGAGCAGCGACGCCATCACCAGGGCGTTGCTGTCCCGGCCTTTCACCGTGGGGAGCGGATCAAACAACGACGACGCCATCACCTGGCGGCCATCCCGCTCGCTCTGGTGCTTCGCCACAAAGGCGGCCACTCGCTCCACGTGATCGGTCGTGGCCTCCATGCTCGCCACTGCTCGCTCGGGCGCGATGAACGGCCGCTCGGCGTGGATCACATAGCGATCGGTGCCCGCCGCGAGTCGGCGCAGCGTCTTGGCCGCGAGCGGCCGCTTCGGAGGCCGCCGCCCATGCCGCTTCGCCCACGCCGCCGCTTGGCTCTTCGTGAGGAAGATGCTCGCCACCGGGATCGACCAGTCCACGATCTCCGACGCCGCGCGATAGGGCTGGAGCCCGCCCACGCCGCCACGACTATGCGTCGGTTTCGGCCACACGATTGGCGCGCCATCGCAGCGCGCGATGAGGTAGAACCGCGTGCGACTCGTCGGTGCGCCGAAGTCGGCGGCGGTGAGCTGGCGATACTCCACCGCATAGCCGGCGTTGCGCAGATCACGCACAAACCGGCGGAACGTCGTGCCCTTGCGCTCGGGGTCCGGCCGGTCGTTGTCAAGCAACGGGCCCCACGTCACGAACTCTTCGACGTTCTCGATCACGATGACGCGCGGTTGCACCTGGCGGGCCCAGCGCACGGCGACGCGCGCGAGCCCGCGCACCCGCCGACTCACGGGGCGGCCACCCTTGGCCTTGCTGAAATGCTTGCAGTCCGGCGAAAGCCACATCAGGCCGACGGGCCGGCCCTGCGTCGCATGCATCGGCACCACATCCCACACGTCCTCGCAGTAGTGCAGCGTCGTGGGATGATTCGCCCGATGCAGTTCGATCATCGGGCGCTCGTGATTGATCGCGATGTCGGGATGCCGACCGGTGGCCCAGTAGATCCCGAGACTGGCCCCCCCGCCGCCGGCGAACGAATCGACGATCAGCTCATGCGGGGCGAGCGGTTGCGGACGCCCGTTACCCATGGTGCGGCGGCAGGCCAGGGTGATGGCCCTCGCGCAATGCCCGCTCACTGCTGGCCACCGCCTGCAGCGTGCTTGCGGCGTCCCGGGGCAGCGCGTCCAGCGCGCCTTCGCCCACGACCGCAATCCCGGCCCGTGGCGTGGTGCCCTGCGCGGCCAACTGCGCGGCGGCCTCCTTGCTGGCCGCCAGCGTCGTCACCACCGTGGCGACCATCTCCGCCACGCGCAGTTCGAGCTCGCTGGCCGTGCTGCCCGCCAGCGGCACGCGCACGCCGTTCTCGTCCACCATGCGGCGTTCGACGAACGCATCGAGGGCCGCAATCGTGACGCGCACAAAGGCGTAAAGATCGGGGACCGGACAGGTGATCATGTCGCCGCCCGCCAGCGCGCCGCGCGTGAGCTGCGCTTGCAAGGCGCGCAGGGCCTCGCGCACCTCGGAGATCTCGCGGGCCGAGTCGATCCCGGCCTGTTCGTCGGCTGAGAGGGACGGGGCGTCGGGACTGGCGCCTGGGTCGGCGGCGGGCGGGCGTGGGGCCAGCGGCTGGCCCGTCGCGTCGAGCAGCGGGGTCATCGGGGGGTCCGGGGGGCTGCGAGGGTGGCGACGACGGCGCCGACAGGCACCGCGTCGAAGAGCCGCGCCGCACGGTGCGGCGCATGCTTGGGGTGGCCATCGACCACCGGGGCGGCGAGTCGGGCCGCAATGGCTCCAGCGTCAGGGGGCCCGGGGGGAGCCTCCCCCCTGTTAAGGGGGGGGAGGCCCCCCGGGGGCCCCTCGGCCTCCGGGGCATCAACGCGCGCGGATAGTGGCGCCGTCGTGCCACGGGGTCGGGGAAGCGATTGGGGAACCGTTGGCTTCCCCGGTGGGGAAGCGTTGGGGGAGCCGATGGCTTCCCCGTCGGGGTGGCGTTCGCTTCCCCATTGGCTTCCCCCGTGGGGAAGCGATGGCTTCCCCATTGGCTTCCCCGTCGGGGTGGCGTTCGCTTCCCTGTTGGCTTCCCCCGTGGCGTCCCCGAGTGCGTCAGGGAGCAGGGCCAGCTGCCGGGCCCGACCGCCCCGCGCGCCGAGCGCTTGGTTCGTGGTGCTCCGGCGTTGCCGCTGGAGGCCCTGCGCCATCAGGCGGGCGCAGCCCATGCGATCAGGGTGCTGCGGCACGTCGGCCGCAAACACGCTCGTGAGCAGCGGCCACACGTCGTGCATCTGCCGTGCGGTGAGCCCCAGCCGGACACGCACGGCCTCGACATCCCGGAGCAGGGTGCCGGGGGGATCCTCACTCCAGGACCAGCAGCACGCGGCCAACACGAGGGGCCCGAGCGACGTCCCGGCGCGCGCCATCACATCGAGAAACAGCGGCTGCGGAATCTCGATCGTGTGGCGCCACGCGGGCACCCCGCCCGTGGCGAGCGTCTTACGCGCCATAGCCCCCCACGCCAAGCGGCGCTGCGGGGCGATCCTCGAGCACGGTGATGCGGATGTCGATCTGTTCCTGCTGCGCCGCCGTCGGCATGGGGCGGGGATTGCCCGGCCGGGCCCGCTCGCGGCAGAGCGTTTCGCTCACCACGAGCGCCACGGGTTCGGCGTAGGCCGCAAACTCCGTGGCCCCCGTCGGCACCCGGAGCCGCCCCGACACGGACGCGGTGAGCAGCGCGGTGTGGAGCGCCGCCACTTCGCGCGCGTCGCCCGCCTCCCACGAGACCTGGACCACGGGCTCCCACCGCACCATGGCGTGCGAGAGCGCCGCGAAATCGTCGGCCCGGAGCGCCTGCACCAGCGCCGGCAGCCGCTGCGCACTCTGGGACGCGGGCACCAGCGAGACCTTGCCCCGCCAGCCGCAGCAGGTGCACGGCGGTTTGGCATACAGCGACAGCAGCAGGAACTCCTGATGCCGCCGGTAGCCGGCCGGGCTCGGGTCGGGCCGCCATTCGGCGAGGACGGCCGCATACTGCGTGGTACCGACCAGCTGCCGCGCGGGCGACGTGACTTCATCGGTGCCCAGGAGGATCGCCGCGCCATTGACGCCCTGCATCGCCTGGTGGGTGCGATCGATCAGCAGCGGCGCGCCATTGGTCAGGTCCCGCCGAAACGCCCCCGGCGCCGCCACGCTGGGGGGGAGCTCAGCCGCCGTCCCGGTGAACGCGAACGTCACCTCCTGGGGCTGGCTCATGCTGAGCGGCCCGGCCGGGCGGTGCGCGCTTGTACGAGGGCCACGTGGGCCGGCGACGCGGGATCGTAGTACAGGTAGGTGGGCCGGCCACCGGCCGGGTTCCACTGCGGCGCCCGGGCGAGCGCGCCGACATCCACGAGGTTGGCCAGAATGGCGCGGATGCGGCTCACGCCGCAGCTCGACGCCTCCGCAATCGCTTCGACCACCAGCGGGCCCGTCTGCTGCACCAGCGCGAGAATCTCGCGCTCCCGCTGGGCGACACTGACCTCGTTGGGCCGGGCGCCGTGCCGGCCGCCGCTCCCCCGTCGGGCGGGCCGGAGGCCCCGCCGGGGCCGCTCGGTGGGGCCACGCCGCGACAGCGCCACGTTCGGGCGGGTGCACAGTTGCCGGGGCCCGGGGTCCGCGTCCTGGGGGGTGTCGGGCTCCGGCGCCTCGGGCTCGGCCGGGGCGGGGTCGCCCGCTGGCTCTCCGAACAGCGGCAACGTGGCCGGATCGGGGTCGGCGGGCGTGGGCGGCGCCCACGCGGGATCGGCGTCAACGCCCGGATACCCGGCCGTGGGCCGCGTCGGTGACGGGCTGGGGGCCGGGCCCCCACGATCACCCGCCGGCACGGCGGGGCGCAACGCGCCGGCCGCGAGGACCGCGGCGGCGTGGCGACTCAGTAGCATCTCGGGAGGCTCCAGGGGTTGGAGCTCCCGCCTTCCGACTGTCCCGTACCCACGGCCGTGCCCACTGCGGGCGGCGTGTAACGGGCGCTGCTCGTAACCTACGCCTTCACCTACACTTACGAGTCGGGACGGCGGGATTTGAACCCGCGACCCCCTGAACCCCATTCAGGTGCGCTACCGGGCTGCGCTACGTCCCGTCACCGCAACTCAGCCGAGGCCAAGCACTTGGTGAACAGAAAGAAGAACGTAACCCGGTGACCCGCCCCATACCAGTCCCCGCTGCAACTTCCGCCCCTTCGCCTCCCCAAAACCACCGGCGCGCTGAAACCGGCGCCGCCAGGGCCCCGTCCGGCATTTGACATTCTGCACCGCCGTTCCGATTCTCTCTCTGTCATGCTTAGGCCGTCTCTCCTGCTCGTCACCCTGCTCGGCCTGCTCCCGGCCAGCGCTGCCCTCCCCTTCCGCCCTGCCAGTTCCGGCGACGCGGGTGAGGTCCGCAGTGCGCGCAAGACGGTCGCCATCCTCAACTTCGACAACAACACGGGCAAGAAGGACTACGACCATCTGGGTCAGGGCATGGCGGCCATGCTCACCACCGACCTCTCGGCGGTGGACGACATCCAATTGCTCGAACGTCAGCGCCTCGCTGAAGTGACGAAGGAGATCGACCAGCAGCGCAGCGGCTACTTCGACTCCACCACCGCGGTAAAGGTGGGCCGCCTCACGGGCGCGCAGTACATCGTGATCGGCTCACTGGCCGCCGTCGATCCACAGCTTCGCATTGACACCCGCGTCGTGCGCGTGGAAACCGGCGCCATCGTCAAGACGGCACGGGTGACCGGCAAGCAGGAGGAGTTCTTCGACCTGCAGCAGCGTCTCGCACGCCAGCTCGTCAAGGATTTGGATATCGCGCTCTCACCCGATGCCGACACGCGCCTGGCCACGCAGCAGCAGAAGAGCCGAGTGGACGAACTCGACGCCATGGTACGGCTGTCCAACGCCATGAACTTGGCGGACGCCGGCGACTACGGCGCCGCCACGCTCAAGATTGCGCCGGTCGTGGCCCGCTATCCCAACAGCATCTTCGTCAAGCTCACCGCCGACGAGATCAAGCGCCGAGCCTCCCGCAACAGCGAGCAGAAGGCCAAGTCGCTCATCAACGACGGCGTCAACAAGCTGATCAAGAAGATCCCGCCAACGCCGCGTTGACCGCGCGGCGCAGCGTCGCCAGCGCCACCGGCTTGTCGAGCACGGCCATTACCCCAATGGCCGCCACACGCTCGGCCGAGAGGCGATGACTGAAGCCGGTGAGAATCAGCACCGGCAGCTCGGCACGCAGCGCGTGAATCTGTTCCGTCAGCATGTCGCCGGTCATGCCCGGCATGGTCTGGTCGGTAATCACCAGGTCCACGGCAAACGGCTGATCCCGAATGAAGGCGAGTGCGGCCTCCGGTGCCGTGAATACATGCACCACATGCCCCGCGTGCTGCAGCGCACGCTCCACCACGGCCGCCACACCCGGTTCGTCATCGACCACGACGACGGACGTACCGGCAAACGGGCTGGTCTCCAGCACGGCATCATCGTGGTCGTCGGACCCGTCGTCGGTGACGGGCACATCGAATTCCCCACTCACCACCAGCTCACGGCTCGTCCGGGCCGATGCATCCGACGGAGACTCGTCATCGACATCCACCACGAGATCGGGATCGAGGTCGTCGTCGAAGAGTCCATCGATACTTGCCGCAGGGAACGTCAACTCGAACGTCGAGCCGGCGCCCGGTGTGCTGAACACCTCGGCCCGTCCACCATGTGACACCACGATGCCGTGCACCACGGCCATTCCGAGCCCCGTGCCCTCGCCTGTGGGCTTGGTGGTGAAAAACGGCTCGAAAATGCGCTGGCGCACTTCTTCGCTCATGCCATCACCGGTATCGCGCACCTGCAACACCACCACGGTGCCGGTGGGCGCGGGCTGCCCCTCGGCCACCGTGCGCGTGCTCAGCACCAGGGTGATGGTGCCCGTGACCTTCTGCCGCAGCGCGTATTCGGCGTTCGACACCAGATTGAGCAGCAACTGCTGCAACTGCGTGGGGTCGCCCTGCACGAGATGGGCATGCTCCGCGCCCGTCGTCACCAACTGCACCGTGCGTGGCACCATGCGCCGTAGCAGCGGCTGCAGGTCCAGCACGAGACGCGACAAGTTCACATACTCGCGCGTGGGCGTGGAGCGCCGACTGAACGTGAGGATCTGCCGCACGATGTCGCGCGCGCGGTCACTGGCATCGAGAATGGCGCCGAGGTGATCGGCGTTGCTGCGTCCCTTGCGCAGTGCGGTGCGCGCCAGCTCCGCGTTGCCGCGAATGACGCCAAGCAGGTTGTTGAAGTCATGTGCCACACCGCCGGCCAACGTGCCCAGTGACTCGAGCTTCTGCGCCTCGCGTACCTGCTCCTGAAACCACGCGCGCTCAGCGTCAGCCTGCCGTTCACGCTCGAGCAGCCGCTGCGTACTGCTGCGCAGCGTCGCCATGCGCCACTGATAGGCTCCCGTGAGAATGAGCGCAATCAGCGCACCATACGTGACCAGCGCCGCCGGCGACTCGTAGGCGGGCACCTGCATGCTGAAATGCCGCAGAATCGGACCGTACTCCCGTCCAGCCCAATCGTACGCCCAGACGGTGAGGGTGTAGCGGCCGGGTGGCAGATCGTGGTAGTAGCGATCAGGCACATCGAGCCACTCGCCCCCGAGGGAATCCACGGCCACGCGCGGCGAGGTGAGTTCGCCTTCGCTCAACTGCACCCGAAACCGCGTGAGTTCTTCCCGATGATAGGTGAGCAGCGACGGCTCCACGTGGAGGTCGTTGTCGGTGGGCATCAACACATCACCGTCGCGCACTTCACGGGCGCCCTGCACCGTCACGCGCAGCGCCAGTCGGGCCGGCGACAACTGCGCGGCGCGCGCCACATCCACCACACCCAGTCCAAAACCCGTGCCCACCCACAGCAGTTCGGGGTGTCCCGAGGTGGCCACCGCAGAAATGGCATTGGCCGGCAGGCCATCGGCATCCGCCACCTGCGACAGAATGCGCCATGCATCCACCGACGCCGCCGACACATCGAACAACGCCAGTCCCGCAAACGTCCCCACCGCGAGCCGGCCGTTCTCGAGACACAGCAGATCGGTGGCGCCAAGACTCGTGAGCACACGCCGCAGCCTGAGCGGCAATGCGCGCCACGGCGTACGTTCGTCGAGACGACGCCAGAACACACCACGTTCCGTGTCGAAGGCAAACGCGTAGCCCGAAGTGCTGGCCCCGCTGGTGCAGACACGACGTACGCTCCCAATCCCCAGTGTGGAAGACGACGCCGTCAGCGTATCCACACGCGACTCACCACGACCGACCGTCGTGATGGTGTGCAGGCCGCCGACGTACAGCACGCGCGCGCCACGCTCCACGCCGCTCGCCAGCGACGTGACAGGGCCGCGCACATCGAGTGCCGTGCGCTCCCAGCGTGACCCGCTCCAGCGATACACGCCGTCGTCGGTGGCAGCCAACAGGGCCTCCACACCATCAACGTCGGGCAGGCGCCGCACCTGATGGACACGCGTGCCGTTCAAGCCACTGAGCATGGGCGCAAAGCCCGCCCCATCGAATCGCCAGGGCACACCGTTGGCCAACGCCAAGGTAGTGCGCGGCGCCTCAGCACCCGGAATTACCGGACCGGGCGGCGACACGGAGACGCGCAACAGGTCGGTCACCGCACCACGTGAGCTGCCCGGCTCAAAGCCAAAACGACGTACATCGCCCATCGCACCCAACCGCACGAGACCGCTGTCCTGCGTGGCCACCCACAGCACGTCACGGCCATCAGCACCGCGCTCGGCGACCACGGCGTTCACATACGGTGATCCGCGATCAGGAAACACCGACACACCAGCGGCCACGCCCTGCGACAAGCGCACCAGATACGCACCGCGCGCCGCCGCATACACCGCCGACCCGCCGCCATGACCGGCAAGATGCTGCAGCATGGTAATGGTGCCATGCGAGTCGGACAGGCGCGTGGATACCGTGTGCCAGGTCGCACCGTCCCACTGCAGCACGCGGCCGTCAGACGTGCCCACCCACACCGCGTGCGAGCGCGCGTCCGTGGTCGGTACAGCCTCCACGCGATACGCATTGTCCGGTGCGCCGGGCACTCGTTCAAATCGCTCGCCCTCCGCCGAGCGACGCAACACGAACACACCGCCGCGACCCGCCACGTACACGGTGCTCCCCGAGTCACCACGCGCACTTGCCAGATGCTCGGCGCTCTCGGTGGTCAATCCATCGGCCGCTGAGAATACCCGCCACGTACCACGATGAAGGCGCGCCACTTGGCCGCGTGCGCTCGCCACCCACAACTCCGAGCTGCCATCAACCGCCCGGGCCTCCTGCAGCATGAGCGCCAGCGCGTTCAGGTCTGGCGGGAGTGGCACCGACTCAAAGCCACTGCCGTTGAATCGTGACACTCCGCGCGACGTGCCCGCCAACACCTGCACACGCCCATCGATGGCATCGCTTTCGATGAGGCTGAACACCGTACCACCCGCCAGACCATCGGCCTCACGATACACGACAAACCGTCCGTCGGGCGCGCGGTACACCAGGCCACTGCGCGTGCCCATCCAGCGACCGCCGTCGGCGGCGTGCAGCAGCGCTCTCACCTGCTGACGCTCGAACTCGGGAGGCATAGCCTCGCGGCGCCATTGCGCGCCCGCGTACGAGAACACCCCGTCGTCGGTGGCCAGCCAGGGGACACCGGTCTGGTCCTGCGCCATGGCAAATACCGTTGACGCGCGCAGACCCGACGCCGCATCGAAGCGTCGTTCAGCTACTGTGCGTACCACATGGCCGCTCGGCACCGCCTGTTCAACGCGCGTTGCCGCCTGAGCCTGTGGCTGTGACTGCGCATGCGTTTCGCCTGGCAGTGCCGTCAGCGACAATGCCAACGACAGTCTCAAGAACAGGCCGAGTGGCCGCTTAGCGAAAATCACGGGCCGCCTCGCGCACGGCGTCCGGCATGGTGGGATACTGCAGCGGCAACGCTTCCATGGCGCGCATCAGCACATCGGCAATGAGCAGGTTGCGTACGGTCTTGCTGTCAGACGGCACCACATACCACGGTGCGGCCGCGGTGCTGCAACGTGTGAGCGCCTCGTGGTAGGCCTCGGTGTACTCGGACCAGCGCGCGCGGTCCTCGATGTCCTCGGCGCGAAACTTCCAATTCTTGTGCGGATCATCCAGGCGCTCGGTGAGCCGTTCATGCTGCTCGTCCTGCGAGACATGCAGAAAGCACTTGCAAATCACCACACCGTTGGCGTGCAGCAGTTCCTCGAAGGCGTTGATGTGCGCATACCGCGCCCGCCAGATGGTTTCCGGCGCAAGCCGGCGCACGCGCACCGCCAGCACATCCTCGTAGTGGGAGCGATTGAACACACCCACCTGTCCACGCGGCGGCACCGCCTGATGGACCCGCCACAAAAAATCATGGCGCAACTCCAACGGCGTGGGCGGACCAAACGCCGTCACGCGCACGCCCGTTGGATTGAACGCGCCACATACCGTCTTGATGACGCCGTCCTTGCCCGAGGCATCGCGACCCTGCAGCACCAGCAGCACGGCGTGGCGCCCATCGGCAAACAGCGCATCCTGCAGCACCTCGAGCCGAGCAAGACGCTGCGCCAGGGCCGCCTCGAGCTCCTTCTTGTTGGCCGCGCCAGATACCCGCGCCGCCGCATTGCCCAGGTCCAGCGGCGCGGTGGGATTGACGGGTACCAGCGGCGTGAGGCCCACACTGGTCAGGGAGACCAGCGCCTTGTCTGAACGCGCGTGCTGCGAAGGAGCCGTCATGCGGTGAGATGGGGTTCGTAGGGTTCCATGTGAATGAGCACACCCGCCGCCGCGGGCAGCTGTCTGCGAATGGCCCCCTTCACCCGACCGGAAAGAATATGCGCCTCGTGCAGCGTCATGGACGGATCGGCCTGCACGTGAATGTCCACGTAGAACGCGGTGCCGGTCTTCCGCACCTTGAGCTTCTCGATGGCCAGCACGCCGCTGGTGCCCAGGGCCGCCTCGCTGATGCACGACAGCACCGCCGGGCCGGGGGCGCGATCCATCAATTCGTGCAGGGCCCGACGCAGCAGCAGCATGCCATTCACCGCGATGATGGTGGCCGCCACGAGCGCGGCCCAGTCGTCGGCCACCTCCCACCCTTCACCGCCAACCACGGCGGCGGTGATGCCAACAAATGCCGCAAAGGAACTGATGGCATCCGAGCGATGATGCCAGGCGTCGGCCGTGACCGCCGTACTGCCCGACGCCGCACCGGCCGACGCCACCCGCTTGGCCAAGGTCTCTTTGACCACGATCACCACCAGCAGCACGACCAGCGTCCAGGGCGCGGGCGCATGATGCGGTGTGCGGATCTCGCGAATGGCCTCCACCGTGATGCCGGCCGCCGCGCCAAACATGAGCGCGGCCACCACGGCACCCGCCAACGCCTCGGCCCGGCCGTAGCCAAAGGGGTACTGCGCGTCCGGGTCTCGACTGGCAATGCGCAAACCGCCCCAGACTACCAGCGACCCCACCATATCCGTGGCACTCTCGATGGCATCGGCCACGAGGGCGTACGCGTTGCCCAACAGACCCGCCACCAGCTTGATGACCGCCAGACCGGCGTTGACCAGCAGGCCCACCTGGGCCAGACGCTGGGCGTTGGGCAGAGGCGGCGTGACCGGGGACGTTGGTGGGTGGGGAGTTGCCGTCATTCCCTGCAATATGTCACCACAGACCACGCGAGGGACCGGTTACATTTCCCGTGCATGGCCGAATCATCCCCCGCACGTCGCCCCACGCTGGCGCATCGTCTCGAATACGCCGCCACACGCGGCGCCGTCGCGGCCCTCCGCCTGCTGGGCTGGCGTGGCGCCAGTTGGGTGGGAGGACGGCTGGCCCGCTTTGCCTATCGGCCACTGGGCATCCGCCGCGGCGTCGTGGAACGCCAGATCGCGGCGGCCTTTCCCGATCTGTCGCCCGCCGACGTGCAGCGTCTGGCCGAACGCTCCTACGACAACCTGGGCCGCACCTCCATCGAGGCCGCCATTCTCCCCGGCACCTCACGCGAGGATCTGCTCGCGCGCGTTGAACGCGTGAGTGGATGGGAACACGTGGAAGCCGCTCTCGCCAAGGGGCAGGGCATCATCTGCGTCACCGGACATCTCGGCAACTGGGAACTGGGCGGGGCCTTTGTGGCCGCGCGTGGTGTGCCCATCGACGCGGTGGCCCGTGGCATGGCCAATCCGATCTTCGAAGCGTACGTGACGCGCACGCGCCACGACATCGGCATGCAGGTCATCCACGACAAGGATGCCGTGCGCCGCACGCCACGCGCGTTGCGCGACAATCATCTCGTGGCCTTTCTCAGCGACCACGACGCGCTCGGATTGGCCAGTACCTTCGTGCCCTTCTTCGGACGACCGGCCAAGACGCCGCGTGGCCCGGCCGTGTTCGCGCTGCGTTTCGACACCCCGGTGCTGTTCATGGTCTTCGTGCGCCTGCCGAACGGGCGCTACGCCTTTGAGTGCGAGCCCGTCGTCGTGGAGCGCACCGGGGACCGCGAGCACGACATCGACGCCATCGTGCAGCGCTACACGGCCATGCTCGAAGCCAAGGTGCGCGAGTATCCCGACCAGTACTTCTGGCAGCACCGACGCTGGCGCCGTCAGCCACCCGACACACCGCCGAACCTGCGGGAACCCTGACATGAAGGTCGTATGAGTCGACGCCGCAAGACGGGCACCAGGCGCAGCGTCGGGTGGCGACACTGGTTGCGTCGGGTGGCCATTGGTCTCGCGGTGTTTCTCCTGCTGCCGGTGCCGGCCATCCTGCTGTTCTCGGTGGTCGACCCACCCATCACGGCGGTTATTCTGGCCCGCGCCGGCAGTCGACTCATGGAGGGCACGCGCCCCGTGTTTCCGCGGCATACGCCGGTGTCACGCGCGCAACAGTCGCCGCGACTGCGCCGCGCCGTGCTGGCGTCGGAAGACGACCGCTTCTACCTGCACTTCGGCATCGACACGCTCGAACTGCGCAAGGCGCTCGAGCGTCGGCGCCAGGGCGGGCGGCTCCGCGGCGCGAGTACGCTCACGCAGCAGGTGGCCAAGAACATCTTCCTCTGGAACGGTCGCTCGTTCGTTCGCAAAGGACTCGAGGTGTATCTCACGCTCTGGCTCGAGCTCCTGCTGAGCAAGGAACGCATTCTCGACCTATACATCAATCTCGCCGAGTGGGGGCCCGATGAGTTCGGCGCCGAAGCGGGTGCGCAGCGACACTTCCGCAAGAGTGCGGCCAAGCTCACCCGTGAGGAAGCCGCGCGCATGGCCGCCATTCTGCCGTCACCTCGGCGCTGGTCGCCACAGGGCAACATTGCCACGCGCCGCGCGGCCGTCATTCTGGCGCGCATGAACTACCCGGCACCACGCGAACTGCCCGAAGCGTCACCGACATCACGTCGGAAAACGCAACGTCGCTAGCGTCGACGGGTATCACGTCCTACACTCCTTCGTATCCCTTCGCTCTTCCTCAGCGTGTCTGCCATGCGTTCTGTTCGTTTCGTCTCAACCGGACTGTTGTCTGGTGCCCTGCTCACCACGGTGCTTGCGACGCCGCTTGCGGCGCAGCCCAATACCACCGGCAGCAGTGGCGGAAGCGCCGCGCGTGCTGCAGGCTCGTCCGCCAAGTCAGCCAGCGCGAAGTCCGCCTCGGCGAAGTCCGCCACAGCAGACACCGGCCGCAAGAAGGTGCGGGGTTCACTCGGACCGCAGGCGGGCAATCGGCATATGGCCTTCCGCGATGCCGGCAGCGATGCCGATTCGCTCTGGCCGCCGAAAATGCCCACGCCCCTGCCCGGCTCCATTCTTCCGGCCAAGCGCATCATTGCGTTCTATGGCAATCCGCTCAGCCGTCGCATGGGCATTCTGGGTGAGTTCGATCCACCCGAGATGATGCGCAAGCTCGATGCCGAAGTGGCGGCGTGGAACAAGGCTGACCCCGCACACCCGGTGCAGCCGGCCATGCATCTCATTGCCATGGTGGCCAATCCGCATCCGGGCCCGAGTGGCAAGTACCGCACACGCATGGACAGCTCGCTCATCGAAAAGGTGTACGGCTGGGCGAAGAGCAAGAACGCCATCATGTTCGTCGACCTGCAGGTGGGTCAGAGCACGCTGCGCGATGAACTGCCGTGGATCGAGAAGTTCCTCGTGCGTCCCGACGTGCACCTGGGCATCGACCCCGAATTTTCCATGAAGAACGGCGGCATTCCCGGCAAGCGCATCGGCACCTACGACGCGGCCGACATCAACTATGCCATCCGCTACCTCGCCAATCTGGTGGAGAAGCACAACCTGCCGCCCAAGATTCTCGTGGTGCATCGTTTCACGCCCAAGGGCGTGACCAATGCCAAGGACATCAAGCTCGATCCACGCGTGCAGGTGGTCATGCACATGGACGGCTTTGGTGCGCCCTGGCTCAAGCGCGACACCTACTGGCGTGACATCAAGAAGGAGCCCGTGCAGTTCACGGGCTGGAAGCAGTTCACGAAGCTCAAGAACGACAAGCCGGCCACGTCACGGGAAGAGATCTTGCGGCTCTGGCCGGTGCCGCTGTACATCCAATTGCAGTAAGCCTCACCATTTCGCGACGGGCATCGTCACCGACATCCGTCGCTCCTCCCGCCTCCGGAGTGCGCATGCCGAAGCCTGACGACGTGTCCCATAGCCGCCGTCATGTGGTCTCCGGCCTCGGCGTCACACTGGGGGCGGCGGCCATTGTCGGCCCCGCGTTTGCCGCGCCGGCCTTCGCTGCATCGGCGCCTGCGGGACGGGCAGACATGAACGACACGCCATCCGCGGGGCGGCTCAAGCAATCGGTGGCCCGCTGGTGTTTCGCGCGCACGCCCATTCATGACCTGTGCAAGGAGGCCAAGCGCGTTGGCCTCATGGGCATCGATCTGCTGGGCCCCGAGGAGTGGAGCATTCCCGCGCAGTACGGGCTCGTGTGCACCATGGGCAACAGCTGGGGCAGCATTCCCGTGGGCTTCAACCGCCTGGAGCATCACGACAAACTCGTAGGTGACGGCGAGCCCTACATCGCGCGCGCGGCGGCGGCCGGCGTCAAGCGCATTGTCGTGTTCAGCGGCAACCGCAATGGCCTCAACGATCGTGAGGGCATCGCCAACTGCATTACGGGCCTCAAGCGCCTCATGCCCGTCGCCGAAAAGCACGGCGTGGTGCTGTGCATGGAGATGCTCAACAGCAAGGTCGATCACAAGGACTACCACGCCGATCACACCGCCTGGGCGGTAGCGGTGGCCGAAGGCGTGAACAGTCCGTCGTTTCGCCTGCTCTACGACATCTACCACATGCAGGTCATGGAGGGCGATGTGATTGCCACCATCGGCCGCGCCTGGCCGTGGATTGCGCACTTCCATACCGCTGGTGTGCCGGGGCGGCACGAGATTGGCGACGCGCAGGAACTCAACTATCGCGCCATCGCACGCGCGATCGCCGATCGCGGATACGAGGGAGTGTTTGCGCATGAGTTCATGCCGGAGAAGGCGGGGTTCGAGACGTTGGGGGAGGCGGTTCGGATTTGTACGGTGTGAGTGGCTGAGTGTGTGACTGCGGTCGGGGTTGGGGTGCGCCATCCGCAGTTCTGGGCCGTGGGACGTGGGTGATGAGTGGGAGTGGTGTGGCGGGGGCATCACGCGATTCGCCAGACCGTAACCTCGACCTCGACCTCGACCTCGACTCAGACCTCGACCTGGACCTGGACCTCCGCCCGGACCCCGACCGCCCGATCCACCAGCGCCTCGTAAACGCGAGCGACCCCGCCCTCGAACCACTCACACCCAGAACACACAGCCCATACCCCAGGGCAGTGGACGGCCCCCGCAGTCCCCTTCCCGCCGCTTCTACTGACTTTCCCGTTGACATCCCTCCCGCCCTCCCCCATACTACGGAAGAACCCGTAGCCCCCACCCATGTCCGACCTCCACTTCCCCCCGCGCGAACTCGCCGTCATGTCCGTCCTCTGGCGCCTCGGCTCTGCCACCGTCGCCGACGTCCGCGAACATCTCGACGAAGACCTCGCCTACACCTCCGTGCTCTCCGCCCTCCAGATCCTCGAGGACAAGGGCTACGTGCGCCACGAGGCCGAAGGCCGCGCCTACCGCTACTTCCCTACTGTGGCCGCCGACAAGGCCGGCCGCAGCGCCATCACGCGCATCAAGGACGCGATCTTCCAGGGCTCCGCCGAACGCATGTTCGCCCAGCTCGTCGCCGATCGCCGACTGAGTCGCGATGAACTGCAGCGCATGCGCGAATTGCTCGCCAAGCGCCTCGGAGACGATGATGCCTGAGACCATGCCAGCGCTGTTCAGCCTCCCGCCCTCCGGCAGCCTGCTGCTCTGGTTGCTCACCTGGCTCGTTACCGCCTCACTGGTCTCGGCCACCATGGCAGCCGCAGCCTTCGTGCTGGAGCGCCTGCTGCGCGGGCTCGTGCCGGCGCGCGCACTCTGGGCCGGCGCCATCACGCTCGCACTGGTGCTGGCCATCACGCAGCCCCTGCGCACCACCGCCGTGTCCGCACCGTCCGTGTCCGGGGTTGCCGTTCCGCTGCGTCTCGAACCGTCGCTCGTCACTCCGTCGCCCCTGCAGCGCAGCTACAACACACTGCGTGACATCGTGACCGCAGTGCCGGCAACGTTCAGCAACACCGGCTCGGCCATTGCGCAGCAGCTGCAGCGTCAGCTCGAGCGCAGCGCACCGGCAACACAGCGTGTCGCAACAAGCGGTCTGCTGCTGGCCTGGCCGCTCGCATCCGCCGTGCTGGGTGTGTTGCTGTTCGCGAGCTATCGCCGCCAGCGCCGTCTGCTGTCCCATGCGCCCACGGCCCGTATTGGGGCGCAGACCGTGCGACTCAGCGATCATTTCGGTCCCGCCGTGGTGGGGCTGCGCACGCCGGACATCGTGGTGCCGTCCTGGCTCCTGTCACGGAGTCCGCGTGAACAGCAGTTGGTCGTCGCGCACGAACAGTCCCACGTGCACGCCGGCGACCATGTGCTGCTGCTTGCCGCCAACATGGCCGTGGTCCTCATGCCGTGGAACGCCGCCCTCTGGTTCATGACCTCACGCCTGCGTCTGGCCATTGAGCTCGACTGCGACGCGCGCGTGCTCTCACGAGTGGCCGCGCCGCGTGAATACGGACAATTGCTCATTGAACTGTCGGCCGCGCTGCAACCCGCGCGTCGCCTGCATGCCGTACCCGCCTTTTCCTACCGCGCGTCCCACCTCGAACGGAGACTGCACACCATGACCGCTCGTCCCGCCCGCTTCCGCCAGGCCCGTCGCATCACCGGCGTGCTCATGGCGACCGCCACTCTCGCCGTGGCCTGCAAGGCTGAATTGCCCACCGCGACAGATGTCGCCGCCATGGACGTGGCCAGTGCGCAACGCAAGGCGGTCGCCTTCACTGGACAGACGGACGACGCGCGCTTCTTCGTGAACGGCGTCGAAACCAGCAAGGCCGACGCCATGAAGATCTCGTCCGATCGCATTGCCACGATCGAGGTGCGCAAAAGCGAAAAGGGCGAACAGCTCATGTTCGTGGCCACCACCGATGCCAGCAAGACGGCCAGCTTCTCGGCCATCGAGGGCGCACGCACCGACACGGCCGCCAAGAACGTCATCCGCCTGCGTCGCGCTGATGGCGGCGACGTGACATGGCGCGCGTCAACCGACAGCAGCCCCACCCGCATTCGCCTGTCGTCCAAGGCCAGTACCGGCCCCACGCCGCTCTTCATTCTCGACGGCAAGCGTGTCGACGAAACCGCCATGAATCGCCTCGCGCCGTCGACCATCGAATCGGTAGAAGTCATCAAGGGCGCGGCCGGTGTCGCGATCTATGGCAACGACGCTGCCAACGGGGTCGTGGTCATCAAGACCAAGCGCTGATACGCCACTCGGAGCGGGGGGCTAGTACGCCACCCGCTCCACGTCGGTGCCCACAAAGGCCTCACCCACGGCCAGCACCGGCTCGCCACTCTCAATGGCCAGGGCGTAGGCCATACAGTCGCCAAACCCCAGCGCGGCCGCATGACGACCCACCCCGAATGTGCGCACGGCCTCACGCGCGCGGTGCGCCTGCGATTCGGTGAACGGCACCACCGCCACCTCGAGCTCGCGCAGCAGGGCATCAAGCTCCAGGTCCACGCCGCCCTGCCGCTCGCTCAGCAGCAGTAGCGCCGCATCCACCACCGTGGCCGCGGAAATGGCCCGCACCGGCGCGCGCATGATGGCCGTGTGCAGCAGCGACGCATCCGTCTCGTTGCGCCAGAGCGCCCGCAGCGCTGACGTGGTAAGAATCACGCGCCAGCCTCCGCCCTGCCGTCCGCCACGGGATACGCACGAATGCGCTCCTGAATGCGCTCAATGCGCGCCCACGACTTCTCGACGGCCCCGAGACGCCGCAGCCGCTCCCGCGTCAGGCGCTCACGCACCGCATGCTGGATGGTGTCGGTGATGGTCTCACCGGTGATATCCGCCAGCTCCCGAATGAGCTTTTCGGCGTCCGGACTCTTGAGGTTGATGGCCATGGTGGAATTATCCACGCTGGTCCACCAGTCAACAAGGGTCCGGTCCCGTGGTCAGTCCTTCCTGGTCTCGAACCCGAACGGCTGCTGCACGAGCTGCTTGACGGGCTGACCGCCATTCCTCGCCGGCGTGAAGCGTGCGTTCGGCAGGAACTGTTCGACGGCCGCCGAAAAAAGTGAGTCGCTGGAGCGCACGACGCGGATGCTGCCCGGAACAACTGTTCCGTCCACATCCACCACGAATTGCGCCAGCACCTCACCGTTCAGACCACGTGCCCTGGCTTCGGCGGGATACGCGGGGCCCCGGCTACCCGGCGCAAACATCACCGGTACTTCAACCTCGAAATCGAACAACGCACGACCCGCTGCCCCCTGCGCACTGTCCGCTGCCGGTCGGGCTTGCACCGCTGGACGGGTCGAGACGCCTGCCCTGCGCGCCGCGTTGAGTGAATCGAGGCGGGCACGTGAGAGCGAATCCGCCCGCGCATTGATCCGGACCTCTGATGCCGAACCGTCGAGGCGGAACGAGAACGGTTGCTGAACCAGCTGTGCCACCAGCCTTTGCAGACGCTCGGCGGGCTTGAACCGCATGTCGCGCAGCGCAGCGACGACCGTTTGTGCGAGCTCGGGATGTTGCGACGCCAGGACCTTGATGGACGAGACGCGTACGCTCCCGCTTGTCTCCACCACAAACTGCACGAGTACGTCACCCTGCACACCCTGCGTCCGAAGCGCCTCCGGGTACAGCGGCCCCGATGATCCAGGGATCAAGACGGCCGGCTTGTCCACCTGAAAGTCAAAGTACACCGTTGGCTCACCGTCACGACTGGACGTGGTCGACGTCGAGTCAGAGGCGGGGCTCACGGCGCTGTCAGTCGCTGCCGACGGCAGCACCTGCGGCACCGCGGGCCCGGCCAGATTGCCGGCGATCTGACGCGAGCAGGCCGCATTGAGCAATCCGAACGTGATGGCAGCCACCGCCAACTTTGCCATCGGACTTTTGAGAGGCACGGGGGATGTCATGGCACGCATTCTCCGGGAGAGTTGTGAAGCGGAAGGGATAATCAAGGGCGCCAGATGTGGCGTGAACTGCGGACGCTGCCGCAGGTGCGCAATGAGCAGGAGCAGGCGCGGATACTGCGATGCGGCATCTGGATGGGCCTTGAGCGTGCGTGCGTCGCAGTCGATCTCCATGGCCAGACGCATTCTGTGCGTCATCCACCAGATCACCGGATTCCACGGGGTGATCAGCGTGGCAAGCACACCGCCTCACACCAGCCATGGATCGCCCGCGCGGCGATGCTCCAGCTCATGGTGCAGCACAAGTCGCTGCAATCGTTCATCGAGTTCCCACAGCCACTCCGGCATCAGCAATGATGCGCGGCCCACACCGATCACGGCCGGGCCGACATGCTGCGTGCGCAGCACCGTTTCACCGAGCAGCACCTCTCGGCGCGCCGCACGCTGCGCCCTGTGCAACACCATCGCCCCGCGCAACACGAGACCGGCCATCACGAGCGACATTACGCCCCACACGGTGGCCACGGTCGCCACAGGTGGCAGACTGGACACCGTCCACCCGCGCTCCGCAGCTGGCGTCAGGACTGCGGACGGCCCAACGTCAATGGCAACCGCTGGGGGTTCGTACGGATACACCACCCATTGCGGCGCCACACGCGGCACCATGAACCAGCCCAACACCGGCCAGATCACGGCCAAGACGAGCGCACTGGCCCAGAGAAAGCGGCGAGGTCGGCCGAACGACGCCGCCAGCAACTCCCCGAAAAGCACCGACAAACCAAGCAGCGCCGAAAACGCCAGGCTCGCACCCAACCACGTGAGTGCCACCGTCCAGGTGACGGCTACGTCGCTCATGGCGCCCCCCGCTTGGATGGTCCTGAACCGCGACGTGTTGCGTTCGCTGGAGTCGAGCGACCGGCGACCTCATTCGACGTCTTGCTGTCCACCGCCGCCAGTGACCGCGCCAATTCCTGCAATTCTTCGGCGGAGAGCTCCTCGTCGTGTACGAGTTGCGCCAGCAGCGCCTTGGGCGAACCGCCGAAGAAACTGTGCAGCACACGCGACAACGCGTTGCGCTGCGCCGACTGCTGGGCGACCAGGGGGAAGTAGCGATGCGCCCTCCCCTCCTCTTCCCGCCGCACGAAACGTTTGGTTTCGAGATTGCGGAGGATCGTGAGGATCGTGGTGTAGGCCAGGGGATCTCCCACCGCATCACGTACTTCGTTGACCGTACCCGACCCCAGCCGCCACAGCGCCGCCATTACGTCCAGCTCGCGCTCACCCAACGGTGCATCCGTCATCCCGACCTCCCGTCACCCGCAGGTCCGATGTACCAAGCCGATAGTACTAACGATTTAGTACTATTGGCCTAGTAGACGAATCTGTCAAGGTCGGGATTACCGAATCACACTGTCCCGCACCGTCGCGCGGTTGCTCCGGTACGGCAGGTAGCCCCGGCCCCAGTCCACACCAATCACCTCCAGCCACATGCGCGGACCGTCCACGTGCACCACCACGAAGTGGTAGGCATTGTCCCCCGGCTCCATGCCAGGCTTGACCAGATGCTGCACCCGCACCGAGTCCGCCACGCCCGCCCGGAGATACGGCCGGAGGTCCGGCTGGCCCTGGTAGCTGTAGAGCGGCGCCCCGCCGCCGCCACTCACCAACTGATCCATGCGCTGCCACTCGCCGCGTGCATCCTTCCAGCGCTCCACCCAATGCTCGAAGAAGTGCTCGTGCCCCGTCAGCAACATGGTCACGCCATGCTTGCGAAAGAGCGGCATGTAGCGCTCACGCACCGCGGCCGTCGGACGCTCGATGATGGCACCACCATGCGGCCCCGACGAATACGCGGGATGATGGAAGAAGGCGACGACATGCTGGTAGCGCGCCCGATCAAGTCCGGCCAACTGCGACTCCACCCATGCGAGCTGCGTCGAATCCTCTGCAATGTTCGAGTCGAACGCGAGCACGAACACGTTGCCGTAGCCGAAGGCATACGTGGGATAGCCGGCCAGACGACGTGTCGCCCCATCGGGCGGAATGAGTTGTCCCACCGCACGCAGATAGTTGCGCAGTCCCTCAGCACGCCCCGCATTGGCCAGGTCACCCGATGAGGTCACGTCGTGATTGCCAGGCGCGAGAAAGTACGGCACGCCGCCCTCGGTGGTGAGCCGGTTGATGAGGCCCACGAAACTCACGTTCCACTGCTTCGGGTCACGCCCATTCACCACCGCGTCACCACTCTGCAGAATGAAACGCACCGGATCGGGACCACGCTCCAGCTGCGTCATGGTGCGCAGCATCTGATCGACCACGAGCGAGTGTTCGTACTGCTCCTGCACGCCATCGCGCCGCCCGCGCGTGTCGCCGTAGGCAATAAACGAGAAGCGTGTCACACCGGCGCTCGCCGCCTCGTCGGGCAGCGGCATGCGCGGTTTGGCGATGTGCACCACGGTGTCTGTCGGGGCACCGGTTGGGCGTGTCGCGCCACTCTGCGCAGCGGAAATTGACGCCGAAGTGAGCAACAGAAGCGGGGCAAGGCTCGAGTGCAGCCAGCGGCGAGGGCAAAGGGAGTTGGTCATGCCTCAATTGGCGCGACAGGCGCGCCGGGCGCAATTGCCGGGCTGCGTCTTGCGCATCGCGCCAGCCCAACGCACAATGCAAAGGCGGCTCGGCAAAGGCGGGCCGCTCTGTGTAACGCGCATCACACATGCCCTCAATGTTGGAGCGACTGACATGGCCGTTCGTACCATGATGTTTATCGATGGCACCTGGTTGGCCGTAACGGCCAACCGTATGGCAGATCAACTGGGCTATGCCAAACGGGTTGGCGGGCCGCTGCGCTTCGGTGCCCTGCCCTTGCTCTGCGCCGAGCATGTGGCCAGACAACTCCCGTCGGGCGATCCGCTCGATGTCGTGCGCACACACTACTTCGCGTCCATCGCCACCAATTACGACCCGGTCGACGATGACGCCGTACAGCGACGCAGCGAGTTCTTCGATGCCCTGCGCCGGCAACACCGCTACGAAGTCTATCGCTACGACATCGACTACCGGGGCGGACGTGTGCGCCGCGCACAGCGACCCGACGAGCAGACCTACGAGCCACGCGAAAAGGCCGTCGACGTCGGACTCGCCACCGCCCTGCTGGAGATGACCGCCCTCTCCGCCTTCGACATTGCCATTGTGGTGGGTGGCGATCGCGACTTCGTGCCGGCGTTGCAGGCCGTGCGACGACTTGGCAAACGCGTGGCCATTGTGTCGGCACGTGGCTCCTGCCCGCGTGAGTTCTACGACCCCAACGATCCGCTGCGTCTCCGCGACTTCGATCCCATCTGGCTTGACGACCTCTGGCCGAAGCTGGTGAACACACCGGAGCTTACGTCCTCGCACTTCGCGCAGCCCGAGCCGTCTGTGACCCAGGAGCACACCGACAGCGCGGATCACAATGAGCCTGCGGATGTCGAAGTCCCGCAGCTGGTCGTGGCCATGGCCGATGAACCAGTGCCGGTTACAGCGTCAGTCTCGCCAAAACCGGACGACGACGCCGGTACGGTGCACGCGCTCGTCACCAAGGTGCATCCCACCGGCTACGCCTTCGCGCGTGACGAGGAAGGTCTCGACTACTACTTCCGCCGCGAAGACCTTGGTCATGGCGACATGTTCGACGACTTGACCACCTGGAAGACCCGCGTGCACCTCACCCTCTCCGCCGCTGCGCGGCCAGGAAATGCGGGGCGAGCACGGGCCGTTACCATTGCGCAGCAACTGGCCCATCCCGTGCAACCACCTGCGCCCGCTGCCCCGTGGCGAAGCGTGACGCAGCGGCGGTCTGGCACGACTCCAGCGCTGCCAACGCTGGCCACCGACGCCTGGGACGCTGATCCCTTTGCCGCGCCCGTGCGTCGCACACTCTGAGCGCAACGCGCACAACATGAAAAGCGCGTGACATGACGAGTGGCCAAGTCTGACACACGACTCGGCCACCCGTTCGCATCACCCCTGACCGGTCAACTGCGCAATCTGCAGCAGATTGCCGCAAGTGTCGTCCAGTGTCGCCACGATTACCGGCCCGAGATTCGTGGGCGGCTGCGTGAATCGCACACCCTTCGCGCTGAGCCGTTCGTATTCGGCCTGTACGTCGTCCACGCCGAACGATGTGAAGGGAATGCCGTCTTCCACCAAGGCCTGCTTGAACGGCCGTGCCGCCGGATGGGAATCCGGCTCGAGTGACAACTCCATCCCGTTGGGCGCATCGGGCGACACCACCGTCAGCCAGCTCACCTCGCCCATCGGGATCTCCGTCTTCTTCACGAATCCCAACACGTCGGTGTAGAACGCCAACGCCTTTCGCTGGTCGTCCACCATCACACTCATCACGTGCATGCGCAGGCTCATCGCGTTTTCCTCTTGTCACTGGGGAGTGGCCATCGCTCGATGATGGCGCGGAGGGGGGAGGTATCCAGTCGGTGATACTTGCAGCGACCTTCGCGACGGGTGTGCACGAGCCCCGCGCGTTCGAGCACCTCGAGATGCTGTGACACCGCCTGCCGTGTCAGCGCCAACCCATGCTTCACACTGAGGCGCGTACAGATCTCGAACAGCGTCTGCTCATCCCGCTCGGCCAGCTCATCAAGAATCGTGCGACGTACGGGCGCGGACAGCGCCTCGAAGACATCCGTCATGCCTCAATATGCAAGCCGTGACTTGCCTGTCAATCCCTGTCACCTGCGCCCCACGGTTCGGGTCCGGACGCAATACCACGCGCGCCCGGACCCACACAGCGGTTCACCGACTGTGCTTGTACATCATCTCCACCAACTCGTCGTACATCGCGTTGGCTTCTTCAGGCCCGCTGTGAATGGCATGCGTGGCGCAGTGCTTGAGATGGTTGCGCATGAGCTCCCGCCCCACCGCGCGCAGCGCCTCGTGCACCGACGAGATCTGCGTCATGATGTCGCCGCAGTAGCGGTCCTCCTCCACCATCTTCTGAATGCCGCGCACCTGTCCCTCGATGCGCCGCAAACGCTTGAGGTTGCGCGCCTTGATATCGGGGTCCACACCGTGGGCCTTTCGGGGTTCCGATTCGTCCTCCACGACGTTGAGCACCCTATGCGATTCGTGCATGACGCAACCTCAAGCTGTTGGTGACCACACTGACGGAGCTGAACGCCATCGCGGCGCTGGCCAGAATGGGACTGAGCAGCAGACCGAACGCCGGATACAGCACACCCGCCGCGATCGGAATGCCAATGACGTTGTAGATGAACGCCCAGAACAGATTCTGCTTCATCGTGCGCATGGTACGACGCGACAACTCCACGGCCTGCGCTGCCGAGCGCAGATCGCCACGCATGAGCACCACATCGCCAGCCTCCACGGCGATGTCCGTGCCCGTGCCGATGGCCATGCCCACATCGGCCTTGGCCAACGCCGGCGCATCGTTGATCCCATCTCCAACCATGGCCACCACCTGCCCCGTGCGCTGCAGCCGCTCGATCTCCGCCACCTTGCCGTCGGGCAGCACCTCGGCCACCACACGGTCAATGCCAGCGGCTCTGGCCACGGCCTCCGCCGTGCGCCGATTGTCGCCCGTGAGCATGACCACCTGGAGGCCCAGCGCATGGAAGCGTGCAATGGCCTCACGCGAGCTCGGCTTGATGGGATCGGCCACGGCTATCACCGCCGCCAGGGCACCATCCACCGCCACGTACATGGGCGTCTTCCCATCACCCGCCAGTCGCTCGGCGTCATGCGAAAGCGGCGACACGTCCACCGCGTAGTCCGCCATCAACTGCGCGTTCCCCACTGCCAGCGCCAGGCCCTCCACCACACCAATCGCGCCGCGTCCCGTGCGTGACTCAAACGCTTCGGGCACCGAAAGCGTACGCCCCGCATCACGCGCATGTTTGACGATGGCGTCGGCCAGCGGATGCTCCGAGAGTGTTTCCAGCGACGCCACAAGTTGCAGCACCTGCGCCGCATCCATGGTGCTCGATGGCGCAGGCACGAAGTCCGTCACCGTCGGCCGTCCTTCCGTCACCGTGCCGGTTTTGTCGAGTACAATCGTGCCCAGGTCTCCTGCACGCTGCAGCGCCTCGCCACCCTTGATGAGCACACCGAGTTCCGCGCCCTTGCCCGTAGACACCATGACCGCCGTTGGCACAGCCAGGCCCATGGCGCAGGGGCAGGCGATGATGAGCACCGCCACCGCCGCCGCAAACGCGCGCACCGCCGGCGCCGTGTCAGCCGCCACGTACCACACCACAAACGTGGCAATGGCCAGCGACAACACCACCGGCACAAAGATGCCGCTGATGCGATCGGCCAGTTTCTGGATGGGTGCCCGACTGCCCTGTGCATCACGCATCAGTTGCACAATGCGCGCCAGCACACTGTCGGCACCCAAGGTCGTGGCCCGATAATGAAAGGCTCCCGTGCGGTTGATCGTGCCGCCAATGACCGCATCACCCGCGCGCTTGGCCACCGGGAGCGACTCACCGGTGAGCATGCTTTCGTCCACCGCGCTTTCACCGGAGAGCAGCACGCCATCCACCGGCACCCGCTCTCCAGGCCGCACGATCACCGTCTCGCCCGCCTCCAGCGTCTCGATGGGCGCATCAACTTCCACCTCGCGTCCGTCTACATCCTGCCGCAGCACGCGCGCCGTCTTGGGCTGCAACTGCACCAGCGCGCGCAGCGCCGACGCCGTCTGCTTCTTTGCGCGCGCCTCGAACGCATTGCCCGTGAGAATGAGCGCGATGATGATGATGACCGCCTCGTAGTACACATCGGGCGCCACACCACGCGACGTGAAGAACGTGGGCGCCACGGTGGCCAGCACCGAGTACACGAAGGCCGCGCCCGTACCCACCGCCACCAACGTGTTCATGTCCGCCGAGTGATGACGGAAAGCCGCCCAGGCCCGCGTGTAGAAGTGCCGGCCCGCCCAGGCCATCACCCCAAGCGTCACCAAGAGCAAACTCCACGAAATCACCGACGCGGGGATGGCGTAGAGCCACGGCATGACGGCGCGCAGCGCCGGCGACAGCGACTCCATGGCCCAGCGCATGAACGGATCGGCCACCACGCCGGTATGCGCATGCCCTCCCGCCATGTCCGAGACGCCCGGCGCCATGAGCGGCATGGACACGATCATCGCGACCACACCGGCCACACCACTCACGATAGCCTTGCGACGGAGCTCCGTGAACTCTTCGGCCGACGCACGATCGCGCGCCTCCTGCTCCTCGAACGCCGTCTGATCGGGTGAAGCCAACTGCGCGCCGTACCCGGTGGCTTCGATGGTGCTGACGAGGCGCTCCGCCGACACCACACGGGGGTCGAAGTGCACGGTGGCCGTCTTCATCATCAGATTCACATTCGCGTCGGCAACGCCGGGCTGCTTTTCGAGGGCACGCTGCACACGAGCCGAGCACGCGGCGCAGGTCATGCCGCTCACCGGGATGCGCACGGTTTCACTGGCGCCGGTATTGCGCGCGCCATCAGTGGCGCTGGTTTGGGTGGCTGTGGTTGTGGTACTCATGAAGTCTCCCTGCATCCTGCGCGCCGTGGGCGCGCGGTTGCACGCTCAGTCGGTGACGACGAGTGTGCCGCGGAGCATGCTCATTCCGCAGGTGAAGTCGTAGCGTCCCGCCTTCGGCGGCGTGACCTCAACGACCGTGCGCTTGCCACTGGGGAGGAACTTGCGAATGCCGAACTCGGGGAAGACGACCTCCTCCGAGCAGCTGCCGCTGTCCCTTCTATCGAACACCAGGCGCAGCGGACGCCCAGCCTCAACCTGCAGCACGGCGGGGCTGTAACCGCCGTCCACCACGATGGTGTGCTCCGTGGGCTCGCTCGGCGCCGGCTCCATGGTCGACGTCGAACGTGGCGACGCCGCCGCGACCGACATCGCCACCGGCACCGGCGTCCGACCGGCGAGGAAGAAGTACCAGTTCACCCACGCAATGGCGGCGAGCCCCGCGCCAATCACGAGCCAGTCCGTTCCGTTGATCATGATCGCCTCCGTGTGGCGGATCGTGTGTGCGATCAGTTGATGCTGGCCGTGTAGCCCGCGTCGCTTACGGCATCGGCGATGGCCGACGGCTGCACCACCGCGGGGTCGTACTGCACGGTGGCCGAGCCGATGGCCACCTGTTCGATGGTCACACCGTTCAGTTCTCCGAGGGCCTGCTTGACGGCCGATACGCAGTGGCCGCAGCTCATGCCGCTGATGGTGAGCGTGGCGCGAGTATTGGTGCTGTCCATGGTCTGGTTCTCCGGTTGAGGCTGTGCTGCGAAGCGCAGCGCGAGAAGGGGAAGCAATACCCCTACAGGGTATAGTATCGCATACCCCCAAGGGCTATGTCAATAGCCCGATGCCGGACAAAGAAAAACGGCGGCCTTCGCGAAGGAGACCGCCGTACCTCCCTCGCGCCCGCCGACGTGGAGATCGAGCGAAGCGTCCGATTTGGTTTGGCCGTTTCTACCAACCGTATCCTTCAGGACATCGTCCCTTCTCAGCGTCCAAACCTGACCGCCGCATACACGCCAACGACATGGCGACCATCGGTCAATCGGAGGAAGTGAACTGCGAGGCGCGGACCGACGCTGCGCAAACTGCCGATGTTGGCCCGAACTCCACCACCAAAATGGTTGCCGTCAAATGCTGCCACGCCGACCGTCGGCCCCACGGCAATTCCCCAGGTCTGCCGGGTGGTCGTTGGCGAATACAGGATGGTTCCTTCGGCGATGTAGTCAGCGCTTGTACACGCATCTCCGGATCCGCCAACTCGAACGCCAAACGACGCGAGTCCCTCGAGAATCACATGTAGGGGGCTACGGTTGGTGACAGCAGCTACGGCAGCGTCGACACTACTCTTTTCGACCAACCAGCTTGGACAGCAGCATATACACGTCTGACCTGTAGGGATCGCCGTTCCGCGGCACGCGTTGCATTCTCACGACGACAAGATTGTGGTCGGGAACGACCTGTATGTCGGTATTGAGATACCCCAGCGCGGCGAAGCGTTGCTCCTCTGGCATCGCAGTCCACCAAAGCAGGCCGTACTCGGGATTCAGTGCTTGCGACGGCAGAACACCCTTCTTGATCCATTGTTCATCGACAATGCGGCGTCCCCGCCACACTCCGCCCTGCGCTACCATTGCGCCAATGCGAGCCAACTCGCGTGGCGTGGTAATCATGTCGGCATACGTCCACGCGTGCAGTTTGTCGTCCACCATGAGTCGCGTGTGTCTCAGACCAAGCGCATCAAACAGTCTCCTCCTCGCATATCGGTGGATCGGTTCACCAGCAACCTTGTCCAGAATTGGCGACAGCAACTGAACACCCTCGTTGCTGTATGCCCAGGTGGAGCCAGGCTCAAATGTCGGCGTTAGCGCGCGTACAGAGGAGTTCTTGTCACGGGAGAACCCAACGCTCTTCGCTGCTGGGAGTGTAGGCAAGCCAGAAGTCATTGACATGAGATGACGAATTGTGACGCGCCCTCTGGCTCCCGCGCACCAGTCGGCAAGGAAGCTGCAGACTCGTTCATCAATCGAGCTCAGCTTGCCATCAGCGATCAACATGCCGACCAGTAATCCCGTGATGGACTTTGTTGCTGACATCGCATACATCGGCTCCTTGTAGTAAGGCCCGTACCACTCTTGAACAATCCGTCCCATGTGAACGACGAGACATGCATCCGCCGCAGACCGGGAGCACAGGTCACGATGCTGCAGCAGCACGACCGTGTCCAACCCCGTTGAACCAGGAGCGACCCTGGGCAAGAAGCCATCATCACTGGTTGAAGGTGGCAGAGCGTACGGCTCTGTCGAAACCCGGTTCGCCAGCGGGCCTGTTCGCGTTTGCGGCGCGGCGCGGCGGGCAAGCGCGACTCGCACGGTGTCCAGATGTTTCGCATAGACGTCGGCGATTGAGGTTGCCCGACATTCCCGATCGAAACGCTTGATTGCCACAGTCGCGTTCGTGTTCTTTCCTTGCGCCCACTGAGCGAAAGTCACGCCGGCCATTGTTTGGCACTTGGCCTGCTCTGAGGGCCATCGAAGACTACTACGAAGTGATTGCTGCGCTCGGCGTACGGCCTCACCATATTCCCTGAGCCTGATGTACTGCCAGACCATCGATTCGGTGCTTGTGTTGCTTCGCATTGCCGACTGTGCTGCTGCTGAGCAGCAAACCATGGTCTGTCCAAAGCAGAGACAGACCAGCGCAAGAATCATCGAGCCTCGCCACTCTGAGGGTTCCGTACTCGAATTCATACGACGCGCGTCTTTTTCTAGCATTGTGAAGTGAGATAACAGTTGAAGGATCCTACGTCACCTCCGTAACGCCACCGAGTGCTTGTAGGATCAAGTCGAAATGGTCTCCGAAGTACGTGACCCACCCCCGCCTCGAGGACTTCATCCACACCGTCTCGAAGTCCTTGAATCGTGGGATGCACCGTGAGATCTCGGTGGACGCCAACCCCCTGGGTCACCCTGCGGTCTGGATAGTACACGCCAAGTCCGCTGAACGTCACTGCCAATCCACCAGGCAGTGAGAGTTGCACAACGTTCCCATCAGCTCCCGCTGTCTGACTTCCCACGACGACCACCCGAGAAGAGGCTTGCATGAGCATTGTCGAGTACTCCGCGGCGCTCTGCGTCAGCTCGTCAACCAGGACGAGTACACGACCAGTATAGGTTGGCTCTAATGGAGAGATCACGCGTGTGAGTATCCACGTGAAGGTACCAGGGTTTGCAATATCCGGACCGCTAAGGAGTGCAGCAGCGACGGTATCATCAACAAAGTGCCGCGCAAGCAACCATGCGGCCGTGTCGCTCGGGTAGCTGCGCATGTCGACGACAAAAAGCTTTGAGCCCGCCGCCCCGCGAATATACTGGGCTACCTGTTCCGCGCGCGCCTTCGAACCACGAAGGTACGCCACCTCAGGAGTAAGCATCCGGAATGCAGGTCCCATCAACTCGTGATCATAAAGAGCATCTCCCCAAGAGCGCTTCGGCATCGACCGCACCACGGGAACTGTATCGATCTGACCATTTCGACTGATTACTACTGAGGTCTCTCCAGCCTGCCCACTTGCCAGGGCAGAAGCGATCTCACGACTCAGAGCGGCATCGTTGGACGCTCCAAAGAAGGGCTCCCAAAGACCTTTGGTGGTACCGGGCGCACGTCCATCAAGTTCGACTATCACGTCGCCCGCGCGGAGGTCCGCGTGCCCACTGCCTGTGTCAGAAAGTACACGACTGACAATCAACTGACCATTGAGCCAACGTAGTACAAGCGGGAGCCGTGCTGATCCGCCAGGGGGTTGAAAGTGGAAGGCGTTTACCAGGTTTGCGTGACCATCCTTGAGATTTGCGGCGAGCCGTACCAGGACGTTGGCGTAGGCTTCGTCATCACTGGCAGACCAAACTTGCGGCAAGTATTCCCGTAGGAGTGCCAGCTGACCCTTCGCCAGTTGCGAGCGATACGGATACCAGTACTCTACCGCATTCCAGAATCGCGCGAGCGCCAGCAAACGCAGATCACGCGGTACAGGATGGATACCGTAGCTCTCCTCATTCACGAACGTGATGTTTCCCAGGGAGGATTTCCTTGCAAAAGATTGCGCTACTCCAGCCCATCGGTTGACATGGACATTCTTCAGACGGCTCGCGGTTGTCGCGCTCAGGAGTGTTGTATCCTCAAGCCACGCAAGGTCCGGCGCCTGCACGACGTCCGTTGGTGCTCGCGCGCAGGGCTGACATGATGCCGGATCGCCGAGCTTGTCCAACCATTGGGATACCTGCACTTCCAACTGCTCGATCGGGTCTGATGCAAGAAGCAGAGGCCTCAGGCTTGCTCGAAACTCCGTGTCCCATTCAGCGTGCCGGTCCGTCCAGGTCATCTGGTTCGATGACAACGACTTGACCAAGGAGTCCGCGCTATTGTTCGGCGGCGCAGACCTTCCAGCGATGGCAGGGTGGTGGTACTTGAGAAAGCCCCAGACGCGAGTAAGCCCGACTAGCGCCTCAACTTGCTTCGAGCCAACATCGCCGAGATCATCAATTGATCGCACTTGTGCCGTTGGTCGCGAGGCATCGCAACCGGCGACCAAGAATGTCAACACCAGTGCAAGAACGGCCTTGGCAATCATGGAATCCTATCGGAAAAGGAGGGGGGAGTTGGACGTTTCCCAAACCCAATGTGTTGCGACACGATGGCTGTGGCCAGATTCTCCAGATCCACATCGACGGTGGGCGCGGTACCTCCGCCGGCGCCGCGCGCTTACCGGCCCTTGTCGGGGAGCGGCGCGTGCAGCGTTTTCGCCCCGGCTACCAACGCGCCCCACGTCTCCGGCACTTCGCCGCGTGAGAGCATCCCGGCGAACACCTGATAGGGGTCGGACGTCGCTCCGTCCTTTCGAAGTGTCTTCTCATCGTTCAGCCACGTCAGCACGACAAGCTGATGGGCGGAGCTGAAGCGATAGAACAAGCGAAGGCGCCCAAGGAACTTTACCCGGCGCCATGCGCTGAGGTTGGCCTTGAGTCGGTAGTCTGCTGCGTTCGGATCGCGTGCGATATGGTCCCTCAACAGACGCACCAGCGCGGCAAGCACGGTGGCCTCCGGAGTTGACAGGGGACCCGTGGGGCTGGCCACGCGCTGTGCGGCGACGGTGGTGATCAAGGCGCGCCAGCGCTCGTCGAAGTCCGGCCACGCCACGAATGTCCAGCCATTGAGCACGAGAGGCGCCGCTTGCGGCGGCGCCTCCTTTGCTTTGGCACGCTTACGAGCCGGCATGCTGGCCTGCCCGAACGAGGAGATCCGTCACGGAAGCTCGAAGTCGTCCGGGAGACGGTCGCGGTCGAGGTCGACCCGCATTCCCGCGATGAGCGCTTCCGCGAGCTCAAACTCGCGCATCGACATCTCACGCAAGAGGTTCGGCTGCTCGATCATGGCCCGCTCGCTCCAAGCGAGATACGCGGCGGCGACGGGATCGATGTCGTCTACGCCATCGCCAACACGCCCCTTCGCGGGATCCGGCGTGCGCGGCCGCAACAGGATCGTGCCCGCGCCGAGGTAGGCGGCCTCGAAGCTGCCCTCATGCAACTCGGGGTGCGCTTGAAAGAGCGCGGCGTCCATCCGATAGCCACGTGAGTTGCCGATCTGCGCCGGGCTGGCGCTGTAGGTCTCGATCTTGGGCATGAAAGCTCCGACTTGACGTTATAACCAACGTAATAACATCCAGCCGTTCCCGCTAGCCACTGGAGGTAGCGCACTGCCACGTCAATCAATTGGCCCCCGCAGACTTGTGTGACGTTTGGTGTGATCACGAACGAAAAAGGCACCCGTTTCCGGGTGCCTTTGCCGTAACCACCAGTCTGACTTCGAGTGCTGCGAGAGCGGGCGACCGGGCTCGAACCGGCGACGTCCAGCTTGGGAAGCTGGCATTCTACCAACTGAATTACGCCCGCGAAGCGCGGCCAACCGCACCGCGTTCCAACTCACAAGCTACTCCCACCGCCCCGCCGCGGTAAAGGCCCAGCCGACCACCGCCTGGACGTCCAACGGTCAGTCGGCCAGCCGATCAGCGCCGCTGCCGCAGCACGAACTCCAATGACTCGCCGTTTGTGAGACGCGCCGTCACCCGCACCACGCCCTCGGGCAGCGTGGCCTGCGGCATGGTCACTCGCACCGAGGCCGTGCCCGCCGCCGAGGTCCGCACACTGTCCGCCTCGAGCACGCCGGCCGAGGTCTGCCAGCGCACGACGGCATCGGCGACCGGATTGAGATACACGTCCTGCGCCCGCACGACGAGCGGGGCGGACTGCGCGCCGGCGGCGAGCTCCTGATTGTCGCCGTCCATCAGTTCAAAGGTGTTGGGCGCGAGCGCGCGGGCCGTCGCCGCAATGCGCAGCGAATCGCCGGTGGTGAGTAGCGCGGCCAACACCTGCGTACCGGCGCTGCGCCCCAGAACCCACGAGGTGCTCGCGCGCCCCAGCGAGTCAGCGGCGCTGCTGGCAAAGCCCACCGTGCCGCCGCCGCTGCGCACCGCCCACAACACCACCGAACCGGGCAGCGGCTGACCGTCCTGGTCACGCACGATCACACTGGGCAGGGTCGGCACGGCGGAACCCACGTTGGCAACCTGGCCATCGACACCGGCGCCCATGACCAGCGACGTGGGAATGCGCCCGCTGGGCGTGTCGGTCCCCGTGCTGGAGTTGCAGCCCGTGATCACGGCGCTCAGCAACACGCTTGCCGCGCACATCACCGTCCATCGACCCATGTTCGCCTGCTGCACCGCCACCTCGTATTTCTGGACCCGGCCGACGGCCCGAATGGCCTCGGCGATATCACGCGTCGCACGTCGCGCATCGCACATCCCGCGCAGCGCATCGCACATCACGCCCATGCCAACACGCATCGGCTTGCCAGGCCCTACCCCGCGAACACACGCGCCTGCCACAGCATGACTCACTATGCACTGTCTGCATCAGACACAAAAAAAAAACACGCGGCCTCCGACACTATCGGAAGCCGCGTGCTGTCCATCGTTTGAAGAGCCACAGATCGGGATTGAACCGATGACCGCCCGATTACGAATCGGGTGCTCTACCACTGAGCTACTGTGGCGGTACTGAGGTACTGCGAACCTTCGACTGCAGAGAGGCATGCTCTGGCGCGGACTCGAACCGCGACGCCTTGCGGCACCGCCCCCTCAAGACGGCGTGTCTACCAATTTCACCACCAGAGCGCTGGCACTCCGATGCCCGAACCGGCACACGCGGACTGCTGTCCTGCACCTGCGTCATGCACCTGCAACCTGCGAGCCATACTGCTGACGGGAGCGACGGGGCTCGAACCCGCGACCTCTCGAGTGACAGTCGAGTGCTCTAACCAAACTGAGCTACGCCCCCCAACTACACCTGCACCTGCGATGCTGCACCTTCGATAGCTCCAACGGGAATCGAACCCGTCTCTCGACCTTGAAAGGGTCGCGTCCTAACCGATAGACGATGGAGCCGTATGCACTGCACCGGCCTTCCGGTCCCGGACCTGCAAAGCCAGCGATAGCGGTAACGGGATTCGAACCCGTGTTCCAGCCTTGAGAGGGCTGTGTCCTAGTCCCCTAGACGATACCGCCTAACTGCGGCCAAGAGTTCTGGGTTCCGGGTTTTGAGTTGAAGACTCAAAACTCACCACTCACAACTCTAAGCTGCTTTTTGTGACAGGCCCGGAGGGAATCGAACCCCCAACCGCCGGTTTTGGAGACCGGTGCTCTACCAATTGAGCTACGGACCTCCGGAGAGCGGCGTTGGTCACGATTTCCGTGCCTCGCTGCTCGCCAGTGTGACTCAGGGTGACCGACGGGAATCGAACCCGCAACCCCCGGAACCACAATCCGGTGCTCTAACCGATTGAGCTACGGCCACCATGACGAGCTGCAGCGAACCACCGCTCGTGCCCCTGCAGTCACCGCTTCAGCAACCGGCCGCGTTCCACAGGAGACGCCAAGGCTAACCGGTCGCGGCGAAGATTTCAAGCGGGGGGCGTGCTCTTCTGTGAAAAAACTTTGCCGCCCACCCCGCCTGACACGACGGCTCAGTCCTTCGCGCGGTCGAGGTACTCGCCGGTGTTCGGATTGACACGCACGCGCGTGCCCTGCTCCACGAACTCCGGCACGTTCACCGTCACGCCGTTCTCCAGCTTCGCCGGCTTCGACGACGCCGTCTTGGTCGCGCCACGCACCACCGGCGCCGTGTCCACGATCTCGAACACCATCGAGTTCGGGAGCTGGATGCCGATCGGACGGCCGTTGTAGTACTCGGCCAGGATCTTGAGGCCCGGCTGCATCCACGGGGCCGAATCACCCAACGCTTCTTCGTCGAGCTCGATCTGGTCGTAGTTCTCGGCGTTCATGAAGTGGTACGAGTCGCCGCCTTGATACAGGAACTCGAGCTCGTGCGTTTCCATGTCCGCCTTCACGATCGTGTCCGCGGCACGGAAACGATGCTCGAAGCTCGAACCCGTGCGCAGGTTCTTGAGCTTCGCCTGCACCATCGCGCGCAGGTTGCCCGGCGTGTGGTGACGGAACTCGATGACCCGGCACGGATCGCCCTCGAACACGAGGACCATGCCGCGGCGGATTTGCGTTGCGGAGAAAGCCATAAGAAAGACCTGCGCGCAGGTTGAACGTCGGGTTTGGACCGGAAACCGGTGCAGCCTCGAAACATAGGCCCCCTGGCCGCCCTCCGGTAGGGCCTGCGGACTCCCCTATCGGACCGACGCGCCCGCCCCCGCCGAATCCGGCCCCAGCAGCGGCCGAATGCCCGTCCAGAGGGTCGCCGCCACCCGCCGTGCCCCCTCGGCATTGGGGTGAATGCCGTCGCCCTGGTTGAGCGCCGCCACCCCGGCCACCCCCTCCAGCAGGAAGGGCAGCAGGGGCACCTGCCGGGCCGCCGCCGCCTTCACATAGGCCTCGTGAAAGGCCCGCGTATACTGCGGCCCGAGGTTGGTGGGCGCTTCCATCTGCACCAGGGCCACCCTGGCCCCCGGCTGCTGCGTGCGCACACTGTCGATCAGCCCCAGCAGGTTGGCGTAGGTCGAGTCGGGGTCCACCCCCCGTAGCCCGTCATTGGCCCCCACCTCCAGCACCACGACATCAGCCGGCTGGTCCAGCACCCAGCCCGCGCGGCGCAGCGCCCCCGCCGAGGTCTCGCCGCTGAGACCCGCGTTGACGATGCGCACCGGCACGCCCGCCGAATCGGCCAGTGCCTGCAGCACCGACGGATAGGCCTTCTCCGGTGGCAGGCCAAGGCCCGCCGTCAGACTCGTCCCGAGAATGACCAGCCGCGGGGCACGTGAAGCCGGCTCTTTCGCGTTATCCGGTGTATTCTCCGCAACGGTCGAGGCTGACGCGCCTGTGCTGTCCGCGCGCGCCGCCGCACCATCACTGCACGCCATCGCGGTGCCTGCTGCCATCAGCAGTGCCGCCACGGCCATCCGACGTCGGTTCCCCTCTGATTGCTCTCGCATGCTCGTCGCTCGTGGGTTGACCAAGGAGTATAAGTCCGGCACCCAGCATCTGACGGTGCTGGATCATGTGTCATTTGACGTACCGGCCGGGGCCTTTGTGTCCATCGTCGGCCCCTCCGGCAGCGGCAAGACCACCCTGCTCGGCCTGCTCGCCGGACTCGATACCCCGTCGCAGGGCTCGGTGTCCCTCGACGGCGTCGACCTCAATACGCTGGACGAAGACGCACGGGCCAGGCTCCGCGGCGAGAAAGTGGGCTTCGTGTTTCAGAGTTTCCAGCTCATTCCCACCCTCACGGCGCTCGAGAATGTGCAGGTGCCGCTCGAGCTCTCGGGCAGCGGCACGGTGCGCGAAGCCGCCACCCGCGCCACCGACCTGCTCACCCGCGTGGGACTTGGCGACCGCATTCACCACTTCCCGCAGCAACTCTCGGGCGGTGAGCAGCAGCGTGTGGCACTGGCCCGCGCCTTCGTGAATGAGCCGCGCATTCTCTTTGCCGACGAACCCACGGGCAATCTCGACGGCACCACCGGCGAACGCATCGTGGAACTGCTGCAGGCGCTCAATCGCGAACGCGGCTGCACCATCGTGCTCGTCACGCACGACCCGGCCCTCGCCGCGCGCACGCAGCGCACCATTCGTCTGCGTGATGGCGTCATCGTGGAAGACGTATTCCATCAGCACGACCAACCCGCATGACCACCGCGACCTTGCTGAGGCTGGCCTGGCGCGAAAGTCGCACGGCCCGCCGCCGGTTGGCGCTGTACATGTCGTCCATCGCGTTTGGTGTCGCAGCCCTCGTGGCCATCGACTCCTTCGCGGGCAACGTCACGCGCTCCATCCGCAATCAGTCGCGCGCCCTGCTGGGCGGCGACATGGCGCTGCAGGCGCGCAACGCATTCCCGGCCGTCATCGACACCATTGCCGATTCGCTGCGCATGGCCAACGTGCCCATGGCCCGCGTGACGACCTTTGCGTCCATGGCGCTGGCCGAACCCGCCGGCACCACACGCCTCGCGCAGGTGCGTGCCGTGGGCCGTGGTTATCCGTTCTACGGAGCAGTCGAAACCGTGCCCGCCGATGGCTGGGCGCGTGTGCATGACGACAGCATCGTTTTTGTTGACCCCTCGCTGCTCGTGGCCCTCGACACACGCGTGGGCGACACGCTGCGGCTCGGCCGCCAGCGTTTCACGATTGCCGGCACGCTAGGCAATGTGCCGGGTGACGCCGGCATCACGGCCGTGATCGGCCCGCGCATCTACGTGTCCGAACGCTGGCTGCCGAGCATGGGGTTGCTGCAGTTCGGCAGCCGCGCCGAGTACGAAATGGTGCTGCAGTTGCCATCGTCGCAGCAGGGCACGAGCCAGGCGGCGCTCGTGGCGCGCAATCTGCGCCGCCGCATCGATCCGGTGGCGGCCGCACTGCAGGAAGCGCGTGAAGCCCGCGGTGAAGACGAGCAACGCGCCGGACCCGGTGGTGGCGAAGCCGATGAGGACACCACCGTCACGCTGCCGCTGGGTGTGGACAGCAGCGCGGCGCTGGCCACCGCAGACAGCAGCAGCGATACGAGTGGCACCACAACCGACTCGGCCTCCGCTGCCACAGGCCTCAGCACCCGCACACCGGTCACCCGTGTGCGCGTGCGCACGGTGGCCGACACCGAGGAGGACCTCACCGAGGCCGTGCTGCGGCTCGCGGATTTTCTCAGCGTGATTGGTCTCATTGCGCTGCTGTTGGGCGGCATTGGCGTGGCCAGTGGGGTGAACGCGTTTGTGTCGTCCAAGATCGACACCGTGGCCGTGCTGCGCTGTCTTGGTGCCACCAGTCGTCAGGTCATGGCGCTGTACGTGGTGCAGGCGGCGGCCATGGGTCTGGTTGGCGCCACGGCGGGCGCCGCATTGGGTGTGGCCGTGCAGTTCCTCCTGCCCAAGGTCACCGGCGAGTTCCTGCCCGTAGACGTGGCCATTCAGCTCGAGCCCCTGCCGCTGCTGCTGGGACTCGGCACCGGTGTCTGGGTGTCGCTGGTGTTTGCATTGCGTCCGCTGCTCGCGCTGCGCCGCGTATCACCGCTGCAGGCCATTCGCCGCAACGCCGACCCGGCGGCGCTGCCCAGTGAATGGAAGGACGGCGCACGGTTGCTCGTGGACGGCCTGCTGGTGGGCAGTGTCGTGGCCATTGTGCTCTCGCGCATTGGCAATGTGCGTGAGGGCCTTGCCACCACCGCCGGCATCGTGGCCGTCGTGGGTGTGCTCTGGGTGGCGGCCACACTGCTCATTGCACTCGCGCGTCGCACGACCCGTCCGTCCTGGCCGTTTGAATTGCGTCAGGGCATCGCCAACCTGCACCGCCCCGCCAATCAGACACGCGCGGTCACCCTCGCGCTGGGCTTTGGCGCCTTCCTGCTCAGCACCGTGTATCTCGTGCAGGCCAATCTGCTCGGCACCGTGCAGGCCACCACCAGCGGAGCCGCGGGCAACCTGCTGTTGTTTGACGTGCAGGACGACCAGGCCCCGCCGCTGGACTCGCTCTTCCGGGCGCGCGGTCATGAGGTGGTGCAGCGCACCCCCATCGTCACCATGCGCATCGATGCCATCAACGGCCGCAGTGTGACCGAGCTGCAGGCGGATACCACGGTGCGACGCGCGGGCTGGACGCTGCGCCGCGAGTACCGCTCCACGTATCGCGATTCCATCTCGGCCTCGGAAACGCTGGCCAGTGGCGAGTGGTTTGCGCCGGCCGCCGAGCGGGATGCCGCGCGTGCGGCCAATCCCGATGCACCGTTTGCGCTGTCGCTCGAAACCGAACTCGCGCAGGACCTGGGCGTGAGTGTCGGCGACACGATCGTGTGGAACGTGCAGGGGGTGCCCGTGCGCACGGTGCTGGCCAATACGCGCACGGTGAACTGGGGCCGCTTCGAAGCCAACTTCTTTGCCGTCTTCGAACCGGCCGCGCTACGTCGTGCGCCGCAACAGTTCGTGTTCATTGCCAACGTGCCGGCGGGTGATGCCCTGTCCACCGTGCAGCGTGACATCGTGCGGCGTTTCCCCAACGTGTCCAGTCTCGATCTCACACTCGTACGTCAGACCATTGGCAACATCGTCGATCGCGTGACGCTGGCCATTCGCTTCCTCGGTCTCTTCTCACTGGCCATGGGTGTGCCGGTGCTCTTCAGCGCCGTGGCCGCCACGCGCCGGGCCCGACTGCGGGAAGGTGTGTTGCTGCGCACCCTGGGCGCTTCGCGCCGTCAGGTGGCGCGGGTGCTGCTGGCGGAGTATGCGGCGCTCGGCGCACTCGGTGCACTCACGGGCATGCTGCTCTCGTTTGGCGGCGCCTGGGGCATCACGACCTTTTTGTTCGACACGCCCTTCGACGCGGCACTTGGCCCAACGGCCATCATTGCGGTCGGCATGCTGCTGCTGACCATGCTCATTGGCTGGCTCACGAGCCGTGATGTGTACCGCGAAACACCCATGATGGCCATCCGCGACGCGGGCTGATACCGCGTCGCGCGTTCAACGCCAAGCAATCAGAGTAAAGCGCTCAGCGCCGTACGATCAGTCCGTAGCCGGTCGTACGGCCATTGCGCTGCGCAATCCACACACGCGCACCGGTCATCTCGCGCACCGGTTCGGGCAGCACCACACGACGCACGCCACTGCCGTCAGTCAGCCGCAGGCTGCCATCCGACTCGACGATCCCATCGAGCGCCGGCACCCCCTCGTGTGCGCGCACCACAAAGTCCGACACCACCACATCACGCGGCGTGACCTTGACCCCACGCACCGTGACCTCGGTGCCCACCAGCTTGCTTAGGCCACCGGTGGCCATGCCGCTGAGTGTGACCGTCTGCGCGCCCTGCTTGAGCGCCACGTTGCGCGCGGGTTCAGCGCCCTGCCACACCAGCACGCCGCGCACGGAGTCACCACGCGCCCTGTCGGAGCTCGCGTCGGTGGCGGCCAGTTGTGCGGCAATGGCGCGCGCCATGGAGTCGCCCCTGGCCTGCGCGCGGCGCGACATCTCACGCCCGGCCGATGCGGCCAGTTCCGCCGTGGCCGCCACCGCCGCCGCCCCCGCATCGGTGAGTACCGGGGCAATGGTCCCGTCGCCGCTGCCGGTGGTCACCATGGCCGAGTCGACCTGACGGTCCATGGCCCGCCGCATGGAGTCCAGCATCTGCTCCGTGCGATCCGGTGCACGCAGCATGGAATCGGCGCGTGCGCTGGCGGCTTCGATCTCCTCGGGCGTGGCCTTGGGGATGATCGTGTCCTGCGAACCACCGCAGGCTGCCGCCAACGCCGCTGCCAATGCGGCGGTGGCGCTGCGCACGGCGGTGTATCGGGACATATTGATGAGCGGGAGTTCACGGCGCGACATGTCTCCAACCTACGACATCCCTCGCACACGTCAACGCAAAAGTTGCGCGGATGCTGGCATGCGGACGCGGCGGTGGCATATTGCGTTTTCCCCTCTCGAGTGGCTGCACGCGCAGCGTGTGGCGACTTGCCAGTGTTCTCCGCGGCGGACCGTCTCGCATTCTGCGAGGGTATCACGGTCCGGGCACGATCCTGATGACAGATGGCTGGACACGTGACGCCCCCTGTCACGGCGCGTCAGCCAAGGTATGGTCCACTCCGGCATGACCCAGCACGATCCCGCACTCCCCGCTGACAGTTGGTGGGAAGACAACGACCGAGGCCTCGCCCTTTCCGCTGACGCGGAGTGGAGCGAGGCCGCGGAGGCGTTTGCGGCGGCGGCCGATGCCCTGGCGCGCCGGTTGCCGGCGGACGCCACGGCGCACGACCCGCTGGCCATGGTGCTCGGCAATCTGTCGCAGGCCCTGTATCGCGCGGGCCGCCTGGACGACGCCATTCAGCAGGCACAGCGGGCCTGCGCCCTGCGTGTCGCGCTGGCCGGCGAGGACGGCATGCCGGTGGCGCGTGCGCGCACCGATCTGGCCGTCATGCTCGCGGCCGCCGGTCGCGCAGACGAGGCCATGGCGCTGGTGCAGCGCGCCATCGCGGGCATCGAGCATCGTGTCGGCGACGAAGACGCGCGCCTGGCCACCGTGCTCGAGAACGGCGCACGCATTGCCCTCGCGGCCGGTCATCCGGCCAACGCCGAGCCCATGCTGCTGCGCCTGCATGCCCTGCTTGACGCGCATGAGCTGTCTACCGCGCGTGCCGATGCGCTGCTTGCGCGTGTGGCCGCTGTGAGAGCCCGTCAGGCGCAGGAGGCGTCGCTCACACCGCCCGTTGGATTGCCAGCCGCGGCGCCGGCTGCGACGGCGGCTCCGACGCCGACTGATGTGTCCACGCCCACCATGACACCGGTCTCTGCCGTGCTCGCGGAAGTCACGCGCACGGTGACCGAGCGCGAGGCCTTGGCACAGGCCCAGCAGGACGACGTGGACGCGTTGCTTGTGCCACCCGCTGCATCGGCGCCTGCTCCGTCACCTGCTCCTGCGCCGGTACCCGTGCCGCCGGTGTACGTGCACAGCAGCATTGCCGCTGACGACGACTGGGAAGATCAGCCGCTGCGCGATGCCGTGGTGCTCACTGATGTGTTGTTGCGCACGACGCCGTCTGGTGTGCCGGCCATCCCCGAGCCGGTAAACCAGCTCGACACCGTGGAGATCATCGACAGCATCGAGATCACCGATTCCGTCGAATCCATCGAGACCGTCGACATGGTGGAGACGGTCGAGTCGGTGGAGATGGTTGATGCCGTGGACATCGACATCGACATCGTCGATACCGCGGAGATGATCGCCGCGCCAACGCCGGCAACGGATGCGCCGGTCAATGAACCACCGTCCATGCTAGGCTTCACCGTGCAGCATGGCATCGTGGAAGACCCGACCATTGATCTCGTCGAGCCCACGCCGGTCATCGAGCCGGTCGAAATCGTCGAGGCCATCGTGCCCGTCGAGGCTATTGAGCCCGTCGCCATCATCGATGACGTGGTCGCCGCTCCTGCCCAAGCTGTGGCCCCGGCGCCCGCAAAGGACACCGCGCCCCCCACGCCGCCGCGTCAGTCGCCGCGCAGTGTGGCCGTGGTGCTGCCCACGCCCGACAAGGGACAGCAGGCCATCTCCACCGAAGCCTCGGC